>Ga0134123_10000487_pt1 | contig 26213 bp, 24 predicted proteins | sample KB303_FD_96460 | JGI IMG/M metagenome (GOLD analysis project Ga0134123, IMG submission 96460) | Terrestrial soil microbial communities without Nitrogen fertilizer from Kellogg Biological Station, Michigan, USA - KB3-0-3 | ecosystem: Environmental > Terrestrial > Soil > Unclassified ...
AGTCCGCCGAAATGATCGGTATCGAGATGCGTGAGGATCAGCAACTGACACGGATGCGCGTTCAACAATTCATGAAGCTTCCCCGCGCATTCGGCCGGGCCGCTGTCGATGATGATCGATTTCTCCGGTGCGCGTATTCGCAGAAGATCCCCGCGGCCGGCCTGGTACATCTCCAGGAGACGGGGAACGGCGGGCCGCTCGCTGAGATTGACGTCTTGAACCCAGGTGCGTTCAGTTCGGTCGAGCATGAGTGTTCGCACAAATGCACGCCTGGGAAAATTTCAGGACCTGCGAGGAATCACGATACCGGAGTATCCATGACGTGGCGGAGCGTCGCGAGCGCTTTGTCCGGAAGGGAAAGCGGGTTCCGGGCGACGTACTCCGGCAGCCGCAGGAACTCGATCGCGTTGAGGCGGAAGAAGCGATCCCGCCACGACGGAAGGTCGTATTTCGAAAACACCTCGCGCAGCCATTCCAGATATTTCGCGGCGGTGCCGATGAACATGCCCGGCATATGCCAGTCGGTTCCATAGCAGATTTTTCTCCGGAGAATCCTGCCCGCGTCCGGTTGCGTCCAGTCCCGCAGCGTCACCGCGAGAGCGTCGCGCACGGCCTGGTGTTTCAGGCCGCCGAAGAACGCGAGCTCGCAATAGACGTTCGGATATTGGCAAAGCTCCGCGACCGTCCGCGCGAACGGCGGCAGCGGCTGATCCTTCCTGTCGCATTTCGAGCGCTTCGTCCCGCCGACCCATCCGGATTCGCCGCCGCCATGACCGAAGCAAACGCGGAGCGACTCCCACTTCCGGAATACCGGCCGCCAGTATTCGGGATCGGCGTTGCAACCGCTGACGAACGGCTGCGCTTCGAAACCCGAAGGTGTGCAGTGCGTCAGAATCGGCACCTGCTGATCTTCGCAGTAGTCGAACAGGGATGCCATGGCGCCATCGATCTTCGCTTCCTCGTTCCCGATCGGTTTGTACCCGTTCGGCGGATAGACCTTGACGCCGATGGCGCCGCTCTGGAGCGCCGACTTCACGATCCGCAGGCCATCCGCTCCGCGCCTGGGATCAAAGGCGACGAAGCCCAGCAGCCGCCCGTTCGCCGACTTTTCGAGGTCGCGCATTCGCACCTGCTGCGTGGACGCGACTTTGTAGACCGGGCCTCCCGGCGGATACCATTTCTGCATGTCCATCATGTGGTGAATGAAGAGCCCGCACTCGCTATTCAGAGAACACAGCGTCTCCGCGATGGTGTCTTCGGGCTCGGTCATCAGCCACACCCATCGAAGAAATCCCTGGACGACCGTCGCGCGCCTTGCCGTGGCCTGTGCTTCTTCATCTTCGATGAAAACGGATGCGGGGACGGTCCGCTCGAACGCGACAAGGAGCCGGCCAAGGACGCCTCTCGTGGCCTCACGGTTACTCCGGTCGCCGTCAGCCAGAGCCAGTGCAGCCTCTCCGCCTTCGAGCTCGCGAACCGCGTTGCGCACATCCTCGTCATCGAGTGTTTCATTCGGGATCTCGGCGATGACGGCGTCGCGCAACGCCCGATCGCCTTCCAGGGTGAGTACTTCGCGAATCTCGTTCTGCGAGCGGCTCTTTTTTCGGCTTTTGAAGATCGCGGTGATCTCCAGCATCGCCGCCACGCCGATTCCGAGAAGCGGTTTCCCGATCGCCGATGTCCACAGACTGAAGATGCCCCGCGCCGGGAGAAAGAGAACGTTGAAGACGTGCGAATGAAGATCGACGACGGTCCCGCGAGCGCCCTTGCAGAGCGCCTCTGCCGTCGACGCGTCGCGGGACTCCGCTGGTTCCGGCGACCGGGCTCTCGAAGCGAAGCGGTCACCGGCAACACCGGCCGCAGCACCGGCAACAAGGCTGACCGCCGACATGGCAAAATCACGGCGAGTCACAGTCGACATGCCTGCCTCCATTCATCCGTCCGAGGCAGGGACCCCGCCGTCCGGCTACACTCCCTCGGAGGAGGAGAGGAGTATGGCTCAAATCTTCGATGATGAATTCACGAGGCGGCGCTTCCTTCAAACCACGATGATCGCGGCAGGGGCGGCGGCGTTTCCGATCGGGGGCGCGTTCGCGCAGAGCGGCGGATCGGCGAAATACACCCGCTACAACGTGATGAGCCCGAACGGTCAGAAAGCGCTCGCCAGCTACGCCAGAGGCGTCGAGGCGATGCTCAACCTGCCGGCCACCCATCCGCAGAACTGGTTCCGCAACGCCTTCATCCACCTCATGGACTGCCCGCACGGCAACTGGTGGTTCTACGTCTGGCACCGCGGCTTCGTCGGGTACTTCGAAGAGACCATCCGCAATCTCAGCGGCGACAACACGTTCGCCATGCCGTACTGGGACTGGACGACGCTGCCGCAGATCCCCGACTCGATGTTCGACGGCCCGCTGAATCCGCAGAACCGTCCCTTCGAGCGCTACACCAGCAACCTCGCCGTCTTCACCTCCTTCATTCAGCCGGCGCTGCAGTCCTACTGGAACACGCTCAGCGCGGACCAGCGCTCGCAGCTCAAGACCCGCGGCTATCCCGACTTCGACAGCCTCTGGAACGACGTCAACGGATTCAGCCCGTCGGCGAACAACGGCATCTCCGGCAACATCGCGTACGCCACCACGTGCGGATCGCGCTACCTCACGCGCGACAATCCGAAGCTCGACAAAAAGACCACCTACGACGTGTCGCCGTTCGTCGTCCTCGCCGGTCTCCTGCCGATTGATTTCTACAACGTCAACAACATCCTCAGCTTCACGAGCTCGAAAACCACGTCGCACATGGTGCAGCCCAACGGCAACACGAAGTTTTCGACGCTGGAGGGGATGCCGCACAACAAGGTGCACAACTACATCGGCGGCGTCGGCCCGCTCGATCCGGGGCCGTACGGCAACATGACCAACTTCCTCTCGCCCGTCGATCCGATCTTCTTCCTGCATCACTCGAACATGGACCGGCTGTGGGACATCTGGACGCGCAAGCAGAAGGCTCTCAAGCTCCCGTACCTCCTGCCCAAACCGGATCTGGCGACGCTGTCCGACGAAGCGTTCCTGTTCTACGTCAGGGGCGACGGCAGCTACGTCGGTCCCAGCAAGGCGGGCGAATACCTCAGCACCGATCGTTTCGATTACGACTACGAGTCGGGCTTCGGCGAAGAGGTCATCACTCCGGCGAATGCCGCGCTGAGCGCTGCGAAGAAGCAGTTGAAGGTCGCGGTGAAAGGCGAAGTGAAGGGACGGACCGGTTCGGTGGCGGTGCCGCGCGCGGCGGTCAATGAGCATCTCGCGTCGGAAGCGCCGGCGCTGATGGCCGAGGTCACGGTGGAGCGGCCGAACCCGTACTCGGTGACGCGCGAGTTCGACGTGATCGTCGGAGCTCCGGAAGGCGTGACGAAGGTGGACGCCGACAGCCCGTACTACGCCGGCACCATCGCGTTCTTCGGGTTCATGCGGCACGCGATGATGGACATGGAGATGGCGGAGTCTGCGACGTTCGCGGTTCCTCTGCCGAAGCGCCGCGAGGCGTTCAAAAATCTCGAGGCCGCGCAGGTGTCGGTGAACATCCGCGTCGTGCCGACGCAGGGTAAAGGAAAGCCGACGGCGCTCAGGGCGGTGGCGGTGCGCTCCGTGCAATGACGTGACCCATGCGCGCCTCGCTCGCGGCGCTGGCGTTGGTCCTCACCCTTCCGCATGCGCTGCGGGAGGGTGAGACGGCGTTTCTCGTGGTGACGGTCGGCGTGATCCAGCGCGGCGCGGAGATCGAGATCACCACCCCCGCCGGCCGCCTCCTCGGCACGATCTCGCCCTACGGAATTCGCCCGGGACGCGAGGCCGGGACGTACACCATCCCCCTGCCCGCCGATGCCATCTCGGGGAAGCGAGTGTCCGTGCGGCTGTCGCTGAGTGCAAACGGCAGGAAGCGCGCGCCGACGAAGAAGGAAGTGAAGAAGGTGCGGGTGACCGTCGCGACGGCGGCGAAATAAGAAGCCTCTCACTCCGCCGGCGGCTCGTCCTTCTTCTTCGTCTTCTTCCGCTTGCGGAACTTCTGCGTCCGCAGCCAGGTGCGTTTCATGTTCTCGTAATACGGGCGCATGTAGGCATCCTCGGGGCGGGGGTAGCGGAAGCAGCTGCGGAGAATCCGATAGATCTGCAGGATCGCCAGGCCGAGGCGATGCTTCCGCTTCAGGTTCGCGGCTTCGATCCCGTCCGTGATCGCCCGGAACTCGACGATGACCTTGTCCCACCGCAGGATCTCCTCGTGCTCCCGCCGGAGATCCTCACCGCTCCGTTTCACGACCAGCTCCGTCTGATGCCAGACGGCGGCCGCGTGCAGGCCGTTCTCGATGAACTCCGGATCGAGGTTCGCCGCACGGGCGTGCGATCGCTTTTCCTCCGCCGACAACTGGGTGAACTCGGGGATGAGCTGCTGCAGCCGGCGCATCCCCTCCACGAGCATGTCCGGTTCGAGCGGCGGCGGCGCCGGCTGAACGAGCGCGAGAAGGTCGGTCGCCGCAGGCGATATCGCCGTCTCGACCGGAGCGAAAGTCTCCCGACCCTTGTTCGACATGTATTTTTTACGCACGAGGTCGGGAACAGGTTCCGGTATCGACAGGGTCGATATCGATCGCGGCTCCGGCGACCACGTGAACGGGCTCGGTGCAGGCGCGATTGATATGGGGTGATATCGATCGTGGCTGCGGCGACCGCGTGAACGGGCCCGGCGAAGGTGCGATTGATATGGGGCGATATCTTCGGGGATTCAGTTATACGCTTCGTCGCTGACAGCGTATAAGCTGCGAGTCATGCGCCGGCTGCCCGAGACCGTCCAGGTTCTCTATGCCGAGCTCCTCGATCAGCTTCGAGCTGCCGAGCACGAACTTCACGTGCCGGTCGGCGGCTCATTCGTCTCCAAGACGATCGGGAGTGGGCGGTACTGGTATCTGCAGCGAACCGAAAAAGGGCGTCGTACCCAAACCTATCTCGGCCCCGAGACCCCGGAGCTCCTGCAGCAGATCGAGGCGGCCAGAGAGCAGCGGGTGGATCTGAAATGGCGACGACAGCTCGTTTCCATGCTGACCGCCGGCGGGGCGGCGTCGGAGTCCGCGACGTTCACCGCGGTGATGCAGGTGCTGGCGGAGTCGTTCGTATTCAGACTGGGTGGTGTTCTCGTCGGCACGCAGGCGTTCATGTGCTACGCCAACATGCTCGGTGTCCGCTTCGCGGCCGAAAGCCTGCGGACTGCCGACATCGACGTGGCCGAGCACGCGAAGGTGTCGGTGGTCGTTGCTCGCGATGGATCACTCGATCTGCTGGAGCGACTGAGGATGGTCGAGCCCCGCTTCCTGCTACCCCATCTGAATGTGGCAGCACAGCCACTGGAGGGCCTCGACTACCTGATCGAAACGACGACAACGGCGGCGGTCGTCGGGGGCAGCGGCATTCTCGTGAACGTGCCGCTGCCTGCGCGGTACGCCGTGCATAAGTTATGGGTGGCGAAGACCCGGCCCGTTTCGGACCAGACAAAAGCGCGCAAGGATTACGCGCAGGCGCGTCAGCTGATGGAGGTCCTTCTCGCGGATCGCGCTGGCGACATCGAAGAGGCCGTGGCCGCGATCCGGCGTCGCCCCGGGATGTGGAAACGAATTCAGAAAGATATCGCCCATCTCACTGAGGGCGGGTCGCGGCAATCCGAATGATCAACCGATCGTCGGTTGGAGGAATCGCATCGCCTCGTTCTCGTAAAGCGCGAAGTCATTCTTCCGTGCGCAGGATTTCGCGCGACGCTTCGCTTCGGGACATTGCCGCGTGCAATGAACAGCTCGCAGTAATCGGCCTCGCTCCGCTCGGAGTGGCTACTGCTGGTAACTTAAACGTCGTGCCGGCAACGACCGCCGCGCCGCCGCGCTGGCTCACTACCGCTGGCGCTGCTCCGGTTTCGCGACAACGAACGGCGCACCCTCCGCCTCGCGCGGATAGAAGAGGCGCGGGGCCTGCACTTGTTCCTCGACGACCGGCTGATTCGATTCGGCCTTCACCTTCCTATAGAGTTGGGGGACCTTCCCGGCGGCATCCTCGAGCCAGGAGCGCAGAGTGATCTCGCTCGCGTGAATGTCGTTCGGCTCTGGTCGAAGTCCTTCGAGAAGCGCCTCTGTCAGCAGACCGTGATTGAAGGTGGAGTTTCCACGTGTTTCGAAAGCCTCCTGATCGTGCCGCGACGCGGTCAGGATATACATCCCCTTGTCGTAGGCGAGTTGGGCAAGACCCTGAGAGTTCATGGGGCCCTGGCGTGAGTCGTCTGCGTTCAGAATCTGACCCGAACGGCACGCGTCGATGACCAGCCCGATCGAGCCGGCATCGATTCCTTCGAGCGCTGCTGTCAACTCCTGATCGGACACGCTGTGCTCGAACAACATGCGGGCTCCTTCCTCATTCAGCTCGCTCTCAGTACCGGTGTAGCCCATGTCGTGCGGAATCAAGTAGAAGCGCGCTCCGGCTTGATCGCCGGTGCCGTGACCGGAAAAGAAAATGAGAACGGCATCCTCGGGTTGCGCGGGCTGCAACTTCTCGAGCTCCGGAGGTGCATCGTCCGGCAGGGCTGCGGGCCGGCCTGCCAATCGATCGAGAGCCAGAAGCAAGTTCGCCTTCGTCGCGAAGTGATTCTTGATCGGCACCACGATCGGATCGTAACGCCCCAGCGCCCGCTGCGCGGCTTCGACGTCGTGCGCAAACGCCTCAGCGTCGTTCACCGCACTCTTCAGCCTGTACCCCGGATTGTCGTAGTGGTCGATCCCGACAGCGAGAATCCACACTTTGCCTTTGGGTGCGGCTGCCCTGGGACCCGCGACAACGAGCGTTACATCGGCGCTCTTCGTGTTCGCGTTGCTGTATGCATAGGCAACGAAGCGGTTCTCGCCGGCAACGAGCATTACATTCTCGGCCGAGAGTGTGGCATGGCCCAGCGCGTCGAGCGGGATCGCTCCACGCCACATGCGGACCAGCGAGCCATTGCGGAACAAGCGCACATCCCGCACGCCCGAGCCGGAGTGTTTTCCGTCGGCCTGAGCTTGCTGGACGTCGACGGCAATCGTGGCGCGTTGGCGCGTGGGCCCGCTGCCGCCGGGCGTTGCTCTCCCGACGAGACTGAGACGTGCGCAGGGCAGCCGGCGATCGACATCCGCGATGGCTGTCGTTGCCTTCGGCCGCTTGCCGGCAATGATCTCGGCCAGCAGTCCCGGCCTGAAGAAGTCGCGAAAGAACGTCTCCACCGGCGTGGTGTCGAAGGTGTTGTTGTTGAACCGCCAGAGGATCAGCTGCCACGCCGCACGAGATCCATCGAATAGTCCGTCGGGCGTAACCACCAGCCAGTCTGCGCTCTCTCGAAATGACACCAGTGTGGCGAGAAGGACGCCGGTGCGCTCGTTCCAGAGGCGTGTGGTGCCATCGTCGCTGCCGGTTAGCAGCAGCGAGCCATCCTTGCTGAAGGCCAGCGCAGCGACCCCGGCCGCGTGCCCGGCGAAGCGCCGCTTCTCATGTCCTTGCAAGTCGAACTCGATGACTGCATCGCCGGCCGCGACGGCCAGCAATTGTGCGTCAGGACGAAACGCCAGGGTCGCCGGAGCCTCATCGATGTGCCACGAGATGAGCGCCCGCTGGTTGTCTGCTGCGGCGGTGTTCCAGAGTCGCACGGTGTGATCCCATCCCGTCGAAGCGAGTAAACCGTCCGTTCCGTAGGCCAGACCTGTCACTTTTTCCGTGTGGCCGGAAAGCACGGCCTTGCGGCGGTAAGTGGTCATGTCCCAGAGACGGATCCCGTGCGCCCTGGTCATCGATGAGGCGAGCTCGTCACCCGAGCCATTCGCGGCGAGGGCCGTTACCATCGAGTTGTCGTACTCGTCGGTTGAATCGTCCAGGAGCTTGACCCGTTTGCGCGTTTCCCAGTTCCAGATGCGAATCGAGGGAGATTCAAATACGTTCTCCGCGAACCAATTCGCCGCTTGCGAGAACGCCACCGGCAATGCGGAGCCAAAGCTCACCCAATGCGCGTGGCTCGCATTCCAGATCTCGCCTCTTCCGACCTCGCGAGCATCGTGGGCCGCCGATGCACAGCGGGGCTCGTCCCACGTGGGCCAGTCATCGAAACGAGTGCCTTCCGTGACAATTCCTGGCACCCAGGTAACGATTAGAGGGTTTCTTTCGACTCCGTTTGCCAGATAACCAATAGTCGGTAACTCCTCTACCAGCTTCGGTGAGATTTTCAGTTGTACACCCGATTGACCGTCCCACAAAGCGACCGCCCCACCGGATGAAGTGGCAAACCATGCCGTTTGCCCATTCACTGGTGAAGCGGCGATGGCGACGGCGGCTACACGTCCAGGAGACATCACAGAAAAACACGATTCGGCTACGTTCGTGGGATCGAGAGACCAGATGCTGTGTCCGAAAGCCGCGAAAATTTGTCCGCTGACCGGGCTGAACGCGACTGGTGCACTGAGGCCGCGCCATAGCCTCGGCTCCTGTTGCGGATTGTCGAGGCTCCAGACCGCGACCTTGGGCTCGCCGAAGCCACTTCGCACGACCGACGCTCCATCCGGGGAGACCTGAACAAGGCAATTCGCACAGTTGTACTTTTTTCCAAGGGTCAATCGGCGCACTGCGGCCGCCGTCGCGACTTCCCAAACGGTCGTTATCGCCTCGCCCGCCCGCTCTTCGAGCGTGATGAGTTGCCGGCCATCGGCAACGAACATGACCGGAACGCCAGCTGTCTGGATCGTCGATGTGCGCTGGCCCGACCTGACATCCCAAACGGCGACCGCTCCGTCGGCCGTACGGAAACCAAGGTGCTGTCCCCTGTGATCGAATACGAACGGAGGGACCCCTGCGAATGGCGGGCGTGAACGACCGGTGGGCAGATCGTAAAGGGCGATTCGATTCCCTCCCACGCTCTCCGCGAGCAACGCCGCGTCCGGGCTGACGGCGACGCCCCACCGTGAGCTCGCTGGTTCGGTACGCCAATTGTACGTTTCGGTGACTGCGTGCAGGAAACGTCCGCTTCGAAGATCCCAGACACTAACGCCGTGCGACTCGCAAAACCCCGGCTTACCCCTTATGTGCAGACATTTCTCGAGCTCCGGATTGGGCTCCCTGTCGCGCCCCACCCCGCCACCGTCATACGGAACTGACACCAGATAGCGGCCGTCGGCGCTGAAGAAGATTTCCCGAACACCGGCTCTGGGGACGTAAAAGCGCATCAATTCGCGGCCGCTGGCGACGTCCCATACCCGAATCGTGTCGTCTTCAGCGCCACTGGACAACAGGCGGGAGTCAGCGCTGAACACGAGCGTGAGCACACTGCCGCTGTGCCCGGTCAGTGTGCGCACCTGCCGTCGGTTCTGTACGTCCCATAGTTTGACTGTGCCATCGCGAGACTCGACGCCGCCGGCTGATGCGATGAGCCGGCCGTCCGGGCTGACGACCATTTGCCCGAAAACGAAGGGGTGTCCTGTCTGCAGCACAATCTCAGGGCGTGGCGGCAGCGACTGTGAACCGGTAACGCTGCAGGTACCGGACAGCAGACACAGCGCGAATCCGAGGAGGAGGCACTGCAGTCGAGCGATTCGACGAGGGCCTGTACCATTTCGCATTGCGGAAGCCTCCACGCTCAGCAGGTGCAGCATACTCCGCTTGACAGTCATCGAATCGAGTCGCAACATCCGACTAGCGGAGGCGCTGAATGTCGACTGGGCGACGCGACTTCATGAAGGACCTGCTCGTGGCCGGTGCATTGCCCGCGTTCGCGCCCGCGTTTGAGGCCGCTGCGCAAGCCGTACAACAGAGCGGCATACCGCTCCCGGTTTTCGAGCCGGACCTGGAAGCCTACGATTTCTGGGCCGGCTTTCTGAAGTACAAGAGCATTCCGCTTGCCGAGGTCCCGGGCCCGTTTACGCAGGCCCTCGGTGGCAAGCAAACCGCGGCGGGTCTCGACCGCGAGGCGTTCTTCTTCCACTATGGAGTGCAGGGTTTCCACGCGGCGGTAGACATCTCGCCGGCAGACCTCGTGCCCGACGGTGACGTGACGGTGAGTGTGAACGTCGTGGCGTTCCGGCCGGCCGATGAAGATCGCAACACGTTCGAGCGGCTGAAGAGCGCACAGTTGCGGATCGATTTCGCCCAGGAATTCTCGGTCGTGGATGTCCTGGACAAAATGGCATGGACGGCGGTGGCTTTGCTGCGTCCGGACAAGATGAATAAGCTGCCGCCGATTCAGACTCTGTCGTTCGACCCGACAACCGCCTGGAAGAAGATGCAGGACATTGTTTTGCCTCGTGGGCAGGGCAGTTGGGCGATCAACCTCTATGCTCAGAAAATCGACGGATTCTTCTCGCAGATGTTGCGCATCCTGAATAAAGAAATCGGTCGTTTCGCACCCGTGCTCGGCCTGCCCGCCATCAGCATGATCGCTCTACAGTCGTTCAACGAGTTCTATGGCATGTTTCACAACAAGCCGGAATACTTGTTCCAGAGCAATCCGGTGCCGGTGTTTGCGACTGCGTCGGCGCTCAAAGGATCTACCGCCTCCCGCGGCCTGCCGCTGCGCACCGGTACCTATGTGCTCGTTCCGATCGTCCATGCCCCGCAGTTGACACCCGAAAAGCTGGAGGCATTCGAGCTCAAACAGGGCCTGATCGTCCCCAGGAACACGACGGCCGTAAACGTCTACAGTGCCGCAGTCGCCGCGCTCCCTGCAGTGACCTATGCCACACTCGATGTGACCGTGAAGCCGGCCCAACTTCCATGCGGAGCTCGTGCGGAAAAGCCTCCGTCCGCGGCGTAGCACACTTCATGGCACTTGTCCGGATGACGGCCTGCAGTTCGAAGGGTACAGCAGACCAACTGCGGGTCTGGCGCACTCCAAACGCATCACCCCTGCGTCAACGTCTGCGCAATCTCCTCCAGCGGCAGCACCTGCTCGGCGGCCCCGCGGAGAATCGCTTCGTGGGGCATGCCGAAGACGATGCTCGTGGCTTCGTCCCTGGGCCAGCGTCCTGGCGCATCGCCAGAAGCCCTTCGGCTCCGTCCGTGCCCATGCCGGTGAGGAGCGCGGCTCGGACGTTTTCTCCCGCGGCGGCGGCCACGGAGCTGACCTGAACCGGAACACGCTGACCGTGATTCAGCAGAAGACCCGGAAGCAGAAAGTGCTTCCCATCGAAGCGGACCTCCGAACGCTCCTGACATCCCTTCCGCGCGCCATCGGTCAGACGCCCGTGTTCACCCGCGAAGATGGTCGCTCGTTCTCCGCGATCGAAGTGCAGCGGGCGTTCGCGGTCGCGCGCAAGCTCTCGGGCATTCGGCCGGCGTTGACGCCTCACAGCCTGCGTCACACGTTCGCTTCGTGGCTCGCGATGTCCGGACAGCCGCTCCGCACGATTCAGGAGCTTCTAGGGCACGCGGACGTGAGGATGACGATCCATTACGCTCACTTGTCTCCGACGCACCTGTCGGAGGCAATGCGGACCGTTGGCAGCATGGCGACGGCGACAGACGGCGATGCCGATTCGCGGGAAAAGTCGTCGTGATGACGGAGCGCGAAAATGCACGCAAATTCGTCGTGGGCAACGCATGTTGCCAAATTGGCAACTCCGAAACACGACGTAACTCTTTGAATCTAAGTTGGTAGCGCATACGGGATTCGAACCCGTGTTACCGCCGTGAGAGGGCGGCGTCCTGGACCCCTAGACGAATGCGCCGGGTGGGTGGGCCGCGGAGAGTAGCGAACGCTTCTCTCGCGTGTCAAGCGCCGTTAACTGCGAACCGCCGATCCGCATTCCTCACGGCTCGCGCTTCGCGCGGTCGGGGCAGGAGCGGCCGAAGGGGTCGAGGGGGCGCTGGTCCGTCACCGTGTGGCCGTCCGTGAACACGATCGTCGCGAACGCGATCTGGCGGACCAGGTCCAGGTGCACCGACACCTCCTCCATCGGCGACGCGTGGGCGGGGCCGGGTGGGAGCTGCCAGGTCGCGGTGCTCGTCTTGTTCTGGTTATCCAGCGCGTGGATCAGCAGGTGCGTCGGGTGGTGGCCGGGCGGGAGGGAGTCGGGGCGGCGGTCCATCGGGATCCCCGGGTTCAGCCAGAGCGTGCGGCGCAGGCCCTGGGGGAGGTACGCATACTCCAGGCACGCCCTTCCGGTGGGATCGCCGCGGCTCAGCTCGATCTCGATGACGGGCATGGCTCCGCCTCCTGTCAGATAGACGGCCGCGCCGGGCCCCTTTTCCAGGGCCGGCAGGGCTTTTGCGTCGGACGGGAACCATGGAAGGCATGGAGCTTCGCTCGCGGCGTCTGCGTATCGGCTGCAGCCGCGATCAGGTCGCGCACGCCCTCGGCGTGGATGCGCCGACGGTGCAGGCGTGGGAGAACGACGGCGAGCCGATCGGGTGTCCGTCGGCGCTCGAGCAGGTGCTGCGCAAGCTCGAGGCGCGGCACGATCGCGAGGAGACGCTGCAGAGCTACGCCAACTGACGGCTGACGGTCAGCGCGGGACGGCGATGTCGGCGACGCTCGCGTTGGGCAGCTTCAGCAGCTCGCGCGGGTCGAGGCGCGCTTTGCTCGTCCGGTTTCCGCCGCCGATGATGACGCGCGGTTGCTCCATGACGCGGGCATCGATGTAGATCGGCATCTCCGGCGGCAGGCCAGGGATCGTGACGCCGCCGATGCGCATGCCGGTGAGCTCGGCCGTTTCGTCGGCGGATGCGAATGACAGGCGCTTCACGCCGACCAGTTCGCTGACTTTTTTGTTCACGTCGAGCTTCGTGTCGGCGCGCACGAGGCACGCGACGTATTGCTTCGGCGTCGTCTTCAGCACGACCACGATCGCGTTGCATGCTTCGGTCGCGGTGATGCCGTAGTGCTCGCAGAATGCGGCCGTGTCCGCGAGCTCGGGCTCGCATGCGAGCTCTTCGTATGTGATGTTGCTTCCGTCCAGCGCGGCCTGCACGCGCTCGTCGAGAATCGAAGGGTTCATGCGCTGCGTATTCTATGGGAGAGCGTTCACGAGGCGGATCGTCGCGAGGTAGGAGTCGACGTAGGCGCGGCAGGATGGGCAGCGGGAGAGGTGATGATCGAAGGCTTCGGCGGGCAGGGTGCCGTCGAGGTAGTCGATCAGGTGCTCGATGAGGTCGCGGCAGGTCATGCGACGAGATCCTCGAGCGCGCACGGCATCGAGACGAAGAAGCCCTGCACGAGGTCGATGCCGAGGTCTTCGACGATGGCGAACTGCTCCGCGGTCTCGACGCCTTCGGCGACGACTTCGAGGTGCAGGTTGCGGGCGAGGAGCGCGATCGCGGCGACCATTTCGCGATGTTCGCCGGACGTTGCGAGGCCGGCGATGAGGCTGCGGTCGATCTTGAGCGACGTGAAGGGGAAGCGCAGCAGGGAGGCGAGCGATGAGTAGCCGATGCCGAAGTCGTCGATGCAGAGCTGGATGCCGATTCCCCGGAGTGCGTGCAGCGAGCGGGCGGCGGCGTCGGGGTCGGCGGCGATGACGCTCTCCGTCACTTCGAGCCGCACGCGGTGCGGGGTGACGCGGTGGCGGCGCACGATGGCGTCGATGCGCGCGACGATGCCGGTCTGCTGCAATTGCATCGCGGAGAGGTTCACGTTCGCGACGACGTGTCCGAGGCGGCCGGCGGTCATGTCGGCGCACACGCGGTCGAGCACCCACTCGCCGATCGCCACAATGGCCCCGGTCTCCTCGGCGATGGGGATGAACGTGCCGGGCATGATCAGGCCGCGCGACGGGTGGTGCCAGCGCAGCAGCGCCTCGACGCCGGCGAGCTTGCGGGTGCGCGTGGCGACGATGTTCTGATAGACGAGCGACAGCTCCTGCCGCTCGATGGCGCGGCGCAGGTCCATCTCGATGCGCATGCGGTCGACCGCTTCGACGTGCATTCCGCTGTGGAACACCTCGGCGCGCGCTTTGCCGGCTTTCTTTGCGCGATACATCGCCGTGTCGGCGTCGCGCAGGACCTCGGTCGCCGTCTGGTATTGCCCGCGATGGCAGGCGATGCCGATGCTGGCGCTGGTGTAGACGTCGTGTCCGTGGATGGCGAACGGCTGCTCGATCGCCGCTTCGATGCGCGCCGCGATCTCGAGGGCCTCGGTCTCGCCGGCGGCGTCGAGCAGTACCGCCAGCTCGTCGCCGCCGAGGCGCGCGGCGAGATCGCAGGGGCGCAGCGCGCCGCGGATGCGGCCCGCGGTCTCGCGCAGCAACGCGTCGCCGGCGAGATGCCCGAGGCTGTCGTTGATGACTTTGAAGCGATCGAGATCGAGGAACAGCACCGCGAACGGACGCGCGGACGCCAGCGCGACCTCGAGCTGCTGCAGGAACTGCGCGCGGTTCGGCAGCGACGTCAGCTCGTCGCGCAGCGCGTTGGCGTGCGCAATGGAGAGCGCCTCGTGCAGGATGCGCGTGCGCAGCTCCGCGGTCGCGCGCGCGGCCATGAACTCGAGGACCGTGCGCACGAGCGCTTCGTCGGCGAACGGCCGGCGATGCAGCACCGCGAGCCAGCCGAGGAGCACCTCGCCGTCGATCAGCGCGATGCCGGCATAGCTCTCGATGTGCAGGCGCCGGAACAGCGTGTCGTGCGGGAACACCTGCTGTACGTTGCAGGCGACGAAGCGATAGCCGCGATCGAGGACTTCGTTGCAGGGCGTGTTGGAAAGGCGAAAGGTGAGGTTGTCGAGCTTCCGGCCTTCGCCGGCGAACGCGAGCGTCCGCCCGCGCAGCGGCTCTTCCTCGACCAGCTCCGCGACGAACGCGAAGTCGACGCCCAGGACCTCGGTGAGCTCGCGCGCGAGCGACTCGAAGAAACAGCCCGTACCCGCGGTGGAGAGTCCGCGCAGCAGGCGGATGAGCGTGGTTTCGGGCGTCACGTTGCGTTGGATGCCGCGAGTGGTTGTTCGGTTTCCTGGTTCGCCGCTGCGGAACGCCGGCGTCTCGCCGGCTGGACGGGCGGCGTCTCGCCGCGGGCGGCGGCGCGGGACGCCGCCGGACCAGCCGCCGAGGACGGCGGCGTTCCGCTGTAACCTGACAATATGAGACGCCTCCTGCTCGTCCTCCTCCTCGCCGCGCCGCTCCACGCCGCTTCGTTTGCGAAGGCGACTTTCGCGGGCGGCTGCTTCTGGTGCATGGAGCTGCCGTTCGAGAAATTGCCGGGCGTGGTGTCGGTGGTGTCGGGGTACACGGGCGGGACGGTTGCGAATCCGACGTACGAGCAGGTGTCCCTCGGATATACGGGGCATCGCGAGGCGGTCGAGGTGACGTACGACCCGGCGAAGGTGACGTACGGACAGCTCGTCGACGTCTTCTGGCGCAACGTCGATCCGCTCGATGCGAGCGGGCAGTTCTGCGACAAGGGCGAGCAATACCGCGCCGCGATTTTCTGGCACGACGCGGAGCAGCGGCGGATCGCGGAGCTGTCGCAGCGCAATGTGAGGAAGCGCTTCGGCAGCGTGGAGACGGACGTCCTTCCGGCGACGCGGTTCTATCGCGCCGAGGAGTACCATCAAGATTACTACAGGAAAAATCCGATCCGCTATCGCTTCTACCGCGCGGGCTGCGGGCGCGACGCGCGATTGAAGAAGGTTTGGGGCAGGTGACGCTTCAGGAGACGCACCAGCACATGCACCACGCGCTGCAGGCGGCGGCGGGAGTGGGGCGTGCGCTGCTGCCGCCGAAGGCCGACGACTCGCACATGAGCTTCATGTGGTCGGATCTGCATCAGGCGCTGGTGCAGGACGTCGTGGACCGGAAGTTCCGCTCGGGGCTGCGCATGCGCGACCTCACGCTGCTGCTCATCGACGCGGACGACCGGCTGCTCGACTCGTATTCGCTGCGCGGGCACACGCTCGGCGACGGGCTGCGTTTCTACGAGGAGCGCGTCGGCCGGATGCTCGTGTGTCCCGACGGATTCGACCGCGACGGGGTGCTCACCCCGAAGGACGAGGAACTGGGGCAGATCGCGGGGATGTACTGCGACGCCGCGGCGATTCTCGAGCGATTGCGCGCGAAGCATTCGGGGGCGGGTCCGGTGCGCTGCTGGCCGCATCACTTCGACATCGCGATCCTGCTCTCGCTGCCCGAGGACCGCACGATCGGCATCGGCTTCCTCGGCGGCGACGAGCACATCCCCGAGCCGTACTGGTACGTCTACGTGCAACCGGTGACCGAGAACACGATGCCGCCGCTGTCGGTCGGGCGGTGGTACGCGGGCGCGTGGATGGGCGCGGTGCTGACGGGATGCAACGACATCGCGACGACGGAGCGGTTTCTCGATGAGGCTGTCGCGACGCTGATGTAATCCGCGTACGATTGCTTCATGGCGCGCAACTGCGGGATCTCGATCGCGTTCTGGTTCGTGCTCGCGGCCGTGTACAGCTATTTCGTCCGCGGCCATTCGGGCTTCAACAAGTATTTCGTGGTGATCGGCATGGCCACGGTGGTGTGGTTCGGCGCGCTCACGATTTACGGCGCGCGATACAAACTGCGCGACTGGAGCGCGCGCCGGCGCATGGCGCGCGGCGAGCGGCCGCACGACGGCGATCTCGTCGCGGCGACGGGGCCGATCCATGCGGCGTTCGAGCCGCTGCACGCGCCGTTCAGCGGGCGCGAGTGCGTGGTCTATGAATACGAGATCGGGCCGCGGCGCACGGGCGAGAGCAATCAGGCGCGCGACTACATCGGCTACGGCATGACGCGCTGCTCCGTGCGCACGAAGAACGGCGAGTTCGCGCTCGGATCGTTCCCGATGATGGAGCATTTCTTCGAGACGCCGGTCGATCGCCGCGCCGCCTTCGACTACATCGCCAATACGCCGTTCGAGGAGCTGTCCGGCGTCATCGGCACGGTGAAGACGATGATGAGCGTGCACACCACCGCGCCGCCGCTGCGGAAGGACTGGAAGGTGGGCGACGGCGGCGGCTCCGATCCGGAGACCGCGGACGTGATCGAGAAGATCATCGCGCCCGGCGAGACGGTGACGGCGTTCGGGCGCTGGGTGGCGGGATCGAGCGCGATCGTGAGCGACACGAAGGAGAAGGGCTTCCTGCGCGTGCAGCGCGGCGGCGACGCGCAGCAGGTGCCGGCCATGCCGTGGGCCGCGATCGGGAGCGTCATCGGCGGCGCGGTGGTCATCGCCGTCGCGCACTTCGTGTTCTTCGGCGTGATCAGCGGTTGACGTCGATCGCGACGCGCCCGCGGATGCCGCCGCCGAGGATCTCGTCGGAGAGCGCGAAGATGTCCGACAGCGGCTCGGTTCGCGACAGCGCCGCCAGCGCCGCGGCGTCGAGCTCGCGCGCGAGACGCGACCACGCCTCGACGCGCTTCGGCTTCGGCGTGCGCAGCGAGCTCACGCCGAGGAGCGAGACGTTGCGGAGGATCAGCGGCCAGACCGTCGTCGCCAGCTCGTGGCTCGCGGCCATGCCGCAGCAGGCGATCGCGCCGTCGTAGGCGGTCTGCGCGAAGATGTTCGCCAGCGCCGCGCCGCCGACGGTGTCGACGCCGCCGGCCCAGCGCTCCGACTGCAGCGGCGAGCCCGGTTTCGCGAGCTCGTCGCGCGGCACGATCGACGTTGCGCCGAGGCCGCGGAGATAGTCCTCGAGCTCCGGGCGTCCCGTCGACGCCGCGACGCGATAGCCGCGGCGCGCGAGCAGCATCACCGCGATCGAGCCGACGCCGCCGGCCGCGCCGGTGACGACGACCTCACGCTCGTCCGGCACGACGCCTTCGTGCTCGAGCGCCATGACGCAGAGCATCGCCGTGAGGCCGGCGGTACCGAGCTGCATCGACTGCTCGAAGGACAGCGCGCCGGGAACCGGCAGGATCGCGTTCGCGCGGACGCGCTCGCGCTGCGCGTAGCCGCCCCAGTCGGCCTCGCCGAGGCCCTGGCCCGTGCCGAGGATGCGGTCGCCGGGCTGGAACTCGTCCGTGCTCGACTCGACGACGGTGCCGGCGAGGTCGATGCCGAGGACCATCGGGAACCTGCGGACGATCTTCCCGCGCCCGGTGACCGCGAGCCCGTCCTTGTAGTTGAGCGAAGAGTACGCGACGTCGACGAGCACCTCGCCGCTTTGCGGGAGATCGGCGTCGGTCAGGTCTTCGAACGCGGCCTTGTAGCCGTCCGTGTCGCGCGCGACGAGTGCACGGAAGGTCATTTGCGCACCGTCTTCGCGAGATACGCGCGGATGTGGTCGTGCGTCGCGGGGTCGCCCCACAGCTCGCGCACGTCGGAGTCGAATTCGGCGGCGTAGTGCTTCGCGCGGTGGATGGTCTGGTCGCGGAGCTGGCGTTTGGTGAGCGCGAAGATGCGCGGCGGCAGCGCGGCGAGTCCGCGGGCGACCTCTTCGGCGCGCGCGAGCAGCTGCTCCGGCGCGGCGACTTCGTCGATGAAGCCGAAGCGCAGCGCGTCGTCGGGCTGCAGCGTGCGGCCGGCGTAGATCAGCGCCTGCAGGTGCTGCGGCGGCACCACGAAGCGCACGATTTCGAGGATTGCCGCGGGGAACGGAACGCCGACGAGAAGCTCGGGGACGCCGATGCGTCCATTGCCGGCCGCCATCAGGCGATAGTCGGCGGCGAGGGTCATGATACAGCCGCCGGCGATGGCGTGTCCGTTCGCCGCGACGACGAGCGGCTTCGGGAACGAGAAGAGGTCGATCACCAGGCGCGAGAGCGCGGGCACGAACCCGTCGGTGTACGCGCGGCCCTGTTCGACCATGCGGAAGAGATCGACGCCGGCGGAGAAGATCGAGCCGGTGCCGGTGAGGATGACCGCCGACACGTCGGACGCCGCGGCTTCGGCGAAGGCGAGGGCGAGGGCGTCCACGAGCTCGAGATCGAGCGCGCTCGCTTTTCCATGCGCGAGCCGCAGCGTGAGGATGCCGTCGTTTCGGGTGGACTCGATCATGCGCGGGAGTTTATCGCGCGGCGTCGACCAGGAGCGTGCGATAAAAGCGGATGGCCTCGAAGTAGTCGTTCACGGCGATGCGCTCGTTCGTGCCGTGGAAGCGCTCGAGGTCGGCCTCGGTGAGCGGCAGGGGGATGAAGCGGTAGACGTTCGCCGTCAGCGGCGTGAAGTAGCGCGCGTCGGTCGCGCCGACGACGAGATACGGCGCGACGACCGTGTCCGGACGGACCTGCGCGATCGTTCGCTGGATCGTGACGAAGGGCCGCGCGCGCGGATCGGAGACCGGCGAGGGTTCCTGATGCCCGGCCACGCGCAGTTTCACGTTCGCGTCGTCGATCGACGTCCGTACGTGCTCGGTCACGGAGCTCGACGTGTCGCCCGGCAGAATGCGGAAATTGATCACCGCGCGCGCCCGCGACGGGATCACGTTCTCCTTCACGCCTCCTTCGATGATCGTCGGCGCGGTCGTCGTGCGCAGCATCGCGTTGAGTGAGCTCGAGTCCTTCGCCTGCGCCTCGAGCAGCGGCTGGAAGAGCCAGAGGTTCGACATCACGACGCGCTTTCCGAACGGCAGCTCCGGCGCGAGCCAGTGGAAAAACTCCGCCGTCGCGCCGCGAACGCCCGCGCGGAACGGGCGGTTTTGTACGCGGTCGACGGCCGCCGCGATCACGCCGACCTGCGTGCGCGGCGGCGGCATGGACGAGTGTCCGCCTTTGCCCGACGCGAGCAGCTCGACGCTGACCGACCCTTTCTCGGCGATGCCGACGAGCGCGAGCGGGCGCGGAGTCATGCTGCTGCGCAGCAGGATCACGCCGCCTTCGTCGAAGACCGCGTCGAGCTTCACGCCGCGCGACGCGAGCAGCTTCGCGATCTGCGCGGCGCCCTGCCGGCCGCCGATCTCTTCGTCGTGGCCGAACGCGAGGAGCACCGTTCGCTGCGGACGATGGCCTTCGCCGAGGAGCAGTTCCGTGGATTCGAGAATCGCGAGGACCGAGGCCTTGTCGTCGATCGTGCCCCGTCCCCAGATGTAGCCGCCGGTCACCGCTCCGCTGAACGGCGGCTGCTCCCACTTCGGCTCCGTGCCCGGCTCGACCGGGACGACGTCGTAGTGGCCCATGAGCAGCACCGGCGCGAGCGCGGGATCGGTGCCGCTCCATGTGTACAGCAGGCTCTTTCCGTTGACGACCTCGCGCCGCAGCGACGCGTGTACGCGCGGATACGCCTGCGCCAGCCACGCGACGAACGCCTCATGCTCGCCGGACGCCGCGCCATTTTCGTACGAGACGGTGCGGAACTGAATCGCCCGCCCGAGCCGCGCCAGCGCCGCCTGCCGGTCAATCGCCAGCCCCGGCGCCGCCGGCGCCGCGATCTGCATCGAGCGGGCCGCGAGCGCGCGGCCGACCAGCACGGAGCCCAGGATCAGAACGAGAGCGCCGGCAAACATCACGACCCGTTTCATTGCCCGCGGATCTTAGAGAACCTCTGTACAAGTGTCATCCTGAGCCGCGCAGACGGCGAAGGATCCCGCTCCGACGTGCGCGTCTCTCGCAGGAGGCACGGGATTCCTCACCGTCTGCGCGGTTCGGAATGACACGGGGCAACCGCAACGGCTACTCCAGCGGTTTGGCGATCTGCGCGCTCGGGTCGTTCGAGGTGTTGTCGACGATCGAGCCGTAGACGTACGCGGCGCCGCGGCGCGGGAAGACGAAGATCGTGTCGCCGGGCTGGAAGTCGACGCCGAACAGCGACTTGAAATCGGTTTGCGCGTAGTAATTCGCCGGATAGGTTTTGGTGACGAAGGTCCGGAGGCCGCCGGCGCTGTCATACAGGTCGTACTCGAGCTGGGTCTCCGTGTCGAGCGTGCGCAGGCCGACGTTCATGCGGAACTTCGTCGCGTCGCCGGGCACGAAGAGCACGCCCTGCTCGAACGTATCGAGCGCGTCGGATTCGGGGAGCGATTCCAGCACGAAGCCCTTCGTGCCGCCCGATCCTTCTTCATACACGCGCGCGGAGACCAGCGGCGCTTCGTATCCGACCCTCGTGTAGATATCGACGCTGCCCTTGCCCGTCAGGCCGAGGCGGGTCTGGAGGAAATTCGGATAGGTGATGCTCGTGTGCGGATCGACGATGAAGGGAATCGACGGGTCATCCGCCTTCCCGCTGGTCTCCTCGGGGTGATAGACGATGCGCCCGGACGATCGCTGCGGCCGCGTGTTCGTGACGAAGAGATCGGTCTTGAAATTCGCGCCGTTTGCGCCCGGCGCCGCACCCGCGCCGATGATGATCTGCGTGCGCACTTCCGCGTTCGCGTTCGGCGCGCCGAACGCCGCGAGCGCGAAGTTCGGCAGGATCGAAACGGCGTTGCTGAGCGACACCGGCGCCGCGACATCGCCGTTGAACTGCACGGCGTTCTTGAAGAGCAGCGGAACCTGACCGGCGAGGCGCGAGCAGTCCTGCATCGACACGAGGCCGATGAGGTCGCCCGTGGTGACGCTGACCGGCGGCTCCATCTGCAGCACCATCAGCGGATGCGTGACGTCGAACGGCCCGCGCTCGGCGAACGGCGTATAGACGCCCGACGCCTGGTGGAAGAACTTCACTTTGACCGCGGCGGAGCATGCGTCGAAGGCGCGGATGGCGACCACGCCGATCGTCCCGGTCGAGGTCGCGGGCGAGCCGACGTCGATCACGGTGAACGGGCGCTGGATGCTCACGACGCCGCTGTTGGGATTGACGATGTAGTTGCCGATCGTCTGCGCGGGAGCGGACGCGGCGATTGCGAGAACCGTCAACATGAGAGAGACAACGCGGGAACGCATTTCCAAAACCTCCTGCGGCTTATCGTGACTGGCGCGTCTGCCAGAACAGATACGCCGGGAGGCCTGCGAAGAGGATGCCGAAGCCGATGGCGCTGTTGACCGGGGAGCGCACGACCGTGCCGGCCACGACGATCCAGCAGGCGAGGGTGAAGATCGCCGTCGTGACCGGATGCCCGGGCGTGCGGAACGACGGGGACGCGTCCTTCAGCCGCCGCCGGAAGACGAACAGCGCCAGTCCGGTGAGGCCGAAGAAGATGAAGTCGACGGAGACGACGTAGCTGAGGATCTGCTCGTAGGTGCCGGACACGGCGATGACGATCGCGACGAGGCCCTGCACGGCGATGGCGACGACCGGCACGCGCGTGGTCGGATGGACTTTGGCGATGGCCCGGAAGAACAGTCCGTCCTCGGCCATGGCGTAGTAGACGCGCGGCGCGGTGAGCATGCCCTGGCTGAGGAAGCCGAGCGTGGAGACGGCGATGCCGGCGGCGATGAGCATCGCCCCGCGCTCGCCGAGGGCGAGGCGCATGACCGCCGAGGCGGGCGTGGTGGTGGCGGCGAGTCCGCCGATGCCGAGGACGCGGAGGCAGACGATGTTGACGAGGAGATAGACCGCGATCACGCCGACCACGCCGGCGAGGAGGCCGACCGCGAGGTCGCGCCGCGGCTGGCGCAGCTCGCCCGACATGAAGCTCGCAGTCTGCCATCCGCCATACGCGAACATGACCGGCGTCATCGCGGCGGCGAAGTCCATGAGCGCCGACGCCGGTGCGGCGTGCGGCGCGAACGCCGGCTTCACCAGCAGCGCGCCGGCGATGATGAGCATGCCGATGGCGGCGAGCTTGAGGAGCATGAGCAGGGTCTGCGTGTTGGTGCCGCTGCGGACTCCCAGACAGTTGATGAGCGTGAGGATCAGCAGCGTGACCGTCGCCAGCAGCCAGTCCGCGACGGCGACGCCGGTGAGCTCGCGGGCGTAGCGGGCGAAGGTGACGGCGACGGCGGCCATGCCGCCGCTCTGCACGACGAGCAGCAGCGCCCAGCCGTAGAGGAACGCGACCGCGGGATGCCACGCGTCGCGCAGATAGGCGTACTGGCCGCCGACGTCGGGCCGCAGCGCCGCCAGCTCGGCATAGACGAACGCGCCGAGGAGCGCGATCGCCCCGCCCGCCGCCCATGCGCCGAGGATCAGCGCCGGCGTGTGCACGTGCCGCGCGACGACGGAGGGGTTGATGAAGATGCCCGAGCCGATGATCCCGCCCATCACGATCATCGTCGCGTCGAATGCGCCGAGCCGGCGCGCCAGCGTCGTCATCGGCATACGATAATGCGCACCCGGCCGTGAGCACTCAGGAAATCTTCCGGCTCTTCTTTGCTGGTGTGGTGGTGGCGCTGGTGTTCTTTCGTTAGACAATAACGGCCGTGCGTATCGTCATCGGTGTCTGTCTGATGTTTCTTCTCGCCGTGCCTGCGGTTGCGCAGCAGGATCCGATCGTGGCGGACCGTCCCGGCCTCGCGGACGGTCCGGGCGTGGTCGGCGCGGGGACGATGCAGCTCGAGTTCGGCGTCAATCGCGACGACGACGGCGAGTCGCTCGTCACGCTGCCGACGCTGTTCCGCTACGGCCTCAGCGACGCGCTCGAGCTGCGCATCGAGAGCGACGTCGTCGAGTTTTCGTCCGGGAATCGCGAACGGGCGCCCATTGCGCTGGGGGTGAAGTGGCGCATTCGCGAGGGGGACGTGCCGATCTCGCTGATCGCGAGCGTTCAGACCGAGGATGTCGAAGGCAGCGTGCGCATTACCAGCGACATCGATCTCGGCAGCGGGTTTTCGCTCACGCCCAATGCCGGCGTGAGCATCGCCGAGGGTGAGGACGCCGTCGGGGTGATCGCGGCGACGGTCGAGCACGGGTTTGGGAATGCCACGCCGTTCGTGGACTTCGAGCTCCAGTCCGGCGGCGGCGACACATCGATGATCTTCGATGCCGGCGTCGCGTGGCTCGTGACGAACGATACCCAGCTGGATGTCTCCGCGGGCGTCGAGGTGGCGGGGACGGCGTATCCCGACTGGTTCATCGGGGCGGGGATCAGCCGCCGTTTCTGACATGGGCTCGCGGCGCGATCTGCTCCGGCTGGTGCTGTTCGGCGCGCCCGTGCTCCTGACGCGCTGCATGGAGTCGACGCAGGCCGTGCCGCCCGAGGCCCTGAACGGGCGTCTCCATGCGCGCGTCGATCCGTCTTCGTCCGCCCGCGCCCTGGTGCCGACCAGCCAGCCGCTGCCGCTCCGCCTCGGCACGCCGCGGGACGGGTTCTTCTATGTGCCGGCCAGTGCGGGCAAATCCACGCGCGCGCCCTTGATGGTGTTCCTCCATGGCGCGACGGGGACGGGCGGCCGCGCGATCCAGCGGCTGCTGCCGCACGCCGACGCGACCGGGACCATCATCGTGGCGCCCGACTCGCGCGACGAGACGTGGGGCTCCGTCACCGGGGACGAGGGGCCGGACCTCGATTTCATCGATGCGGCGCTGGAGAAGATGTTTCAGTCGTACGCCATCGATGCCAGCCGGATCGGCATCGCGGGGTTCTCCGACGGCGCCTCGGCGGCGCTGTCGCTGGGACTCGTCAACGGCGATCTGTTTTCGGCGATCGCGGCGTTCTCGCCCGGATTCCTGCATCTCTCGTCGCCGGCGACCGGCACTCCGCGCATTTTCATCTCGCACGGCACCAGCGACCCCATCCTCCCGATCGAGCGCTGCGGCCGGCGCATCGCCCTGGAACTGCGGTCGGCCGGGTATTCCGTCGAATACCGCGAGTTCGACGGCGAACATACAGTGCCCGACGACATCCGCGCGGCCGCGTTCCGGTGGTTTACCGCCGTGCGATGACGCTCTCGAGGATGTCCATCGCCTTGCGCGCGGTCTTCATGGTCGTGGTGAGCGGCGGGAAGAGCGTCAGCGTGTCGTCGTAGCCGGCGAGGAGCAGGCCTTGTTTGCGGCAGCGGTCGATCGCGTCCGAAGCGTTCTTTCGGTCGGCGCCGATGGCCATGCCGCCGGCGCGCACTTCGTCGAATTCCATCTGCACGAGCCGGTCGCGCATGTAGTCGCTGACCGCGTTCGCATTGCCGAGCAGCTTCTCGCGATGCCGGATGATGTAGCGGAGGTTCGCGAGCGCGGCGGCGACGCTGAGCGGGTGCCAGCCCCAGGTCGAATAGAGCTCGAAGTCCCGGATCGAGCGCGCCACCGCGTCCGTCACGATCGTCGCGCCCATGGGCGCGTAGCCGCCGGTGATCGCCTTCGCGAGGCAGAGAATGTCGGGCTGCAGGTCGTAGCGCTCGCAGGCGAAGAGAGTGCCGGTGCGTCCGAAGCCGTCCGCGACTTCGTCGGCGATCAGCAGCGTCCCGTATTTGCGGCAAAGCTGCTGCACGCGCTGCATGACGTCCTTCTCGAAGATCAGTACGCCGAGGTTGCAGGGAATCGGCTCCAGGATGAACGCGGCGATGTCGCGGCGCTTCAGCAGCGTCTCGAGCCTGTCGACGGCCTTGTGATCCCTCGGCGGCGGGACCTTGCGCGGGATGTCGGTCACGGCGATGGAGTTGCCGTGATACGAGTCTTCGAGCGCGATGAATTTCTCGCGTTTCGTGTGGATCCGCGCCGCCTGCAGCGCCGCTTCCACCGATTCGGTGCCGGTCGCCGTGCGGATGCATTTCTTCAGCTTGCCGGGGACGATGGAGATGAGGAGCTCGGCGAGCTCGGACCACGGCGCGTAGAGGTGCGGCGGGTAGACGTAATTCGGCCCTTTGAACGCGCGGATCGCGTCCTCGACCTCCTCGTTCGCCCAGCCGAGGTTGCCGACGCACCAGCCGGTGATGAAGTCGATGTAGCGCTTCCCGCGCGCGTCGAAAACGAACCCGCCCTTCGTTTTCACCACCTGCAAATCGCCGGGATCGGAGTCGCGGGCGAGGAAGCGGCGGTCGCGACGGCGAGCTTCGCTGGTCATATGCACAGGACGCGCAAGCACTGATCTGAAGGATACTCAACAGGAAACCGGGCAAATGGGGGGAACGATGCAGCGTCTGATGGTTTTGACTGTTGCGCTGACACTCGCGAGTGGATGCGCGACGATCGCATCGGGACCGGACGAGACGATGACCGTGACATCCGAGCCGAGCGGAGCGAACGTGTCGATGGATTGTGGCTCGGACAGGAGCGCACAGATCACGCCGGCACGCTTCGTCATTCCTCGACGGTCATCCGACTGTACGGTGACACTCGAGAAACCTGGCTTCGAGAAGGAGACCGCGGTCATCGAACAGGGAGTGAATCGCTGGACCTGGGCGAACCTTCCGATCGCTCTGGTCGGAGTCGGCGTGCTCGGGATGTCGGGATTCAGCGCCGACCCCAACCACAGCCGCCAGGTGGGAGGCGCGATCC
>Ga0134123_10000490_pt1 | contig 26098 bp, 21 predicted proteins | sample KB303_FD_96460 | JGI IMG/M metagenome (GOLD analysis project Ga0134123, IMG submission 96460) | Terrestrial soil microbial communities without Nitrogen fertilizer from Kellogg Biological Station, Michigan, USA - KB3-0-3 | ecosystem: Environmental > Terrestrial > Soil > Unclassified ...
GAAGGCGGATGAGGGGCGCACAAGGAACCTGAATGCCCTTAATCTCCACCACGAAGCTCACGAAATCCATCCCCCAGGGCGGTGGCCGCACGTGGCTGCTGCGCGATGTCGATCTCTCCGTCGAAGAAGGGGAGTTCATCTCGATCATGGGCCCGTCGGGCGCGGGCAAGTCGACGCTCCTGCACATCCTCGGCATGCACGACGCGGAGTGGGAGGGGAGCTACGCGCTCGGCGGCACGCGCGTCGAGTCGTTGTCGGCGAAGGCCCGCGCCGACCTGCAGCGCAGGACCATCGGCTTCGTCTTCCAGAGCTATCACCTCATCGACGACCTCACCGTCGCCGAGAACCTCGACGTGCCGCTGCGCTATCGCGACGTACCGAAACGCGAGCGCGAGAGCATCGTCGCCGACACGCTCGACCGCTTCCGCATCGTCGGCAAGAAGGACCTCTATCCGTCGCAGTTGTCGGGCGGCCAGCAGCAGCTCGTCGGGGTCGCGCGCGCGATCATCTCCAGCCCCAAAGTCATCCTCGCCGACGAGCCCACCGGCAACCTGCATTCCGATCAGGCGCGTGAGATCATGGACCTGTTCCGCGAGCTCCATCGCGGCGGAACGACGATCGTCCAGGTGACGCACTCCGAAGAAAACGCCGCGTACGGCGGGCGCGTGGTCCGATTGCACGACGGATGGGTCGTGACCTTGTGAGTCCTGTATCGGCAAGCGCGCCGCGCATCCTCGTCGCCGACGATCAGCCCGACGTGCTCGAGGCGCTGCGCCTGCTGCTCAAGAGCGAGAGCTTTTCGGTCGAGACCGTGACCTCGCCGGCAGCGGTGTACCGCGCCGTCGAATCGCGCGCGTTCGATCTCGTGCTGATCGATCTCAACTACGCGCGCGACACGACCTCCGGCACCGAGGGACTCGAGCTGCTCGAACAACTCCACGCGTACGACGAACTGCTGCCCGTCGTGGTGATGACGGCGTGGGGCTCGGTCGATCTCGCCGTCGCCGCGATGCGCCGCGGCGCGCGAGACTTCGTGCAGAAGCCGTGGGAGAACGAGAAGCTGCTGGCCACGATCCGCACCCAGGTCGAGCTCGGACGTGCGCTGCGCAAGGGCCAGCGGCTCGAAGCCGTGCTGCGCGCCGACGACAAGCATCCGGTGTTCATCGCCGAGGCGCGCTCGATGCGCCCCGTGCTCGAGCTGATCGAGCGCATCGGACCGTCGGACGCGAACGTGCTGATCACCGGCGAGAACGGCACCGGCAAGGGCGTCGTCGCGCGTGCGCTGCATGCGCGCTCGCGCCGCGCCTCGCGGCCGCTGGTCTCGGTGAACGTCGGCGGCCTGCCGGAGTCGCTGTTCGAGGCCGAGCTGTTCGGACACGTGAAGGGCGCGTTCACCGACGCGCGAAGCGACCGCGTCGGGCGGTTCGAGCTCGCCGACGGCGGGACGCTGTTCCTCGACGAGATCGCCAACGTGCCGCTCGCGCAGCAGGCGAAGCTCCTGCGCGTCCTCGAGACCGGCGACTTCGAGCGCGTGGGCTCCTCGCAGACGCGCCGCGCCGACGTGCGCCTCCTCTCCGCGACGAACGCGCGGCTCGAGGAGGAGGTCGAGGCCGGGCGCTTCCGCCAGGACCTGCTCTTCCGCCTGCGCACCGTCGAGATCCGCATCCCGCCGCTGCGCGACCGCCGCGACGATATCCCGCCGCTGGCGAGCCATTTCCTCGGCGCGCACGCGTCGCGCTACCGGAAGAACGTCGCCGCGTTCGACGAGGCGGCCATGAAGGCGCTCCTCGCGCACGAATGGCCCGGCAACGTGCGCGAGCTCGATCACTCCGTCGAGCGCGCCGTGCTCATGGCCGCCGGCACCACCATCCGCGCCAACGACCTCGGCCTCGCCCCCGCCACCGACCGCGCCCCCCGCATCGAGGACATGAGCATCGAGGACGTCGAAGTGCTGCTCATCCGGAAGGCGCTGTCGCGCTTTGCCGGAAACGTCTCGCGCGCCGCCGAGGCGCTGGGGCTGTCGCGAAGCGCGCTGTATCGAAGGATTCAGAGGTACGGACTGTAGGAGGTGCTGAGTGCTGCGTGCTGAGTGCTGAGGAACACCTCCACAGCACTCAGCACCCGGCACGCAGCACTATGATCCTCGTGTGAAGCGTTTCGAACAGCGCGTCATGATCGCCGGCGTCCTCGCCATGGGGCCGGTCGTGCTTGCGCTGATCTGGTTCCTGATGCTCGAGCCGCGGGAGCGGAACACGCGCATCGCGGTCGGCGCGCTGGTCGTCGTCTCGCTGCTCATCTTCATGGCGGCGATTCATGCGCAGGTCGTGTATCCGCTGCGCACGCTGTCGAACCTCATCTCCGCCTTGCGCGAGGAGGACTACTCGATCCGCGCGCGCGGCGCGCGGCGGGACGATGCGATGGGGGAGGTGATGACGGAGCTGAATCTCCTCACCGACACCCTGCGCGAGCGGCGCTTCGCCGAAGTCGAGGCGGCCGCGCTCGTGCGCTCGGTGCTCGAGCAGATCGACTCCGCCATCTTCACCTTCGACGAGCGCTGGCGCCTCCGCCTCGTCAACCGCGCCGGCGAGCGCCTCCTCGGCCGCTCCGCCGAACAGCTGTATCTCCGCACCGCGGGCGACCTCGGCCTCGACGCCTTTCTCACCGGCGATGAGACGCTCACCGCGGAGATCGTGCTGCCCGGCGGCCACGGACGCTTCCGCATCCGCCGCACCACCTTCCGCCAGGACGGCATCCCGCACTTCCTGCTCGTCATGTCGGACCTCAGCAGGACATTGCGCGAGGAAGAGCGGCAGGCCTGGCAGCGGCTGCTGCGCGTGCTCTCGCACGAGCTGAACAACTCGCTCGCGCCGATCCGCTCGATCGCCAACAGCCTCTCCTCGATCCTCGCGCGCGAGCCGCTGCCCGACGGCTGGCTCGACGACGCGCAGCGCGGACTCGGCGTCATCAACGCGCGCGCCGAGGGACTCACGCGGTTCCTGCAGGCCTACGCCCAGCTCGCGCGGCTGCCGCAGCCCATGCTGCGCCCGATGAGCGTCGGCGAGACCGTGCGTCGCGTCGCCGGACTCGAGACCCGCACGCGCGTCGAAGTCGTCGAAGGACCGAACGTCACCATCCGCGCCGACCGCGACCAGATCGAGCAGCTCCTGATCAATCTCGTCCGCAACGCCGCCGACGCCGCGCTCGAAACGGACGGCGGCGTGTCGGTATCGTGGAGCGCGAGCAGCGAGTCCGTCGAGATCAGCGTCACCGACGAAGGCGCCGGCATCAGCGGCACCGCCAACCTCTTCATCCCCTTCTTCACCACCAAAGCCACCGGCACCGGCATCGGCCTCACCCTCGCGCGCCAGATCGCCGAGGCGCATAACGGGATCATTACGTTGTCCGCGCGGCCGGCGCCGGCGGCGGGGACGATCGCGCGGCTGCGGTTGCCGAGGTGATGAAGCGGGATCCGTGTTCCGGGGTCCGGGACCCGGCTTCTACGCCTGGTCGTCACGTGCGGCTCAACGTGTTCCGTGTTCTGTGACCCGGGCCTTTGGGCCTGGTCGTCATTCGACGTGAGCCGCACGTGTCGTCCGGGCGTAGAAGCCCGGGTCACGGAACACGGAACACGGTAAGCCGCACGTGACGACCAAGCTGAGAAGCCCGGGTCCCGGATCCCGGATCCCGGAACACGGTCCCCGCCTAACCTTCCGCAACTTTGCCAGTCATCCTACGTAATGCTTCGTACGGAGGATGATCCACGTATGACCAAACGGGGCCTGATCGCTCTCGTTCTGCTTAGCACCGCCTTCGCCGCAATGGCGCAGACGCCGCCCGCGGCGCAGACGCCGCCGCCTCCGCCGCCGATGAACGTGCCGAAGACCACCGCGCCGATCACGCTCGACGGCGAGCTCTCGGACGCGGCGTGGCAGAGCGCGGCGGTGATCGACAAGTTCTACGAGACCTCGCCGTCCGACAACATCCCGGCGAAGATCCGGACCGTCGCCTACATCACCTACGACGACCGCTACTTCTACATCGGCATCCGCGCCGACGATCCCGAGCCGAAGAAGATTCACGCGCCGTTCGTCGACCGCGACGGCGTCATCGGCACGGACGACAACATCGCCATCTTCCTCGACACGCGCAACGACAAGCGCTCGGCGATCGAGATCCGCGTGAACCCGCGCGGCATTCAGGCCGACGGCATCTTCAACGACGCGAACGGGAACGAGGACTTCTCGCCCGACTTCTACTACGACACCGCCGCGCGCATCGACGACAAGGGCTGGAGCGCCGAGTTCCGCGTCCCCTTCTCGTCGCTGCGCTACGACAGCGCCGATCCGCAGACCTGGAACATTCTCGTCTGGCGCAACTACCCGCGCGACTTCCGCTACGCCTTCCATAGCGCGCCGATCTCGCGCAGCACGAACTGCCTCGTCTGCAACACCCATCCGCTCACCGGCCTCACCGGACTTCCGGAAGCAGGGCATCTCGTCGCCGCACCGTACATCACCGCGGAGCAGGGCGCCGCGCCGCGCGCCGGACTCGGCTCCGAGCTCGAAAGCGGCGACGCCGACTTCGACGCCGGCCTCGACGTGAAGTGGAACCCGAACGCAAACAATACGGTCGACCTGACGCTCAATCCCGACTTCTCCCAGGTCGAGGCCGACGTCCCGCAGATCACCACCAACCGCCGTTTCGCCGTCTTCGTCCCCGAGAAGCGTCCGTTCTTTCTCGAGGGCTTCGACCTCTTCGACACGCCGATGCAGGTCGCCTACACGCGCACGATCACCGATCCGCGCGCCGGCGCGCGTCTCACCGGCAAGCAGGGAAGCACCGGCTATACGGTCCTCTTCACTCAGGACAGTGGCGGCGGGCTGGCGATCATCCCCGGCCCGCTCGGCTCCGGCTTCGCGCTGCAGGACTTCAAGTCGTACGCGACGATCGCGCGCGTGCGCCACGACATCGGCTCGTCGTTCGTCGGCGGCGTGCTCACCGACCGCGAGATCAGCGGCGGCGGCCACAATCGCGTCCTCGGGCCCGACTTTCAGTGGCGCCCGAACCAGAGCGACGCCATCACCGCGCAGTTCCTCTACAGCGACACCGGGAATCCGAACCGTCCCGACCTCTCGCCGGTCTGGAACGGCGAGAGCCTGAAGTCGCACGCCTTCACGGCGTCGTGGGGACATCTCAAGCGCACGCACGACTGGTTCTTCAATGTGCGCGACATCGGCGACGACTTCCGCGCCGATCTCGGCTTCATTCCGCAGGTCGGCTATCGCGAAGCCTACGGCGAGTACGGCCGGCGCTATTTCCCGGAAGGGGGGAAGCTGCGTTTCATCCGCCCGTCGGTCAGCGCCGACCTGCAGACGAATCAGGACGGCGACACGATCTTCCAGCAGGCCACGCTCGCCGTGAACGGCTTCGGCGCGAAGAACACGCAGTTCTTCGCCGGCCTCCATCCCGCCGAGAAGATCCGCGTCGGCAATGAGCTGCTCGAGCAGACGTACATCGACTGGTTCCTGCAATTCGATCCGTACCGGCGCGTTCCGCGCGTGACGTTCCAGGGACGCGCCGGCGAGCAGATCGACTTCTCCAGCGGCAACGTCGGGGACGGCCTGTTTCTCTCGCTCAGCAGCACGGTCCGTCCTTACGACCGGCTCGATCTGCAGTTCCTTCTCAACCGCGAGACGCTCGAAGTCGACGGCGAAAAGATCTTCACCACCGTCGTCGAGCGCATCCGCGCGCAGTACAGCTTTTCCGCGAAGTCGCTGCTGCGCGTGATCGCGCAGTACGTCCACGAGGAAAGCGGCGGCGGACACCACAGCGGCAATTTCCTCGGCAGCGTGTTGTACAGCTACAAACTGAACTGGCAGACCGTGCTCTTCGTCGGCTATGGCGACGACCGCGTGATCCTGCCCGACAACACGCTCGTCCGCACGGGACGCTCGCTGTTCTTCAAGGTCGGCTACGCGTATCAGCGGTAAGGGTTAACGAAGGTCGATTCCGAGCGGCCGCAGCGGATCGAGCGCCGGATCGACCTTCGCCCACACCATGGCGCCGGTGCGCTCCTTCACCGCGCGATCGAGCTCCGCGCGCGCTCGCTCGCGGTTGCCGAGGTGCGCGTAGAGCGCGGCCATGTAGTAGGGCGGCAGATACGTGCGCTTCCCGCGCTCCTCGAGGTCGGCGGTCATGATGCGCGCGGTCGACTGATCGCCGGCGGCGAGGCGCGCGCGGATCAGCCACGTCTCGAACACGACGATGTCGAGCTCCTTCCGCGCCTTCTCCAGCGCCTCGATCGCGTCGCGCGGCTTGCCGGCTTCGAGATACGCGAGGCCGAGGTAGGCGTGAGCGGGAGGGAAGTGCGGGAAGAGGCGCGTGGTGCGGAGGTTCTGCTCGATCGCGGCGTCGTAGCGGCGCGCCATCGTGTAGTTCCAGCCCACCACGGCGTTGATGATCGGCGACATCGGATCGAGGTCGAGCGCCGTCTTCCCCTCGCGCTCGGCCTCGTCGAAGCGCCCGTTCGCGGTGAGGAACTCCGCGTACCACTGATGCGCGGTCGCATAGTTCGGGTTCAGCTCGATCGCGCGGCGATACTCGCGCTCCGCCGCCTTCCAGTCCCACTCGTACGTATGGATGGCATACGCCAGCGACGTGTGCGCCTCGGCGAGCCGGTCATCGATCGACAGCGCCTTCTGCGCCGCCGCCTTCGCCTTCGGGAACGTCTCGCTCGTCGGCAGCCCGGCCCAGATGTCGAGCAGGTTGTAGCAGTCCGCGAGCCCCGCGTACGCGAGCGCGTACTGCGGATCGATCTCGATCGCCTGGTTGAAGAATTCGATCGCCCGATACATCCCGTCGGCGTCGCGCTTGTTCCACTGGAAGCGCCCCTTCAGATACAGCTCGTACGCGCGCGGATCGGTCGTCGGGCGCTTCGCGAGGATCTGCTGCTCGCGCCCGGTCAGCTCGAGGCGTAGCATGCGCGCGATCTCCGAGGCGAGCGACTGCTGGATCGAGAACAGGTCCGCGCGCGCGGTCTGATAGCGGTTGCCCCACAGCTGCGAGTTGTCCTTCGCGTCGACCAGCTCCGCGCTGACGATGATGCGGTCGCCGACCGTTTCGACGCGCCCGATCACCACCGCGCTCACCTTCAGCTCGCGCCCGATGCGCAGCGGATCCGGCGCGTTGCCCTTGTAGTGGAACACCGACGTCCGCGACATCACCCGCAGGTTCGGCACCTGCGCGAGCGTATTGATCAGCGTCTCGGTGATGCCGTCGGAGAGGTACTCCGCCTCGCGATCCCCTGTCGCGTTCACGAAGGGCAGGATGGCGAGGGATCGAGTCGACGAGTCGACGAGTCGACGAGAAGGTTCCGGGCGGCTCGACGACTCGACGACTCGACGACTCATGTACAACCACGTCACCACCACGATCGCGAGCAGCGCCACCACCGCCCACACCACGCGCCGCTTCCGCCGCTCCTCCGGAGCCTCGAACGTCAGCGTCGACGTGCCGATCGCGCGGAGCGCGAAGGCGAGGTCGCGCGCGGACTGGAACCGCTCCGCGCGATTCTTCTCGAGGCAGCGCTGGATCACGCGCGCCAGCTCGTACGGAATCATCTTCTGCGTCGCGCCGAAGACGTCGGGCGTGTCGGTGAGGATCGCGGAGAGCGAGTCGATGACCGTGCCCCGGATGAACGCCCCGCGGCCGGTGACCATCTCGTACAGCAGGCACCCGAGGGCGAAGATGTCGGTCGTCGCGTCGACGGTCTCGCCGCGCAGCTGCTCCGGCGCCATGTAGCCGGCCGTGCCCATGATCGCCGACGGATCCGTCTTCATCGGCGCGGTCGGAATCGACGACGCGTCGATCTCCTCGCCGCCCTTCATCTCCGGACGGGAGAGCTGCGCGAGGCCGAAGTCGAGGATCTTCACCCGCCCGTCGGAGGTGAGGAAGATGTTCTCCGGCTTGAGATCGCGATGGATGATGCCCTTCGCGTGCGCGGCCGCGAGCCCGTCCGCGATCTCCGCCGCGATTTCCACCGCGCGCCGCCACGGGATCGTTCCGGCGAGCATGCGCTGGCGCAGCGTCTGCCCCTCGAGCAGCTCCGTGACGCTGTATGCCGAGGCTTCGTGCGAGCCGTAGTCATGGATCGCGAGGATGTTCGGATGCGACAGCGCCGCGACGGCCTTCGCCTCGCGCTCGAAGCGCATGCGCGCGTCGGTGTCGCGCACGAACCGCTCCGGCAGCACCTTCACCGCCACGTCGCGATCGAGCCGCGTGTCGCGCGCCCGATAGACATCGCCCATCCCGCCCGAGCCGATCGCATTCAGGATCTCGTACGGCCCGAGGCGCGTGCCGGCGGGGAAGGTCACGGGTTGCGCACCCACTCTCCCTTTTTCGGCACGCCGCGGTCGACGGGCGACCAGCTCGCGCCGGAGTCGGTCGACACTTCATAGTTGCTGAACGCGCTCGGGAACGTGATCAGCGTCCCCGCCTGGCTCTCCGGCGCCGTGTGCAGCGAGAAGTGCAGGTGAAACGCCTTGCACGGAGCGTTGCCGGTGTCGCCTGCCTTCGCGAGTTTCTTTCCCGCCGCCAGCACGTCGTTCTTGTTCACCTCGACGGAGCCCATCACGAAGTGCAGATACGCGCCGATCTCCAGCGGCGCCTGCTCGATCATCACGTAGCTCGACGGCGCGCCGACGCAGGAGTCGCGGTCGTTGCGCGTCTCGATGACCTTGCCGCCCGCAGCCGCGAAGATCGGCTTCCCTTCCGTCTCCGACTGCGGCTTGCCGGCGAGCATGAAGTCCCAGCAGAACGACGCCGCGCCGTTGTGACTGTCCGCCGGCGGGCCATCCCATCCCTGGATGACTTCCCACGCCTCGCCCGACGGGAACGGCAGTCTCATCGTCGTCTGCTGCACCGGCGGCGGGAGCAGCTTCGCGTCGAACGCGTTGTCGCGCGCCTGCGAGACCAGCGCCTTGAACGACGCGTCGCCGAAGACCACGGCGCCCGGGGTCAGCGTCTGGAAGGTCGCCGGGCCTTTCAGCGGATCGGGCAGCGGCGCGCCGGTTGGAGTGACGCTGTCGAAGGTGTAGCCGGCGAAGAGACCGGCCTCCGTTCCGTCGAGCCGCGTTTTGGAGACGCCCAGGATTTCGCTCTTCGTCAGCGCTTTCTTGTACACCGCGACGTCGTCGATGAAGCCGTAGAACTGCGCGTCGTGGTTATTGATCGTGACGGCGTCCGCGGCGCGGCCGAGGCGCAGCACGCCCGTCGGCGCGATCCCGCCCGCGACCATCGGACAGGCGCCGTCGTCGGGACAGATCTCCGAGCCGTTGTGATACAGCGTCAGCTCGTTGTTCTTGCGCACGATCGCCACGGTGTGCCACACCTCGCCCGCCAGCGTAGCCGCCATGAACGTGCGCGTGTTGCCGTTGAAATTGACGATCAGCGAGCGCCGCAGATAATCCTTGGCGACGAAGAAGTTGCCGCCGGTGCTGTCGCTCAGAATCGGCGCCCCGTACGCGCGCGGATACTGGAGCATGAACTTGAAGATGATCGTGTACTCATTGCCGAGGCTGGCCAGCGAGAGGTCCGTATCGGCGTAACCGCGCCAGCCGAACGCGGCCGCGAAGTTCAGCGGGGTCTTGCTGCACGTCGAGCAATGAGAGAGGGCAACGAAGAGCAGGATCGCCGGAACCGTTCGCTTCCAGACACGCATACGTCACCTCGAATCGGATTCTAATGCGATACATTCGCAGCCCCATGAAGCGACTCTTCCTCGTTCTCGCGATCGTCGTTGCCGCGGCGTGCACGAAAGAAATCCCTGCACCCCCGGCTCCTCAGCCCTCGTCTCCCGCCCCCGCGGCTTTCGTGCGCGACCCGCACTCGTACTCGCGTCCCGAGGAAGTGCACATCGAGCACATCGCGCTCGACCTCGACGCCGATTTCGCGAAGAAGCAGCTCGCCGGCACCGCGACGCTGCGCATCAAAAACGAGATGAACGCGAAGTCGCTCATCCTCGACACGCGCGATCTCGACATCCGCTCCGTGAAGCTCGTGCCCGGCGGCACCGCCGCGCAGTTCAAACTCGGCAACGCCGATCCGATCCTCGGCAGGCCGCTCGAGATCCCGATCAACGCCGACACCACCGGCGTCGTCATCGAATACGCCACGAGCCCCGAAGCGCGCGCGCTGCAGTGGCTCGAGCCGCCGATGACCGCCGGGAAGAAGCACCCCTTCCTCCTCTCGCAGTCGCAGTCCATCAACGCCCGCTCCTGGGTCCAGCTGCAGGACACGCCGCAGGTGCGCTTCACCTACGACGCCGCGGTGCGCGTGCCGAAGGAGCTGCTCGCGGTGATGAGCGCGGAGAACCCGCAGTCGCGCAACGAGCAGGGCGTCTATCAGTTCCGCATGCCGCAGCGCATCCCGTCGTATCTGCTCGCCATCTCGGTCGGCGAGCTGGAGTTCCGTCCGTTCGACACGCGCAGCGGCGTCTACGCCGAGCTGCCGGTGATCGAGGCCGCGGCGCGCGAGTTCAGCGACACGCCGAAGATGATCCACACCGCCGAGGAGCTGTACGGACCGTATCGCTGGTCGCGGTACGACCTCCTCGTGCTGCCGCCCAGCTTCCCGTTCGGCGGGATGGAGAATCCGCGGCTCACGTTTCTCACGCCGACGGTCATCGCCGGCGACAAGTCGCTGGTCTCGCTCATCGCGCACGAGCTCGCGCATTCGTGGTCGGGCAACCTCGTCACCAACGCGACGTGGAACGACTTCTGGCTCAACGAAGGCTTCACCACGTACTTCGAGCATCGCGTCGTGGAGAAGCAGTACGGGCGCGAGTATTCCGAGATGCTCTGGCTCCTCGGCGTGACGGACCTGAAGGAAGAACTGGCCACGCTGCCGCCGAAGGACCAGGGCCTCTACATCGATCTCACCGGCCGCGATCCGGACGAAGGTCCGTCGACGGTCTACGAAAAAGGCGCGCTGTTCCTGCGCCTCCTCGAAGAGACCGCGGGACGCGAGCGCTGGGACAAGTTCCTGCGCGCGTACTTCGACACCTTCGCGTTCCAGACCATGACCACCGCGCGCTTCATCGAGTATCTCGACCACGCGCTGCCCGATGTCGTGAAGAAAGTGAACGTGAAGGAATGGATCTACGGACCCGGCATCCCGGCCAACGCGCCGCAGCCGAGCTCGGAGGCGTTCACCATCGTCGACGCCCGGGCGAAAGCGTTCGCCGGCGGCGCGCCGGCCGAGTCGATCGACATGTCGAAGTGGTCGTCGCACGAGCGCGTGCACTTCATCCAGTCGCTGCCGAAGCTCGATCCCAAGCGCCTCGAGGCGCTCGACAAGCGGTTCCATTTCAGCGAAAGCGGGAACAGCGAAGTGCTCGCGGCGTGGCTCGAGAAGTCGCTGGACAGCGGGTACAAGGGGGCGTATCCGGCGATCGAGCGCTTCCTCACCACGCAGGGCCGCCGCAAGTTCCTCAAGCCGCTCTACACGAAGCTCGCGGCGACCGATCCCGCCCTGGCGCACCGGATTTACGACAAGGCGCGGCCGACCTATCACCCGGTCTCGCAGTCGACCCTCGATGAGCTCTTGCGAAAAAAATGATTTCTTAAGATAATCTGCGCGTTCCACCGGAATCCCCTGCATGAAAGACCGCGACTCACGCGCTCAGAAGCTTTGCGACAAAGGCCTCCGGCACATGTGGCAGGGGGAGGTCGAGCCGGCGCTCGATCTCTACGAGAAAGCCCTCGAGCTGGCCGAATCCGAGGACCTGCGCGAGCTGGTCACGATCCGCAAGGCGGAAGCGCTGATCGCCGCGGACCGTCCCGGCGACGAGGTCTCGCAGCTTCCGGCGATCGTGATGCGCCGCCGCTCGCCGCGCCACGTCTACATGGCCGCGACGGTGCTGATGCGCCGCTACGTCGAGATGGAAGACCGCCGCCGCGCGATCTTCTACGGCGAGATCGGACGCAAGGCCGCCGAGGAGCTGGGCGATCCGATGGCCCGCGCGAGCGTGCTGAATGGTCTCGGGATCGCGCTGGCCGCGAACTCCGATTTCGAGGCGTCACTCGACGCGCTCGAAGAGGCGTACGACTCGATTCTGCTGCTCGACGACAGCCGCGAGGATGTCCAGTCGTTCCGTCCCGTGATCCTCGGTAACATCGGCGGCGTGAAGGTCGTCAACGGGGAGACGGTGGACGGAGTCCGCATCCTCGAGCAGGCGCTGCCGTTCCTCGATGAGGATTACCTGATCGCCGAGGCCATGCTGGATCTCTGTCTCGGATACACGGACCTCGAAGACTACGCGACCGCCGAGGCGTTCGGGCGGCGGGCGCTGGAGCTCGCGACCATGCCGCGGCAGATCCGCAACGGCAATCACATGCTGGCGCGGATCGCGGTCAACACGGGACGCTACGAAGAGGCTTCGCAGTTTTGCGACGTGGTGGCGAGCTTTTATCCCGAATTCTCAAATGTCAAAGAACTGTTGCTCACGGTCGACCTCGGTGCGGTCGTAAACTGGAAAGCCTGACGATGAAACGCCTCCTCCTGCTCGGTGTCCTCGGACTTCTCGCCCTCGCCCCCGCGGCGTTCGGCGCGAGCTCCGCGCTCACCGTCAACGGGGCGTTCTATTCGGTCGGCGACGACGGCCACGCGATCTCGCTCACGCGCCGCAGCGGCGAGACGAAGGAAACGCTGGTCGTTCCGACGACGGCGGACGACGTGGCCGATCACGGCGCGCAGCTCGAGTACGACCGCGTGACCGACCGCCTGTACGTGGTCTGGATCCGCGGCGGCGAGGAAACCTCGAGCCTGATGATGTCGTGGCTCGACGCCGACGGCACGTGGTCGGAGCCGGTCGTGCTCTCGACGGCCGCGCCGCGCGCGACGCGCGACGAGCTGCGCACGGCGCTGACGCGCGCGAAGTCGGATGATGTCCGCGCGACGCTGATCCACGTCGCGACGTGGGTGCGCGACGGCGAGTCGCTGAGCGGCGAGTACGCGCTGGTGGCGTTCGAAGGCGCGAGCCGCGTCTCGACCGAAGTCGCGAACTTCCAGAAGCTCGATGAAGAGACGCTCGGCACCGCGGCGCAGGACGATGAGCTGGATGTGAAGCCCGTCTACCCGCCGCTGGCCATGTCCGCGGTGTCGGATGGCGTGGATGTGGTCTACGGGCGCGAGCGCGGTACGTCGGTGACGCGCATCCACATCGCCGCGAAGCTCGCGCCGAACGCGCGCCTCTGGAAGCCCGTCGGCCGTACCGGCGGCGGCATGCCGCCCGCCCACTTCGCCGCGATGAGCGCCGCCCCCGTGCGCGCGTTCTTCTCCCGCGACCGCGTGGTGCTGTACACGAACGACCGCACGTTCCGCTTCGTGGTCTTCGAAGACGGCGCCTGGTCCCCCGTCCGCACCTTCGCCCTCGACGACAGCCTCACCGGCGACGCGCTCCTGAACCGCATCCGCCAGTCGATCGAGGAAGACGTGGTGGCGGGCGGACAGCCGATCTCGCAGTAGTGTGATTCGAACGGCTTCGGCTCGCAGCCTCATCTTCCTGCTGGTCGCGATGGGGGCGAACGCGGACGACCAGGCAATCCGCAGGCTCGCCAGGGCGGTGACTTCGGATCATGCCGGCCCTGAGTCGGCTCTCCCAGGCGCCGCGATCGATGCGGGGCCTGCCGCCGTCCCTGCATTGCGCGACCTCCTGCGTGACAAAGACGATGACATTCGTTTTCGCGCGATGACCGCGCTCGCATACATTGGCGGCGATTCGGCCCTGGTGGTTCTGGAACGAGAGTACCGGCGCACACCGGCCGTCGGCACGAAGTCGCTTCTTTGTGCGGCACTTGCGACGCGAGGAACGCCCGAAGATCGCGCCTTTCTGGCCCGATCCCTGAAGGGCGAACATTTCGGCAGTGAATGGATGCCGATCGTCAGCGCTGCTCTCTCGCTGGGAATTCTGCGGGCCGCCGATTCCCGAGGAGCGTTGGAGGCTGCCGCGAGCATGAAAGAGGGCCTCGCGTCCCAGGCAGCTGCGCAGGCTCTGCTCTGGCTGTCCGATGGGCGGTCGAGGGTCACGGGAATCGACGTGAATTCCGATACGGGAGCGGTGGTCGCTGCCGTACTCGCGAATGGCGTCCCGAGGATGGATGAGGCACGCGCGTTCGCCGACACGGCGAGAAACGGCGTATGGCAACGAAACGATCATGAGTGGACCTTTCGCCGCAGCCGGTTGCCGCAACACCTGCCGGAGGTTTCGTTCGTTCCGCACATTTCCCGGAATGGCAAGGCCGCAGTGGTATCGGTGTCGATCACGTTCGGGAGCTTGAACGCGTCTGGTTACGACTTTGTGCTTTGGAAAGACTCATCAGGCTGGCATCCCGTCGCGATCTTCTTCACCTGGATCTCGTAGCGCCGCGGCCTCCACTGAGAAGCGATCGCGCTGCGGCAACGGCCATGCCGCCTCCGGCTTCGGCGCGTGGCCTTGTAAAGCGGCCAAAGGTGGGCGGACAGAAGGAGCTTAGGGGACTGCCTTGCTACGCACGGCGAGCAACTTGCGCCCCCCCGATGTCGCTGCTATCCTCTTCCGTCGAAGCAACCGCTTCACGTTCTTTACGCGACGACGTGACCGCTACGGCCGTCAAGTCGTTGAATATCAACCCTTACCTCGGGAAACCCCGCCACGGCCGGGTACCGGTGAAAGGAGTCCCACCATGGCCATCGCGGCCTTAATCGACGACATGGGTGTCGCCAACGTCGGCTTCCTCATTGAGAATCTCGGCAAAGACGCAGGCGAACTCCAGTACCTCCGCGAACTCGTCCAAAATTCATTCGAATCGATTCTCCGCGCTCAGCGTCCCGACGAAGGTCGCGTTGAGATCGACTACGAAGAGATCGAAGGTGTTCGCAAATTGCGTATCACCGACAACGGCATCGGCATGACCGCCGACGAGGTGCGCGACAATATTAATCGGCTATCAGCTTCTGGCGGTACACAGGCATTTGACAAGAATTTTGGCATCGGTGCCAAGATCACGGCCGCTGTACGCAACCCCTACGGCGTGATGTACAAGGCTTGGAAAGATGGAGAAGGTTCCGTAACCATCTTGGGGCGTCAAGAGGGGAGGTACGGTCGCTTGGGGTGGCGCAATGCAGAGGACGATACCGTTCACTATTGGCTGCCCCTTCCAGAGACTGAAAAGCCTTCGATCCTCGCCGGCAGTGGCGTATCGGTTGTTCTGCTTGGGCGGTCGAAGGAGGAAGACACGACTGTAGCGCCTCCTGGCGCGGATCTTCCCTCTCAGTGGGTCGCGGCGTACTTAGAGCGGCGATACTTTCGAGCTCCGGCTGGAGTTACTCTTAAAGTATTACGGCCGGTTGAAATCTACGACTCGGGTCGCGGGACGTACCGCACTATATTCGATACGGTCCGAGGTCAGCAGTATTACCTCGACAAACATTCCGACTTTAAAGGCCGTCTTGAGTTGCCCAATGTCGGTGCAAACGTTTGGTGGTGGTTGTTGTCTGAAGAAATCGTCTCTGGCGGAAAGACTTGGAATAATCGTGGGCATGTGGCTGCGCTGTATCAGGACGAATTGTATGAGGTGAGGACCGGAGCGGGTCGAATCTCCGCTCTGAAAGACTTTGGTATTTACGCGGGCCACGGTCGCGTGGCAATTTACGTCGAACCTACAGCGCGCGTTGTTGGCGCCAATACGGCGCGTAGTGCCCTTATTCTTCAAGATCAAACTGGCATCGATTACGCTGAAATCGGCGCAGCATTCGCGGATCGGATGCCTGACGAACTGGCAGCGTTTATGGCTGGTCAGGTTTCTTCCGAACAAGGTGATCACCGCAAGTCGATTCTTAAGAACGTGAAGGAGGTTGACGATGCCCTCGACCAAGCCAGGTACCGGCGTTCGTCTAAAGGCGCTTCTCAAAAGGTTAAGGGCGACTTCGGCGGAACCGCGACACATGTCGGCCTCGGTCGAGAGACGCAAACTGCAACCGGAGGGTCGCGTCCCCAAGATGCCACCGGACGTGTCGGCTCCGAGTACCTGCGCAAGGCGCGAGAAGAGATGGACCGCCGGGTGCGGGTTACGAAAGTGGACGCTGACCCACTGCCTAAGATCGTGTGGGACGAGGACGGACAGACCGTGCCGGCAGGCCGCGCGGCGACATACACTCGCGCGACGCACGTCGTCACAGCTAATGGAGCGTTCGAGTTCTATCTCGATTTACTAGAATGGGCCGCGGATGAAGCCAAGCATCGGATAACCGGCGAAATTGACGACCAAACACTACGGAAGCTGTGTCAGGACGAGGTCCGCAGGTGGTTCGAAGAAGCGTTTGCTCAGGCCGTAGTCGTGTTGCGCCCAATGTCTCACGACGCACGGTGGGGGCCGATGGTGTTTGACTCTGGGCTTTCCGACGAGGGATTGACGGCCGCCGTGGTTTCGCACCGATGGTTGCTGTTGTCTGCGATTAAGCGCGGGTTGGCGGGACGTCTCGGCAGAATGCCAAAAGAAGCAGTCGTATAGGACCGATTCGGAGATAAAGTCATCAACATTTCTGACCATGGATTTTGGCTGGTTGGCTGGCAGGGAGTTCTTCCTCTCGTTCACGGATTCTCATGGTTTGCCGCGTACCCGTCGCGAAGATGCGCACCTAGAGTGGACCGCTGAAGATCATTTGTGTTGGTGGCCAGATCTCGGCGTTGATCTCTCTGTGCGCTCAATTTGAGCATCCGGAAGAGTTTCGTCTCGTATTCCGCGATGCCTGATTAATATTAATGGGGCTGCTGACAGACCTGACAGCCCGGAGTTGGTTAACGGCGGAGACGTTCAGCCGGCGAAAATGCCCGACCATCTACCGTCGCGAAACCGGAGTCATTCCTCCGCGCTCACCGCGAGAGCGAGGCAGGCGACGAAAGCGGGACCGCCCGGCGGAAGTGAGGTAAAACTCTTTATGATGCGAGCTGAGGGTCTTACCATGGCCGCTTCTCGTACGAAGGCGATTCTGCGTGTCCTGGCCCGAGGGCGGGAACCGCGAATTGCGAGCACCGTGCAGAAGGTGTTCGGAGCGTCCTCATTCGAGGAATGTCTCGCGACGTACGACGCGGTCGGCGCCGCGGAGCGGTCGACGATCGACGAAGCCGTGGAGCGCGTGGCCGCGAACGCTGGCGCCGCGTTCTGGCTGAGCGTCGATCTGGAATCCTCGGAGTGATGGGGTCAGCCGTTCCGGAATGAACGCCGTCGCTCGATGGGTGTCCATCGCCGGACATCCCTTCGCCACGTCCATGGTCATGGCTCTGGGAGCGGCGCTGCATTTCGGCACTCCACGCGAAGCGCTCCGGACACTGCTCATCATCGCTGGAATCGCTCTGCTGCCGATCGCCGCGCTCATCGTTCGCCAGGTTCGCAGCGGCTCCTGGAGCAACGTCGACGCATCGAATCGCGCGGAAAGGCCGCTGCTCTTCGCGGTCGGCATCATCGCTCTGGCAATGCTGCTGGGAGTGGCGCTCGTGTTTCGGCCGGGCTCCTTCCTCATCGAAGGCGCGCTCGGCGTCCTGATGATGCTGGCCGTATGTGCCGTAGCCACGAAGTGGATCAAGGTCTCGCTCCATATGGCATTCGGCGCGCTCGCCGCCACGACGCTCCTTTTCCTCGGCTCACCGGCAGGCTGGGGGCTGCTGGCGCTCATGCCCGCTCTCGCCTGGTCAAGGCTGGCGCTCAGGCGTCACACCGCCGGCGAGGTCGCGATCGGGACGCTGATCGGCGTGGTATTCGGCTATGCGATCAGCAACTTTTGAATCCGCTGGGAGTCCGCAGGATGCGCTCACACCACCTCGGCAACCACGATTGATATCACTCCATGTCAATCGGGCGCCCGCCGGATCCGTTCACGCCGTCGCGGCAGTCACGATTGATATCAGCCCATATCACTCGAGCGTTCGGGTCAACCACGATTGATATCACCTCATATCAATCGCGCGCCCGCCGGACCCGTTCACGCCGTCGCGCGTAGAATGCAACGCCCCATGGCCGGACTTCAGGACAGCCTCAGCATGCGCGGTGTGGCGCTGGTCACCGTCGTAGGCGCGATGTGGCTCATCCGGCTGGTCGACATTGTGTTACCGGGAAGTGGCTCGGCGATCGGTCACGGAATCGTCCCCCGGACCTGGGCCGGCATCGCAGGTATCCCGACCGCACCATGGATTCATTCGAGTGTTCAGCATCTCGCGGTCAACACAATCCCTCTGCTCATTCTCGGCGGACTCGTGCTGCTCGGGAGTGTCTTTGAATTTGTCCTCGTCGTCCTCACGTCCACATTCATCGCGGCATGGGGACGTGGCTGTTCGGTTCCGGCGACGCGCAACACGTCGGTGCGAGCGGTCTGATCTTCGGGCTGTTCGGATATCTGGTCCTGCGCGCGGTATTCGACCGGCGTTTTTCCTCGGCCGTCGTTGCGCTGGCGGTGATTGTCATTTACGGCACGGCGATGGCCCGGTCTCTCATTCCGGCGGATGGTGTCTCGTGGAGCGGCCACTTCTTCGGGTTCGTCGGGGGTCTCGCCGCCGCGCGTCTCAGGCATCGGTCGCCGGCGCGCGAGCGGCTCAGGGACTGACAGCGCCCACGTCGTGTTATCGTTTTCCAGCATGCCCGCGCACGATACGACGCCCCGAGCGGCGGCGATCCACCTCGAACTTTACCGGCAGGCAGGACCATCACGCCGGGTGCAGATCGCTGTGGAACTGAGTGACGCAATACGCGATACGGCGCTGGCCGGCATCCGGCGCCGCCATCCGGAGTACTCCGAGCGAGAGGTCGAGCGTTCGTTCCTTCAGATGGTCTACGGCTTCAGTAAGGAACGTTGAGCGTCACTCCTGTTTTCGAGAAATTGCGGGCCGCACTGGACGCGACCGGCATCTCTTATTTCGTTACGGGGTCTTTTGCCAGCTCGGCACATGGTGTTCCTCGGGCGACGAATGACATCGATATCGTCATCGCGCCGACCCGGCAGCAGCTGGATCAGCTTCTGCGGCAGTTTCCCGAGTCGGACTATGCCACCGATCGAGACGACGCGTTCGACGCGTACGTTCGAAAGTCGCTCTTCAACGTGGTCGATTACTCCACACTGTGGAAGGTCGATTTCATCATCCGGCAGCCCACTCCCTTCGATGCCGCCAGGTTCGCGCGACGAACGGTCATTGAAATCGCAGGCGTACATCTCTATACGGCAAGCCCTGAAGATATTCTCATCACGAAGCTGTGGTGGGCGAAGCTGGGTGAGTCCGAACGACAGATCAACGACGCCGCGGGAGTCATCCAGGTCCAGGGAAGGAAGCTCGACCGCGAATACGTCGAGCGGTGGGTTGCTGTATTGGAGCTCGAGGCGCAATGGGCAGTCGCCGTGGAGCGGGCCGGCGAATCTCACACGGCGTAACCGCGGGTTTCCCAAACCCTCACCGACGAGCGCATTCCTGAGCCTAAGCTGTCGGTATGCGCATGCTGGCTGTCGTCATGACCCTGTCCGCGTTCGCGGCGAGCGCCGATCAGACGTTTCGTTTGAAATCCGCGGCGGGTTTGGAACTGCACAATGTCACCGCGGAGCCGGCGGTGTACGAAGGACGTTCGGCCGTCAGGCTGGTCGAGGCCGGCGGGAACGACGAGCACTCGATCGCGATTCTCGCGGAGTCTTCCTTCGGCGACGGGGTCATCGAGGCGGAGCTGGCGGGCAGGCCGCGGACAGGGGCGCTCGACACGGCGAGGGGGTTCGTCGGAATCGCCTTTCATGTCGCCGCGGACGGGTCTCGATTCGAATGCTTCTATCTGCGTCCGACGAACGGCCGCGCCGATGACCAGTTGCGGCGAAACCATTCGACGCAATACATCTCGCATCCGGACTGGCCGTGGTACCGCCTTCGAAAGGAGAATCCCGGCATTTATGAGTCCTATGTCGATCTCGTGACCGGGGCGTGGACGAAGATCAGGATCGAAGTATCCGGCGTCCAGGCGCGGCTCTACGTCAACGGAGCGTCGCAGCCGGCATTGATCGTCAATGACCTGAAGCTCGGCGCGGGAACCGGCCGCATTGCATTATGGGCGGGCCAGGGCACCGAAGCCTGGTTCTCGAACGTCGTGGTGCGCGTCCGGCCAGGTAATCGCTAGCGAACGATCGTCTCCTCCCGCCGCGGGCCCGTCGAGATCAGCGACGCGCGCGTCTCGGTCTCGTCCTCGATGAAGCGGACGTAGTCTTTGGCCTGCTGCGGGAGGTGGTCCCAGGACGTGATGCCGGCGGTGGAGGTCTTCCAGCCGGGGAACGTGCGGTATTCGGGAGCGTAGTCGTGGTGGTCGACGGCGAAGGCGGGGAAGGTTTTCCAGGTCTTGCCGCGGACCTTGTAGGCGGTGCAGACCGGGATCTCGTCGAGGTCGTCGAGGACGTCGAGCTTCGTGACCGCCAGCTCGTCGAGGCCGTTCACGATGGCGGCGGTGCGGAGGACGGCGAGGTCGAGCCAGCCGGTGCGGCGGGGGCGGCCGGTGACGGTGCCGTATTCGTTGCCGCGTTTGCGCAGGTGCTCGCCGACGTCGTCATTGAGCTCGGTCGGGAACGCGCCGCCGCCGACGCGCGTGGTGTACGCCTTCGCCACGCCGATCACCTTGTGAATGTGCTTCGGCGCCACGCCGAGGCCCGTGCAGACGCCGCCGACGATCGTGTTCGACGACGTCACGTACGGATACGTCCCGTGATCGATGTCGAGCATCATCCCCTGCGCCCCTTCGAACATCACCGAGCGGCCGGCGCGGATCTGGTCGTTGATCCACACCGTGCCGTTCGTGATGCGCGGCGCCAGGATCTCGCCGTAGCGCAGGTAGTCATCGCAGAGTTTCTTCGGATCGAACGTGTCCTTCTGATAGACCTGCGAGAGCACGGCGTTGCGCTCGGCGCAGGTGAAGTCGAGCTTGCGGCGCAGCACTTCGGGGTCGAGCAGGTCCGCGACGCGGATTCCGTAGCGTCCCACCTTCGACTCGTACGCCGGACCGATGCCGCGGCCGGTCGTGCCGATCTTCGCCACGCCCGCCGACTCCTCGCGCGCGATGTCGAGCGCGCGGTGGTAGGGGAGGATGCAGTGCGCGGAGTCGCTGATGAGGAGGTTGTCCTCGATGGTGACGCCGGCCGCCCGCAGGCCGTCGATCTCCTGCAGCAGGGCCTCGGGGTCGATGACCATGCCGTTGCCGAGGAGGCAGAGCTTGCCGGGATGGATGATGCCGGACGGGATCAGGCGCAGGGCGAAGTGCTTGTCGGCGAACTTGACCGTGTGCCCGGCGTTATGCCCGCCCTGGTAGCGCGCGACCACGTCGAAGCTCTCGCAGAGCAGATCGACGATCTTTCCTTTTCCCTCGTCTCCCCACTGGGAGCCGATGACGGCGACATTGCGGTTCATGTCCGGCATGAAACGGCGCGGAGGGTAGCACATCGGTCGCGCGGTTGCGCGGTCACGCGGTCACGCGGTCACGCGGCAAAACCGGAAACTCACCGCGTGACCGCGTGACCGGGTATACGCGGTCCGAAAATTGCTCGCAAAACGCCCGGACGTTATATTGCCTCCCATGGAAACCCCCACGATCGTCCCTGTCCCCCAGGCGATCTACGCGCCGGCCCCGGTTGCCGCGGAACAGTTCGTCGATGGCATCCGCCGGCTCTCCGAGGGAATCATCACCAAACAGAAAATCTACGACTATCTCGTCGCCTGGGAGATCCGTCCGGACGACCTCGAGCGGTACATCAACTGGCAGCCGGACCGGCACACGCGGAACAAGATCTTCCGCAACGACATGATCGAGGTGATGCTGATCTGCTGGCCCATCGGCGCGGTCACGCCGCTGCACACCCACAACGGCCAGCTCGGCTGGATGACCATGATCGAGGGGAAGCTGCTGGTCGAGAACTACCGCAAGGTCGACTGCAACCGTCCCGAGAACCAGCAGGTCGTGGGCATGGACTGTCTCGCCGGCGCGACGAAGATCGAGATGCAGCACCTCGGCAACGAGCTGGCGATCCCCGGCGGTCCGCTGAACACCGTCGACAAGACGCAGACCATCCATCGCATCCGCAACAACGCCGACTGGAGCCAGGCGGCGGTCAGCATGCACGTCTACTCCCGCCCCATCGATTCCTGTGTCGTCTTCGACATGGAAGCGCAGCGGTGTTATCGACGGGAGCTGAAATATGACAACGAGTAGCGTCACGGCGAGCAGCCTCGTCTCCACCCTGCAAGCCGAGCTCGATCAGATGCGCGCCGCCGGCACGCTGAAGCGCGAGCTGGCGCTGAAGGGACCGCAGGGAGCGGTCGTCGAAGTCGAGGGCGTGGGCGAGGTGATCATGCTCACCTCCAACAACTATCTCGGCCTCGCGGACCACCCGGCGATCGTGGAGGCGGCGGAGAAGGCGGAGCGCGACTTCGGCTACGGGCTCGCGTCGGTGCGCTTCATCTGCGGCACCCAGACGATCCACCGGCAGCTGGAAGAGAAAATCGCGGAGTTCCTCGGCACGGAGGACACGATCCTCTACGGCTCCTGCTGGAATGCGAACGAGGGCCTGTTCCAGACCGTCGCGCTCGAGCAGGACGCGATCATCTCCGACGAGCTGAACCACGCCTCGATCATCGACGGCATCCGGCTCTCGAAGGCGCGCAAGGAGCGCTATAAGAACCGCGATCTCGCCGATCTGCGCCGGGCGCTCGAGGCCACGGCCGACGCGCGCAACCGGCTCGTGATCACCGACGGCGTGTTCTCGATGGAAGGCTCGCTCGCGCCGCTGCCGGAGATCGTGGAGCTGGCGCGCGAGCACGGCGCGTTCCTCGTCGTCGACGACTCGCACGGCACGGGCGTCCTCGGCGCGACCGGACGCGGGACCGCCGAGGAGCTGGGCATGTTCGGGAAGATCGACGCGTACACGTCGACGCTCGGCAAGGCCCTCGGCGGATCGCACGGCGGATTCACGACGGGGCCGAAGGCGCTGATCGAGTACCTGCGCCAGAAATCGCGTCCGTATCTCTTCTCGAACACGCTGCCGCCGGCGGTGGTGATGGGATCGATGGCCGCGATCGATCTCGTGCAGAACGACCCGGGCTTTGTGACGCGTTTGCGCGAGAACACGGCGTACTTCCGCTCGCAGCTGACCGCGCGCGGCGTCCGCGTGCGCGAGGGCATCTCGCCGATCGTGCCGATCCTGATCGGCGACACCGCGAAGGCAATCGCGATGTCGGCCGAGCTGCTGCGGCGCGGCGTCTACGTCTCCGGCTTCGGCTTCCCGGTCGTGCCCCAGGGCCAGGCCCGCCTGCGCTGCCAGATCAGCGCCGCCCACACCCGCGAGCACCTCGACCGCGCCATCGGCGCGATCGAGGCAGTCGTCGCGGCGTAGCGGAACGCCGGCGTCCTCGCCGGCTGATGTGGCGGCGTCCCGCGCCGCCACCACCCGCGGCGAGACGCCGCCCGACCAGCCGCCGGGACGGCGGCGTTCCGCTGTGTTTACCACGTACAATCAGTCGTCCTCGTCATGTCCCAGGTCACCCAGCTCTTGCGCGACTGGAGCGCCGGCAGACCCGAAGCCCGGGATGAGCTCGTCGGTCTCGTGTACGAGCCGCTGCGCGCGATCGCCGAACGGCATCTGCATCGCGAGCGCGGCGGCCACACCCTCCAGCCGACGGCGCTGGTGAACGAGCTGTATCTGCGGTTCATCGACCAGCACCAGGTCAACTGGCACGACCGCACGCACTTCTTCGCCGTCGCGGCGCAGGTGATGCGGCGCATCCTCGTCGACCACGCGCGGCGGCGCAACAGCGAGAAGCGGGGCGGGGGCATCGTGCCGGTGACGATCGGGGCGGCGCTCGACGTGGCGGCGCAGGAGAATCTCGACGTCGTCGCGCTCGATCTCGCGCTGGAGCATCTCGCGGCGGTCTTTCCGCAGCAGGCGCGCATCGTCGAGCTGCGGTTCTACGGCGGGCTGACGATCGACGAGACCGCCGAGGCCCTCGGCATTTCGGCGGCGACGGTCAGCCGCGAGTGGACGATGGCGCGCGCGTGGCTGCGGCGCGAGATGACGGTGCGATGAGCTCTCTCGCGAGCGACCCCTTCTGGGAGCAGGTACGCGATCTCTTCCAGGCCGCGGCGGAACTGCCGGCCGCGGACCGCGCGGCGATGCTCAACCGCGAATGTACCGACGCGCGCGTGCGCGCCGAGGTCGAGTCGCTGCTCGCCGCGCACGACCAGACCGACGCCTTTCTCGAGAAATCGGTCTGGGACCTGCTCGACGCCGCGGAAGGCGATCGCCTCGCCGGCGCAACGGTCGGACCGTATCGCATCGTGCGCCAGCTCGGACACGGCGGGATGGGGACGATCTTCCTCGCCATCCGCGACGACCCGCAGTTCGCGCAGCGCGTGGCGATCAAGCTCGTGCGCGGCGGCGGCGGACAGGCGTTCGTGCAGCGCTTCCGCCAGGAGCGGCAGATCCTCGCCGCGCTCGAGCATCCGAACATCGCGCGGCTGCTGGACGGCGGCACGACCGCCGACGGCCTGCCGTACATCGTCATGGAGTACGTCGACGGCGTGCCGATCGACGAGCACTGCCGCACGCTCTCGATCGCCGAGCGCCTGCGCGTCTTCCTGCAGCTCTGCGACGCCGTGCAGTACGCGCACCGCAACCTCGTGATCCATCGCGACATCAAGCCGGCGAACGTGCTCGTGACGGCGGAGCGCGTGCCGAAGCTGCTCGACTTCGGCATCGCGCGGCTCGTCTCTCCCGACACGCGCGCCGATGCGACCGTGACGCGCCTGATGACGCCGGAGTACGCGAGCCCGGAGCAGCTCCTCGGCGAGCCGGTGACCACGGCCACCGACGTCTACTCCCTCGGCATCCTGTTGTACGAGCTGCTCACCGGCGCGAAGCCCTTCACGGCCGCGCGCGCGCCGAAGGACGAGGCGCCGAAGCCGAGCACCGCGTCGCGCGCGCTGCGCGGAGACCTCGACAACATCGTCGCGGCGGCGATGGAAGTCGATCCGCGCCGCCGCTACGGCTCGGTCGAACAGCTCGCCGACGACGTGCGGCGCCATCTCAGCGGTCATCCGATCGCCGCGCGCCCGGCGACGCTCCGCTACCGCGCGTCGAAGTTCGTGCGGCGGAACAAGCTCGGCGTCGCCGCCGCGGCGGCGATCGTCGCCGTGACCGCGGTGGCGTTCGCGGCGACGCTGCATCAGAAGCGGATCGCCGAGCACCGCTTCGACCAGGTGCGCTCGCTCGCGCGCTCGGTCGTCTTCGAGCTGCACGACGCCATCGCGCCGCTGCCGGGCTCGACGCCCGCACGCGAGCTGCTGGTGCGCCGCGCGCTCGTGTATCTCGACAACCTCGCCGCCGATGCGCGGAAGAACACGCCGCTGCAGATGGAGCTCGCCGGCGCGTACCTGAAGATCGGCGACGTGCAGGGTCTCCCGTACCGCGCGAACCTCGGCGACACGGAAGGCGCGCTGACGAGCTATCGCAAGGCGCTGGCGATCTCGCAGGACGTGCGCGACGACGAGCCGGAGAACCGCGACGCGCTCGCGCTGCTCGCCGACGCGCACGACCGCATCGGCTTCGTCGAACAGCGGGCGCTGCGATGGGCGAACGCCCTGCGCGCGCACGAGACCTCGCGCGAGCTGCGCGAGAGCATCGCGCCGCGCTCCGCGCGCGACGACCTCGCGCTGGCGAAGACCTGGGTCGCGATCGGCGACGACCGCTACATCGGCGAGCCGTTCATGCCGGCGTCGATGATCCGCGGCACGCCGAAGGAGGCCTACGAGGCGGCGCTGCGCATCCTCGCGCGGATTCCGCACGACGGCCCGCACCGCTCGGACCTGCTGATGGAGACCGGCCGCGCGCACCAGCACCTCGGCGGGATGTTCACCGGCGTGAAGTGGCGCGACTTCCCGCGCGCGCTCGCGCATCACGCCGCCGCGCAGCGCGCGCTCGAGGAGCGGGCGAACCTCGATCCGTCGGATGCCGTGGCGCGGCGCAATTTCGCCGATCAGCTGGTCATGCTCGCGACCGCGCAGAA
>Ga0134123_10000491_pt1 | contig 26095 bp, 21 predicted proteins | sample KB303_FD_96460 | JGI IMG/M metagenome (GOLD analysis project Ga0134123, IMG submission 96460) | Terrestrial soil microbial communities without Nitrogen fertilizer from Kellogg Biological Station, Michigan, USA - KB3-0-3 | ecosystem: Environmental > Terrestrial > Soil > Unclassified ...
CAGGGCCTCGGCGAGCAGCGTAATGCCGGGCGCGAAATACCCGTCATCGTTCGAGACCAGAATTTTCACTCGACCGATTCTACAGTTTGAACAGAGGCTTCCCGAATTGTCCAAAGGCGGTGCGCCTTGCCGTCGGCCTGCTCGCCCTCGCCATCGCGATGGCCTGGGCGGCGCCCGCCATTGCTCTGGAAACCGCCGCAGCGGTCCGCTATCGCGTCGAAGTCGACGCGCCCGACGAGCTGAAGAAGATCCTGCAGAGCGGCCTGACCCTGGTGCATTGGGAACGCGACCCGCAGATGACCGCCGAGCAGCTGCGGCGCCTCACCGACGACGCGGCGCGCGAGGCGCGCGAGACGGCGGCCACCGAGGGCTGGTTCTCCGCCCGCGTCGAGACGCGTATCGACGACAGCGTCGAGCCGCGCGTGGTGCGCCTGCGCGTTGAGCCCGGCGAGCGCACGCGCGTGGGCGACGTCCATATCGCCTTCCGCGGCCCTGCCACGGACGATGCTGCGGCGAAAGACGCGTTCAAGCGCGTGCGCCAGACCTGGAACCTGCGCCGCGGTGAGCCCTTCCGCCAGGCCGACTGGGATGCCGCCAAGCGCGCCGCGGTGCGCGAAATGGCGGCCTGGCGCTACGCCGCGGCGTCGATCGCCGACAGCCGCGCGACGATCGACCCGCAAGCCGCCCGGGCCTCGCTGACGATCGAGATCGAGAGCGGCCCGCCCTTCCGCTTCGGCGAGCTGCGCGTAAGCGGCACGCGGCGCTACCCGGAGGCGACCGTGACCAACCTCAGCCCGATCCGCCCGGGCGACGACTACGACCGCGACAAGGTCCTGCTCTACCAGCGACGCCTGCTCGAGACCGGCTACTTCGCCAGCGTGCAGGCGGACATCGACCCGCAGCCGCGCGTCGCCGATGCGTCGCCGCTGCGCGTCTCGGTGATCGAGGCGAGCTCGCAGCACTTCGAGACCGGCCTCTCCTACAACACCGACGTCGGCCTGCGGGCCGAAATCGCCTACAGCAACCAGGACATCTTCGACAGCGCCTGGCGCTTCCGCAGCGCCCTGAAGCTCGACCAGAAGATCCAGGACCTGCGGCTCGACTTCGATTCGCCGCCGCGCCCCGGCGCGCAGTGGTACAACTTCTTCACCAGCGCGCGCCAGCAGGACATCCAGAACGAGCGCACCCGCGAGTTCGCGGTCGGCATGGCGCGTAACTTCGGCTTCGAGCGCACTCCCTCGGCCTGGCTGCTCTCGTGGCACCTGGAAGAGCAGTACGTCCTCGGCGAGGAACCCGACACCCGTTACGCGGTCTACTTCGGGCACCGCCGAACCTTCCGCCACACCGACGACATCGTCTCGCCCCGCAACGGCTACTACGGGAATGTCGAGGTCGGCGGCACGCCGGGCGAGCCGCTCGCTTCGCGCGCTTTTCTCCGCCTCGTCGCGTCGGGCACGTACTTCTTCTCCCTCGGCCGGCGCGACGATGTGCTGTTGCGCGCGCAGGCGGGCGGCGTCGCCTCCAACTCGCGCGAGGGCATTCCGGGCACGTTCCTGTTCCGCACCGGCGGCGACCAGACGGTGCGCGGCTACGCTTTCGAAAGCCTCGGGGTGCAGCAGGGCGAGGCGATCGTCGGCGGCCGGCGCCTCGCGGTAGGAAGCGCCGAGTACATCCGCTGGGTGGGCGAAAACTGGGGCCTCGCCGGGTTCGTCGACGCCGGCGATGCCTGGGACAGCGGCATTCGCTTCACGCCGGCCCTGGGCTATGGCGTCGGCGTCCGGGTGCGCACGCCGATCGGCCCGATTCGTGCCGACCTCGCGCACGGCGTGCGTGTCGGCGGCTACCGCGTGCACTTCTCCGTGGGGTTCAACTTCTGACGATGAAACGCGCCTTCGCCTTCCTCGGGCTCGGGCTCGGCCTCCTGATCGCCGGCGCGATCGCCGCCGGCGCGTGGCTGCTCGGCACCGAGGACGGGCTGCGCTGGGCGCTCGCCCGGGCGAGCGCGGCAAGCGGCGGTGCGCTGGTCATCGAAGAAGCGAGCGGCGTGCTCGCCGGCCAGGTGCATTTCGGCCGCCTCGCTTACCACCGCGACGGCCTGCGCATCGAGCTGCGCGAGGCCGGCGGGCAAATCGATCTTCTCGCCGCGCTCGGCGGCCGGATCGCGCTCTCGCCGGTGCGCGCCGCTTCGCTGCAGGTCGAGCTCGCGGAGAATCCACCGCCACGCAAGGCTTCACCGGCGCTCGCCTTCGGCGTGCAGATCGCGGCGGCCGACATCGATGTCGTCGAGGTGCGGCGCGGCGCCGCGACGTACGGCTTGCGCGCGGTCCACGTCGATCACGTGGCGATCGGCGCCGGCTCTGCGATCTCGGCGCGGGCGAGTTTCCGCCTCGCAGAGGAGCGGTTCCCGGCCGCGGTCAGCGCCGCCCTGGAGGGAACGCTGGAGAGCGCCCGCGTATCGCTCAGGGCAGAAGAGCGCGGCACGATCATCGAGGCGCGCGCCGAGATCACCGCTTCCGGCACGCATCCCTTGCAGTCCCTCTGGGCCCGCGCCGGGCCGATCGATCTCGCCCGCTTCGACTCGGCGCTGCCGCGCACCTCGCTCGAGCTGACGCTGAGCGGTGCGGCGTACGCTACGGACGCGTTGCGCGGCACGCTATCGCTGCGCAACGCCCTGCCCGGCACGCTCGACAAGGGACTTGCGCCCCTCGCGAGTGCGCACGCGCGCTTCGCCACGGTGGACTTCTCCGCCTTGCGCCTCGAGACGCTGCGCATCGGGCTCGCCGGCGGCGGGCGGCTCGAAGGCGAAGCATTCGCGAGCTTCGAGCGCGTCAACGCCATCCTGCAGGCGAGCGGCGTCGACCTGCGCGCGCTGCGCTCTGACTTGCGCCGCACCGCGCTGCGCGGACCGCTCGAGATCGCGCTGACGCGCGAGGCGCAGTCCGTGGACGCCACGCTTGCGCAGGAGGACATGCGCCTCGATGCGCGCGTGGTGCGCCGCGCCGCGCGGGTCGAGGTCCGGCGCCTGCGCGCCTCGGCCGCGGGGGGCGAACTGAGCGGCGCCGGCCACCTCGACCTTCGGGAAGCGCTGCCGTTCCGCGCCGGGCTCGCCTTCAATCGCTTCAATCCCGCGGCGTTTGGCGACTACCCTGAAGGATCGATCAGCGGCAGCGCGAGCCTCGACGGCCGATTGGGCGGCGCGCGCGAAATCCAGGCGCACTGGGCCGTTGCCGACAGCACGCTCAACGGCCTGGCGCTCGAAAGCCGGGGGCGCGCCAGGTTTTCGACCCATCGCGTCGCGCAGGCCGATATCGACTCGAAGCTGGGACAGACTCGCGCGAGCGCGCGCGGCGCCTTTGGCCGGCCGGGCGACGAGCTGGTCTGGACGCTGAACGCGCCTCGCCTCGCCGAGATCGACCCGCGGCTGGAAGGCAAGATCCGCGCGAGCGGCGTCCTCTCCGGCTCATGGCAGGAACCGCAGGGCCGCCTCGACGCCATCGGTGAAGCGCTGCGCGTCGGCGGCGGACCGCTGCTCCAGACGGCCAGCGCCCGGCTCTCGGGCAGCCTCGCGCGGCACGAAGCCGCGATCGCGCTGCGCGGCGTCGACCTTGATCTCGAGGTCGCTGTACGCGGCGGCTGGAGCGGGCACGGCTGGGCCGGCGAGTTGCGCTCGGCGGTGAACCGCGGCGAATACCCGCTGCGCCTTGCGGCGCCAGCGGCGCTGCGCTTCGCACGGGACAGCTTCGAGCTCGGCAGGCTGGAGGCGCTGCTCGGCGAAGGCCGGCTGCTCCTCCAGGACCTGCGCTGGACGCCCGGCTCGCTCGCGTCGCACGGCGAATTCCGCCGGCTGCCGGCGCACTGGCTGATCCTCGCCCTCGGGGCGACCCGGCGGGCGGGCGGCGACCTCGCCCTGGACGGCGAGTGGTCGATCGTCGCCGCGCCGCGGGTCGACGGCTTGCTCCGGATCCGTCGCGCCGACGGCGACCTGGCGCTCCTCGGCGACTCGCCGATCGAGCTCGGACTGCGCGAGGCGACGCTCGACGCGCGCTTCGCGCAGAGCCGAATCGCGCTGCGCGCGCACGCCGCGTCGCGCTTCGGCGATCTCGACGCCAGCGGCGAGATCGCGCCGGCGGCCAATGCGGAAGGTTTCGCCATCGGCGCCGAGTCGCGGCTTGCGCTCGACGGGCACATCGCCTTCGCCGACGTGCGCCTGCTCTCGCGAGTGCTGCTCGAGGATGGCCGGCTGGAAGGCAAGCTGAGCGCCGAGCTGCAGGCGAGCGGCACGCTCGGCGAGCCGCTGCTGCGCGGCGAGGTGCGCGGCGAAGCGCTGGCGCTCGAGCTCCCGCCCTACGGCGTGTTCCTCAGGAACGGCGCGCTGCGCGCCAGCCTGCAGGGCGACCGGCTGCAGATCGACTCCTTCACCATCGGCGGTGGCGAAGGCGAGTTCTCCGCGCGCGGCTCGGTACCCCTGCGACTCGCCGAGGGCAACGCGCGCATCGCCTGGAGCGCGCGTCGCTTCACCGTGCTCGACCGGCCGGAGCTGAGCCTCGTCGCCTCGGGCCGCGGCGAAGCGCATTTCGACGGCAAGCGCCTCGCCCTCTCGGGCGACCTGGTCGCCGACAAGGGGCGGATCGAGGTTGCGAGCAATCGCCTGCCGAAGCTCGGCGACGACGTCTGGATCGGCGGCGACGCGCGTCCCGCCGCGCGGCGGCGCGGGCCGATACCGGTCGCGCTCGACGTGCACCTCGACCTCGGCAACAACCTCGAGATCCGCGCCCAGGGGCTGGAAGGCAAGCTCACCGGCCACATCGACTTCGCCACCACTGAGGACGGCGGGCTGCGCGCCTGGGGCAAGGTGCAGACGGTGAACGCCACCTTCTTCGCCTACGGACAGAAGCTGCAGGTCGATCCGGGCATCCTGGTGTTCGACGGCCCGATCGACAACCCGTCGCTGCAGGTCACGGCCTGGCGGCGCAACCTCGCGGTGGAGGCCGGCGTGCAGGTCAGCGGCACCGCGCGCGCGCCGCGCGTGCAGATCGTCTCGCAACCGCCGGTGCCCGAGGGCGAGCGGATTTCCTGGCTGGTCCTGGGGCGCCCGCCGAGCGATGCGACCAAGGCCGACCTCGGCATGCTGCAGGTGGCGGCCGGCGCGCTGCTCGCGCGCGGCGATACGATGCCGCTCGACCGCCGCATCGCGCGCGCCTTCGGGCTCGACGAGATCACGTTGCGCGGCACCGGCGGGGCGCAGGATAACGTCGTCGCGCTCGGCAAGCGGCTTTCCGACAAGCTCTATATCAGCTACGAGCAGGGCATCGGCGCCGTCGCGTCAAACCTTGTGAAGATGGACTACTCGCTCTCGCGCCGCTGGTCGCTGCGCGCGGAAACCGGCACCTCGAGCGGCGGTGGCCTCTTCTACCGCTTCTCCTGGGACTAGTCGCGATTTGCCCTACGAATTGCCGCGATAGATCGGGCAGCCGCTTTGTCGTAAATTCGGAGCAAGATGATGCAGGGGGAAATCCAGCGCCGATTCAGTTCCGGCGGCCGCGAAAGCAGCGGTCGGCTGTCCTTGTCCAGCGGCGGCGCGAGCGGACGCGGCGCGCAGCGCACGATCAAGGTCCTGGTCGCCGACGACGACCGCGACACCGTGCTTTCGCTGCGGATGCTGCTCGAGACCGAGAGCTACGAGGTCGTGGGCGTCTACGATGCCCATTCGGTGTTCAAGACGGTGAAAGAGTTCGAGCCGGACGCGGTGCTGCTCGACATCGGCATGCCGCAGATGACCGGCTACGACATCGCGCGCGAGCTGCGCCGGACGCGCGGCAACGACCTGCTGCTCATCGCCGTCACCGCGTGGAACAAGTTCTCCGACAAGATGGCGGCGCACATCGCCGGCTTCGACCACCACGTCAGCAAGCCCTATCAGCCCGAAGAGATCCTGGGCGTGCTGAAGCCGCTCTGCGACCATCTCGGGCGGCTGTAGGAAGAAACGGGAATTTGGTCGGGGCGGCGAGATTTGAACTCGCGACCACCTGCACCCCATGCAGGTACGCTACCAGGCTGCGCTACGCCCCGAGACGGGGGATTCTATCCTCTTAGCTGATCCAGAACTGCGCGCAGTTCGCGCTTGATCGCAGCGACATCGACGCCCGGGGTGGCGCCGTTGCGCGCCACCGGCGGATCGATCTTGTCCTCGGACTGAAAGCCGCTGTCGATGCGGGCGCTATCGAGGCGCACGCTTTCCAGGCGGTTGCGTGCGCCGCTGATGGTGAAGCCTTCCTCGTACAGCAGCTCGCGAATGCGGCGGATCAGCAGCACCTCATGGTGCTGGTAGTAGCGACGGTTGCCGCGCCGCTTCACCGGCTTCAGCTGCGTGAATTCCTGCTCCCAATAGCGCAGCACGTGCGGCTTCACCCCGCACAGGTCGCTCACCTCACCGATGGTGAAGTAGCGCTTGGCCGGGATCGGCGGGAGTTCAGCTTTCCTGCGGCTTTGCTCCATGGCGGGCTTTCTCGACCATGGCCTTCAGCTTCTGGCTGGCATGGAAGGTAACGACGCGGCGGGCGCTGATCGGGATCTCCTCGCCGGTCTTCGGGTTGCGCCCGGGACGCTGCGGCTTGTCGCGCAGCTGGAAGTTGCCGAAACCCGAAAGCTTCACGCTTTCGCCACGCTCGAGCGCCCCCCGGATCTCCTCGAAGAAGGCCTCGACCATGTCCTTGGCCTCGCGCTTGTTCAGCCCGACCTTCTCGAATAGCAGGTCGGCCAGCTCGGCCTTCGTCAACGTCATCGCTCGCTCCCCAAAATCCTTTTTTCCCTTTTATGTACGGAGAGTTGCGGAAAATCTACGTCCCAGCAGGCTGACCAGCGCATCGCGGGCAGCATCTGCTTCCGCATCCGTGAGGGTGCGTTCAGTATCTTGCATAACTACCCGGAACGCAAGGCTTTTTGTCCCGGCGGGGAGGCTCGCGCCACGGTAAAGGCTGAAAAGGCGGACGGAGCGGACGATGGGGGGTTTTTCAGCCTCCATGGCGTCCAAAACGGCCTGGACGGGGGTACTTGCCTGGAAAACGAGGGCGATGTCCCGGACCACCGGCGGCTGGTCGGAAATTGCCCCGGGATGGGGCATGGGCACCGATTCCAGCGGCCCGGCATCGATCTCGAACAGCACCGGCGCCTGCGGCAGGCCGTACTTCTGCTGCCACTTCGGGTGCAACTCGCCGATCGCTCCCACGGGGTTGCCGTCGAGCAGGATTCGCGCCGAGCGGCCGGGATGGAAGGCCGGATGCGGCGCGGCTTCGAAGCGCAGGCCGATGGGCGCCGCCAGCGCCTCGACGTCGGCCTTCAAATCGAAGAAATCGACGCCGCGCGACGGCGCGTCCCATTGCTCGTCGGCGAGCGGGCCGAACGCGGCGGCGCCAATGCGCATCGGCTGGCGCAAGCCCGCGACACTGAGCGGGCCGTCCTGGGCGGCGGGGTCGCGCAGGAACACGCGCCCGGCCTCGAAGACTCGGATGCGCGCCACCTTGCGGTCGTGGTTGTACTTGATCTTCTGCAGCAGCGAGCCGATCAGGCTGGTGCGCATCACCGATTGCTGGCTGGCGATCGGGTTGAGCAGGCGGATCGGATTCGCCGCCCCGGCGAGATCAGCCTCCCAGTCCGGCTCGACGAAGCTGAAGCTGATCACCTCGCGGTAATCGCAGGCCGCCAGGCGCTCGCGCAGGTCGTGCAGGCTGCGCTTGCCTTCCGCGCTCTTCGAGAACACCGCGGCGACGCGCGGCGGGTGCGCCTCGATGCGATCGAAACCGTGAATTCGCGCCACTTCCTCGATCAGGTCCTCCTCGATCGCGATGTCGAAGCGATAGCTCGGCGGCGTGACCGTGAAAGCCCGGGCGCTTTTCTTGAACTGAAAGCCCAGCCTTGAAAAAACCGCGCCCATCTCCTTCGCCGCGAGCGGAACGCCGATCACCTTCTGCGCGCGCGCGACGCGCATCGCCACCGGCTTGCGCTTCGGCAGCCGCGCGAGCTTGTCGACCGCCGGCCCCGGCTCGCCGCCGCAGATGTCGAGCACCAGGCGCGTGGCGCGCTCGATGCCGTCGAGGTTATTGTCGAAGTCGACGCCGCGCTCGAAGCGGTGCGAGGCGTCGCTCGAAAAGTTGTAGCGCCGCGCCCGCCCGGCGATGGCGTCGGGATGAAAGAACGCGGACTCGAGGAAGATGTTCCGCGTCGCCTCGTCGGCCTTGGTGCTCTCGCCGCCCATGATGCCGGCGAGGCCGATCGCGCCCGAGTCGTCGGTGATGCACAGCACCGCGGGATCGACCTCCACCTCCTGGCCGTTCAGCAGCAGCACCTTCTCGCCCTTGCGGCCCCAGCGCACATCGATCGCGCCGCGCAGCTTGTCCAGGTCGTAGACGTGCAGCGGCCGGCCGAGCTCGAGCATCACATAGTTCGTGATGTCGACCAGCGCCGAAATCGAGCGCTGGCCGGCGCGCTCGAGCCGGCCGCGCATCCAGTCCGGGGTCTTGGCGGACGCATTCACGCCGCGAATCACGCGCCCGGCAAACCGTCCGCAGCCCTCGGGATTGGAGATCTTCACCGGGTGCGCAGCCTTGCTCTTCGCGGCAATCTTCTTGATCTCGGGAATCGCCAGCTTCGCGCCGGTCAGCGCCGCAACCTCTCGAGCGACGCCGAGGATCGACAGGCAATCCGCGCGGTTGGGCGTGAGCTTGAGCGTCATGACGTGCTCGTCGAGCTCGAGCAGGCCGGAATGGTCGCCGGAGAGCCCCAGGTCGCGCGCCGAGCAGAGCATGCCCTCGCTTTCGACGCCACGGATCGAGGACTTCCGGATCTCGCCGCCGGGCAGCTTCGCGCCGACCTTCGCCAGCGGCACCCGCATGCCGACGCGCACGTTCGGCGCGCCGCAGACCACGCGGTACGTCGCGGCGCCCGCCCTGACGCTGCAGACGGTGAGCTTGTCGGCGTTCGGATGCCTGTCCACCGTGCGCACCTCGGCGGCGACGACGCCGGCGATCGCCGGAACCGCGGGCTCGTAGGACTCGACCTCGACGCCGGCCATCGTCAGCCGGTCGGCGAGCTTCGCTCCCGGCAGCTTCGGATTGCAGAAGCTTCGCAGCCAGTTCTCGGGAACGATCACGAGAACTGTTCCAGAAACCTCAGATCGCCATCGAAGAACAGCCGCAGATCATCGATGCCGTAACGGAGCATCGTCAGCCGCTCGAGGCCGGAGCCGAAGGCGAAGCCGATGTATTTCTCGGGGTCGAGGCCGAAGTTGCGGACCACTTGCGGATGGACCTGCCCGGAGCCCGAGATCTCCAGCCAGTTGCCCTTGAGCTTCATGTCGATCTCGGCCGACGGCTCGGTGAAGGGAAAGAACGAGGGCCGGAAGCGCACCTCGAGCGCGTCGCTTTCGAAGAAGCGGCGCAGAAAATCGGTGTAGACGCCCTTCAGGTCGGCGAAGCTGATCTGCTCGTCGATCCACAGGCCCTCGACCTGGTGGAACATCGGCGAGTGGGTTGCGTCGGAATCGACGCGGTAGGTGCGGCCGAGCGCGATCACCTTGATCGGCGGCTTGTGCATGCGGGCGTAGCGCACCTGCATCGGGCTGGTGTGCGTGCGCAGCAGCAGCGGCAGGCCGTCCTTGTCCTTCAGGTCGACGTAGAACGTGTCCTGCATCGACCGCGCGGGGTGATTCTCCGGATTGTTGAGCGCCGTGAAGTTGTACCAGTCGGTTTCGATTTCCGGGCCGTCGGCGACCTCGAAGCCGAGCGAGCGCCAGATCGCCTCGATCCTCTGCCAGGTACGAACCACGGGGTGAATACCGCCGCGGCCACGGCCGCGCGCCGGCAGCGTGACGTCGAGCTCGCCCTCGGCAAGCCGCGCCGAGAGCTTGGCGTCGGCGAGCTCGACGCGGCGCGCCTCGAGCGCCGCCTCGATCTTCTGCTTGGCCGCGTTGTAGGCCGCGCCGGCTGCGCGCCTTTCGTCGGGAGTGCCCTGCGACGGCCGGAAGGCGTTCAGCTCCCCGGCCTTCCCCAGGTAGCGGGCCTTGGCGTTCTCCAGCGACGCCGGGTCCGCCGCCGCGTTGAAGTCGGCGGTCGCGCGAGAAACGATGTTCTCCAGAGCCTCCAAGCGACCGCTTGTAGGCCTAGTGCGCGAGGCTGGCTTTGACCTGCCCCGCGATCTTGGCGAACGCCGGCTTGTCCATCACCGCGAGATCGGCGAGCACCTTGCGGTCGATGTCGATCTGCGCGCGCTTCAGGCCGGCCATGAACGTGCTGTAGGACATGCCGAGCTCCCGCACCGCAGCGTTGATGCGCGTGATCCACAACGCGCGGAAGGTGCGCTTCTTCTGGCGGCGGTCGCGGTAGGCGTACTGCCCCGCCTTCATCACCGCCTGCTTGGCGATCCGGTAGACGTTCTTCCTGCGGCCGCGGAAACCCTTCGCCTGCTTGAAGACCTTCTTGTGGCGCGCGCGGGCCGTGACTCCACGTTTTACTCTTGGCATGGCGCGCCCCTCAGCTCGAGTACGGCAGCATGCTGCGGATCGCCGCCGTGTTGGTGTGGTGCACGGCGCTGCGCCGGCGCATCTGGCGCTTCCGCTTCGTGCTCTTCTTGGTGAGGATGTGGCGCTTGTAGGCGCCGCCGCGCTTGATGCTGCCGCTGCCGCGGACGCGGAAACGCTTCGCCGCGCCCCTCTTGCTCTTCATCTTGGGCATATGCCCTCCTTCGTCTTCTTGGATGACGCCGGGCGGTTCTGCCTTTACGTCGTCTTCCGACGGGCGAACGCTTTTAATGCCGCGGCAATCACTTGTTAAGCGGCAGCCGGCTTCGCTGCCGCGACCTTCTTCGGTTTTTCCGCCTTCTCCGGTTTCGCCTCCGCCTTCGGCTTCGTCGGCGGCGGCACGCCCTTCTTCTTCGGCGCAATCACCATCACCATCTGCCGGCCTTCCAGCCGGGGAAACTGCTCGACCAGCCCCACCGCATCGAGATCTTTCTGCACGCGCTGCAGGAGCCGCTCGCCGAATTCCTTGTGCGCCATCTCCCGGCCGCGGAAGCGCAGCGTCACCTTCGCCTTGTCGCCTTCGTCGAGGAACTGGATCAGCTTGCCGAGCTTGATCTTGTAGTCGCCTTCGTCGGTCCCCGGCCGGAACTTGATTTCCTTGACCTGGATCTGCTTCTGCTTGAGCTTGGCCTCGTGCGCCTTCTTCTGCTCGCGGTAACGGAACTTGCCGTAGTCCATCAGCTTGCAGACCGGCGGCACCGCGAGCGGCGCGATCTCCACCAGGTCCACGTTCGCTTCCTCGGCGAGGCGCAGCGCCTCCACGACTGTCTTGATGCCGAGCTGATCACCGTTTTCCGCTACCAGACGCACCTCCGGGGCGGTGATTTCCCGGTTGATGCGTTGCGATCTTTCGAGTGCGATGTGTGAAAAGCTCCTCTAAACGTCGAAAAAATTAGCCGTGCACTTTCGCGTTCGCCTCGGCCCCCATTTCGGACCCCAGGCGGGCGGTGAAGGCATCGAGACCCATGGCCCCGAGATCTTCGCCGCTGCGCGTGCGCACGGCCACCGTGTTCGCCTGCATCTCTTTGTCCCCCACCACAAGTTGGTAGGGGAGCTTCTGCAGGCTATGTTCGCGAATCTTATAGGAAATCTTCTCGTTTCGCAAATCGCAAAACGCTCTAAATCCCTGTTCTGAAAGCCTTTCCTTCACTTGTTGCGCGTACGCTGCAGCGCGCTCGGTGATGTTCAGCACCACCACCTGCTGCGGCGCGAGCCAGAGCGGGAACGCGCCCGCGAAGTGCTCGATCAGGATGCCGATGAAGCGCTCCATCGAGCCGACGATCGCACGGTGGAGCATCACGGGCGTATGGCGCGCGTTGTCCTCGCCGACGAACTCCGCGCCGAGGCGGCCAGGCATGCTGAAATCGACCTGCATCGTGCCGCACTGCCAGACGCGGCCGATGCCGTCCTTGAGCGAGTACTCGATCTTCGGCCCGTAGAACGCGCCCTCACCGGGAGAAATCGCGAAATCCAGCCCGCTTTTTTCCAGCGAGGTCTTGAGTGCGGCTTCCGCCTTGTCCCACGCCTCATCCGAGCCGATGCGGTTCTTCGGCCGCGTCGCCACCTTGTAGATGATTTCGGTGAAGCCGAAATCGCGGTACACCTTCTGCAGGAGCTTCGTGAACGCCTCGCACTCGGGCAGGATCTGCTCCTCGGTGCAGAAAATGTGCCCGTCGTCCTGGACGAAGCCGCGCACGCGCATCAGGCCGTGCAGCGCGCCGGAAGGCTCGTTGCGATGGCAGGAGCCGAATTCGCCGTAGCGCAGCGGCAGGTCGCGATAGCTGCGCACGCCCTTGTTGTAGATCAGGATGTGGCCGGGGCAGTTCATCGGCTTCACCGCGTAGTCGCGGTTCTCCGACGAGGTGGTGAACATGTTGTCCTTGAAGTTCTGCCAGTGGCCGGTCTTCTCCCACAGGCTCTTGTCGAGGATCTGCGGGCCGCGCACTTCCAGGTAGCCGTTGTCGCGATAGACGCGGCGCATGTACTGCTCGACCTGCTGCCAGATCGTCCAGCCCTTGGGATGCCAGAAGACGAGGCCGGGCGCCTCCTGCTGCATGTGGAAAAGATCGAGCTGCGTGCCGAGCGTGCGGTGGTCGCGCTTCTCGGCCTCCTCGAGCATCTTCAGGTAGGCGTCCTGCTCTTCCTTCGTCGCCCAGGCGGTGCCGTAGATGCGTTGCAGCATCTCGTTCTTCGAATCGCCGCGCCAATAGGCGCCCGCGACGCGCATCAGCTTGAATACCTTGAGCTTGCCGGTCGACGGGACATGCGGCCCGCGGCAGAGATCGATCCAGTTGCCTTGCCCGTAGAGCGAGATCGGCTCGCTGGCCGGGATCGCGGCGATGATCTCCGCCTTGTATTTCTCGCCGATCGACTGAAAAAACTTCACCGCTTCGTCGCGCGCCAGCACCTTTCGCTGCACTGGCAGATCCTGCTTCACGATCTCGGCCATCTTCTTCTCGATGGCGGCCAGGTCCTCGGGCGTGAAGGGCCTCTTGTACGAGAAGTCATAGTAGAAGCCGTTCTCGATCACCGGGCCGATCGTCACTTGCGCGCCTGGGAAAAGCTCCTGCACCGCCTGCGCCATCAGGTGCGAGGTGGAGTGGCGCAGGATGTCGAGCCCTTCGGGACTCTTGGGCGTGACGATCGAGAGGTCGGCGTCGCTCTCGATGCGGTACGAGAGATCGACCAGCTTGCCGTCCACCTTGGCCGCCAGCGCCGCGCGCGCGAGTCCGGCGCCGATGGCGCCGGCGACTTCGGCAGCGGTTACGGGCCCGGGAAAGGATTTCTGCGAGCCGTCGGGGAGACGGATGTTAGGCATCGAACACGAGAGGCTTCATAGTAGCATGGCGAAAAAACCTCTTCTGCACCGATGAATATTCCTCTGACCCTCGCGCTGAATCCCTACGACCACGTGCGCGACGTCCTCAACGGCGAGGTGCGCGCCGCTGGCATCGACCTCGTGCCCCTCGAGCTGCCGATCGAGGAAATCTTCTACCGCTTCACCAAATTCCGCGAGTGGCAGGCCTCCGAGATGTCGTTCGGCAAGGTGATCTCCCTGATGTCCGAGGACAAGCCCGAGATCATCTGTGTCCCGGTGTTCCTGTCACGCGTGTTCCGCCATTCCGCCATCTACCTGCCCGAGAATTCCGCCGTCAAGAAGCCGAAGGACCTGGAGGGGAAGCGGGTCGGAATTCCCGAATGGGCGCAGACCGCGGGCATCTACGTCCGCGGCATGCTCGCCCACGAGTACGGCATCGATCTCGCGAAGGTTCAGTGGTTCCAGGCCGGCGTGCGCGAGCCGGGAAGGGTCGAGAAGGTGCAGTTGCAGCTGCCCAAAGGCGTCTCGATCAAGGCCATGCCGGATCGCTCGCTCGTCGACATGCTCGCCAAAGGCGACCTCGACGCGGTGATGTCGGCGCGCGAGGTCCCGGGAGCGCGGCTGTTCAAGGACTACCGCGCCGCCGAGGCCGAGTACTGGAAGAAGACGCGCATCTTTCCGATCATGCATGTGCTCGCCTTGCGCCGCGACGTCTACGAGCGCAATCGCTGGCTGGCGATGAATCTCTTCCAGGCGTTCCTCGAAGCGAAGCGCCGCAGCATGGCGCGCGTCAGCGAATTCGGTCTTTCGCACCTGCCGCTGCCCTGGGTACCCGACCACGTGCGCCAGTGGCGGGAGATCGCGGGAGAGGATTTCTGGCCCTACGGCGTCGAGCCGAACCGGCCGACGCTGGACGCGTTCCTGCAATACGGCTACGAGCAGGGCGTCTGCAGGAAGCGCCTCAAGGTCGAAGATCTGTTCGCTCCGGAGACCCTCCAGAGCTTCAAGATCTAGTCGACTTTCAGCCCGATGTCTTTCACGAGCTTCGCGAACTTGGCGTAGTCGCGCTTGATCAGCGCGTCGAACTCGTCGGGACTTGCGACATAGGGATCGAGGCCCCCGGCGGCGTTGAGCTTCTTCTTCACGTCCGGCGACTCGAGCACGCGGGTCAGCTCGGAACGCAGCTTCGCCAGCGTCGCATCCGGGATTCCAGCCGGGCCGAAGAGCCCGAGCCAGATCGAGTTCTCGAAGCCGGGGTAGAACTCGCCGATCGTCGGCAGCTCGGGATATTGCGCCGAGCGATGCGCGCCCGACACCGCGAGCGGGCGCAGCCGTCCCGCCTTGATCTGCGGCGCGTTGGAGCTCCCCGACCACACTGCCGCCGTTTCGCCCGCGACCGTGGCCGCCGCGGCGGGCGAGCCGCCCTTGTAGGGAACGTGCAGCAGGTTGATGCCCGCGCGCAGCTTCAGCATCTCCATGGTGAGATGGTGCTGGCTGCCGTTGCCGCCCGAGGCGTAAGCGAGCGGCGGGTTCGCCTTTTTCGCGTACTCGATGAACTCCGGGAAGGTCTTGACGGGCAGCGAAGGATTCACGGTCAGCACGAACTGGTTCACCGCCACCGGCGTGACCGGCGTCAGGTCGCGCAGCGTGTCGATCGGCATCTTGTACAGGTGCGGGTTGATCGTGATCTGGCTGTCGGCGAGCAATCCCAGCGTGTGGCCGTCGGGCGCCGCCCGGGCCACGAGCTCGTTGGCGATGTTGCCGTTCGCGCCGACCCGGTTCTCGACCACCACGCCCTGGCCGATGTTCTCCGACAGCTTCTGGGCAATGACCCGGGCCGCGATGTCGGGCGCCCCGCCCGGCGGGATCGGCACGATGATGGTGATCGGCCGCGACGGGAACTGCGCGAGCGCGGTGCCGGCGAAACACAGAATCGTGAAGAGAAGCGCGCGCATGCCGGTCACTCCGCCTTGATGCCGCGTTCCCTGATGACGCGCGCCCATTTCTTCTGCTCGTTTTCGAGGTACGCGGCGGCCTCCTCGGGCGTGCTTGCGATCACCGTCAGCCCCCGCTCCTCGTAGAACTTCACCTGCTCGGGGGTGGTGAGCACCTTGCGGATGTGCGAGTTCAGCGTGTCGACGATCGGCCGTGCCGTGCCCTTGGGCGCCGCGACCACGAACCAGGTGTCGAACTCGTAGCCGCGCAGTGGTCCCTCCGGGGCCGCCTCGGCGACGGTCGGCAACTCGGGCATGGCGGAATTGCGCTTCGCGCTCGTGACGGCGAGCGCCCGCATCCGGCCGGACTTCACATGGCCGATCTGCTGCGAGACATTGCCGAAGGTGACCCCGACGTCGCCCGCGATCAGGGCCGTGTCGGCAGGCCCGCCGCCCTTGAACTGCACGGCGACGATATCGACGTCGGCGAGCAGGTTGAAGAGCTCGCCGGCGATATGCGGGTTGGTTCCTACACCGGCGGCGGAGTAATAGAGTTGGCGCGGCTTCGCCTTGGCCAAAGCGATCAGCTCCTTGATCGAGCGCACCGGAAGCGACGGATGCACGGTCACGAACGAGGGCGCCGACGCGACCATGGAGATCGAAACGAAGTCGCGCAGCGGGTCATAGGGCGCGCGCGGCATCAGAAACTGGTTGGAGACGAAGGGAATGGTGTTGATGAGCAGCGTGTAGCCGTCAGGCGGCGAGTTCATGACGAGCTCGGTGCCGATGACCCCGGATGCGCCCGACCGGTTTTCCACCACCACCTGCTGGCCGATCGATTCGGAGACCTTGGCCGCGAGCAGCCGCCCGACCACGTCCACGCTCCCGCCGGGCGGGAAAGGCGAGACCAGACGGATCGCCTTCGACGGATATTGCGCGAAGGCGCTGGTCGCGGAGAGGAGAAAGGTGAGGAAGAGGATTCGGATCATGGCAGCTTGGTAGGCGCGATTGGACTCGAACCAACGACCCCCACCATGTCAAGGTGGTGCTCTAACCAGCTGAGCTACGCGCCTACGGGTATGAAAGGAATTTTATACTAGCCGCATGGAGCTCATTCTCTGGCGGCATGCGGATGCCGAAGATGGCGCGCCCGATCTCGAGCGGCGCCTGACGAAGAAAGGCCGCAAGCAGGCGGCGCGCGTCGCCGAATGGCTGCTCGAGCACCTGTCGGGGGATTTCACGCTCCTCGCCAGTCCCGCCGCCCGTGCCCTGGAAACCGCGGAGGCCCTGGGCGTGAAGGTCCAGACCGTGGATCAGCTCGCGCCGGGCGCGTCGGTGAAGAAGATCCTGCAGGCGGCAGGCTGGCCGGATGGCGAGGGCACGGTGATCGTCGTCGGACACCAGCCCGATCTCGGCGCCGCCGCCGCCCATCTCTGCGGGGTCAACGCCGCCTGGAGCCTCAAGAAAGGCGGCTTGTGGTGGTTCGAGTACTCGCACCCGGTCGAGGTGCGCGCGGTGATCTCACCGGATCTGCTTTAGTACCGAGACTTTCTTGTCCGACAGACCGCTGACCTCGAGCTTCATCCCGACCTTCTTCCACTGATCGGCCTCGGCGTCGAGCGCCGCAGCCGAGAGCGCGTTGTCGTCGAGCCAGGACTGCGGCAGATCGATGGCGAAGCCAGCATCGTCCGCAGCGACGCGCAGGAACGGCAGCTTCGCATCGGTGCGGCTGCGAAGAATGAGCGAGGCGACGCGCAGGGCGAAGACCAGCCTCCAGTCGTCGCCGTCGAAGCCTTCGTCCTGGATCTTGGCGAGCTTGCCGCGGTGCGCGAGCACGAGACGAGCGAGCCTGGCCTGTTCCATCCGCGAGAAGCCCGGCATGTCGGCGTTGGACAGCACGTAGGCCGAGTGCTTGTGGTACTGGGCGTGCGCGATCGACAGCCCGGCCTCGGCGAGCCGCGCCGCCCACTCGAGCAGCACGCGGTCGGCGTCGTCGTCGCGGTCGCCGCCCGGCGCCAGGGCATCGTAGATCTTCAACGCCAGCGCGCGCACGCGGTCAGCCTGCGCGGTGTCGACGTGATAGCGCCGCATGAACTGAGCAACCGTCGCCTCGCGCATGTCGCGATGCTGGAATCGCCCGAGCAGGTCGTAGAGCACGCCGTGACGCAGCGCCCCGTCCGACACCTTCATCGTCTCGATGCCGAGCTCGTCGAGCGCCGCCGACAGGATGGCGAGCCCGCCGGGGAGCACCGGCGCGCGGTTGGGGCGCAGGCCCGCGATCCGGTCCGGGTCCGCCTCCTCGTTCTTGATCAGCAGGCTGCGCAGCTTCTCCAGCCCTTCGCGGGTAATGCCCTCGGCGGCGAACTCGTTTTCCCGCAGGATGTTCTCGATCGAGCGCGCCGTGCCCGACGATCCCACCGCCTCGTCCCAGCCGGTGGCGCGGTAGTCGCGAACCATGCTCGCCAGCTCCTGGCGCGCCGCGAGCTCGGCCGCCTTCATGCGTCCCTTGTCGATCTTGCCGTCGGGAAAATACTTGAGGCTGAAGCTGACGCATCCCATGTAGAGCGATTCGGTGAGCTGCGGCTCCATGCCGGTGCCGATGATGAATTCGGTCGAGCCGCCGCCGACGTCGACCACCAGGCGGCGCGCATCCTTTTCGCCTTGCGCCGGCGGCATGGAGTGCGCCACGCCGAGATAGATGAGGCGCGCTTCCTCGCGTCCGGAGATCACCTCGATCGGGAAGCCGAGCACCGCGCGCGCCTCGCGCAGGAACTGCGGCGAATTCTTCGCCACGCGCAAGGCGTTGGTGCCGACCGCGCGCACCGCGGGGCGCGCGAAGCCGCGCAGCCGCTCGGCGAAACGCGCCAGGGTATCCAGCGCCGCCGATTGCGTCGCGCGGTCGATGCGCTTCTCCGCCGTCAGGCCGGCGCCCAACCGGACCACCTCGCGCAGCGAGTCGAGGGGATAGATCTGTCCGTCGACAACACGGCCGATCTGCAGGTGGAAGCTGTTCGAGCCGAGGTCGACTGCAGCGAGCGTGTCGTGACGCGCCATCTCGCGCCACCTTAGCAGAATCAGGCAATTAGGTTCAGTCACAAAACTGTCACACACCGGCGACGGCCGGCGTGGACAATCCCTTCGGGGGAAGTCCGCATGGAATCCGATACGACTGCGCCCGATACAATGGGTCACGCGCTGCCTGACTCGTTTTCGGGCCGGGCGCCGGCAATGAACCGCAGAATTCCCCTCCCCGCCCAGTTCCTCAACCGCGAGCTCGGCCTGCTGGGGTTCAACCGCCGCGTGCTCGCCCAGGCGGCCGACGAGACCGTGCCGCTGCTCGAGCGGCTGCGCTTCATCACCATCGTCTCGTCCAACCTCGACGAGTTCTTCGAGATTCGCGTCGCCGGCCTGAAGGAGACGATCAAGCTCGGCCTCGCCGAGGCCGGGCCGGACGGCCGCTCCGCGGCCGACGTCTTCGCCGAGGTCAGCCGCGAGGCGCATGCGCTGGTGGCCGAGCAGTACCAGCTCCTCAACCAGACCGTGCTGCCGGCGCTCGAGCGCGAGGGCGTCGTCTTCCCCCGGCGCGAGCAGTGGGACGCGGGGCAGAAGCAGTGGATCCGCGACTACTTTTTCCGCGAGCTGCTGCCGGTGCTGACGCCGATCGGCCTCGATCCGGCGCACCCCTTCCCGCGCGTCTTCAACAAGAGCCTGAACTTCGCCGTCGAGCTCGAAGGGCGCGACGCCTTCGGCCGCAACTCGGGCGCGGCGATCGTGCAGGCGCCGCGCGCGCTGCCGCGCGTCATCCGCCTGCCGCAGGCGCGCGCCAACGGCGCGCAATACGCCTTCGTCTTCCTCTCCTCGATCCTGCACGCGCACGTCGACGAGCTGTTCGCCGGCATGAAGGTGCTGGGTTGCTACCAGTTCCGCGTCACGCGCAACTCGGACCTGTTCGTCGACGAGGAGGAGATCAAGAACCTGCACACCGCGCTGCAGGGCGAGCTGCTGCACCGCCACTTCGGCGATGCCGTGCGCCTGGAAGTCGCCGACAACTGCTCGCAGCACATGGTCGAGTTCCTGCAGCAGCAGTTCGGCCTGCAGGACCACGACCTGTACCGCGTCGAAGGGCCGGTCAATCTCTACCGCATGCGCGAAGTGCCCGATCAGGTGAGCCGCCCGGACCTGAAGTACGCGACATTCCAGCCCGGCCTGGCGCCGGCGCTCGACACCGACGATCTCTTCGAGGTGCTGAAGAAGCAGGACGTGCTGCTGCACCATCCGTTCCAGTCGTTCCTGCCGGTGCTCGACTACATCCGCACGGTGGCCGACGATCCGAACGTCATCGCCATCAAGCAGACCGTGTATCGCACCGGCACCGACTCGGAGCTGATGCAGATCCTCGTCGAGGCGGCGCGCAAGGGCAAGGAAGTGACCGTGGTCGTCGAGCTGATGGCGAGGTTCGACGAGGAAGCGAATCTGAATTGGGCAGCGAAACTGGAGGAGGTCGGCGCGCACGTCGTCTACGGCGTGGTCGGCCACAAGACGCACGCCAAGATGGCGCTGATCGTGCGCCGCGAGGAGACGCCGGAGGGCAAGGCGCTGCGCCGCTACGTGCATCTCGCGACCGGCAACTACCACCCGGCGACCGCCCGCCTCTACACCGATTTCGGCCTGCTCACCTCGAACGAGGACATGTGCGCCGATGTCGCCGAGGTGTTCAAGCAGCTCACCGGCCTCGGCCGCGCCGGCAAGATGAAGCACGTCTGGCAGTCACCGTTCACGCTGCACAAGCGCATCATCAACGCCATCCGCGAGGAGGCGAAGCACGCCGCCGAGGGCAAGCCGGCGCGCATCATCGCCAAGATGAACGCGCTGCTCGAGCCGCAGATCATCGAGGAGCTCTATGCCGCCTCGACCGCCGGCGTAAAGATCGACCTGCTGGTGCGCGGCGTGTGCGGGCTCAAGCCGGGGATCCCCGGCCTGTCCGACAACATCCAGGTGCGCTCGGTGATCGGCCGCTTCCTCGAGCACTCGCGCGTGTTCTATTTCGCCAACGGCGGCGCCGACGACGTCTATCTCGCCAGCGCCGACTGGATGGACCGCAATTTCTTCCGCCGCATCGAGCTCTGCTTCCCGGTGCTCGACCCGGCGCTCAAGCGCCGCGTGCTTCGCGAGGGCCTGCAGCCCTACCTCGACGACAACTGCCAGGCCTGGGTCATGAACGCAGACGGCGGCTACGAGCGGCTCAGGCCCCGCAAAGGGGGCCGTCGCCGCTCGGCGCAGGAGGAGCTGCTGTTTACGCTGGGAACTCCCTCGTCTACTGCTTGAACCGGAGCGAATTCGGGGTCAGGGTAACAATTCGGCAACCAGTGGGTAAGGCCATTCGAATTGTTACCCTGACCCCGAATTCCGTTGTCTACTGCTTGAAGCCGTAGAAGCTCATCCAGAGCTTCACCTCGTCGCCGATGGCGGTCGGCAGGCCGAACTTCATGCCGAAGTCCGAGCGCTTGAACGAGCCGGTGGCATTGCCGCCGCACTGGTAGCGCTTGCCCTGGGTGCGGATATCGGAACCGCACTTCCAGCGCTCAAGGTTGAGCGTCACCGGCTTGGTGACGCCGAGCATCGTCAGGTTGCCCTCGATGCTCGCCGGCTCGTCGCCCTTGAAGACGACCCTGGTCGACTTGAAGGTCATGGTCGGGAATTCCTGCACGTTGAAGAAGTCGGCGTTCTTCAGGTGCTCGTCGCGGGTACGCGGCCGCTGTCCCTTGTCGGTGTCGCCGCTGTTGACGGTAGCGGTGGGAATCTCCAGCTCGACGCTGCCGGTTTTCGCCGCGCGATCGATGCTGAACTTGCCGGTGGCGCGATCGAAGCGTCCGCGCATGGTGGCGAAGCCGAGATGGTCGATGTCGAAGTACGGCACGGTGTGGTACGGGTCGATGACGTAGTTCTCGACCTGTGCGGCGGCAGCAAGCGGCGTCGCCAGTGCCGCGGCGATGATGAGCTTCTTCATTGCTTCCCCTCCTCTAGGGTTCAGGGCCAGGCGAGATAGCAGGCGAGGCCAGCAACCGCGAAGCCGTACAAAGAGAATATCACCGCCTGCAGCCAGACCGGTGCGCGTTCCGGGCCGGGCAGGCGCACCGCGAGTGGGACGAGCCCCAGCACCAGCAGCACGTGCCACGGCATCTTCGCCAGCGTCATCGTGCCCACGCCGACCAGCGCCGCGGTGAGCATCGCCGGCAGGACGAAGGTCGCTCCGGCGTGGCTCTTCGTTCCGGTGATCATCTGCGGCAGAAGGAAAGCGCCGGCGCCCGCGCCGAGCGCGAGGCCGTAGGAGCCGTAAGCGGCCGAAGCAGAAAAGATCGACGCCACCCCCGCGCCGATGCCGAGCGCGAGCGCCGCGGCGCCGGCGCGCACGCCGTCCGAGGCGAGCGCGGCCTGACCGAAGCCGACGACGAACGTAGCGACGACGATCGCCGACGCGAGCAGCAACCCGGCCTCGCTTGCCGGGCGCTGCGCGAGTACCGGTGCGAATGCCCACCAGGCAGCGCCACCCGCCGCGAGCGCAAGCAGCGCCGCGCCGAGCCTGGTCGGCTTGAAGGCGAAGTCGACGAGGATGCCGACCGCCGGCGCGACCAGAGCGACCAGGATCATCTTGCGCGTCGCCGTGAGCGGGCTGAACTGGAATCCCGCCACGAAATACACCGTGGTGGCGAACGCGGCCGTGACCGCGAGGCCACCGAGCTTCAGCGGCCGCAACGCGACGGCGACGATCAGGCCGGCGAGAAACGGCGCCGCGCCGGCCTGCACCGCGGGGTTCGAGAGGAGCTCGTCCATCAGCCGCGGCCCACGCGGATGACGCCTTTCAGCTCTCGCACCAGCGCGAACGCGCGCTTCAGCTGCGCGAGGTTGGCGACATCGAACGTGAAGCGCATGAAGGCCAGCTCGTCGCGGCTCTGCGTGCGCACCGCGGTGACGTTGATCTTCTCGCGCGACAGCGCATCGCCGATGTCGCGCAGCAGGCCGCGTCGATCGGCCGCGGTGACCGCCATCTCGACCGCGTAGCTGCCCTCTCCCGTGCCCCACTCCGCCTCGATCAGCCGCTCGGGCTGCCGTTCGGCCAGCCGCTTGAGGCTCGCGCAATCCTCGCGGTGCACCGAGACGCCCTTGCCGCGCGTGACGAAGCCGCGGATCGGATCGGGCGGCACGGGCTTGCAGCAGCGCGCGAGCTGGGTCATGAGGCTTTGCATGCCCCCGACCGTAAGCACGCCCTTCTTCGCCGAGGAAGGGCGGGCCTTTTTCTCGATTTTCTCTTTTTGCGAAGGCTCTTCCTTGCCCCGCAGCGCCGTCTGCAGCTGGCGCAGGTTGATCTCGTCCTTCGCCACCGCGGTGAACAGCTCGTCGGGCTTGCCGAAGCCGAGCTTCGCCGCGAGCGCCTCGAAGTTCGTCGACGCCTTTTCCCGCCGCAGCTCCTTCTCCACGATCGCGCGCCCGGCGGCAACCGTCTTCATCAGGTCCTGGGCGTTGAACCACTGGCGGATGCGCCCGCGCGCGCGCGCGCTCCTGGCGAAACCGCGCTCGAGGTTCAGCCAATCGCGTGAAGGTCCGCCGCTCTTCGCGGCGATGATCTCGACGCGCTGCCCGCTCGCGAGGGGCGTGTCGAGCGTGACGATCTGGCCGTCGACGCGGGCGCCGCGGCAGCGGTGGCCGAGGTCGCTGTGCAGCGCGTAGGCGAAGTCGATCGGCGTCGAGCCCGCCGGCAGATCGATGACCTTGCCCTGCGGCGTCAGCACGTAGACCGAGTCGTCGAGCTGCGCCTGCCGCGTCGTCGACTGCCAGTCGGCGACCTCGTCGCGCCACGCGAGCAGCTCGCGCAGCCAGGCGATCTTCTGCTCGAAGGCCTTGGACGCCTTGACCTTCTCCTTGTACTGCCAGTGCGCCGCGACGCCGTACTCCGCCTGGCGATGCATCGCCTCGGTGCGGATCTGCACCTCGAGCGTCTTGCCGCCCGGGCCGATCACCGCGGTATGCAGCGACTGATAGAGGTTGTCCTTCGGCCGCGAGATGTAGTCGTCGAACTCCTTCGGGATCGGGTGCCAGAGGTTGTGCGCCACGCCGAGCGCCGAGTAGCAGTCCTTGACGTCGGACACGATGACGCGCAATGCGCGCACGTCGTACACCTCGGAAAAGTCCACCGCCTTCTTGCGCATCTTGTTCCAGATGGAATAGATGTGCTTCGGCCGGCCGGTCACCTCGCCCGCCACCCCCAGCTTCTTCAGCTCGGCGGAAAGGATCTGGATCGCGTCGGCGATGTACTGCTCGCGCTCCACGCGCTTCTCGTCCAGCATCGACGCGATGCGCTTGTACAGCTCGGGCTCGAGCAGCCGGAACGACAGGTCCTCGAGCTCCCACTTGAGCTGCCAGACGCCCAGCCGATTGGCGAGCGGCGAATAGATGTCGAGGGTTTCCCGCGCATAGCCCTCGCGCTCGGGAGAGGCATTCTTCGCAAAGAACCGCAGCGTCTGCGTCCGGCTGGCGAGCCGGATCAGCACCACGCGCACGTCCTCGACCATGCCGAGCACCATCTTGCGCAGCACCTCGTTCTGCGCCTCGGGGCTGGCGCGCGTGGCGACGCGCAGCTGGTAGAGCTTCTCGACGCCGAGCGCGAGGTCGGCGATCTCCTTGCCGAAATGCTCGGTCAGATGCGCGGCGTCCTTCAGGTGCTTGGGTGCGGCGAAGAGGATCCCGGCGGCGCGCCCGGCGGCGTCGACGCCGATGGCGGCGAGGTTGGCGCCCAGGCCGAGGGCGTGATCCCAGGTCGGCTCGCCCGTGGAGAGCTGTTGCGCGCGGTAAAGCGGCTCGGCGTAGTCGAGCGCCCGCCGCACCAGCGCGCGTTCCTCGCCCGCGAGGCCGTCGGCGACCGGAACGAGCGCGGCGGCGCTGTCGAGCGGTTGCGGCTGAACGAGGCGGAGATTCCCTGAGCGCATGGGCTATTTTACGGATATGGGCTGGCTCACCGACTGGCGCCGCAGGCGCGTGCTCCGCAGGCATCGGATCGACGAGGCGCTGTGGCCGCGCCTGCCTTTCCTGCCGCCGGCGCCGAAGCTGAAGGACCTGACGCTGCTCTTCCTTGCCGAGAAGCAGTTCACCGGCACGCACGGCCTGGAAGTCACCGACGCGATGCGCCTCTCGATCGCCGCGCAGGCCTGCCTGCCGATCCTCGAGCTCGGGCTCGACTGGTATTCGGGCTGGACCGGCATCGTCGTCTACCCCGGCGATTTCCGCGTACGGCGCACCGAGGTCGACGAGGACGGCGTGGTGCACGAATGGGACGACGAGCTGGCCGGCGAGGCGATGCCCGGCGGGCCGGTGGTGCTCTCATGGGACGCGGCGGCGCACGACCCGCTGATCAACGTCGTCATCCACGAGTTCGCGCACAAGCTCGACATGCTCGACGGGGTTGCCGACGGCCGCCCGCCGCTGCACGCCGGGATGGACGGCCGCGCGTGGCGAAAAGCCTTTGACGAGGCCTTCCAGGGATTCAGCGACGCGCTGGAGCGCGGCCGGGATACCTGGCTCGATCCCTACGCGGCCGAGCATCCCGCAGAGTTCTTCGCCGTGATCAGCGAGGCGTTCTTCGAGGACCCGCGAGAAACGCGGCGCCGCTACCCTGACGTCTACGACCAGCTCAGGCTTTTCTACCGCCAGGACCCGGGCGGCTAGAGCGCGAGGGAAGTGCCCTCGGAGGGCGCATCGCACGCCACCTGCGCGCCCAGACGCGCCAGTGCTTCGCGCGTTTCCTTCAGCTTGACGTCGATGTCGGCGTCGGTCTGGTCGGGGTCGTGATGGAAAAGGTGCAGCCGCTTCACCTTGGCGCGCGCGGCGAGGTCCGCGACCTGGCTCACCGCCGAATGTCCCCAGTCGGCCTTGCTCGGGTATTCGCTGTCGCGGTAGGTCGTGTCGGTGATGAGCAGGTCGGTGTCCTTGACGAACGCCGTCAGGTGCTCGACGTAGCGGTTGTTGTGGCGCGGGCTGTCCGGCGGGTAGAGCTCGTTGTCGGTGATGTAGCACAGCGTCCGGCCCCGCGCGGTGAGCCGGTAGCCCATGCAGGTTCCGGGATGGCTGAGCAGCATCGTGTCGACGCGCAGCGGGCCGAACTCCAGGCGCTCCTCCCGCAGGTCGCGGTAGACGATGCGCGCGCCGAACTCACGCACCGTCACGGGGAAGTACACGCTCTCCATCTGTGCGCTGACCGCGCTGGCGATGGTGAGGTCGCCCTGGTGCGGGCCGAAGACCTCGACCTGATTGCCGCGCACATAGAGCGGCGCGAAGAACGGAATGGTATTGATGTGGTCCCAGTGCGTATGCGAGATGAAGATGCGCGCCGAGAAGCGCTGCGTGCTGCGGCGCATGATGTGGTCGGACAGGCGCTTGATGCCCGAGCCGCAATCGAAGATGGTGAGCGGCTCGTCGCCGATCTCGACGCTGACGCACGGCGTGTTGCCGCCGTAGCGGGTGTACGCCTCGCCGGGCGTCGGCAGCGTGCCGTGCACGCCCCAATAGGTCACCACCATGTGGTTGGAGACGATGCCGGCGATCGAGTCGAGCAGCGACTCGCGCTGGAACGGCTTGGTGAGGTAGCCGTCCGCGCCGAGCTCCTTGGCGCGGCGGCGGTCGAAGTCGTAGCCCTTGGCCGAGAGGACGATGATCTTGACGTCGGCGAGCTCGTGGCGCTCGCGCAGCTTGCGCATCAGCTCGAAGCCGTCCATCTCCGGCATC
>Ga0134123_10000494_pt1 | contig 26006 bp, 38 predicted proteins | sample KB303_FD_96460 | JGI IMG/M metagenome (GOLD analysis project Ga0134123, IMG submission 96460) | Terrestrial soil microbial communities without Nitrogen fertilizer from Kellogg Biological Station, Michigan, USA - KB3-0-3 | ecosystem: Environmental > Terrestrial > Soil > Unclassified ...
TATACTAACATTAGTATATCATCTTGCCATAATTTCCAGTTTGACGACCCAAGAACGCACGTATAGCTGCCTCTAGTTCCTTTTCACGAGTCTCAACATCAAGGCGTTGTAATGTACTGCGGAATTGCAAGCGTCCAGAATTAATATTGACAGTTACACCATCGGCATTTGTAACTGAAATACCTTCGCTAGCAATTGATCCAAGAACAGTAGAAAACGGACCAGAAGCAAATGCGGCACCCAATCTCTTAAGTGCAGATGTTTCACCCGTAATAATGATATATTCCATCATAAGAATAATCATATCGGACAATTCATCATTATTAGGCGTAACAGTACCGGCCTCAACATCTATTTCAATATCTGCAACTTGAATCTTAGGTCCACCAAAACCACCAGGAATCCCCATTGGTCTACTAGTTCTTGATAAACCAAGTCTATTATTTAATCTACGAACAGCTTTAATTAAAACATGCTGTAGGAAATTATCATCAAAAATATGACCTTCTGGATCGCCAATATCAATTCGCACAGCGTCATAGATAGTAGCGGTTGTATCTGTAGCAGGTAAAAATCCTATTGATATTAAAAGATCTTGAACTTGAAATGGTTCACTAGCAAGTGCAAGTGAATTAGTTTCTGTTATAATAGTCCAATCAACGTGCCAGCTACCAAGATGAAATCCAGCAGGTATTAAACCTGATCCAGCATAATGTCCAAAATCGGGATTTAATGCTACACCGCTAACGGCAGATATATTTGCAGCATCAAATAGTTCAAATCCAACATATTTACCACTAACAGCCGCACCATTAGCGGTTAGAAATATGTCAAGTGCAGATGCGGCTTGACCAACCGTCAAGATCTTAGTTTCGCCTGCCATTTTAGCCTGCTTTCAATTAGATAATACACTAATGCAAAGGGCGGCGGCTTTTTAGCCGCCGCCCTCTATCTTAGAGATTAGCGAATATTAGAACTCGCCAAGCAATACACGACGAGGATCGAGAACGGCAAAGCCATGCTCCATCCAACCGAAGATACCGGCACGTTGCTCGCGGTATAGAGCAGGATCTTCATAAGTTTGAAGCTCTTCACGAATTGGCATCACGAATGAGTCCATCGTGCTCAAGTCCAAACCAATGCAATATTCCTTCAGCGTGACAGAATTGACTGTCTGGTGAGAACGGGCGAGAGTTGTCTTGATGAAATTCTCGTATTCCTGTCCTTCGCCATATTCAGTCATTTCGTGAAGAACTACGCCATAGATCTGAGCTAGGCCGTATTCCTTCGAAACGAAGATTTCACGACGAGTGAACTCGTCAATTTCATCTACGTCCCACGCACGAATATCTTCCATTGCTTCCATGGATAGGTAAACGTCGGTCAGACGACCAGCATTACCGTTTCCACCAGCACCACGAGTCATGGCCGTCTTCATACGGCTAATCAATTCTTTTGTGAATTGACCAGCAGCAGCAGTCGGTACCAATGTCGAGCCCGTGAACGGAGCAGAGCCATTAGCAGTCACAACTAGTCCACGACCATCAGCGGCACCGAGAACGGTACGCCAACCATCGCTGTTGATCTTGCGAACGAAACCAGCTTCGTACACACGAATAGCACGCATGATAACATCAAAACGTGCTTCCTTGGCGTACTTCAATGACCAGTCGATAGAGTTCGCGATCTGGAAGGTCGGAACCCACAACTCATCACCTTCAACGTGACGCTCAGGAACACGCCCTTGCTTCGGCATAGCGAAAGCGATGAATTGATCTTCATCACCCGGCTTTACGAAGTCAAGAGGATAGTTGGCCTGGGCACCAGGAGCGAGAACCTGCTTTTCGTAGATTCCACCCAAGTTGTCACGGTCGAAAACGCCTTGACGTAGCGGCCACTGCAACTCAGCGGCAAATGCCTTCTGAGCTTTGGCACGCACTTCACTATCTGCGTGTGCAGTAGCACGCAGTGCATCAATTGCTTCTTGCGGATAACGCGATTGGTAATTCATATGTCTGTGCTCCTTTAGAGATCAATACGGACTTTTAGGAATCCGTCGCTGCCAAGGGCAGACAGGGCCTTACCAACGACAACACGCTTCGCAGTAGCACCATTGTTAAACGTTCCGTTGTTACGCGAAACCTTACCATTGTCAGCGAGATATAGAACGTCTCCAGGGGCATACGTACCGACCGAGATTGCTCCAGGTCCAGTAGGCGTTTCCACGAAGTCCGTCCAGAACTCACCTTCTTCACAGATGCCAACCACGCTACCTTGCGGTACAACGTTGCGTTGACGATACTCAGGATGATTGTAGTAGTTTAGAGCTTCTACGTCGTCCAAAAGTAAGCCAACAGGTTGAACTACCTGTCCAGAAACGGCGGTTGCGTCTGCATAGGCTACAAGCCCTGCAACACCAGGAACGAATGACATGATACCACCACGTTCAGCGACACCAGAGCAAGTGTTATCAACATTTGTCTGGAAAACTTGACGACTAGGTTGTAGTGCCATAGTTATTCTCCTTACTGAACTGGGTCAAAACCCGGCTTCTTAGCCTTAGGGTCGGAATCATTACTTTCACTCTCTTGCTTAGAGTCTGTCACCAATCCCGCGAGAACGCGGAACGGGTTCACACTCTCACCCTCGCTACCAGCTTGTGTGGCACCGGCAAGAGAAACACCATTCTTAGGTTTTGCATTTTCCAAAACCTTTGAAGGATCGTTCCCGGCAGCACCACCAGCGATCTTGTAACGCGGTGTCTTCAATTGTCCAGAATTGACACCCGAACTTACGCCGGGTCCACCTGGATGATTAATCAAAGGATCACCATTGGTAACCTTTGAAGTATCAGGATCAGCTTCGCCTTCAGTGCGAAGTCTTTCTAATAGGGCGGCATAAGGACTTGCCTTAGCATCTTTACCCTTTTTTGCTTTCTTGAAAGGCAATTCGCCTTCCTTTGCGGCTTCATCAGCAGAATCATCGGCAGGCTTCTTTGCAGCCTTAATCATTTCGATGATCATTAATTCTTTTTCATCACGCCACTGTGAATATTCATCACTATCTAGTTCGGCAGCATGAGCAACGAATGCTTCAACTGCTTCTTCAGACATTGCTTCTCCAAGCAATGAACGAACATCTTGTTCACGAACAACCGCTTCTGCTTCTGCAAGCTTAGCTTCTAGCTCAGCAGCACGAGCAGCACGAGTACGCAACGATGCCATCGAATTCTGAATCCAAGCAATCTTTGCCTTGAATGCAGCTTCGCCAGTTGTCGCAGCATCAATCTTTGCGATTTCTGGCGGCGTATCAGTTGTGGCACCAGCAGCAGCTACATGATCTTCAATAAGCGTTCTAACAGCTTGATCATAAGCTGAATTTTGCTCATTAAGAGTCTTTACTGCTGCATCTTTTGCTTCCAAAGCCTTTGTTAGCTCAGCGTTCTTTGCTTCAAGTTCTTTACTTGTAGCTTCTGCTGTAGCTGCACGGGCTTGTAATGACTTTTCGGCTGCGGCTTTTGCGGCAGCTTGGTCACGTTCGTCAAGAACGGATACGATAGCCGTCTTGATTTCGTCGGGCTTAACATTTGCTTGAGTGTTCATTACGGCTAACTCCTGTGAAGGACTTCCTTCCGATTCTAATACCTGTTGAAGAAAAAGTTCGATTTCATCTTGCTGGTTAAAGTTCTGGAATACTTCAGCCGAAGTAATTACAGAACGCTTATTTGCTGGATGGTCAACCAAACCACATCCTCCAAACGTTATGGAACGAAGGACGCGACCAATCCGCATTTCATTGCCCGAATCTGGGTCAATGAATTTACCGCCACCCCCACAAGCACGTAAATGCTTATCAAGATATGCGGTTTGCTCATTTCTGGCGACAACTTTGGCTACACCATTACTATTACATAATCCATAGCCATAATCATCAAACCAAGCTTCCATAGAAACAAAGAGATCGTTAGCTTTGGCACGAGCCTCTACTTCACGAGCACGATCTGGATGAATCAAACGGAAGATAACTGCTTCTGTCCAAAGATCAAAGTCTATTTCTGGCACTTTATTACTATTAATGTCAAGTATATTACCATTCAAATCACGAGCTTGAACAGTATAAATAACACCAACAATATTCTTGTCCTCATGTTGCCAATTAAATGGCTTTAAAACAGGAGTATGACGTGCATTCCAAGCTTCTTCACGAGTAAAGATATCATCATTATCATTTACTCCAGCTTTGGAACCAGCAGAAACAAAACACGATTCGAGATATAAAAGATCCATTTGTGGCTTTAAATCAAAGCCATATTTGTCTTTTAGAGAAGCAGCTATAGTTCTGAATGAATCAGACTTAGGCTGTACTATCTTCGCCTTAGACAATAATTGGGTCTTATAAACCATATTCCTACTCTAGCAATAAACTAAAGAAGCGTTAGTATTAACCAAAATTCTCAGGGCAGTGCTCGTGTTCACCGTCCGGATGGTTTCTGCCAGCTTCGTGTACGTGAGATCCATCAATAGAAATTGACATTTCTATGGCATCTTTCTTGTGATGATGGGCACCAAAACGATTTTGAGGACCATGACTATGGCCACCAGACATCTTTCCGCCTATTACGTGAGAATGTAATCCTAATGGATTTGATTCACTATGAATGTGCGTACCGCCATAAATAGCGTCTTCTTCCGGGGTAGCCGGATGATGATCCCAAACTGGAACATTCTTAGGCTTTAAAAGCGAACCATAAGGATCAGCTATGTCTGTTCCTGGTGTTTCAGGAACGCCACCATGTTTTAATTTATCTATGATAACCGGATTTGCAGCACCGGCCTTTTTCATAGCTTCACCAAATGTATCGGGCTGTAAACCACGATTTCTATCTAAAAATTCACGCTTCCACATTAGTTAATTCCTGTAGTGAATTCTGTATCAATTTGATTATCGTGAGTTACGCCACCATCTTTTTCAGTAACGCTAGCAATAATTGTACGAGCTACGCCCTGCGGAGTGGGCGGATCAGTTCCAAGACTGACCTCTTTTACGCCATTACCATCAAAATCTATAGCACGATCAGTTACACGCTGTAAACTTGTAGCACTGGAACGTATCTGAATAGTATTGATGTTATTGTGAAAACCAACATTAAGTGATGTTGCCATTACTTTTTCTTCTTCTTTTTTATTGGTCTAGTACGAGGCTTGTCTGGTCCATTATATTGATTATGTTCATCTGTATCGCCACCACCAACACCATTTCCTTCAAACTGAGCAATAAGTAAAAATGCTTGATCGCTAAACCCACCCTTAGATACTTTAATACCAGGATATTTACGATGCACGGCATTTCTAACTGCTGATTGAAGTTGTTTTAAAGAACCACTATACCAAGATGGGACAGAACTATATTGAGCTACCCGAGACAAAGCATTGCGTGCTTGATTTTCATCATTAATAGGAAAATGATCTTTATCATCTGTTACTTTTTTAGAGCCCGCTGGAAAAACAACAGTGCCACGATTTCTAACCTTGGCATCAGGATCTTTCTTGGCCGCTTGCAAAAAAGCAAGTTTGATTTTGAGATCATTATCCATCTATCAATCTTTCTTGCTTAAACGTGCGATAAGTTCTTGACGACGATCTTCTACAGAAGCACTAGCATTACATTCCTTAAAAAGTAATTCGCGAAGAACATCACTTTGTAAGTAAGTATTCAAAACATTAAATTGATCAGATGTAAGACCATCTTCTAATAATGTTGAAGCAAGTTCTTTTGCTTTAATAATATCTTCTTCTTGCTGTTCAATACATTCCATAAGTTTGCCAGCAATCACAATTCTCATTTGTTCATTTTCACAAGCTTTGATAAGCTCTGCCGTAGTAATGGTTGGACGCTTTACACCAGGAACTTGTGTTTTAGCAACATCAGCAGGATTATCAATTGAACCAGTCTTTGTTTCTGCTGGTGTCATACCATCAGAAAGTGCAACAATACGTGAAGCTGGAACATTCACGTTCATTGAAGTTGCAAGTGTTGGATGTGCTTTTGCAATGCCCTCAAAAACTTCCTTACGAAGATCATGAATACTACCACCATACCAAACTGGAACTTCATTCAATTGCATAGCACGCGACATACTCGAACGTGCTTGAGTTTCTGTAAATACAGGGAAGTGATCCTTTTTGTCAAGTAATTTCTTAGATACTTGACCAGCAATACTTCCAGAGCTAAATCCTTCCGTAATAGAATCAGAAGGTACATGAACTGTACGGGGACGTGATTCGGGAGCTTGGCCAATCTGAGTAGGATCTACTTCACCAGTATGAAGAGACTTGGCCATGTTTCTAAATGCCTGTTCGTAATTCATGTCTTTTCCTTTATTATGATGCTTGAAATATTCAACTTCACGTAAACGTTTCACGGCACCTTCTTTGGTAGTAGAACAGCCTAAGTTCTTACTGCCATCCTCTGATACAACGCACCACTTATCGCCCTTCTTGACGATTCTGGCATTAGCTTTGTCCATAATGGATAATACTCTAAATCTATGCTCTTAGTAGATCAGGTTTTTGAGCTATGTGTTGAAGGATAGCTCTTTGTGTCCAGGCAGACACCATAAATTGACGACGCATTTCGCGTGTTGGGGCCTTACCAAAAGATTTACTATAATCTGCAACTTTGTTTGTATAAATACCAAGTACATCTGCCTTAACACATTCAGCGGCATCAGAACGCAACATATTAATGATAAAGTCATCTTGTAATGGAGATTCATTATCTGGGGCTGGCATATGACTAAAGACATTATAGATTAATTGTTCCAGACGATCACGTTCTTCTAAACGTAATTGTTTCAAATTCTTTAATCCAGGATTGTCTTTTGCTTTTGCTTGTAAGATTCTATCTCCAATAAAACTTTCGAGATAATCTAACATACCTCTTCCCTTATTCATAAAATCTTCATGTAGTTCTAGCAATTCACCAATCCCTTGTCCCTTGGGCTTTCTAGGATTTGATTGTTTGCCTGTAGGACCAGTTGAAGTACCAGATGGACGACCATTTGGAGTTTTCTTTGTTTTGCCTGGACCTGCCGGTACGGGAGTTGGCGGCAATGTAGGAACTCCGTCAATATTATCTGGTTTAACAAACGGTCCACGAACTTCAAGAACACCTTCTTCACGAATTGCGTTTTCTTCTCTCATCTTAGCTGCTTCAGTTTCAACATCTGTTTCAATTTCATGAAGCACTGTATCGGCAGACAATATGTTACGGTCATATAGACCAGTAATAAAGGCTTGATATGCCTTTTCATCTTGAAGACTTGTTCTGCCAAATCTAATAGTTGGAAGTTTTTGGAAACCCATTGCATCAGCAATGACCTTCAATTCTCCCATAAGCCAACTCTTAACTATATTACGATATGATTCAAGACGTTCTAATACAGTAGCAACGGCAATATATGAGTTCGAAAAATTACCACCCTTGCCACCAATAAGAACTTCAGGCACACCAAGAGCAGTCATAATATCGCGATCAGCAGAATCATGCTTATCAATATCAAAAATTCCTTCAACGCTTGGTTGAATTACTTCTGCTGTAATTTGATCATTCCATAGAATGTTCATAACAGATCCGGGCATCTGCAACATATCAGCAAGACGCTCAAAATGTTCATCTTCCGCAGGAAATCCCTTTTCAAGATTACCAAGCTTATAAAGGAAGACGGCATTAATAATAGACTGACAGGCACGAATTTCCATTGTGCGTAAACAGTCCTTATAATATAAAGCACGAAGGCATGGAAATACAAATGGAACAGCCCAATCGAACCAATCCCATTTTCCAGGTGCTTGAACTACCGATAATTCCTCTGTAGATAGTTTAATTTCTGCCGCATATCCCGCTCCTGATCCTTGATATGCTTGAATACGAGACAAGAATTCACGAGGGATATTAACTTCTGTCGTTCCAAGATCTTGGCTACTTCTCATGCCAAGTCCACGAGCAACATCTAATGCGTCGCGTTTGTCAATTGCCATAATCCAATATGAATCGCCACGAATTTTACGACCACGCATTTCCATTTGCAATGGATTCAAGAATGTATAACCCCATGGTATTTGTTTGGCTTGATTCTCAGGCAATACTTCTTCTGTTGCAGATGGTGGTGTGGCACTAATTGTTTTCTTTGATTTAGTTAGATTGTTAACATATTCTGTTCCCTTCTTAGAAAGGAACCAATCTATGAAATTTGTTTCACGTCCATCAATAGTCGTGTCTTTAGATTTACCACGAACCACAAGAGCGTCACCAATGCTTTCTGAAGCATCAGAACGCTTCATAGCTCTTTTTTCATTTTCTTCTAATGTTGCCCAACGACGATGAACGAAAACATTGCCACCAACGAATAAGTTAAGAAACATATTGTGGCAACGTTCTTCTAATCCAACTTTACGAGCCCATGTACGATAGAAATTACGTACAGATTGATCGGGGTGATCTATTTCAATGCCTTCAGTAGCAAAATCAGAATATAGATCAACAATGTTGCGAACTATACCATAGCCCAAATAGGCCATATGACATTGAGCAATAATCGAATGATTGAAGGCGGCGTTCGAAGAAAAACGCTTTAAATAGGTAAAGCCTCCTCCTTGTCCACCATGAACGCCGCTATACATGCGGCCAAAACCATTAAGTAATCCTGTACCAAAATAATTACCTAATCCTTGTGCGTTCCAAGACGAGCCTGCACCAAGAGTTCCTTGTCCCCAATCACTTCCACCGCCAAATCCACTATCAGGGGATCCATCTAAACCACTATAGCGTCTTTCGATGCTATCGCCCATATTTCCATAAAAATATCCTAATGCTCTATCATTAGCTCCACGAGTGTTAGAACGCTGTGTAGCCGTTAACATAGCGGTGGGAGAAGCTGAATTTAGATTCAGTTTGGGCTTAGGCTTAGAAGAATTAGTACGTTTCACCATTATGTTTATCCGATCAGATTGCAATAATATCGGTTTACAAGCAATACACTAAGGTTTCAGTAGCCAACACTTCCACGACGACGACTCTGTGAGGTGTATCCACGCTTAGCAGATGTTCTTGTTTGTGGTAAACCTTGCTTGGGTCTATGTCCTGTTCCCATATATACCTTAGCTGCATAGTTAGCTAACATAAGAGCAGACCAACGGTCTCTACGTCTCATGTCTAATCCCTCAGGCTGTTCTGATAATTTTGGTAAATCAAAACTTTCTGAGCCTTTAGCACTAACTTGACGAACGATTGCACACATTTCATTAATACATTCATTTATATGCTGCATTATACCTAAACGTGGCGTAAACTTTTCTCCATATATCTTAGTAGCACGTTCAGCATCCCAATCATCAAGACCCCATAAATCTTGTTGTAATCTTTCTTTTTCTATTTCGGAAACCTCAGACAGTCCAAAATGTCTACTATATTGTTCATATACACGAGCATCATCCGCACGATGCGGAAACAAAATATTACATTGTTCAACGTCCGAAGCAACGCCATGTGCTGATTGTGAAATCCATGTTGTAGTAAAATCAACCATTTCAAGAATCTTTTTGCCAGGAGATCCCATTCCGGTCTTATCGCCAGTGAACTTTTCCATTTGATCAGGTATCACCCAAATAAAATCTTCAGGAATAATACCATCTGTTTTCTTACATAACCATTCACGAATAGGTTCACCACCACCACCTGTATCCATAGCAATATATGAAATATTGAAACGCTTTATAATTTCACGAATTTTTTGTGCAGAAACACCAAATTCTGTTTTATCCCAAGCATTACAATAAACAAATTCTTTACCACGAGGAGTAATTTTAAGTACGACAACACCTAAGTTATCATTGAAACGAGCAGGGTCTATACCCATTACATATGTAGATCGTGCCTCTCCATATAATTCAGCATATACAGGAGTATCTTCTGGCCCTCTTGGTGTAGAACGTTCTACCCATGATCTTCTAATGAATCCATCTGTATCATCAGGAAACTTAGCAAGATATTCCATTTCAAAACGATGCGTTGGGAATGCTGCACGGTCAGAACGAATATTGTCTTCATCTAAGAAATTTTCAGGAAGTGCTGTATATGGAAGTTGATAAATTGCATAATGACGCCATGTTTTCTCAGCATTACGCAAATCTTCTTCTGTAATTTCTTGAGCACGTCCAGTTGATGCTAAGTGCTTTTCTTCAATGGCCTTTTTGAGATTTTTCAAATCACCATGTGATTGAATAAACATCTTATAGATACAATAGCGTCTATAAAGATGATTATGTTTATATGATGGAGTTCCAGAAATAACAATTTGATTACCAAATCCTTGTGTATTTCTAATTGCATTCAAAAGTTCATCTGGTGCTCCAAGATCTTTTAGGCGATTGACAAAGGCAGCATTTGCAGCACGCTCTTCGGGATTGGCATGAACGGCTGTAAAAGGTGCAATAACGATATCAAATATCTCTTCGGGGATTGATGCAAACTCATCAGCAATTAGGCAGGTAGCACGAATACCTCTGATTTTTTCGCCATCACCAATTGGAATGGCTTGGATAACAGATAATCCAACTCGAAGTGTTGCCATATCCGATCCATATTTAGGACCGCCCCATTGTTCCAATGCTTCTTTGATTAATGGAGAAGACTCATAAAGCTGTTCAATGTATTTGAAAACTAATTTGGCTTGACGAAATCCAGCACCACAAATAACAATCTTGGAACCAGGAATAAGCATTGCTCGTAAAAGTGCGTATAATGCAAGAATGAATGTTTTTCCAGCACCACGACTAGCAAGTATCATGGGAAATTTTTTAGACCATAGCATTTGCAACATGATCTGTTGAAATGCTAAAAGCTTAAGTGGCTTTCCTTGTTGATTACAAAAGACCTTTTGTACGAACCAAGCCAAATTAAAATTGGCCATATGATAAACTGATTCTGCTGGTCCTCGTTCATCAAATATACGCATAATATCTTCACGCTTGAAATTCGTTTTCCAAACGGAACCACTAATGCGTCTAATTTGACCAGCAGTTAATGTCATTACAATTTGCCTTGTCTATGCTGTTTATAAGCAGCAAGTAAAATATTCTTGGTCATGCTACGGGCTCTTGCACCGGCAAAAATAACCTGTACGCCATATTCAACAATCAGTGTTGTTAGATTAGATGCAACAACAGCAACGGGCATTTTCTGATCCCGAGTATTTAATCCCTTCTTATTAACATAGTAATTGAATGGATTCATAATGTCTTCACAAGATTGTTCAATAATCATTACTTTAATCTTGTGATTTTTTAGTCGTTCGAATTCTGCAAAGATCCTGTCTTTGTTTTGTGTGAAGTTATTAAAGAGTTCGTCTGCATTAGCTTTTCTTTCTATAACAACTAAATGCTCCATGCCCTTAATAGAATAATCTCCACCATCGAGCTTTATATGTTCAACAGCTTCAAAATCCTCGTCCCCATCAAAATCGTAAGGAGTTTTTTCCCTAGTATCAATGATTAAGATAGGAAGTTTAGGAAGATCATATTTCAAGCAAGCCACTTCTTTTTAGGTTCATCAACTATTGCATGTGGCTCTGTTCTTACAACAGAATTAGTAAGTTGTGCCTTGCCACTTTCTACAAGCTTATCTAGATCAAGAACTGTACGACCATCACGCAATTTAAACGCACGATGTTTCCCTTGTCCCCAACTTGTTTCAATATTAGATGTTTTGCCATCTACAACTACAGTATCGCCTTGTTTTAGATCCATATCAATTTGCCTTTGTGGTAAGTTGACCACAGTGAAAGTAAAGTTCTATACCAATATGTGCTACGGCACATCCAGTTTTTGCTACACGCTCTTGATACTCAGTTTCTCCATGACGCGGATCAGTTCCTAGTTCTGGTTCTGGATATGGTCCACATTCACGATATAATGATTTACGCATAATAATTGGATTATTATTAAAACCATTAGGAAATACAGAAATAAAATAAGGGTGTCCGTTTTTTGTCTTTTCTTTCCAAACCTTAATCTTTGCTTTCTCTAATGCTTCTTGCGTTGAAGACCATGGACTATATTCAGGTTTACCATAACCCCAATTTTCACATGGATCATTTACTGCTCTTAATTGAACAATACCAACATCTTGTTTTTCATCTAAAATATCCTTGGAAATGGAGAAAAAGTCTTCCATGTATCGGCATTCCCAATCATTTTCATGAATCATAACATATTCACCACGAGATAGTGCCCAGCCCTGATTGAGACCTTCGTTTATTCCATAGTTATTTTGACGAATAATTACTTTACGTGGCATACAAAAATGTTCAAAAAATTCAAGATTTTCTTGTGATCTACCATTTTCAATAAATATCCATTCAATCTCCCCATTATACATTACTTCTGAGTCTATAGTAGACAGAAGTGATCTACGTGTTATTTCAGGTCTGCCACATGCTAAAAAGATTACTGAGAATAGTCCTTTTTCACAAAAGACATCCCGGTTGGGCTTATAGCGTTGGATGCTATAATCCCACCGGGTAGGTCCAATTTTGAAATGCTCTTCGTTAGAAGTCATTAGTAACAACAATTAAATTCACAAGAATAAAATGTAGCCTGAGCAGAACTAACTGCCGAAGAGAGTTTAGCGGCAATAATTGTTCTACTGGTCTGTAATGACGTTAAACAATTATTCATACTCATTAACATAGTATCTCGACATACTTCTCTTTCTGCTTGTGTAGCAGCTACAGCAAAACAATCATCATATACTTGAACCGCCGCTCTAGTACATTTCTTATATGCCTGATCTGCACCATAATATTGTGAACATGCATTGCTATATGCCTTTCTCAAGGCATCCTGATATGCATTTTCACATTCTTTAATACATGATGCATTTACTGTTTGACCTTCTGGACACCCTATACTAGGTGGTAGAGGAAAATTGCTAAAAGCCAAATTACAATATGGATTCTCAGGACCGGGAACGGTCGGATCAGTTGTTGCATTTGCAAATGAAGCAATTAAAGCAACAGCTATAGCATATATAAATTTTTTCATAATAAATCTCCTTAAAGATCAGCTACAGCAAGCGAGAGCACAGGCTAGAAATGTACTTAATGCCGAAGCAACAGCAGAATCAAAATTACTTGTGATTGTTGCTCTACTAGCCATTAATGTATTTACACACGAACTAATACTTGTGACACATGCATCACGACATGCTTCTCTTTCTGCTAATGTTGTTGCGGCGGCAAAACATGTATCATAATTTTGAAGAGCAAGTTTTGCACATCTTACATATGTAGTATTAGCATCGTTCCATGCAGCACAAGCGTCTGCATATGCTTTCGTTACTGCCTCTTTATATGTATTGAAACATTCAGTTACACATGCAAAATTAGCAGTATGTCCTTCTGGACATTCAAATGATGGCATGGTACTAAACGTCGGTGGTGTACAGTAAGGATTCGCAGGCCCCGGAGGAGTTGGATCTGTTACCATACTTAAAACTGATATAGATGACTTGACATTATTGTTCGTTTTGTTACAATAAAATGCAGTCCCTAAAGAAATAATAGCTACAGCAAATACAAGTATTCCAATTTTCATAAATATATCTCCAATTTACGGATTAATATGTGGACAACACCCTTCAATACATTCCCAAAAGTTATGTATTGCTTGATTAATAGACGAATCCAATTCATTTTGAGCAGATGTTTCGGCCTTGAGACGATCCGCAGAGGCATCACTCAGACATTTGTCTACATTTGATTGACAAATACTTGGATTGGTTCCTGCCTGTATACAAGCATCATATGCTTCTACACAAAGCTGATTGCGATATAGCCAATTTTCATAAGCCATCGACATACGAACACAATAAAGAGTATAAGCGTCCACCATTGCTAACTTATAATCCCAAGTACAACGAGCCAAACAATCATAATCCCATCCTGCTTCACATTCAGGCAATGGACCCGGCGGTGGAAACATTGAAGGTTTATAACCATCACATTGTGCTTGTGATAATGGGGACATCAAAACAACAAGACTAAATATTGATGCGAGAAACTTAAACATTGCGAGCCTCACAAATAACTTTTTCAAAAATATCAACCCTCTGCTTAACGGTGTGAGCAGCCATCACTTTATCATAGCCATTTTTAGCTATTTTATTACGCTCATCATCATGATTTGCATAATACCGTATTTTCTCAATAGCATCCTCTGCCGAATCATAGTACACAATATCTTCGCCATCTATAAATAATTCGTGCAATTTAGTCTCTATCGGCAATCTATCAGTAATAACCATTTTGCCACATCCCATTCCTTCAAAAATGCGACGTGTGATTTCTTTATATTGCGAGCACTGGAAAACCATTTTTCCCATACATAAACGCTTTGCATGATCATCACCATAAAAATAACGTTCATTATTGAATGAATCTCCAAGTGCTGCTTTAATTGTTTCTGTTAGTCCACCGCCTCTAGATCCACATGTAGTAACACAATCAAATTCTTCTTTGATTTCTGGACGTGGATAGAAAAGACGATGATCTGAATGGTGATTCCACCATTCTGCACGATAACCAAATTGACGATAATGTTCTACACATTGCCAATCTGGCGAAAGAATGATATCGACTTTTGGTGCTTTAAACCACATCATACGATGTGATTGTGGTTCATCTCCTGCTTCGTTGACAAATGTTACTCCTGGAAAATATTGCTTGTCAAATTGAATACAGTCCCATGGACCATAATCCATACAAAATATTACATCGGGTTTATATTCTCCAGAACGATATTCAGACATCAAACGATTCATACAATCAGATGAATATGAACGTTCTTTCTTTTTAGGTAAGAAATCTCCATCTGCATGATAAAGATTGTAATGTTTTATTTCATGTCCTCTTGACTCAAGTTCACGACGCACACCTTGAGGAGTTGACCACGGTTCTCCAAACTTTTCCCATGATGCATAGAGTATTGCAATTTTCATTATTGGTAATCCTCGAAAATGCCATAAAGATGACCTTCATTAATCATCTTTCTTAATTCTTCATCTTTGTATTTTGATAAACGTTCAATTTCTTCTGCAACTTCAGCTTGTGCATTTTTCGAAGAAAGTTCTTCAGCTAAATCAACAAGTGTTTGTTTTTGTGATCGCACTTCTTTAAGGCGTTGAGAACGACTCATCTTAAGTTGTTCCATGCCCTTTTGATATAACTTCATATGAGCATCATATTCTTTATGATATCGTTCATCGACAAAACGACGAAAGCGTGGATCACCTTCTGGAATTCGACTATTCACAGAATCTTCAAACCATTTTTCCTCTCGTTCTTTTCTAGAAAGAGCTTGCAAAGCTAATACAAATTCAAGAATAGATGCGAACAATGCTTGTTCTTCAGCTTCAGTAATCGTATCTGTAGATTTTATTACTTGAGCATATTCATTAATAAACAATGCTTTTTCTTCTGGACTAAAGTTACTAAATGTAATCTTGAATCTAGGCGTAGCTTCAAGTCTAGTATTTATGAAATTTGCTCGTTCATCACGAGTCATTTCATCTAATGTTTTTTCATCTTCAGCATCATCATCTTTGCCTTTTAAGATTCTAGATACAGAACGATGAGAATTTGGAGAATTCCAAGAATTCGGAAATCTTTCAGACATTATCTTGGCTATTTCAATATAGGTACGACCTTCATTAGAAAGCTGTTTTACTACATCCTTTTCTTCTTTAGAAAAGACCTTAGGCATTGTTGATAATCTCCAAAACAATTAAACGAATTTCACGTTTAGTTCTTGCTGGAATTTTATCTCCAATTATCATTTTTTCATAATATGGAAGTAAACGGGCTGGTAATGTAGCACGAATACTTTGGTCTAATAACATAACTTCTGTTTGTTCATCTTGTCCATTATCCAATACTTCGTCTTCTAATGATATTGGTTTTCTAAGATCGGCTTTTGCAGCCATGTTTTCTCTATATTGCACGATCTTTTCACATCCTATTTCATCAATAGTACAAGTTCTTCTAATACGATCCCAGAGAGGACATCTAACGCACGGAGGATTATTTGGTACCCAAATACCTCTACGCATATTATATAGAAAATTTCTAACGCACGTCTGTAAATATTTATATGGAGAAGGACCAATACGTGCTGCATCAAAATGTGGTAGAACACGAAGACATTCCATCCTTATCTCCTGTGCTATATCATCATGATCATAACCAGGAATAGGATATCGTCTTCCCTCCGTGTATACTAATGCTTCAACAATATCGTTGATGTCGCTATAGCTGGGGGTTCCGCTTACGCAAACAACAAGCGTCATTACTGATCTTTTGTTTCTTCCGTTTCAACAGTATTGCTAGCAATTACTTTCTTTTCGTCTTCTTTCGAAGGCGGTGGAGTTGTCTTGGCAATTGGCTTAAAATTAGGTGAAGCCTTTGCAGTACCAGGACGTGATTCTGGTTTAATGTCACCAGTTGTTTTTTGAGGAACCTGAACTTGCGGATCTTCATTGGGAATATGTCTGGTAACATGTCCACCAGCATTTAATGATACAAAATCCATATTGTTATTTTTCTTACTATTGCGACTTAAACGTTGATTCATTCTATTTTCCTTCTTTTATATCACAAAATCGATCTACAAAATTATGCATCGTTTTTCTAATTTCTTCTAATGATTCACTGATGATAAAAAACGACGACTGTGCTTTTTCAATGTCACAGATTTTAGATCCCATATATTCAGCGTTAGCAAGAGTATTAGGCCCTATGTTAACGATTCTAAAGGCTATAACTTCTAAACCTTGTGGTAATGGTTGTTCATAGGCTCTAAGTTCTTCAGTCGATATTAATCTATTTTCCATTTTTCTGGAAATCCTCGAATTTACTTACCAAACACCAAAATCTATGTCATAATAGCCCTGCTAAGGCAAGGCGTACTACTGTGTAACTAAGATAGAGCCAACATTAGACTAGTACAAAGACCAATTATTTTTCCCTTTTTTAAGCCTCCTTTTGCATTAGTCTTAGTTTATTCCCACAACGTGTGTGCTCAACCTTTATTCACGAGGGAGGCAATATGTTGAAAATTGTAGGTGTTATGGTTGCCGTATTATTGACGGCTTGTGTTAATCCCCAACCACAAATTCTATCATCAGTTAATATAACTGATGAACAACCACAAGCGGTAGAGCCTACAACATATCAAGTACGATTTAACTTCGTAATCTTTGAAAAAGAAATCGCTGATAATCCAATGATAGCAGAAGCCTTTTCAAAGGCTTTGAAAGAATGGGTTTCTAATCTTCCCGTAGAATGTATCATATTTCAGGAAAAAGAAAATTCATTTCCTTTTATATCATTTGGATCAGCAGCAATATCTTCACAACAGGGAATAATCAAAGTACATATCATAGATGTTCATGCCGAGCCTTATAATCTGCCGCCTCCAGTATTAGGATTCTGGAGTTGGGAAGATAATATACTTGCTTTAGATAAAAACGCACTTTCAATAGATCCTGATCGAGCATATGCTGTATGTATGCATGAACTTGGACATATATTTGGTCTTGAACATTTTGTCAATACTCATAATTTAGAAGCACAATCTGGATATATTGTTGTTTCAGATAATTTTCCAGCAAGTAAATTGGTTATGTATCCTCTAAGCAGTGAGGACAATATACATGCAAAACTTTCCAATCTAGAAATTGAATTAGCAAAGAAGAACTTGCTAAATCTGAAACAATTAGCTCATAACAACTGTTTTCAGTTGACAAGTCAGTGAACTCGATGTATAATGTAGCATGCGAGTAAATGCTAAGTATGTAACAGAGTTTACGATCAAGAACGGACAAATAAAAGGAAGTCGCGTTTTACGCGAGGAATATGCGACCGAAAGCCAAAAGGCCGCTATTCAATCTGCAAAGCTATTGCTCCGTAAATTTGTCAAGTCTCGTCTTACAAAAGAACCGCAATTTGCAGATTGTACTGTCAATGTGCGAACTTCTTTTGTAGAAACGACACATGGGCTAGAATTGACTTTTAAGGTATGAGCGAAAGTCTTTCTAACGTTTTGCAAAATCCGGCATTTCAAACAGGACTTGGTTTGATTATGAAGGCTAATCCCGCATTGGATTTAGCACTTCAAGCCGTATCTTTATTAGCACAAGGATGGCAAACTCAATCTGAAATCAATGAAGCTATTAGATTTATTGATAATATAGCTGCTGAACATGTCAAAAGACTTCTAAATCAAGATATTCATCCTAAAGAAAGATCGGAAATTGAAATTAGGTTACATGAAGATTTGACTATTCTTATGAAGCTTGGTGTTCAATGAAAAAATTTTATGTATATACTATTTCTCAAAATGATCCAATAGATCATGAATTTGTAGAAGAAGAAGCAATAAAAGTTTTCGCTGAAGGACACTACAATCCGGCCATAATGGAATTTACAGGCGTTATAGTAGAAGCAGAAGATTTTGATAGAGCACTTGCAGTATATAAAAATCCAGCATGTGGTTTTGGCGAATACATAATGGCAGATGAGCCTATAGCAACGTCTGTAATAAAACAAGAGTATTTAGCTAAATCATATATAGAACAATCATTCAAACAAGTAAATAATCAACTCGATGTAATGCGTTGTGTTGTCTTATTGAAATTAGCAATTGCGAAAATGTTAGAAGCGAATCTAATGCTTAACAGAGCTTCAGAATTTGCTTACGAAGTATATGACAAACCAGATACAACTACACCCAAAAAAATCTTTGATTCGCTTTCTGAAAAAGCTATAAAAGACACTATCAAATATAATGGCCAGTCAGAAATTACTTGATCAAGCATATATGCAATGTGCTAAAGCTATAGCGGCTTTATCAAAGGCAGAACGCAAAAAGGTTGGAGCTATTCTTGTATCCGCAGGCGGACGTGGAATTATTGCTGAAGGATATAATGGTACGCCGCGTGGATTTAATAATGCTTGTGAAAATACTGTTATTTTAGAAGTAGAAAACACAAGCGGACATGATGTATATTTCCCATCTAAAATGGAACTAGTAACCAAACCAGAAGTTCTTCATGCAGAAAGCAATGCCATTGCAAAAGTAGCTCGCAGTACAAATAGCTCCGAAGGAGCAACACTCTATGTAACTATTTCTCCTTGTTTTGAATGTTCAAAACAAATCATTCAGGCTGGAATAGTCAGAGTTGTTTACGATGAACTATATCGAATACAAGACGGTCTTGATCTATTAGACAAGGCGGGTATATCTACGGAGAAGATATGAATTGGTGTGAGAGATTAGCTTCTTTTTTGAAAAAACGTGGTAGATATCGTATGATATGGCGATTCGATGAACAAAGTAAAACTGATATATCTATTGAAGGCATTCCATATCTAGAGCGTTGGTATATTGTCCGAACTAAATGGTTTGGTTTATTTTTACATCGCTTCTGGGCTAGTGATGAAGATGGTTTCCATGATCATCCTTGGAATAATTTTTCATGGGTTGTAAAAGGTGGATATTGGGAAAATCTACCGGATGGTCAACGTTTATGGCGACCAATAGGTTTTAAAAAATATCGTACAGCAGAAGAATTTCATCGGCTAGAAATACCAGTTGGTGGAGAAGGACAAACTTGGACAATTTTTGGCAGATTCAAACGTCGTCGTAAGTGGGGATTCTGGGAAAAAGACGGATGGAAACCCGCACCAGTTCAAAAGGGTGAATAATGAAAATCTATGTTTTAGAAACTAGATCATATAACGAAATAAATATAGTAAGAATCTATTCATCACATAAGAGTGCAATTAAGGATATGGATTTCATTGGTGAACAAGAAATCAAACATGTAATTAATGATAATGACTTTCGAGAACGCTGGCTTAAAATAGAAGATCAATGGTATGAACAGTTTCAACATAAAAATGAAGATGATTGGCCGGAATGGGAAAATCCTATAGAATATAATTCTGGTGGCATTCGTATTGTTGAATACGATACTGACGAAATGTCATTTGCCGATCAATTTGAAGCGATCAAACAATGGCAAAATACTGATCGTTTTCATCCATTGACATGTGGTAACGATTCGAATCATCCAAACCTAGAACCTTATTATGATTTTTGTTGGCCCGGTGTGGGAATTCGTTGCGTGCAAGAAAATTGCATATGGACACAAAAACCAAATCACAAGATATTGGAATTAATCTATGCTTCATATCTCAGCAACAGGTCATAGACCTCCTAAGCTAGGTGGCTATGCTCCATGTGCAAAACATAGAGCTATTCGTCGCCATATGCGAGATCTTCTTACAAAGCTCAAACAAGAACGTGGCGAAATTACAATCTATTCAGGTGGTGCCAACGGTATTGATCAATTCTGGATGGAAGTCGGCCATTATCTAAAACTGCCAGTTGTGGCTATTTTGCCTTTTCCAGGATTTTGGTCTCTTTGGCCAGAATCAGGTCAAAAACATTTAGCAAGTTTACTTGCCAAGTGTTCAGAAGTGCGATATACTCATGCGGTACAACTTACAGATAAGCCAGCCGCAGTACAAGCAATGATGGATAGAGATAAAGATCTTGTAAATGCATGCGACTTATTGGTTGCTTATTGGAATGGTACAAAGGGTGGAACTGCCCATACAGTTGGTTTTGCAAACGAAGCTAAAAAAGATATTTTGATATTTAACCCGGATGAAATAAAATGAAAATAAAATTCACTTTACTTGCCTTGTGTTTATCGTCTTGTACAACAAGTCGTCCTCATGTTGATATCATGGCGGGCACTCGTTGTTTCGATAACAATACTGAATGGGAACAAACTAATGTTCAAGCAGCTATTGGTGCTCAAGTTAACTTTGCTAATAAGAATGGCATAGGTCCAGAAGTAGGATTTATTTTGAGTGATGATGTATCAAATGATGATACATATGTTAATCGCTCTGTTTCCTATACTAAATCACAAGTTGATGAATTGTATCTCGGGCTTCGTAAAAATTGGATGTTAAATGAGAATTGGCAATTCTTTGTTGGTGGCGGTGCTGCTGCTACAGCCTTGAGTACAAAAGCCAATCTAACGTATGCTGACGCTCGTAGTGATAGCAGCACAATATATTCGCCATATGCACAAACTGGCATAAATTATCTAGTGGAAAATGGGATGTCGGTTGGTTTTATGTATCGTCGTACATTCTGGGGCAAGGATGAAGATATCTTTATCAATGAACCACCGAGTCAAAGTAATGTGTTCTTATTCATGTTGGGATATTCATTCTAAATGAAATTGGTTTGTAAAACTAGATTCGGTTCGCATCTTTATGGTACGAACACACCCGCGTCAGACATAGACGTTCGTGGCATTTTCGTGCCTTCCAAGCGTGATATCCTATTGGGTAAGATACCCAAAACGAATAAAGATAACGCTGGAAATGAAGAAGATTATGAGTTGTTTTCGCTGCATCAGTTTGTTAAACTTGCATGTGAAGGCCAAACTGTAGCGTTTGACATGCTATGGACACCTGATGAAATGACAGAGCGTGGCGAAGCTGCCTACATATGGGATATCCTTCGTGCTCTTAGACACAAATTTGTTTCTAAGCGTATGAACGCCTTTATAGGCTATGCCCGTAGCCAAGCAGCCAAATACTCGCTAAAGGGCGACCGCCTCAACAAATTACAAGCGTTCTTGGGCGTTTTGTCGGTTGCTCATGATGACGATCTACTTAAGTTTTATTGGCCTATTCTTCCTAAGGATGATGAACGTAGTAACGCCCAGGGCGTGACTGAGCTTCAAATATGTGGGAAGTGGTTTGGTGCAACCACACAAATCCGATATGTTCGCCAAAGCATTGAGTCTTCGCTCACTGCTTATGGCCAGCGGGCATCTGTCGCCGCGAAGGATGGCGGCGTGGACTGGAAAGCCATGAGTCATGCTGTTCGAGTATCTATGGAATTACAAGAGCTTATCAAGACTGGTGGAATTAAATTTCCACTTGATTATGCTGGCACCTTGCTTGAAATAAAACAAGGAAAGATAGCTCTTGAAACAGTGCAAGAAGTTTTAGATGATCTATTAAATCAAATAGAAATCAGTGCTAATGAGTCAAATTTGCCAGAAGAGATTGATGTTAAATTCTGGGAAAATTGGCTTACAAATGTTGTAGAAGGAGAAGTCTTTCAAAACAGACAATTAGCAAAATGGTAAATAATACATATATCGAATGTGCATGTGATTCAATGGAACACGTATTATGTTTCCGTATTGATGATGATCCTGATCCGTGGCCCCCCGTGCATGTTGAAACTTATCTAAGCTATTGGCATCCATGGTATATACGAATTGGGCTAGCTCTAAGATATATCTTTAAAAAGCATTGTAGATATGGTATGTTCGATACTACTGTTATTGAACGTGATCAGGCAGAAAAACTAATTGCCTTGCTCCGCAAGGCTTATCCTGAGAAAGGTACTGAATTATGTCCGCAAAACAATTTCTATTCGGGCTGCTAATTGTACTAAGTTCTTGTGGCGTAAAAGTGAGTGTTAATTCACAACAGCCGCCGCCAACTAGCATAATCGAGGTCGAACCGAACGATACAATCCGCAACGCTACATTTGTATCCGTATTTACACCGCCAGATCACATTGTTTTCGATGGTACTATTGATACCGTCGAAGACGAAGACTGGTATCATTTCTTTACCCCTCAATCAGAATTTGTTTCATTAGTAATTAATAGTGATCCTGACGTTCCTATTGAAGTTCTTCTATATTCAAATGATATCCAAAATAATCAACTCAATTTTTTGGGACATTGGATTGGTGATCCAGGACAACTTGTTGCACTTAACATTCCAGTTATCGTAGCTGATGATGGATTTCACATGCTTATAAAAACACCCGTTCATGTCTCTACGGGGTATAATGTTGAAATTTGGACGCCGGGATTTGTCAGATGAAGTGGAAAATCAAAACCAAAAAATGTCCTGATATTGGTGATACAAGAGAAAAAATTAGATTTGCTTATTTGCCAATAAAATGTGAGTACAATAATTGTTATATTTGGTTAGAACGTGTAAAGTCATTTTATACATATAGATTTGACATGACAAATATTTGTTATAGATTTTGTCTCAATTATTCAATACCAATCAAATGATTAAATTAACAGAAAGATTTATATATACTGCATCTGAGAAATCACTAGTTACGTATTTGTCAAAAGATAAAATTGTCAGAATATATCCATCTTCAGGTAATGGAACAACAATATGTCTTATCAATGAAGTAATTAATGTTATGGAAAGTGTAGAAGAAGTATTGCTTAGAATAAATAATTCTTGTATACATGAGTGGAGAGAAGTAGCCATAGGTGATCCATCTATAGGTGGTAGTATGGTGTCACGTTTCCATCAATGTATTCAATGCGGAAAAGAACAATGAGTCGTTTGTTTGTAACTAGTGATACCCATTTCGGGCACACCAATATCATTAAATATTGCAATCGACCCTTTACAAGAGTCGAAGATATGATAATGCATATGATGATGCAATGGGCTGTGCGTGTTAATGCACAGGACGACGTGTATTTCCTTGGTGATTTCGCTATGGGACCAGGAGCTACCGAAGATGCTATTGTAGAGTGGCTTTTTGCTTTAAAAGGAAGAAAGCATTTCATACTTGGTAACCATGATCAAAAATCGAAGTATTCGAAAGGTCTCCGTCGAATTATAGAAGATAATCGTATAATAGATTGTCGTGTTATTGACGATCAAATTTATGAATTGCCACATGATGGCAAGAAATTTGTAATGTGCCATTTTCCCATGGCCGTCTGGGATGGCAAACATCATGGGGCCATTCATCTTCATGGTCATACCCACACTCAATTTTCATTAGAAAAACGAAATGATATGATTGCTGAAAAAAGATATGATGTGGGTGTAGACATGTATGGTGGTCCTGTAGAGCTTACCGGAGATCTCCGATATTTGAACAGTCCCAAGGGATGGAATTAATGAAACTTCTTATTACACTCACATTACTACTCTGTACAGCTTGCGAAAGAGTAGTTGTTAGAACTGCTGGTGGAGGAACAGCAGCAATATATGTTCATGTTATCAATGAAAGCGAACAATCATACCATGATGATCAACCTGATTTGCCATATACATGGAATAAATATGGTTATTGCAAAACATATATAAAATGAAATACTTCATACTAGCACTTATTCTTGCATCGTGTCAATCGACGCGAATTATGTATAGTCCGCCCGATGATATACAACTTGCTGAAACAACGATGTTGCAATTGTATCAATTTGATTATGATACTTCAATTCCAACTTTCGGTAAAGCCTTTATTGCCGATGGCATTATGTATACTGCCGCTCACATAATAGCAAGTGAATATGTTTGTGATTTGGGAATACTGGGACCGTCGCCTATAAAAGGATTGAGCATTTGTGATGCTACTCACCATAAGGGCGATTTCTTCTATTACAAGACATTAAATCAAATTAAAGACATCTTATTCTTTGCTGATGATGATCTTAACTATTATGTGGTTTCGCCCATTACTATAAAAGGTGGTGATTCCGGAAGTCCGGTTTTTTGTCATGAACATAATAAAGTTGTTGGTGTAATATCCCAAATGGCTGATTTTGATCATGATAGTGTATTAAGAGGCATTAAGGGGCAGATTGTCAAGCTCAATAATCATACTATTCCATTAGCAGCTAAGGTGAAACATGAAATCAAAATATTCTAACGTTGACGGATCGCAAGCCGTCTGTCTTTGAGATACAAGCTGGTGAAGGCGGACAAGATTCTAAGCTCTTTGTCGAAGATCTTGCTTGGGCGTATATTAAGTATGCTCAAAGAAACGGACTTATTCTCGAAAATGACAATTGGGAGAATGGCAAAGTGTCCTTGTTGTTCGCTGGAAAAGATGCAGCCGGTCTATTTCGACATGAAGGCGGGAAACATTGTGTCCAAAGAGTGCCGCCAACCGAAAAACGGGGTAGACGCCAAACTTCAATTGTTACGGTAGCTGTTACTGAGCCAGTTCAAGAAATTGGAATTTCTAAATTAAATATGAGTGAAGTGACAATTATGACTAAAAGGGGCTCTGGTCCTGGTGGACAACACCGTAATAAAACCGAATCTTGTGTTGTTGCACGACATAATCCCACTGGAATTAGCGTAACTATAGATGGTCGTGAACAGCACGCCAATAAAAGACTCGCTTTGCGAATCCTTGCTGGAAAGCTTGAAAAGGCAAAAGTAGAAACCGCCCATATTCTGTCTGCAAATGCGAAACGTGAGCAGGTAGGAAATGGAGGAAGGGCCGACAAGATTCGCACTTATAACTTTATTGATTCTCGTGCCGTTGATCACCGCACGGGCATTAAGACTTCTCGCGTTGATGATGTAATTGGAAAAGGTAAATTTGAACTTTTAAAGGATAAACTATGCTAAATGTTCTCGCAGCACTCGTATTGACATTCGCTCAATCACCCGAGCCTCTACATTATGATACTGATTGGCATGAGCCGACATATAACAGTACGCCCAATACCGCTTCTCCAAATCAGGGACCGCCTTGGACTTATGCTAATTGGCCATATTTGGTGCCTCGTGCTCCTGTAGGTACAACAAGAGTTAAGTTTTGCGGCACCATGGAAATGCAAATGACTACAAGATTGCGTAATCTGAAACCATATCCACAGATGGTATCATTTTCAATGTCTGTCTCATTCAATCAAGCGTTCAATTCAATTCCAACTGGTGGATTTTTTGGTGTAGCAGATGGTGTTGGAGCTACTATCCTGCTTCAACCATTTGAACATCGCGATATTTTCCTATCAAGAACAATTGAACAGGGCAATGTCAATACAATTTGTGCTACAGA
>Ga0134123_10000496_pt1 | contig 25987 bp, 25 predicted proteins | sample KB303_FD_96460 | JGI IMG/M metagenome (GOLD analysis project Ga0134123, IMG submission 96460) | Terrestrial soil microbial communities without Nitrogen fertilizer from Kellogg Biological Station, Michigan, USA - KB3-0-3 | ecosystem: Environmental > Terrestrial > Soil > Unclassified ...
CGCGCCAGCAATCCCTGGACTTCGACGACGTCCGTGAGCTTGGCGCCGGCGGCGCGCAGGATGTTCTCGCAGTTGATCAGCGCCTGCCGCGTCTGATCCTGGACCGTCGGGCCGGCCACCTTCTTTGTCTGCACATCGATGCCCGCCACGCCGGTCACGTAGATCGTCGGCCCGACTCTGACGGCCTGGCTGTACAACGGGTTCGAGGGTGCGTCCGGGGTACGAATGATCTCTCGCTTCATCGACTGAGCCTTTGGTGATTCGCCGCCGGCCTGCTCGATGAAGAACAACGCGCAGCACAGGACGGCCGAGGTGAATGTCAGCAAGCGCTTCACCGCTATAAACTAGGGTCGCGGCGCGCGCAAATCCTGGGCGAACGCCGGGATTTCTCCGGGATCGCAGTACCACTGTGCAGTTCGCAATCAATCCTAATCAGAGGGGGGACCTGGAAAATGACGCTTCGAATTTTCGCTGCGCTGGTCGCAGTGTGCAGTCTCGCGAGCCTGCAGGCCGCGCGCGCGGACGCGCCAACGGCGCCGATTGCGGCACCCGCCAGCCATTCACAGCTCGCTTACACCAGCTACTACGTGCTCGATCAGAAGCGCGCGCTGGATTTCTACGTCGGCCTGCTCGGCATGGTCGAGCGTCAGCGCATCACGCCGAGCCCCGGCGTGACGGAGATCGTGCTCGGCTTCGACAAGGAGCCGAACACTCCCGGCATCCTGCTGATGCACAAGGCCGACCGCACGACGCCGTACCAGATCGGCGACGGCTTCAGCCGCACGATCATTCATGTGTCGGATATCAAGGCGATCGTGCAGAAGCTGACCCAGGCCGGCGTGACGATCGTGCGGCCGCCGACCGAAGTGGCCAGCTTGAAGCTGACCTATTCGCTGGTGCGCGATCCGGATGGCTGGATGATCGAGTTCATCCAGACGCAGTAAGGCATCTCTACGCGAAGGGGCCGAGCACGCGCTCGCACAGCGCCGAATCGTTGTACTCGGTGATCTCGACGATCTTGCCGTCGCGCAGCCGGTAGATCAGGCAGTACTCGTTGTTGTAAGGGACACCGGCCTTCGAGGTCATTTCGCCGCGGGCCTCGATCACGACGACGTCGCCGTCGGCGATGAAGCGCAGCGGGATCGTCTTTCTCGTGCCCGTCGTACGCTCGCGCACGACGCCGAACAGATCGCGCAGGACTGACTGCTTGCCCGTAAACGTCCGCGACCACGAATTCTGCCCGCTGACGCGCATCACCACGTCGTCCGCCAGATGCTCGACGAACAACGCGCCGTCGCCGGCCGCGACGCGCTCGAAGATCTGCTGCAACAATCGCTTGTTCTCTGCGGCGCTCATGGCCGTATTATCCGGTACATGACCTCGCCGTCGCTAGAATTCTGGTTCGAGTTCGCCAGCACGTACTCGCACGTTGCCGCACAGCGAATCGAAGCAGTCGCTCGCGCTGCCGGCGTGCCGGTCGTGTGGCGACCGTTTCTGCTCGGACCGATCTTTCGTCAGCAGGGCTGGAACGATTCGCCCTTCAATATCTATCCGGCGAAGGGCGTGTACATGTGGAAGGACCTGGAGCGGCAATGCGCGAAGCACGCCGTGCCGTTCCGCAAGCCGAGCCAGTTCCCGCGACCGAGCCTGCTGGCGACGCGGATCGCGCTGACGCTGGAGTCTTCGCCGACGCTCGTCGGCGAATTCGTCCGCCGCGTCTACCTCGCGAATTTCCGCGACGATGCCGATACGACCAGCAACGATGTCATTCGCGGCGTGCTGCAGTCGATGGCGCTGCCCGACGCAGACGCGGTGCTGGAGCGAGCGACCTCGAACGATACGAAGGAGCGCCTGCGTCAACGCAGCGACGAAGCCGTCGCGCGCGGCATCTTCGGTGCGCCGACATTCCTGATCGGCGACGAGCTGTACTGGGGCAACGATCGGCTCGAAGACGCCCTCGCCTACTGCACCGGCTTGCGGTCTTCGTGACGCAGCGGCAAGCGTAGCGAGAGCGTGATCGGGCAGCGCTGACATTCCGACTCGTTCGATTCGACCACGATGAACGTGCCGGGCTTCAGCGCGGTCGCGGCAATCTGGCCTGCTGCCAGCTCGAGCACATGCGTAGTGCCGCGTGGTGCCAGCAACACACGCCAAGGTCGAACGCGCGACACGAGCCCGAGCACGCGCATCTGGCGATTGAGAAACACCGCATCGACCTCGAAACGCATTCCCAACGTGTGAATGCCGCGTGCAGGACTGAGCAGCAGCCCGGCTCGTGTCGGTAACGATTGCTCGCGCGACAGAGCCAGCCAGCGCGCAGCCAGCGAATGAACAATCCGCACCTCGTGCGCGATGAATCTGCCTTCGGCAGTTCGCAAAGCGATCGTCTTCATGGTCGTCCCTGACGTGAGTGGCAGCGACCAGCATTTAGCCGCAGCAGGCGCGCAGCGGTGACGGCGATTTCTCGGCAAATGCAGCGCTACAATGCGAGCCATGACCCTCGCGCGCGCTACAGATCGCATCGAATCGACTCGGCTCGTCCTGCGTCGGATCACCCCCAGCGACTTACCCTTCTTTACACGCATTCATTCCGTCGCCGACGTCGTCCGTTACACCGGCCACGGTCGGCCACGCAGCGCTGAAGAAACGCAGCAGTGGGTGCAAGCGACTATCGCGAGTTACGAGGAGCTGCAGCTCGGACAGCTCGCGGTATTGCGCAAGGCGGACGGTGCGTTGCTCGGTCGCTGCGGCCTGAGCGACCTGGTCCTCGAGGCCAATCCCGCCTCGCTGGCGATTCGTCGCGGCTGGTTCGGCCGCGCGCAGGCGCCGGCCGGACTCGCCGTGATTCAGGAGCAGGAGCTGGGCTACACCTTCGATGCGACCTACTGGGGCCACGGCTATGCAACCGAAGCCGCCCAGTGCGTGTTCGCCTATGCGCGCGACCAGCTCCGCTTGCGCCGCGTGATTTCGGTCATCGATCTCGACAACGAGCGGTCGCTGCGCGTCGCGCAGCGCTGCGGGCTGCGCCGCGAGGGACAGATCGACGTGCTCGGACGCACGCTCGGTGTACACATCTGGCCCACGTGACGCGCGGTTGCGAACCGCGTATCGTCCCGCGACTCAACAATAACGATCCGGAGATTCCTTTCATGCGTCTCAAGTCGATGCTCGTCGCCGCTGTGACGGCGACATTCGCAGTGGCTGCGCACGCCGCACCCGTCGTGCTCAAGGCTGCTTATCTGTTCGACAGCAAATCCGGCCAGCTCACGCAGGGCGGCACGCTCGTCGTCGACGGCGACAAGATCACGGCGGTCGGCGGCGCGGCGCCGGCGAACGCAACGGTGATCGATCTCGGCGATGCGACGCTGCTGCCGGGCTTCATCGACGCGCACACGCACCTCGACGGCCAGTTCGAGAAGGACTACTACAAGGCGTTCTACGACCAGATGCTGCGGTTTCCCGTCGAGCAGGCGCACACCGCGGCGCTGTACGCGAAGCGCACCCTCGAAGCGGGATTCACGACCGTGCGCAACGTCGGCGCCAGCGATTGGCAGGACATCGGCCTGCGCAACGCCATCGACAAAGGAGTGATCGTCGGGCCGCGCATGATCACGGCCGGGCATGCCATCGGCTCGACCGGCGGCCACTGCGATCAGAGCCCGTTTCCGCCCGACGTCATCGCGCCGGTCGGACCGGTGGAAGGCGTGTGCAACGGTCCGGATGAATGTCGCACGGCGGTGCGCGACCAGATGAAGTGGGGCGCGGACGTGATCAAGATCTGCGCCTCCGGCGGCGTGCTGTCGGAAGCGGATCCGGTCGACGTGCCGCAGCTCACACCCGCGGAGCTCGAGGCGATCATGTCGGAGGCGCATGCGTGGAAGCGCAAGGTCGCGGCGCACGCGCACGGCGATCTCGCTGCGAAGCTCGCCGTCGAAGCGGGCGTCGACTCGATCGAGCACGGCAGCTTCCTCACGGAAGCGACGCTGAAGCTGATGAAGCAAAAGGGCGTCTATCTCGTGCCGACCCGCATGGCGGTGTACTGGATCGAGAGGGAAGCGGCCACCTACCCGCCGAAGATCCAAGCCAAGGCGCGCGCCGCAGCTGCCGCGCACGGCTCGATGCTGAAGATGGCGATCAAGCTCGGCGTGCCGATCGCGTTCGGCACGGATGCGGGCGTTTTTCCGCACGGCATGAACGCGCACGAATTCGCGCTGATGGTCGAGCAAGGCATGGCTCCTGAAGCAGCCCTGCTGGCCGGCACGCGTGAGGCGGCAAAGCTGTTAGGCGTCGATGCTGAAGCGGGAACGCTCGAAGCCGGCAAGATGGCGGACGTCGTCGCAGTGAGCGGCAACGTGCTCAAGAACATCGCGGCGACGGAGCAACCCGTGTTCGTAATGAAGCACGGCGCGGTGATCGTGAAGAAGTGAAGGTCTACGCAGCGTCGTGGAAGATGATCCCGAGCGTATGACGCCGCCCGCGCGTGAGCGGGCTCACGCCATGTCGCAGCGTGACGCGGGAATAGCCGCGCGCGCCGCGACGTGGACGATGGTTCACTGCAATCACTGCAGCATCGCCTTGCTGTAGCGATATCACGCTGCCCTTCGATTGCGCGCGTGGCCGCTGCTCGACGATCAGCAACTCGCCGCCCGCGAAATCCTGCTCCGGCGCATTCAACAGCACGATCACTTGCAGCGGAAACCACTCCGCGCCGTACAGATCCTGATGCAGGCAGTTGTAGTCGCCCTGCACGTAGCGCAGCAGTAACGGCGTCGGCCGACGCTGCTCGGATGCGTGACATCGCTCGATGTACTCGCGGTGCGAAGACGGATAGTGGTGCTCGTAATCCAGATCGGTCGCCCACTGATTCGCGATCGGTGCAAGGCGCGCGTAGAGATCGCCGCGCAACGTACCCAGCCACGACGGCAGCGGATAAGCGAAGTAGCGGTACTCGCCTTTGCCGAAGTTGTGTCGCGCCATGTGCACGTGCGAGCGGAAACCTTCGGGCTGGTCGTACAACTCAGCCACAGTCTCGCAGCTCGCAGGCGGCAAGAGGTTGCGTAGCACGGCCGCGCCGTTCTCGGTGACGTCGGCAGCGACGCTCTTCCAGTTGAACGCCGCGAGCGGCTGATGATGGACAGTCATGTCAGCCGGTCTCAGGTGCCGGAGCGCTTGCTCGCAGCGCGCTCCGTGTCCAGCAACACACGCTTGCGCTGCACGCCCCAGCGATAGCCGCCGAGCTCGCCCGTGCCGCGCACGACGCGATGACACGGGATCAGCAAGGCGACGCTGTTCGACGCGCACGCCCGCGCCACCGCGCGCGCGGCGCTGGGCTTGCCGATCGCCTCGGCAACTTCCGAGTACGAGCGAACTTCGCCGTACGGCAGCTTCTGCAGATAGCGCCACACGATCAGCTGGAACGCTGTACCGCGCACGTCCAACGGCAGATCGAGCCGCGGCTCCAAGCCACGCAGATGCCGATTCAGCGCTGCCATCCAGGATTCGAATTGCTCTGCATGCGTCGCGGGCATCGGCTGAACGGCCGCGGCCGGAAACTGAAGGCGCAATTCCCCTTGCAACGCGCGGTCGCTGTCGCCGAACTGCAGGAAGCAGATGCCGCGGTCCGTCGCACCGATCATCAGCAATCCGAGCGGCGTGCGGCCGCTCGCGTATGAGATCGTCAGTCCCTTGCCGCCGCTGCGGTATTCGCTCGGCGTCATGCCGAGATGACCGTCGGCCTTCTCGTAGACGCGGCTGCCGGAGCCGAAGCCGGCTTGGTAGATCGCATCCGAAACCGGCGCGTCCTTGCGCAGCTGCTGCTTGAACGTGCGCAAGCGCGCGGCCGTTTGATATTCCTTCGGCGTGCTGCCGATGATCGCCTTGAAATTCCGCTGCAGGTGGAACGGGCTGTAGCCGGCGCGCTGAGCGAGCTGCGCCAGCCGGAAGGGTTGCTCCGGCTTCGCCTCGATTTGGCGCGCGAGCTCGTGAACCACCGCGTTGATCGGGCTGACGCTCCGGTTCTCTGCCCCTTCGTCCGGACGGCAACGCTTGCAGGCGCGATAGCCTTGTGCGCGCGCCTCGGCAGTCGTTGCGAAGAACTCGACGTTCTTGCGCAGCGGGCGTCGCGACGCACACGTCGGGCGGCAGTAGACCCCGGTGGTCTTCACCGCATAGAAGAAGTCGCCGGTGCCGGACGTGTCCCGGCTGACTACGGCGTTCCAGAGCTCGGCGTCTTTCTGTGTGGTGTTGTGCGTGGACATGGCAGGCTTCCTCGATGATGTGCCTGCCATTGTCCGGATCGGCCGTGAAGCCGAACTCCGAGTCTTGCGGTCGAATCGCGGCATGAGAGTTCAGTGCAGGAATCAATGCCGGAGCAGGTAATCCGCCAGCGGCACGGTCACGAGCGAGAGAACGATGCCGATGCCGAGCACGGTGTTCGCGAGCTGCGGCTCCAGGTCGTGCTGCTCGGCGAGGATAGCAGCGGAGATCATCGGCGCCATCGCAGATTCGAGTACAGCAATCGTCAGGATGGCGCCTGACACGCCTGTTGCAAGACCGGCGAGCAGGATCACCAGCGGTGCGAGCGCGAGCTTCCAACCGAGCGCGAGCAGGACTGCCGCTGCCTGTCCGTGCTGAAACTGCAGACGGAACTGCAGGCCGACCGAGAACAGCGCGATCGGTACGAGAGTCGCGCCGAGACGATCGAAGATGGCATCGACGGGCTGCGGCCAGCCGCCGATCAATCCAGCGGCGATGCCCACGACGAGCGAGACGAACGGCGGGAACGTCAGAACTCTGCGCGTAACAGCCTTCGCGCTCGCACTCTTGCCCGAGTAAAGCGCCGCGACGATCGTGCCGCCGATGGCTAGCGCGAGGAAACATCCGAGCTGATCTGCAACCAGCGCGAGCTTTACGCCTTCGCGTCCGTGCAACGCTTCGATCATCGGGAAGCCGATGAAGGCCGTATTGCCGAGCCCGCACACGAGTGTCAGTGCGCCAATGCGCGCGCGCGACCAGTGCAGTGTGCGACCAAGCGTAGCGAACACAGCCCACGCGCCGAGAAACACGACCCATTGCGAGACGCTGAGAAACCAGAACTGCCAGTCGAAGCTCAACGTCGGAATGAGATGCAGGACGAGCGCGGAGAGCGCGACGTTGATCACCCACCAGTTCAGACCCTGCGACAACGTCGCGGGCGGCTGCGCGAAGCGCGCGACGAGCACACCGAGAACGAGGCAGGCGACCAGCAACAGCAACGCAGACATCGGGCGTGGAGTTTAGCGACGAGCCTGTCGAAAGTCAGAGCGGCCTTCGACCTTGCGTGGGTACTCCCGCGGCTCGGCGGCGTCGATGATGAACCTGGCTGCCGCGGTCGGAAAACATGTGGAGTTTCGATCCCCGGCTCTCCGACCCCGGCCGTTGGCAGCCCACTCTCCCCGCAGGCATCATAGGCGCCTCCCCCGCCAGCTCCGACGAGGCCCGCCGATGTCGTTGCATCTTCGTTCCCGAACCGTGCTGATCTGCATTGCCGCCGCATTGCTGCCGTTCGGCGCACAGGCCATCGAGCCGAGCCAGACCGTCAAAGTCACGCAGCTGCTCAAGACCACGACGAGCTGGAACGGCGCGCCGATCAAATATCCGCAGGGCCAGGCCGAGGTCACGAGCCTGATGGTCGAGATCGCGCCGGGCGGCGAGACCAACTGGCACGAGCACCCGGTACCTTCGTTCGGTTTCCTGCTCGAAGGCACGCTCGAAGTGAGCCTAGCCGACGGCAAGAAGAAACTCCTGAAGGCGGGCGAGGCGCTGGCCGAAGTCATCGCAACTGCGCACAACGGTCGCAACGTCGGCACGACACCGCTGAAGCTGATCGTGTTCTATGCAGGCGCGGTCGATAAACAGCCGCTATCCGTGCCGCGCCCGGATGCGCGTCCCAAGACCAATTGAGCGGACTCCGTCATGACAGTCTCTCGTCGCCAGATCGACAACGTTTGCGTGGTGCAGATCGAGCGGCCGGAGCACCGCAACGCAGTCGACGCAGCGACTGCGCGGCAACTCGCCGACGCCTTTCGCGAGTTCGACGCGGACGAGCGCAGCCACGCCGCGATTTTGACCGGCGCCGGCGGCCACTTCTGCGCGGGCGCAGACTTGAAAGCGTACGCGCGCGGCGATCGCCGCAAGGTCACAGAAAAAGGTGACGGTCCGATGGGCCCGTCGCGCATGCGCTTGTCGAAGCCGGTGATTGCGGCCGTCGAGGGCTACGCAGTTGCCGGCGGCTGCGAGCTGGCTTTGTGGTGCGATCTGCGCGTGGCGTCGCAAACCGCGATCTTCGGGATCTTCTGCCGGCGCTTCGGCGTGCCGCTGATCGATCTCGGGACGATCCGCTTGCCGCGACTGATCGGGCACAGCCGCGCGATGGACCTGATCCTCACCGGCCGCGAAGTGCGTGCGCAGGAAGCATTCGACATCGGTCTGGCAAACCGGCTCGTGCCGGCAGGCGAGGCATTGAGCGCGGCGATCGAGCTCGCGCGTCAGATCGCAGCGTTCCCGCAAACCTGCATGCGCAACGACCGGCTGTCGGCGATCGAGCAGTGGGGCATGGAAGAAGATGCAGCGCTGCGCAACGAATTCCGCCACGGCACCACGACGATGGCGAGCGGCGAGAGCGCGGCGGGCGCGAATGACTTCGCGAAAGGCGCAGGCAGGCACGGTGGCGAGCGAGAATCGAGTTGACAGCGCAAACCCGGTCAATACACTCCTGACCCCATGACGTACATCTTCAACCACAACCCCAGCAACTGCGCGCGTGCCCTGAGCATGCGACTGCGCGCCGTTGCCGCAGGTGTGATCACGAGCCGTTAGCCTTCCGCGACAGCACTGGAAGGCCTGCGTGCCTTCCAGGAGTCCAGCCCAAAACCCTGGTCGGCATGCCGATCGGGGTTTTTTGCTTTTGGGCCGACGAGATGAGGAATGGCACATATGGCTACGCGTCTACATATCGCGCAGTCCGAACGGGCTCTCTTGTGGAGACAGGGGCGCTTCGTGGGCATTCTCGAGCCTGGCGTGCGCTGGGTTGGGCAGCCGTTCGCTCGCATCGCGGTTCAGCTGTACGACCTGAGCGTGCCGGAATTCGAGCATCCGCGCCTGGATGAGCTGTTGACGCACGCACGCGCGACCATGGAGCGTCACTTCCAGATAGTCGAGCTCGGCGAGCGGGAGATGGGTGTCGTCTACAAGAACGGCACGCTCGCGGGCGTGCTGGCGCCAGGCAGGCGACAGCTCTACTGGAAAGGGTCGACCGAGGTTCGTGTGCAGAAGGTGCGGGCCCGACGCGCGGCGTCGGGCCCTGGATCCGAGGAAGCTCAGTCCTTGGTCTTCTTGTAATCCGCAGGCACTTCGAACGTCTGCGGGTTCACAGCGTCGCGGCTGATGGAGACCAGCTCGGTGCCCATGCTCATCAACGGCATCAGACCGCCCGCCATCGTCGGGGGCGGCGCTGCCTGCGGCTGCGGTTGTTCCTGCTTCTTCTTGAACATGCCGCCGAGCGCGCCGCCGAGCGCACCGCCGAGGCTGGGCGGGGACTGCGGGCCGCCCTGAGCCTGCGTTTGCTGTGCGGCCTGGCACTGCGGACCGCCGACGCCCATGCTGAAGCCCGACTTCACTGCATAGCCCTTCACGTTGAGCTCGGCCATCCGCTTGCCGATCTCAGTCCAGATACCCTTGTAGCGACCGAACTGCGCCTGCGCGCGCTCGGCGAAATCGCGCGACGAAGCAGTGCCGAGGCCCAGCTTCTCTGCATAGGCTCGCTGATAATTCGTCGTCTCCGCGGACGCCTCGAAGCCCGGCGCGATCCACTGGTCGAGCGCCAGGCCGAAATCGCAGACCTGCCCGTTCTTCTTGTTCGTGCACGACTGCGTCGCGGTGACCGTGACGTGCTCCGCCTGGAAGCCGGCGATCAGCGCCTTCTCGCCGGTCCGCTTCACTTCGGACTTCGGATCGGACCACTCGCACTCGGATTCGTCGACGCCGGACGTGGCCTGCTGCTGCGAGCCCTGCGCCTTGGCCATGCGGTCCGCCGCCTCCTGCATCATGGCGCGCCGCTCGGCGAACGTGGTTTCCGAGTAGGTCTTCTTCTTGGGATCGAGCGAGTAGATCTTGTCCTGGTCGAGCCGCACGATCTCGACGTGCGGGCCGCCGGCGCCGCGCGCGAAGGTCCGCATCATCGCGGACTCGAACGTCATGTTGCTCTCGGTGCGGGCGCGGTCTTTGGAAATGACCGTCGTCGTCGTGCCGCTCATGTTCGCCATCTTCATCATGCCCGCGCCGGTCAGCGACATCTGCTCCTGCATCGTGACGTCGGCCTGAGCTGCGGCGGCGCACAGCACGCCGGCCACGCAACACGCCAGCAGATGCGATCGGAAAACGTTCGCCATGAGAGTCATCCTCCGGTTGAGTTCCGATGATTCGAGGCTGGCGCGCATGCTAGCAGCGTGCGCGATGGCCGGGGAGCGGTCCTTTAGGTCGTCAGCGATCCGCTCAGCAGTTTTTGCAGTTTTGTGGCATGCGTCGCAGCGAAGTGCCGCGCTTCGATCTCGTAACGGTTCAGCCAATAGCCCCGCTGCAGGGATTCGACGAGATAGCGCCAGATCGTCAGCCGCCGCGGCTGCCACTGCCGCAGGACATGGAAGTATTCGTGCAGGACCAGATCCAGGTCGCACCAGAACGCCGCGGCGGAATCGCGCAGCAGAATGCGGTTGCGGCGTGTGGTGGCGCGCGCGCCGAAGTGCAGGCGCGCGTAGAGCGAGCGCTCGATCACGCGGACGTGGTCGACCGGCTCGCCGAAGATCTCTTGCAAGGCTGCGCGGAGCGACTCGGGAGGCCGCGCTACGCGCACCGTCGACGCTTTGACAGCATCAGTACGCCAAGCAAACCCAGCAACAGCATGCCGAGCGACCCGGGTTCCGGCACGTTGAAGCGCAGGCCGAGCATCGCGTCGCTACCGAAGTCGACCGAGAAGCTGCCGATCGGCACTGCGCTCGCGAAGAAGAAATCGGTATCGAAGATGCGCGCGAGCAGCCCGCCGGACGTATCGAAAATCGACGTGATGGTCTGGTCGTCGAAGCCTGGCGGCCGGAGGAAGTCCTCGCAACAGAACTCTATGCCCAGCGAAAACACCGAGGTCGGCAGCAGCGTGCCGGGCACGACGAAGGACCCGTTGATGATGCCGTTGAAATCCGAGACGTTGGTCTTGTCCGCACCCAGGCAGGGATTGGGAGCGCCGCAGCCTACGTTGAGCGCCAGCGACGGCGTCGTGAGGAGCAGTCCTCTGGAGATCCACTCGGTGCCGACGACCTCGCCATTGGCGGTCGGAATATTGGTGCGATCTTCGAACGTAACCAGCGTTGCGAACGCGCTGTTCATCCAGAGCAGCGCAAGCACAAGAACTCCGTTCCTGACCTTGGACACCATGGCACCCTCCCGTGATTTTTGGCAAATGTACTCCACATCGTGGCCGCGGCGTCACGCATGTGACAGTGCCCAAACGTCTGTAGGAGATTCTTGTCTATTTGCCGATGCAGAAGGTGGCAAAGATGCGACCGAGAAGGTCATCCGAAGTGAATTCGCCAGTGATTTCCGCAAGCGCCTGCTGGGCCTGACGCAGCTCTTCCGCCATCAGCTCGCCGGCGCGTTGCTCGAGCAGCTGTCGGCGCGCTTCCTGCAGATGCCGATCGCTGCGCGCGAGCGCGTCGAGATGCCGACGGCGTGCCGAGACGGTTCCCGAGTCCGCGCCCTGAAATCCCATGCATTCCTTCAGGTGCTCGCGCAGCAGGTCGATGCCCTCGCCAGTGATCGCAGAGACATACAGCCGCGGCGGTTGCGATTGTTCATAGCGCGATGCGATCGCGAGCAGGTCGATCTTGTTGACGACCAGCGTCACCGGAACATCTTTCGGCAGCCCGGCGAGCTCGCGCTCGACTTCGGCCGGCTCGGACCGAAGCTCGCCATCCACTACATATAAGATGCGGTCGGCGCGAGTCATCTCCTGCCGCGCGCGGCGGATCCCCTCGGCTTCCACGATGTCGGCTTCGTCGCGAAGACCAGCCGTGTCGGCGACGTGCAGCGGCATGCCGTCGATTGCGATGCGTTCGCGCAGCACATCACGCGTCGTTCCGGGGATCGCGGTGACGATCGCCGCATCGTAGCCGGCGAGACGATTCAGCAGGCTCGACTTGCCCGCGTTCGGTCGGCCGGCGATCACGACCGTCATTCCCTCGCGCAGTAACGAGCCCTGGCGCGCTTTCGCCGCGATCTGCGCACAGAGCGCGATCGCACCGTCGATGCGGGCGCGCAGTGCCTTGTCCGCGAGAAAATCGATCTCCTCCTCGGGAAAATCGATGGCCGCCTCGACGTGCATGCGCGTCTCGGTGACGGCATCGGTCAAGGAATTCACAGCAACGGAGAACTCGCCCTGCATCGAGCGCAGCGCCGCGCGCGCGGCCTCGACGGAACCGCTGTCGATCAGGTCGGCAATCGCTTCGGCCTGCGCGAGATCGAGCTTGTCGTTGAGGAATGCGCGCCGGGAAAACTCGCCCGCATCGGCCATGCGAGCGCCGAGCTGCAGCGTGCGCGCAAGCAGCATGTCCATGACGACCGGACCGCCGTGACCGTGCAGCTCGAGCACGTCCTCGCCGGTGAACGAAGCCGGCGCGGCGAAATACAGTGCCAAACCCTGATCGAGTGTTTGTCCGTCGGCATCGCGAAACGGGCGGATGACTGCGCGCCGCGGCCGCGGGACTTCGCCGAGAATTTCGCGCGCGATCGAGGGGGCGAGCGGACCGGAGACGCGGATCACGCCGATGCCGCCACGTCCGGGCGGCGTGGCCAGCGCGGCGATCGTATCGCGCGTCGCGTTCACATCCTTACGTCTTCTGCTGCTCCGCCGCCACGAGCTTGTTGATGCGGTATTGCTGCGCGATCGACAGCAGCGTGTTCGTCAGCCAGTACAGCACGAGGCCCGCAGGGAACCAGGCCATCGTCACCGACATGATCACGGGCATGAAGGCGAAGACCTTCGCTTGCATCGGATCGGTGCTCGGCATCGGCTGCAGCTTGAACTGCGCGAACATCGCCGCGCCCATCAACAGCGGCAGAATGAAGAACGGATCGCGCGAGCTGAGGTCGTTGATCCAGCCGAGGAACGGCGCCTGCCGCATCTCGACGCTTTCGAGCAGCACGCGGTAGAAAGCGAAGAAGAACGGAATCTGGATCAGGATCGGCAGGCAGCCCGCGAGCGGATTGATCTTCTCGCGCTTGTACAGCTCCATCATCTGCCGGCCGAGCTGCTCGCGGTCGTCCTTGTAGCGCTCCTGGATCGCCTTGATGCGCGGCGCGACGTTGCGCATCTTCGCCATCGAGCGGCCGCTGGCAGCGGTCAATTTGTAGAACGCGAGCTTGATCAGGAACGTGACGATGACGATTGCGAAGCCCCAGTTGCGCACCAGGTCGAAGACCTTCTCGAGCAGCCAGAACAGCGGTTGCGCAATCGGCGTCAGCCAGCCGTAGTCGGTGACGTGGTCGAGCAGCGGCGCCGTCGCCTTCAACTGATCCTGCAGCTTCGGGCCGACGAACAGCTTCTCCTGAAACGACTGCGTGCCGCCGGCGGGCACGACTTTGCTCGGCCCGATGTACGAGAGCGTGAAGTCGTTACGCGCGTTCAAGCCGAGCTGATACTGCGCCGATTCCGGCGCTGGCGGCACGGCGGCGGTGACGAAGTGATGCTGAAGCGCGGCGATCCAGCCGTTCTGGATGTTCGCTTTGAAGGTGCGGTCCTCGTCCTTCTCGACGTTGAGACGGCGATAGCCTTTGCCGTCGGAAATCGCAGGCCCGCGGTACGCGTACGTTTCGACCTTGAAATACGAGCGCTCGACGTGCTCGTAGTGACGCACGATCTGCACGTACGACGCTGCCTTCCAATCGCTGCTGCTGTCGTTCTTGACGTCGTAGCTCAGGTCGATGCGATACGTGCCGGGATAGAACGTGTAGGTCTTGGTGACGGTGATGCCGTCTTCGCTCCAGGTCAGCGGCACGACGAGCTTCGACTCGCCGGGCTTCAGCCGGTACTCGTCGGCGTCAGCGCGGTATAGCGCGAGATGATTCGGCTCCGGGCGCTTGTCTGCCGCGCGCAAACCCGACTGCGCGACGTAGCGCGGATCCTGCGGACTGAACAAGCGGACCGGCAGCTCCGGGTGATTCTTCACTTGCGCGTACTTCAGCAGATCGGCGCGCTCCAGATCGCCGCCGCGCTTGCTGATGTCGAGCGAGAGCACGTCCGTGATGACGCGCACGGTGCCGGCCTTGCTGTCCGCAGTCTCGACGGCCTGCTCCGGCGCTGGCGTTGCTTGCGCAGCTGGCGTCGGCGTGGAAGTCGAAGTGTCTGACGGCAGTTCCGGCAGCGTGTCCTTGGGCGCCGCATTTTGCGTCGCCGACTGTGACTGTTCAGCAGTGACTGGCGCGGCCTGCGGCGCGTAGTCACGCTGCCATGTCGTGTAGTTGAGCCACAGCAGCACGGCCAGTGCGGCCCAGATGAATACGCGTTGGTTATCCATGCGACACAGGCTTTATGGAAGAGGGCGGCGGCACCGGGTCGTACCCGCCGGGATGCCACGGATGACAGCGCAAGATGCGGCGCGCCGCGAGGTAGCTGCCGCGCATGACGCCGTGCTGCTCGAGTGCTTCTTCGGCATAGCAGGAGCAACTCGGATAGAAGCGGCAGTTCGGCCCGAGCATCGGGCTCACGCAGTACCGGTAAACGCGAATCAAACCCTTCAGGACGGCGCGCATTGTTTTACGACCGTTCGCCAATGCCGCTCGAGGCTGCGCGTGATCGCTGCGTTATCCGCGTCGCGCGCGCCGGCGCGCGCATTGACGACAAGATCCACTGTGGGCAATTCATGCTGATGCTGACGAAACGATTCCCGGACCAGACGCTTGATGCGATTGCGGCGCACCGCATTCCCCACGATGCGGGCGGCAATCGCCAATCCAAGGCGAGGCACCGGCGCGCCGGTATTGCGCGCAAATATCGCGAAAAAAGCGTCGGCCGAGCGGCGCGCATCACGATACACGCGATCGAATTCGGATTTTTGTCGGAGGCGTTGCGCGGGTTTGAATTGCCGTGCGGGAGACGAGGCCACGAAACAAGCGAGTGCGAGCGAGGTAGCGCGAACGCGCGCGCACCGCTCAGACAGTGAGACGCTTGCGACCTTTCGCGCGGCGCCGTGCGAGGACCTGACGACCCGCTCGGGTGGCCATGCGGGCGCGAAAGCCGTGAGTGCGCTTACGGTGCAGATTGCTGGGTTGGTAGGTACGCTTCATGCGGGCTCTCGCCGAAACAACTGGCTACGAAAATTTGCGCCAAAACAAGCACATGGTGGGCGCAAATGAAGGGCGGCAAGGGTACGCAGCGACTCCCGCAGTGTCAAGCGCGAGGAAGCGTCCGGGCGTCAGAAAGATCGCGCGCGAGGGCTGTGGATAACCTCGCGTCAATCGATATAGACTCGCCCTCCTTCCGCGTAGCCCGCGCAGAAAAATTCTTTGGCTTTGGCTGGACAACTAGGGGACGAAACCGTGCAGGGTTCGTTATGGCGGCGCTGTCTGACTCAACTCGAGGCGGAACTGCCGGAGGCGCAATTCAACACGTGGATTCGCCCGCTCCAGGCGGTCGAGGACGGCCGCACCTTGCGGCTGCTCGCGCCGAACCGGTTCGTCGTCGATTGGGTGAATGAGAACGTCGTCGGGCGGATTTCCGAGCTCGTCGATGCCGTCGGCTCCGAGCCGACCCCTGCGGTCGTGCTGGAGGTCGGTTCGCGGGCGCTGCCCGCCGTGCCCGCGGCGGCTGTCGCTGTCCAGAGCGGCCGTCCGCAGCCCAAGGACCTGCCCTCGCTGCTCGGCAGCCGGCTGAACCCCGACTTCACCTTCGCGAGCTTCGTCGAGGGCAAGAGCAACCAGCTGGCGCGCGCCGCGGCCGTGCAGGTCGCCGAGAATCCGGGCCGTGCTTACAACCCGCTGTTCATCTACGGCGGCGTCGGCTTGGGCAAGACGCATCTGATGCACGCGGTCGGCAACATGATCCGCAGCCGCAACGAGCGCGCGCGCGTCGCCTACGTTCACTCCGAGCGCTTCGTCGGCGACATGGTGAAAGCGCTCCAGCACAACACCATCAACGATTTCAAAACCGCGTATCGCTCGCTCGATGCGCTGATGATCGACGACATCCAGTTCTTCGCCGGCAAGGACCGCTCGCAGGAAGAGTTCTTTCACACGTTCAACGCACTGTTCGAAGGCCAGCAGCAGATCATCCTCACCTGCGACCGCTATCCGAAAGAGGTCGAGGGCCTGGAAGAGCGGCTGAAGTCGCGCTTTGGCTGGGGCCTCACGGTGGCGATCGAGCCGCCGGAGCTGGAAACCTGCGTCGCGATCCTGATGAGCAAGGCCGCCTCGACCCGCGTGGATTTGCCGGAAGAAGTAGCGTTTTTCATCGCCAAGCGCATTCGCTCCAACGTGCGCGAGCTGGAAGGCGCGTTGCGTCGGGTGGTCGCGAACTCGCAGTTCACCGGCCGCGCGATCACGATGGACTTCGCGAAAGAAGCGCTGCGCGATCTGCTGGCGCTGCAGGATCGTCTGGTCACGATCGAGAACATCCAGAAGACCGTCGCCGAGTACTACAAGATCCGTGTCGCCGATCTGCTCTCGAAGCGCCGCAGCCGTTCGATCGCGCGGCCGCGCCAGGTTGCGATGGCGCTCGCGAAAGAGCTCACGAGTCACAGCTTGCCGGAGATCGGCGATGCTTTCGGCGGGCGCGACCACACGACAGTGCTGCATGCTTGTCGCGTGATCAAGGAACTGCGCGAGTCGAATACGCGAACCAGCGAGGACTACTCGAACCTGTTGAGAACCCTGGCTGGATGACTGTGGATAGAGTGTGCAAGACCTGAGGACCGGATCGATCCACAAATAGCTCACAGCTTAAGGACATGCACCGACTGAGTTGCTCCGTGCGTCGTGCTTGCTGCAAGTGTGTTGACGGGATTACCGAAAAGTCACTTATTCACAGCGCAGCGTGCTGCTCATAGTTATTACAATTCTTAAATATCTATCTCTCTAATTAAGAAGTCGGACAGGTGGAAAGATGAAGTTCAGCGCAGAGCGGGAAACAATCCTCGCCCCCTTGCAGGCAGTCATCGGTGTGGTGGAGCGGCGGCAGACGATGCCGATCCTCGCTAACGTGCTGGTCGTTGGCCGAGGCGAGCAGCTCTCCATCACAGCGACGGATCTCGAAGTGGAGCTCGTCGCAAAGACCAACGTGAATCTGCAACAGGCAGGAGAGGTCACCCTGCCGGGACGCAAGCTGCTCGACATCGTGCGGGCTTTGCCCGAGAAAACGCAGGTAACGGTTTCGATCGAGGCCGAAAAGGCAACCATCAGGTCCGGAAAGAGCCGTTTTACACTCGCTACGCTGCCCGCTTCTGACTTCCCGACAGTGGAAGACATCCGCGCTCAGCAGACGCTGACCATCGCGCAGCCCGCTCTGAAGCGCTTGCTGGACAAGACCCACTTCTCGATGGCCCAGCAGGACGTTCGCTACTACCTGAACGGCATGTTGCTTGAATCGGATGGGAAAACGCTGCGAACGGTAGCAACTGACGGACATCGGCTCGCGTTCTGCGAGTCTGCGCTCGATAGCGAATCAGCCTCGTCCCAGCAGGTTATCGTGCCGCGCAAAGGCGTGTTGGAGCTGCAGCGGCTACTCGGCAACGAAGGCAGCGTGGAGCTGGCAATCGGTAGCAATCACGTTCGTGCTCAGATTGGCGATATTCGCTTCACATCGAAGCTCATTGACGGGCGATTCCCGGAATATGGACGAGTGATTCCCGCCGCTCCGCCCAAAAAGATCCTGGCAGATCGCGACATCCTGCGGGCAGCGCTTCAACGCGCAGCGATCCTGTCAAACGAGAAGTACCGCGGCATTCGGCTCGCAGTGAAGTCCGGAGTCCTGACTCTGCAGTCTCACAACCCGGAGCAAGAGGAAGCCGAAGAAGAACTCGAGATCGCGTACGCAGGCGAGGAGCTCGAGATTGGCTTCAACGTCAATTACCTCCTCGACGCCCTGGCTGCGATCGATGTTGGCCAGGTCGAGCTGGGCCTGACCGACGCCAACAGCAGCTGCCTGGTCAGCGCTAGTTCGACGCCCCAGGCCAAGTACGTCGTCATGCCGATGCGGCTCTGAGCGAGCCGCCCGCGCGATGTGCTGACCACGATCGATATCGAGAATTTCCGGTGCATCCGCGCTGCCCATCTGGAGCTCGATCCGCAAGCAACGGGAATCGTCGGAGACAACGGCTCGGGTAAGACGAGCCTGCTCGAGTCGATCTACTTCCTGGCACACGGCCGCTCATTTCGCGCGAATCAGCGCGAGAAGCTGCTTCCTCCCCAAGCCGAGTTTCTACGAGTCGTTGGACGTATCCAGACAGCTCGCGGCGAGCTGGTTGCGGGCATCGAGTACAGCCGGCAGGGCACACGCGCCAACCTCGCGGGTCAGGGCATCTCGGGCATCGCCGAGATCGCCGAAATCCTGCCGGTCCAGGTGATCGATCCCGGGGTCCATCGACTCATCGAGGAAGGATCGGCACGCCGCCGCCGATTGCTCGACTGGGGTGTGTTTCACGTGAAACACGAATTCCTCGGAGTCTGGCGCCGCTATCAACGCGCGCTCCAACAACGCAACGCCGCGCTTAGAGCGAACGGCGATGAACAGCTCCTGGCCGCTTGGGAGAGTGAGCTCAGCACCGCCGGGAACCGCGTGGACACGCTCAGGGGCGAATATGCTGCCCAGCTACTGCCGTACTTCGTTGACGTCGCAGACCAGCTCCTCGGCGCTCAAGGCGCTCGATTCGCATATCGCCGCGGTTGGGCGGCGGACCAAGACCTGGCCCTGCAGCTCATCGAAGCCAGGCCGCGCGACCAGCGATTGCGCACGACCACGGTCGGGGCGCATCGCGCTGACGTGTCGTTCTTCTTCGAGGGAGCATCGGCACGCGACCGTGTCTCGCGCGGTCAGCAGAAGTTGCTGGCGGCGGCCTTCATCCTGGGTCAGCTGGCACTGCAGGCCGGGCAGGGAGCACCGCCCGCCTGCCTGATGCTGGATGATCCGGCGGCCGAGCTCGATGTGGATAATTTGGGGAAACTCCTCGCGGCCGTCTCAAAAATTCCTGCTCAACTCGTCATCACATCCGTGCACGAGAGCGGCCTTGAAGGCGTGAAACTCGGCCGAAAGTTTCACGTGAAACAGGGCAATTTCTTATAATCCCTCACCTCGTTTTCCAGGCCGGCCCATGACAGATTCCGACGTTTACGATTCAAGCAAAATCAAAGTTTTGAAGGGCCTCGACGCCGTCCGGAAGCGGCCTGGCATGTACATCGGAGACACCGACGACGGCAGCGGTTTGCATCACATGGTCTTCGAGGTCGTCGACAACTCTGTCGACGAGGCTTTAGCCGGTCACTGCTCTCAAGTCACGGTCACCGTCCATGCCGACGAGTCCGTAACTGTCGCGGACGACGGGCGTGGAATTCCTGTGGATATCCATCCGGAGGAGGGCCGCTCCGCCGCCGAAGTCATCATGACCGTCCTGCACGCCGGCGGTAAGTTCGATGACTCGTCCTACAAGGTCTCCGGTGGCCTGCACGGTGTCGGCGTCTCGGTCGTCAACGCGCTGTCCGAGTACCTGCTCCTGACCATCCATCGAGAGGGCAAGCTGCACCAGCAGGAGTATCGGCTGGGCGAGCCGCAGGCACCGCTGGCGGTCGTAGGCACCACGGACAAGCGCGGCACGATCATTCGCTTCAAGCCCAGCTCCACCGTCTTCACGCACATCGAGTTCAACTACGACGTCCTGGCGAAGCGGCTGCGCGAGCTGTCCTTCCTGAACTCCGGTGTGCGCATCGAACTGATCGATGAGCGCGACGACAAGCACGAGGTCTTTCAGTACGAGGGCGGCATACGCGAGTTCGTGCGCTATCTCAACCGCAACCAGACCGCGATCCACGAGACGATCATCTGGTTCCGGACGCAGCAGGACGCGGTGACGGTCGAGCTCGGCCTGCAATGGAACGACTCGTACCAGGAGAGCATGTACGCGTACACGAACAACATCCCGCAGAAGGACGGCGGGACGCATGTCGCCGGCTTCCGTAGCGCGCTGACCCGCACGCTGAACAACTACATCGAGAAGCAATTCGCCGCGAAGGACAAGATTCCGACCTCGGGAGAGGACGCGCGTGAAGGTCTGACGGCGATCCTGTCGGTGAAGATGCCGGACCCGAAGTTCTCCTCGCAGACGAAGGACAAGCTGGTCTCGTCCGAGATCAAGGGCATCGTCGAATCGGCGGTCGGTACCAAACTCGACGAGTTCCTGCAGGAACACCCGCAGCAGGCGAAGGCAGTCGCGAGCAAGATCCTCGAGGCTGCACGCGCACGCGAGGCCGCGCGCAAGGCACGCGAGATGACTCGACGCAAGGGCGCTCTCGATCTCGCCGGCCTGCCGGGCAAGCTTGCCGATTGCCAGGAGCGGGACCCGGCGCTCTCCGAGATGTTCCTGGTCGAGGGCGACTCCGCAGGCGGCTCGGCGAAGCAAGGGCGCGACCGCCGCACGCAGGCGATCCTGCCGCTGAAGGGCAAGATCCTGAACGTCGAGAAGGCGCGCTTCGACAAGATGCTGTCGTCGGCCGAAGTCGGCACGCTGATCACCGCGCTCGGTACCGGCATCGGCCCCGATGACTTCGATCTCTCGAAGCTGCGCTATCACCGCGTGATCGTCATGACGGACGCGGACGTCGACGGCTCGCACATCCGCACATTGCTGCTGACGTTCTTCTATCGCCAGATGCCGGCGCTGATCGAGAACGGGCACATCTACATCGCGCAGCCGCCGCTCTACAAGCTGAAGAAGGGCAAGACGGAGCACTACCTCAAGGACGAAGCAGAGCTCAACGCGATGCTGTTGAAGCAGGCGCTCGAAGACGCCGAGCTCTACGGCGATCCGGCGCAGCCGCCGATCGCCGGCACGGCACTGGAAGCGCTCGCGCGGCGGTGGATGGAAGTCGCAGCGATTCTGCGTCGCTCATCGCGTCGTTACGATCAGCGCGTGCTCGAGCAGCTGCTCTACATGCCTGAGGTCACGCTCGCCGATCACGATCGAATGGACTGGTTGACGCAGTGGGGCCGCACGCTCGAAGCGCAGCTCAACGCACAGGACGATTCGTCGCGGCGCTATCGCGTCCGGGCGATCGGCACGACCGACGGCGGGACACCGCGACTGCTGGTCGCGCGCACCGAGCACGGCACGACGACGGAGAAGCACATCCATCGCGAGTTCTTCGAGTCCGCCGAGTACCGGCGGATCGCCGAGCTCGGCAAGACTCTCGCGGGTCTGCTGCAGCCGGGCGCGTATGCCGTGAAGGGCGACCAGCGCCAGGAAGTCAGCAGCCTCAAGCAGACGATCGAATGGCTTCTCGACCAGGCGCGGCGCGGGCAGCTGATCCAGCGCTACAAAGGTCTCGGCGAGATGAATCCGGAACAGCTGTGGGACACCACGATCAATCCGCAGACGCGGCGGCTGATCCAGGTCCGGATCGAAGATGCCCTCGCTGCGAACGACATCTTTGCCACGCTCATGGGCGACCAAGTCGAGCCGCGGCGCGAGTTTATCGAGAAGAACGCGCTTGCCGTGGCCAACCTCGATATTTAAGTTTTCTAATCGCGCACTAGCTGCAGTCTGGGCCAAGTACGCGAATCAGAAATTTTATTTAACGAGTTACTGAGGCGGGACGAGCGCGGCGATCTGATACTCGATCCACGCGCGCACCTCGTCATTGAGCTCGCGAGGGTCGCGCCCGGCGGCTTCGATCGGCGGACCAATCACGACGCGAATGACGCCGGGCTTCTTGATCCAACCGCGGCGCGGCCAGTAGTAACCCGCGTTGTGCGCGACCGGCACGATCTTGCAGCCCGCGCGCGACGCGAGCAGTGCGCCACTCACACCGTACTTGCGCGTCTCCCCGACAGCGACGCGAGTGCCTTCCGGGAAGATCAGGATCCACGTGCCTTCGCGCAGTCGCTGCGTTCCCTTCTCGATCACTTGCGAGACGGCAGTGGCGCCGGCCTTGCGATCGATCGCGATCGGCTTCAGGCAGCTCACGGCCCAGCCGACCAGCGGGATCCACATCAGTTCGCGCTTCAGCACCCAGGACTGCGGCGGAAACACTGCGGCCTGCGCGATCGTTTCCCACGCGGAGGAATGCTTCCACATCGAGACGTGTGCACCGGGAGGAATGTTCTCTCTGCCTTCGATCGTGTAGCTCAGCCCGCAAAGCGTTTTCAGCAGCCACAGATGAGTCCGTGCCCACGAGCGCGCGACGCCGTACAACTTGTGATGCGGTAGCCAGCTCAACGCGACGACCGCCACTGCGAAGAGCAACGTGCCGATGAACAGGCACGTCGTGAACAGCACGGACCGCAGCAGCTGCACTGAAGTACTCCGCTCAGCCTGGCAGACGCGACAAGTCCGCGAACTGCAGGAACAGGCCGCGGAGCCGCAACAGCAGTCCGAGCCGGTTGGCACGGACGTCCGCGTCCTCCGCCATCACCATCACCGAATCGAAGAAGCGATCGACGTCGTCGCGCAGGCTCGCGAGTTGGGTGAGCGCCTGCGCATATTCGCGTCGCGCGAATAGCGGATTCACTGCGCGCTCCATCGAAAGCACGTGCTCGAACAGCTGGCGCTCAGCGCCGTCCTGCAGCCGGCTCGTATCGACCGCGCCGGTGAGATCGCCAGGAGCTTTGCGCAGGATGTTCACGATGCGCTTGTTCGCGGCCGCGAGGCTTTCGGCTTCTGACATCTTCAAGAAGCGCTCGAGCGCGCGCAGCCGCAGGTCCATGTCGAGAACCGATTGAGTGCGGCTCGCTACTACCGCGTCGAACATCTCGGTCGTGACAGCGCGGGCGCCGTCGCTTTCCAGATAAGAGCTGCGCAAGCGCTCGACGATATAGGTCCAGACTTCTTCGACGACTTCCGGCTTCTTTTCCACCGGCTGCGCGGCGACTGCGCTTTCGACGAGCTGGCGCAGATCGACGTCGAGCTCACGCTCGAGAATCGTGCGCAGCACACCGAGCGCTGCGCGTCGCAGACCGAACGGATCGCGCGTACCGCTCGGTTTTTGGCCGATCGCGAAGATGCCCGCGAGCGTATCGAGCTTGTCGGCGAGCGCGAGCGCGATGCCGGTGCGTGTCTGCGGAATGCGGTCTCCCGCGAAGCGCGGCCAGTACTGCTCTTCGAGTGCAGCGCAGACTTCCGCCGGCTCGCCGTCGGCTGCAGCGTAGTAGTTGCCCATGAGTCCCTGCAGCTCCGGAAACTCGCCGACCATGAGCGTCAGCAGATCGCACTTGCTCAATTCGGCGGCGCGACGTGCGAGGGCAGCATCGCCGCTCGTCGACTCGGCGATGCGCACGGCGAGGCGGCTGACGCGCTCGGTCTTGTCGTGCAGCGAGCCGAGCTTGGCCTGGAAGGTCACGTTCTTCAGCATCGGCCGGCGAGCTTCGAGTCGCTCGCGTCGATCGCTGTCCCAGAAGAAGGCAGCGTCGGCGAGGCGCGGCCGAATGACGCGCTCGTTGCCGTCGCGCACCTTGTTCGGATCGCGACTCTCCAGGTTGGCGACTGCGATGAACTCGTTGCGCAGCTTTCCTTGCGCGTCGCGCACCGGGAAATAGCGCTGGTGATCCTGCATCGTCGCGATCGGCACTTCCTGCGGCAGCTCGAGATAGCGTTCGTCGAAGCGGCCCAGCAGCGGCACGGGCCATTCGACCAGCGCCGTGACTTCATCGAGCAACGCGTCCGAAATGACAGCCGTGCCGCCGTTCGCCTGCGCGAGCGCCACGCTGCCGCTACGGATTCTCTCGCGCCGCTCCGCGACGTCGGCGATGACGTGGGCTTTCTTCAGCGCGTCGACATACTTCGCCGGACTCGCAATCGGCAGCGGCGCCGGCGCGTGGAAGCGGTGTCCGTGCGAGTTCTTGCCAGTGCGCACACCGAGCAGCTCGCACTCGACGACGGTCGTGCCGAACAGCATGACCGCCCAGTGCACGGGCCGGACGAACTCGGCATCACCCGCACCCCAGCGCATGCGCTTCGCGATCGGCAACGCGTCGAGCGACGCTTTGACGATGCCCGGCAGGAGCGTCGTCGTCGGCTCGCCTTTCTTGGTTCCGACGAACATCAGCACGCGACCTTTCGGGCCGTCGACTTGCTGCAGCTTGTCGACGCTGACTCCGCACGACGCCGCGAATCCGGCCGCTGCCTTGGTCGGCTGACCGCTGTCATCGAATGCGTTCGCGACGGCAGGTCCTTGTCGCTTGATCTCCTGGTCGGGCTGCTTTTCCGCCAAGCCATGGATGCGTACCGCGAGCCGACGCGGCGTCGCGAACCACTCGACCTCGCCGTGGGCGATCGCGGCTGTTGCCAGACCTTTCTCGATGCCCTCGGCCAGCGCGCGCGCCAGCGTGAACAGCGATTTCGGCGGCAGCTCTTCGGTGCCGAGCTCGAACAGGAAGTCGCGCTTGGCCATGCGCTCAGGCTCCGGCCGCGGCTTGCTTGAGCATCGGGAAGCCGAGCGCTTCGCGGCTCGCGTAATAGGCTTCCGCGACGGCCTTGGCGAGCTCGCGCACGCGCAGGATGAAGCGCTGACGCTCGGTCACCGAGATCGCCTTGCGCGCATCGAGCAGGTTGAAAGCATGCGAAGTCTTCAGCATCTGCTCGTAAGCCGGCAGCGCCAGTCCGTTCGCGAGCAGTGTGCGGCAGTTGGCCTCGTGCTCGTCGAAATGGCGGAACAGCTGCGCGACGTCGGCCAGCTCGAAGTTGTACTTCGACTGCTCGACTTCGTTCTGGTGATAGACGTCACCGTACGTCACGCGACCGAGCGGGCCGTCGGTCCACAGGACGTCGTACATGCTCTCGACGCCCTGCAGGTACATGGCAAGCCGCTCCAGGCCGTAGGTGATCTCGCCCATCACCGGGCGGCAGTCGAGCCCGCCGACCTGCTGGAAGTACGTGAACTGGGTGACCTCCATGCCGTTCAGCCAGATCTCCCAGCCGAGGCCCCAGGCGCCGAGCGTCGGCGACTCCCAGTTGTCCTCCACCAGCCGGATGTCGTGCGTCAGCGGATCGAAGCCGAGCACCGCCAGCGAGCCGAGGTACAGGTCGATGATGTTGAGCGGCGAAGGCTTGAGCACGACCTGGAACTGGTAGTAGTGCTGGCCCCGGAACGGATTCTCGCCATAGCGGCCGTCGGTCGGGCGCCGCGAAGGTTGCACGTAGGCCGCGCTCCAGGGCTCGGGACCGACCGCGCGGAGCAGGGTGGCGGTGTGGAACGTGCCCGCGCCCATCTCCATGTCGTACGGCTGCAGGATGACGCAGCCCTGCTTCGACCAATACGCCTGCAGGGCGAAGATCAGGTCCTGAAAAGTCCGGGGCGGAGCCACTGCTTTCGGTGCGGCCATGCGTCGTCCAAGCGCGAAGGGCGCGGGAGTATAGCGGGCCTATCGACTCCGAGCCGGGCTTGTCAAAGCCGGCCTGCACAGTAATAGTGCGCGCGGCTTCGTGCCACGCCCTGCGAAGGCGCGGCGCGCGAGCCAACGGCAGAACGACTGACGCCGGATCAACCGCTTGCATCCCACACAAGAGTGGACGTGCAGTGGCATAGATCCTGCAATCGCGAGCCCAGACTCAATAAACCACCGGCATCGCAGCGGCGAGCGGCCGGTGATCATCAATTTCGCCGCCAACCGGAGGAAGACTCATGACGACGCCCGCTGAAGTCCTCAGCATGTTGAAGGAGAAGGAGGTCAAGTTCGTGGACCTGCGCTTCACGGACACACGCGGCA
>Ga0134123_10000499_pt1 | contig 25933 bp, 18 predicted proteins | sample KB303_FD_96460 | JGI IMG/M metagenome (GOLD analysis project Ga0134123, IMG submission 96460) | Terrestrial soil microbial communities without Nitrogen fertilizer from Kellogg Biological Station, Michigan, USA - KB3-0-3 | ecosystem: Environmental > Terrestrial > Soil > Unclassified ...
CTACGAAGTCAACGACTACGAAGGCCAACCGTTCATCGCCATGGAACTGCTGGAAGGCGAATCCCTGGGCGAGCGACTGCTTGCGCGTCCCCTGACGAACGATCAGATTCTCGACATCGCAATTCAGGTTTCCGACGCACTCGATGGCGCACACCGCAAGGGAATCGTGCATCGCGACATCAAGCCAGCGAACATTTTCATTACCAGTCGCGGGCGCGCGAAGGTGCTCGATTTTGGTTTGGCAAAGCTGGCGCGGGAACACGAACAGGCGGCGGTTACAGCGGGAGCGACTCTCGACAGCCCGATGCTGACCAGCCCGGGTGCAACCGTAGGAACCGTTGCCTATATGTCGCCGGAACAGGCGCGCGGGGAAGAAGTGGATGCGCGATCCGACCTGTTCAGCTTCGGAGCAGTTCTCTATCAGATGGCGACTGGAAAGCTTCCCTTTGATGGACCCACGTCAGCGGTGATCTTCCACGCTATTTTGGAGAAGAATCCTCCGCCGCCTACCGAACTCAATCCATCGCTTCCATTGGCGTTCAATGACGTGGTGCTGAAGACGCTCGAAAAAGACCCTGACCTTCGCTGTCAGAGCGCCGCCGAGCTTCGGGCCGATCTCAAGCGAATTAAGCGCGGTTCAAGCGCCAGCGGCAGTTCGAGTGGAATGCGGACGGCCTCGGCGACGAGTGGATCGGCATCGGGAGGAACGCCCGCTTTTGCGCCCTCCTCGGTGGCCTCAGCCTCGAGAACACCGCAAGTGAAAAGCTTGCGCGCCCAAGGTTCGAAAAAAATACTTCGCGTGGGTCTGGGTGTGTTAATCGTGACGCTGATCGGGGCGGGTTTTGCCCTCTACCACTTCTTGAGTTCGCCCAGAAACACTATCAATCCGCTCACCATGCAAATCTCCAAGTTGACGGACAACGGCGGTGCGGTGAGCGGAGCGATTTCCCCGGACGGACGCTATGCGGCTTTTGTGAAACGTGGAGAGGAGCAGAGCCTATGGGTCATTCAAATTGCCACCGGCAGCCAGGCGCAAGTAGTTCCACCCGGCCCAGGATATTTTGAATTTCATCCGACATTTTCGCCCGACGGCAACTACATCTACTACGTTCACACCGACGCGCAAAACGTCAGTGAACTCCTGCTGTTTTCCGTGCCCAGTCTTGGCGGCACGCCTCAGCGGGTCCTGTCTGACGTTTCCACTCCGATCAGCTTCTCGCCAGACGGCAAACAGATCGTATTCGGGCATCGCGATCCCGGGGAAAAGAATGGGCAGCTCACGATTGCGGACAGCGATGGGGCCAATCGCCACGTGATCGCTGAGCGGCCGGACCTGGCGATTAACGGAGTTTCAATTTCCTGGTCGGGTGACGGGAAGTTAATTGCGGTTCCGGAGTACTTACTCGGAAAAGAAAGCCTCAGTTCCATTCTGGTCTTTACCCGGGAAGGATCGCTGGTGAAGACGCTCCCGGAGTCGATGCTGGTGGACGGAGTGGCATGGCTACCCGACTCGAGCGGAATGTTTCTGCAGTGTCGCGGCCGGGAATCGAACATGCGCAGCCAGATCAAGTTCCGCCCCTACCCTTCCGGCAATTTGCAGAACGTGACCAACGATCTCAACGAATACCGCAACCTTACCGTCACTGCGGACGGCAAAGCGCTCGTGACCGTCCAAACCCAACCATCCTCCGCGGTGTTCTTGGCCAAAATGCCGGAGCGGTTTCCCGCCGAGCTCGTTCCAGATTCGGCGCCGGTAACTTCCGGCCAGGGATACGGTACGTGGTTGCAGTGGAGCAGCGATGGCAAGCTTTTGTTGGACGATCCGAATTTCCATTCGCTCAAGATGGAGCCCGATGGAAGCGGGCGAGTTCAAATTCCCGATCGCGACACCAACTCAGCGTATCCGATTTCTTGCGGACCGGACGCCTTTGTTGTGGCCCAACTGGTGGACAACAATCTGAATCTATTTCGCTACAACCGTCTGATGCGGGAGAGAAAGCAGCTCACCTTTGAGCGTGACGCCGAAGCACCTGTGTGCTCGAAGGACGGCAAATGGGTTTATTACAACGACTACCTGGAAGGACCAGCCCTTAAGCGCGTCTTCGCCGACGGAGGAAAGCCTGAGGTGGTTGCCATGAACGCCTTCAACGGCTCGTCACTTTCATCCGACGACAAGCGCATCGCCTTTCTGCAGTTTGTCGGCACGAAAGGCGAACATAAGCTGCAGATCGTCGTCGAAGATTTGGATGGCAGCAATCAAACCTACTTGCCTGCGACCGGGGTGGTCCGTACACCGATATGGGCCCCCGACGGTCGGGCATTGATTCTCGGCAAGGCAACCGGGGCGGGAACCAATCTCTTCTACCAGCGATTGGATGGAGCTCCGGCGACACAAATCACCCATTTCGCCAGCGAACCGCTGGTAATCCCGGCGTTCGCATTTTCTCCGGATGCCCGGATGGTTGCGATCACGCGGTCGAGGGCGAACGACTCGGATGTGGTCATGTTCCAGAACTTCCGGTAAGCACCTTGCGACTGGTTCCGAGCATGCCGATCGGGGTGTGTTTATAATTCTGGATTGATCATGGGGTCGCAGCAACGTTACGCCCTGGTGGCATACGTTCATAACCAGGTTGGGGAATTCGTAGAAAGGCTCCGCAAGGAACTCCATCCGGAACTCCCTCATCTCGCGGCGCACGTGACCTTGCTCCCCCCGCGCTATCTGCAAGGGCCTGAATCCACTGCGATCGAGACACTCGAAGAACGTTGCAAGCAAGCCGAACCCTTCGAGGTATCGTTGGGAGAGGTTGAAACCTTCATCCCGGCAACCCCGACGGTTTTCATTCGGGTGGCGCATGCTGCTTACCGGATGCGCGAGCTGCACGATCTGCTCAATGCCAACGGACTGGCCTGCAACGAGGAATGGCCCTATATGCCTCATCTCACCATCGTGAAGATGGGTACCGAGAATGAAGCTCAGCACGCCTATCGCATGGCGCGAACCCGCTGGGCAGAGTTTGAGGGAAGTCGTTGCGTCGAAGTGCGCGACCTGACCTTCGTCCGAGAGGAAGCCCCTTATAACTGGGTCGATCTCGCAACCGTACCGCTGGGGGCACAGCGTGTCACCTCAGGCACGAATAGTCGCCGCCGCCCCTAGCCGTTGATTTTCCGAAAAGAACCCCGAATTTTTGGGCGATCTTTCCGCGTGTTCTTTCTGTGCTTTGCGGTTAAAATCTCTCACTTCGAAACCTGCGCCGTACAATAGCGCCAAAGCAAACGCGCTGCACTCCCATGAAAATTACTGATGCCAAGGTGATCGTCTGCAGTCCTGGAAGAAATTTTGTCACGCTGAAAATCGTGACCGAAGATGGTATTTACGGCTTGGGCGACGCAACCCTGAACGGTCGGGAGCTTTCGGTGGCAAGCTATCTCGCCGAACACGTGATTCCGCTGCTCATCGGCCGAGACGCTCGCCGAATCGAAGATCTTTGGCAATACCTCTACCAGGGCGCTTATTGGCGCCGCGGGCCAGTAACCATGAGCGCGATTGCGGCGGTCGATGTCGCACTCTGGGACATCAAGGCAAAGAGCTTGAATGCGCCGCTCTATCAATTACTGGGCGGGCGTTCCCGCGAAGCGGTGCTGGTTTACGGTCATGCGAGCGGTGAGGACCTTGAGAAGACCCTGGGATCGTTCGGGCACTTTGTCAATTTTGGATACAAGGCAATTCGCGCGCAGTCTGGGGTTCCCGGCCTGAGCACGACTTACGGAATTGGGCACGGAGGCGGGGTGTATGAACCTGCCGAAAAAGGATTGCCTCCTGAAAACCAATGGTCGACGGAACAATACATGCGATTCGTGCCGCAGTTGTTTGCGGCGCTACGCAAGGAGTTTGGGCCGGAGATCCACATGCTGCACGACGCACATCATCGCCTGACGCCCGTCGAGGCCGGGCGCGTCGGAAAAGACTTGGAGCCGCATCGTTTGTTCTGGATGGAAGACCCCACGCCGGCGGAGCTGCAAGAAGGATTTCGGGTGATCCGGCAGCACACAACCACCCCGATCGCGGTGGGGGAAGTCTTCAATTCGATTTTTGACTGCCAGCAACTCATTCAGGAACAGCTGATCGACTACATTCGCACCACCGTCGTGCACGCTGGCGGAATTACCCACTTACGCAAGATTGCCAACCTGGCGGAGTTATTTCAGGTACGGACGGGCTGCCACGGCGCAACCGATCTCAGCCCAGTATGCATGGGTGCAGCCCTGCATTTTGATATCAGCGTTCACAACTTTGGCATTCAGGAATACATGCCCCATACCTTGGAAACCGACAAAGTATTCCCTCACGCCTACGCCTTCAAGGACGGATTCATGCATCCGGGAGACGCCCCCGGGATCGGCGTAGACATCGACGAGAAGCTGGCGGCCGAGTACCCCTACCAGCGCGCCTACCTGCCGGTGAACCGAAAACTCGATGGTACCGTCCACAGCTGGTGACCTCGGGGACTTGTCTGGCTGTTGCAGCCCCTAACCTAAATCGATATAGTTGTGGGTTAAAAGGTTCTCTGCAGCTCACCGCTGGGCACCCCCGGGGACCTTCACCCAAAGGAGCCGAGTGCATGCCGGATCAGTTTCAGCCCAAGCCTGAGCACAAGTTTTCATTCGGACTGTGGACCGTGGGAAACCGCGGACGCGACCCGTTTGGAGATTTTGTGCGCGAACCAATTTCGCCGGTACAGATCGTTGAGATGCTGGCCGAAGTGGGTGCCTGGGGTGTAAATCTGCACGACAACGACCTTGTCCCGATTGATGCCACTCCGGCGGAGCGCGACCGCATTGTGCGCGAGTTCAAGAACGCTTGCTCCGCTAACGGAGTGGTTGTGCCGATGGCGACGGTATCGCTGTTCTTCCATCCGATCTTCCGGGATGGCGCTTTCACGGCAAACGATCCTGAAGTGCGCGCCTACGCCGTGCAGAAGACAATGCGCGCCATGGACCTGGGGGCAGAGCTGGGGGCTAGGACATTTGTTCTCGGGGGGGGACGAGAGGGCGTTGAAACAGACGCTTGCCGCCGCCCCGATGAGGCCGTAAAGCGGTTGCGCGAAGCGGTGAATTATCTGTGCGCGTACAACAACGAGAGGGGATACGGCTTCCAGTTCGCCCTCGAAGCCAAGCCGAATGAACCGCGCGCGGATATATACATGTCAACCACCGGGCACTACCTCGGATTCATCCCCACGCTTGATCATCCCGAGATGGTGGGCGTAAATCCGGAGGTCGCGCACGAGACAATGGCCGGGTTGAACTTCTTGCACGGCGTGGCGCAAGCGTGGGAGATGGGTAAGCTATTCCACATCGATCTCAATGATCAAATGCCCGGGCGCTACGACCAGGATCTGCGCTTCGGATCCTCGAATATCAAGGCCTGCTTCTGGCTGGTGAAGTTTCTCGAAGATGTTGGGTACTCCGGTCCGCGCCATTTCGATGCACATGCCTACCGGACCGAGGACTATGAAGGCGTCAAGGACTTTGCTCGCGGCTGTATGCGCAGCTATCTCATGCTCAAACACAAGGCGCAACAGTGGAACGCCAACCAGGAAATCCAGTCGATTCTGAAGGAGCTCGGTAAAGCAGTCCCAGGCACCCCTGCTCTTGGCAAGTACTCCAAGCAGGGTGCGGCGGCGCTTCTGAATCACGAGTTCAACAAAGACAAAATTCTCAAGAAGCGGTTGCCCTACGAGCGGCTCGATCAGCTGACCATCGATGTGCTGTTGGCGGAGTGCTAGCTTTCGCTGGGAATCTCCCTTTCCGTGCCCTCGGGATTGGGTTCTCACTCTGCTATCGATGGCATCCCCAGCTGGTAATCTTCTGTGCGGAGACCCTATGAAATGGATAGCGGGTTGTCTGCTTTTTCTTGTATGCCTTCCCCTTGTCGCGGAAACCGCCCCTCTCCTCGCCGATCCTCCCAGCCGCGCCAGCATCAGCCTCGACGGTACGTGGAACAGCATCATCGATCCCTATGAAACGGGAATGTCCAGCCACTTTTACGAAAACCGCAAACCGGCCTCGAAAACCGACCTAGTCGAATACGACTTCGACCGCTCCCCGAAGTTGAAGGTTCCGGGAGACTGGAATTCGCAGCGCGAATCATTGCTTTTCTACGAAGGGCCGATGTGGTATCAGCGGAGCTTTTCTTATCAAAAGCGACACCACCGAGTCTTCCTCTATTTCGGGGCGGCCAACTATCTCTCGCGCATTTGGCTCAATGGAACGAAGCTTGGGGAACACATCGGCGGTTACACACCCTTCAACTTTGAGGTCACCGAGCAACTCAAAGATGGCGACAACAGTCTGGTGGTTGAAGTGGACAACACGCGCCGGCCGGAAGGCGTGCCCAGCATTCATACCGACTGGTGGAACTACGGCGGAATCACCAGGAACGTGAAGTTGATCGAGGTGCCGCAAAATTTCATTCAGAACTATTTTGTCCAGCTTGCGAAGGGTCGCACGGAAGAAATCCAGGGTTGGGTGCAGCTGCATGGTACAGGCTCTGCCACCATCGAAATTCCGGAGCTGCGGCTCAAACAAACCGTTCAGGCCGATGCGCAGGGCCGAGCCGCGTTGCGTGTCTTGGCGAAACCTGAGCCATGGTCCCCGGAGAATCCCCGCCTCTATCAGCTGGTGGTTTCTTCAGGCGATGATCGCATCGTCGACCAAGTCGGTTTCCGCACCATTGAAACTCGCGGCACGCAAATTCTGCTCAATGGCAAACCCATTTTTCTGCGCGGCATTTCCGCGCACGAAGAGGCTCCGTATCGCGGCGGCCGCTCCGTTTCAGTCGATGACGACCGCACGCTGATCACTTGGGCGAAGGAACTCGGCTGCAACTTCATGCGCCTCACCCACTATCCCCACAACGAAGACATGATCCGGCTTGCCGACCAAATGGGCATGATGATCTGGAACGAAGTGCCGGTGTACTGGGAGATGCAGTTCGAGAATCCTGCCGTGCTCGACAACGCCAAAGCGCAATTGCGCGACGTGATCGCCCGCGACCAAAACCGGGCGGCCGTGGTGATCTGGTCGCTGTCGAATGAAACCCCGATCACACCTGAGCGATCCGCGTTTCTGAAGTCGATGGCAGAGTACGCCCGGAGTCTCGATTCGACCCGCTTAATTAGCTCAGCCTCGGATAAGGCCACTCACCTTGACCCCCAGCACATGGCCTTAAACGATCCTCTCGGCGAATACCTGGATGTGATTGGTTTGAACGAATACGTCGGGTGGTACTTCGCCAAGAAAGAGGACGCGGACCGGATTGATTGGAGCTTCCAATACCAGAAGCCGGTCATCGTCACCGAATTCGGCGGGGGCGCGCAGTACGGACTGCACGGCGACTCCGATACGCGTTTCACAGAGGAATATCAGGCTTCGCTCTATGAGCATCAGCTTACGATGCTCGGGAAGATCCCGGCCTTGGCAGGCATGTCGCCCTGGGTGCTGATGGATTTCCGTTCTCCACGGCGCACCTTGTCCGGAACGCAGGACTACTTCAACCGGAAAGGTCTTTTCTCCGATCGCGGCCAGCGCAAGCAGGCGTTCTACGTGCTGCAAAAGTTCTATCGGGAGAATGCAAAACACTAAAAAGCCGACGCCGGCGATTGACGTTCATTGACGCGGATTGACCCGGACTAAAGAGCGATTGATTGGATCGGAGAAGCGAACCAAGGATTTGGCATAAATCCATGTTCCTCCGCGGATGGGAAGTTGTTCGTGGCGACGAAGGAAGATGGGTTTGCTATACCTTGCGTTTCTTTGAATCTTCCCCGCTCAGGCTGCCTTCGGCGGTGATGCGACTGGCTTTGCAAACCTCTTTTGCGACCTTAAGCGCGGTGTCGCGCAGAGGCGCTCCGTCGGCAATGATGGAGCTGGCAGCCAGCGTGAATTGCAGCGCGTCTTCCTGCTTATCGAAGTAGAGCACAACCTGACTTGCTGCCATGGGCGGGAGACCTCCGGGGAAATTCGTTTCCGACATCATAGGCGGGAATTGCCGCGCGAAAGTGTACTGAGTTGGTCCCCCCAGAAGACCGACTACTCAGAAGGGCATGTACCTCCTTAAGTTGCAATACAGGATCCGTGGTACAGCGAAATCGTTCGTAGGGGTGTAGAACTTGCTTCAGGCAGACAGAACCAGACCCTTCCTCGCGAAGTTCTGCAATCGTTTAGACGTGGAACCGAATTTGCACATCGAAGGGCCAGCAGGAATGGTATATGTATCGCTGGTCAATTTCGCTGATTGGAACGACGGCCTTGCTCGCCTGTCTCTCGGCAGCACAGGAGTCGTCGTCCCCGTTGTTCTCGTCGGACCTAGTTGCATGGTCCGGCATGCAAGAGCCGACGGTTCCCGAGCAACGACCCCAGCGCCAGCAGCCTACTCCCGATCCCAACCCCCAGAGCCAGCCCGCTCCCGATCCATCGCCCGACGCTCAGAAATCGTCAGCCTCGAGTTCCGCTGAGACAAGCACCTCGCCCGCCCAGACCTTCACCGGCACAATCAGCAAAGAAGCGGATAGTTACACCCTCAAGGTCTCCGACACCACATCCTACAAGCTGGACAACCAGCAGCAGGTGCAACAGTACGTGGGCCAACGGGTGCGAGTCACAGGAACCCTAGATACGGCGAGCAATCTGATCCATGTGGAGCGAGTTGAGCCGATGTCATGAGCGAAGTGCCAAGTGACGGGTGGTTCACGGTTCGTGGAAATCGTGGCCGGCAGGTTTCTCCTCCACTTGCCTTTCTTAAAACCTAGTCCCGAAAATCAAAATCTAAGGCCCGATTCCCGAAACCCGTGCTTTCCCCGCGTTGCAAGGAATTCGGTCAACCGGAAACCAGGCTACCGGTTTGTTTTTTGATTATCGCGGGCGTATATTAACCACTGGAACTGTTGTGTAGTACCAGGATTTGGCGGAACACACCAGTGGGCGCAAGCCCACTTTTTGCTTGTGGGGTGTTTTTTCGGGCAGGAAGGCTCTCTAAGTCGCTGTTTTTAGGGCGATTGAAGACTTATGGCGGTTGATCTCGAACGAGTGCAGGCCATTGCCGAGCGGGTTGCCGCTTCTCAGGGTGTCGAGCTGGTCGAGGTCGAGATGCGGGGTGGCGGTAAGGCCCGTATGCTGCGCCTCTTCATCGATAAGCCTTCGGGAGTGACGCATGAGGATTGCGCTAACCTGAGCCGCGAAATGAGCACCATTCTTGACGTCGAGGATGCGGTTGCAGGCGGGTCCTACGTTTTGGAGGTTTCATCGCCGGGGCTCGATCGCAAATTGCTTCGCCCGGTAGATTTCGAGCGGTTCCAGGGTAGCCGGGTGAAGTTGACGACTCGGATGCCAGTAAATGGCAACCGACATTTTGAAGGACGCCTGGAGCACTTCGAGTCAGGGCGGTTGACGCTAGACTTATCCGGAGCCCGGCGCAAGCATCGTGCGGCGGAAGACGCGCCTCAGAAGTTAGAACTCGAGTTGGTCAATGTGGAGAAGGCCAATTTGGTGCCGGAGCTTTGAAAGAAGTTGACGTTGCCGGGAGCGCGTCGGAGCAACTGAAAACTGGGAACCAGCGACTGAGAACTGAATTATGGCAAGCGAGCTCTACAACACAATTGACGCTCTTAGCAGAGAAAAGGGCATTGATCCGCAGGTTGTGGTCAGCGCGGTAGAAGATGCAATCGTCGTCGCCACGCGCAAGTACTACAAGACCCAGGAAAACCTGCGCGCCCATCTCGATAAAGACACGGGAAAGATCCGCGCATTTGCGGTGAAAAGCGTTGTAGAGACGCCCGAGCAAGTCGAAGATCCGACTTTGCAGGTGACAGTCGAGGACGCGCGCAAGATCGATCCGAACGTCGAAGTCGGGGGAGAACTGCATATCCCGAAAGAGACGGAAGGCATTCTGGGCCGCATCGCCGCTCAATTGGCAAAACAGGTCATCTTCCAAAAGGTGCGCGAAGCCGAGCGCGACACGGTGTTCAACGAGTACATCGGTCGGGTCGGCGAGATCGTCAACGCCACCGTGAAGCGGATCGAGGGCCCGGATGTGATTTTCGACATCGGCAAGGCCGAAGCCAAAGCTCCCCGCAAGGAGCAGTCGCGATTGGAGTCGTTTGCCATCGGTGAGCGCGTGCGGGTCGTAATCGCGCGAGTGGAGAAGGCAGCGAAAGGTCCCGGCGTTGTCGTCTCGCGTGCGGCACCGGAATTAGTACAGCACTTGTTCCAGACAGAAGTTCCTGAAATCTACGACGGCACGGTTGTGATCCGGGCGATTGCGCGCGAAGCGGGCGAGCGCACCAAGATCGCGGTGATGTCGAAAGACAAGGAAGTCGACGCGGTCGGTGCATGCGTGGGCATGAAAGGCATGCGTGTGCAGTCCATCATCCGCGAACTGCGCGGCGAAAAGATCGACATCATCGAGTATCACGAGGATCCGGTCACGTTCGCTGAGAAGGCTCTGCAGCCTGCCAAGGTCAGCCGCGTCACCGTGCTGGATGCGGGGGAAAAGCACCTCGAAGTCGTGGTCGATGACAGTCAGTTGTCGCTTGCGATCGGCAAGAAGGGACAGAACGTTCGTCTCGCGGCGAAGCTACTGGGCTGGAAGATCGACATCAAGAGCGAAGAAGAAAAGCGCCAGGAAGTCGAGCAGCAGATGGCGCAGCTCACCAGCTCCACTGCCACCCCGCTAGAAAGTGTGGAGGGATTGGGCGAGGGTATCGTCGAGAAGCTCAAGGGTGCAGGCATCTCGACCGTCGAGGCACTGGCTGATATGACGCCCGAGCAGCTCGAGGCCATCGAGGGAATCGGGCCGAAGACGGTGGAAAAAATCAGCGTGGCCGTGAATAATTACTTTGCCAGCCTTGAGGGCGGAGAAACCGTCGCCCTCCCTGAAAACGAAGGCGAGGAAGCCGCCGCTGAAGCGAGCAACGCGGAAGAGCTCTCTGCTAGCACGGAAGGCGAGCAGCCACCGGAAGAGACCGAAGCGTCTGAGAGTGAAGAAGCGGCAGAGAAAGAATAGTTGCAGTTCGCAGTTCCGAAACGAAGACTCGCAACCGGAAACGCGCGCCGAAGACCAAGGAATAGGCAATTGGGAATGGACAACTCACGCGAGGTTGATATGAAGACTTAGCGGGACAAGCTCGGAGGAACAAAGAGGCGGATGAGTAAGATTCGAATCAACGATCTGGCTAGGGAACTGGAAGTCAAAAGCAAAGCTATTCTCGATGTATTGACCGAAGTTGGTGTCACCGAGAAGAAGACACATTCCAGTTCGCTCGAAGAGCACGAAGCGGAAAAAGTTCGTGTGCACTTCAAAGGCTCTGGGGACGGGCATAACGCGGCGAAGAAGGGACGTGCTTCGCATGCTAGCCCGGACGAAATCAAAACCAAAATTGACCTGTCGCATATCTCCAAGCCTGGAGACGTGCTGAAGGCCATTCTTGATAAGAAGCAGCCCGCTGCTCCGCCTGCAACGACTGCTCCTCCGAAACCCCCAGCCCCGCCGGTGCATGAAGCCAAGCCGGCCGCAGCTACTCCGGTAGCTCCCAAGCCAGCAGCTCCGCCGAGCCCGCCGCCCGCTCCGGTTGCGCCCCGAATTGTGACTCCCGCAACAGTTGCTCCGCCCCGACCGGTTGTGCCGGTCCGACCGGTTGCGCCGCCCGCAGCCCCGGTTGCGCCGCCCGTAGCCCCGGTTGTGCCGCCTCAGGCTCCAGTCGCGACGACTCCGAGTGTGCCTCCGCGGCCAGCGCCGACCAGTCCAGTGACGCCGGCGCCACAGGTCAATGTTTCGGCTCCTTCCGCACCGAGTGCGCCGTCTGCGCCTCCGGCTCAGCCACAGCGCCCGGCCGCGGCAGCTCCTCCGACCGCCCCGCCGCGTCCCCAGGTGCCGGGACCACGGATGATTGTTCCGCAGACGGGACCACGTCCGGTTTACAAGGCCCCGCCGGTTCAGCCGGGACAGCCAATTGCGAATCGCCCTACCGCAGGCCGTCCTGCGCCGGGTCGCCCTGTTCCAGGACAGCCGATTTTCCAGCGTCCGCGTCCGGCAGCTCCCGGAGCGCGTCCGACACTGCGTCCAGGCGAGCGCCGTCCGATGCATCCTACGCGCTCGGGGCCTGCCGGCGCCCGTCCCATGGGAGTTGGACCAGGCCTGCCACCTCCCGGACCAACGCGTCCGGGCAGCCGCCCAGGAGCGCCTGCGCGCAGACCGGGACAGCGTTACGTTCCTCGGGGTGTGAAGGAAGGCCCGATGAAGGGCTTCGTTCCTCCGCCGCGGCTTTCTCTTTCAAACGAACCGCTGCCAATCACGCGAAGCATCACAATCACGGAAGGCATCAGCGTTAAGGACCTGGCCGAGAAGCTTGAGATCCGGGCCAAGGATCTGATCGCGCGCCTTCTCGCTCGCGGAGTGTTCGCGACCATCAACCAGACGCTCGACTCAGAATTGGCGAGCGAGATGGCAAGGTTCTTCGGCGCCGAAACCAATGTAATCAGCTTCGAAGAGCAGGCAGCCAAAGACGTCGCTGAAACCGTGGCGGGCGAAGAAGGCGCCGCCTCTGAAGGCGAGCCGCGTCCCCCGGTGGTCACGATCATGGGTCACGTCGACCACGGCAAAACCACACTGCTCGATTCGATCCGCTCGACCAACGTTGCCGAGGGCGAAGCCGGCGGAATCACGCAACATATTGGTGCCTACAAGGTTTCGATTCAGGACAAAGATTCTCCCGCTTATGGTCGTCAGATCGTGTTCCTCGACACGCCTGGCCACGAGGCATTCACCCGCATGCGTTCCCGGGGAGCCAAAGCGACTGACATCGTCGTGCTGGTGGTCGCGGCCGATGACGGCGTCATGCCCCAGACGCTCGAAGCGATCGACCACGCGCACGCCGCGGAAGTGCCGATCATCGTTGCCGTCAACAAGATTGATAAGCCTGGCGCCCTGCCGGAACGCGTGAAAAAGCAGCTGGCTGATCGCGGGCTGGTTCCCGAAGATTGGGGCGGCAAAACCGTGTTCGTCGATGTTTCTGCCAAGCAAAAGACCAATCTTAACCTGTTGATGGAAATGATCTGCCTGGTCGCCGATCTGCAGGACCTAAAAGCCCTAGCTGATCGTCCGGCGACCGGCGTCGTGCTGGAGGCCAAGCTCGATCGCGGTCGAGGACCTGTGGCCACCGTGCTGGTGCAGAATGGGACGCTGCGCACGGGCGGCAACTTTGTGGTTGGGAATGTTTATGGCAAAGTTCGCGCGATGTTTGACGACCGCGGAAATCAGCTACAGGAAGCGCCGCCATCGACGCCGGTTGAAATCCTCGGAATGGAGGGCTTACCGCAGGCCGGCGATCAGTTCCTGGTGGTAGCCGACCGCGACAAGGCGCGCGGCATCTCCGACTACCGTGAGCAGAAGGCGCGCGAGGCCCAGCTGGCCAAGAGTTCACGCGTCTCCCTGGAAGGCCTGGCCGAGCAGATGAAAAGCTCCGGCGTGAAGGAACTCAACATCATTCTCAAGGGCGATGTGCAGGGTTCGGTCGAAGTGCTCAGCGACCTGCTCTCCAAGATGTCGAACGATCAGGTGCGGCTTAAGGTGTTGCGCTCCGGCGTGGGCGCCATTACCGAATCCGACGTGCTCCTGGCCTCTGCCTCGAACGCGATCATCATTGGGTTCAACGTTCGGCCTGAGCGCAAGGCGCAAGAGCTGGCCGAGCAGGAGAAGGTCGACATCCGCCTGCACTCGATCATTTACGAGCTGCAGGACGAGATCAAACGCGCCATGAGCGGCTTGCTCGAACCAACGATCAAGGAAACTCACCAGGGACGCGCGCAGGTGCTCGAAACTTTCCGCATCCCCAAGGTGGGTACGGTTGCCGGATGCCGCGTCTTGGATGGCTTGATCAAGCGCGACTCCGAAGTGCGCCTGCTGCGTGACAACGTCGTGATCTACAAGGGCAAGGTCGGATCGCTGCGCCGCTTCAAAGACGATGCCAGCGAAGTCCGTAACGGCATGGAGTGCGGTATCTCGATCGCCGGTTATGGCGATGTCAAGGTTGGGGACGTGATTGAAGCCTTCATTACCGAGCGCGTGGCGGCTGAGGTGATGGCGTAAACTACCGTCGTTTTTCAGGCTTCCCCTCCCGTCAAGCGCACTATGGCCCTGACTTTGGGCGATCAGCCCACGCCACATTCGCAGGTCAGATCATCGCCTGCTCTTGCTGAACCTGCTGCTACTTTTGGGAGTCACGTTTGTGCCTTTTCCAACGACTTTGCTGGCAGAGCATCAGAGAGGTGCCGACGCCCGCCTAGCGGCAGCGGTTTTCAACGGCACCAACGTCATGATTGCCATATTCTTCAATATCTTATGGCACCATGCGGTGGACCCGAGCCTGTTGGACTCGACCACGCTCGAATCGGCTCACTCAATCTCCCGCCAGTAAGCACTTGGTCCTACGACTTATCTGGATTGCTTGGTCTTACCTGGGTTAGCGTGCCCCTGAGTTTAGGGGTGACCGTTGCGCTGGCTGTCTTTTTCGCCATTCCTGCCCGAATTCACCCTCGATGAAGGGGAAAATGCAGGCGTGCCGATGCCGGGTGCCACGAAATTGTTGCATTTTTTGATTCCCCAGGCGTAAGATGAGGCTGGATGCGGCTTTTAGCGTCCTGTCTTGCCGTAAAACTGCCCTTTCTTCCTGGGTTCGAAACAACGCGTTGTCTCAAAAACCGAGGTAAGCAGGTATGCCTCTGACCAGCTTTGGAGAGACCTCTTATGTCCTGGTACGCGTACTGCCTCACTGAGCACCGGCTCTCAAACGGTACTCGCACTCGCCGCCCCTTCGTACTCGACGGCATTCAAGGCGTCAATGGCGCCACAGTCCTAAGTTATCCGAGCGGCGAGTTTGCCGTGGTAGTTAGTGAATTCGATCGAGCAGCAACCACTCTGGAAGAAAAGCACGTTCTGGAGCACGCCCGGGTTGTGAGCGTCTGCTTCCGTCAAGGTACAGTGCTTCCATTCCGGTTTGGGACGATTTTCGACAACGATGAGTCCCTCAAACACGCGGTACGCGCCAACCGGCGGGCCTTTGGCGAAAGCGTGGCTCGGCTGAAAGGTAAGGCCGAGATGCACGTCAAGGTTTTGGTCCGGGACGGCGCCCTGAGGGAGCTGCGGGATGTCCAGATTCCCGACACGGTGGGGGGCGAATACCTCGCCAAGCTTCGGGAAAAGGCCATGGCAGACCGAGAGCGCCAGACACGAGCCAAGGCGCTTTCAGTTCAAGTCCATCGGCTCTTCAATCCGCTCGAAGAAGAGGTCAGTTGTAAGCGGGTTGACACAGATGGAATCCTCATTGACATAGCCCACCTGATCGACACCAAATCCATAGAAAAATATCAGAATCGCTGCAACAGCGCCGTAAAGCAGCTGAAGAACTGCGAAATCTCGGTCAGTGGCCCGTGGCCGCCATACCACTTTTTGCCGGGAAAGCTGCGCACCGTCGCATAGACCATCAGATTAGAACCAGGGTCGGACATTTGGGTCCGACCCTTTTTTTATAGCCGGAACGGGGGTTTCAGCTCCGGCTCGCCGCGAACTCACTATGCTTGCGGCTATAGAAACGGTAAATCCCCAAGCCGACCAAGAGCCATCCGAAGAAGCGCAACCAGGTCAAGATTGGCAAGCCCGACATCAATAGTCCGCAGAAGAGCACGCTCAAAATCGGTGCCACAATTCCGCCCGGTGCTCTGAAGCCACGATGCCGGTCCGGATCGCGGTGGCGCAAGATGATCACTCCGATTGAGACCAGGACAAACGCAAACAACGTTCCGATATTGGAAAGGTCGGAGAGAGTTCCAATGTCCAGAATGCCGGCTGGAATGCCCACAACGAGTCCTGCGATCCAGGTTGCGGTTGACGGCGTTCGGAACCTCGGGTGCACGTAACTGAACAGCTTCGGCAGCAGCCCATCCCGCGACATCGAAAACCAAACCCTCGCCTGTCCAAGTTGGAAGACAAGCAGGGAGGAGATCATTCCCATCATCGCCCCGAACAAAACACCCAGCCGTACCCAGCGCAGAACCGGCGATCCGGTAACCTCTGTCAGATGCTTGATGCTATTCACGACCGGAGCGGCGTCGTCACGAACTGCCTCCCAGGGTACGATACCGGTGAGCACGACCGCGACACCGATATAGAGAATCGTGCACACGACCAGCGTGGCAATGATCCCGATAGGCAGATCTCGCTTGGGATTACGCGCTTCTTCCGCTGCCGTTGACACCGAGTCAAACCCGATATACGTGAAAAAGATAATCGAGCCGCCGGTAAGAACTCCCGACCATTTGTTTGGAGCAAACGGGTGCCAAAGTTCGGGATGAATGTAGTGTGCCCCGGCAATGATGAAGGCGAGAATCGCGGCAATTTTCAGAATCACCATGGTGTTGTTGGCTTCAGCGGACTCACGAATTCCGCGAACCAGCACTACGGTCAGGATCATCACAATCAAGAACGCCGGAACATTGAAACCGAAGTGGAATCCAGGCGGATAAAGCATCTCGCCTTGAAGTCCACTCATGCCCGAGGGTAAATAGGCCGGCGAGACCCATCTCAGCCCCGGATGCCAACCAAACCAATCGAGCATGTTGACCAGGTGCTGGGCGAAACCAACGCTGACGGCCATGTTGCTGACCGCGTATTCAAGGATGAGGTCCCAACCGATGATCCAAGCGATTAGTTCGCCCATGGTGGCGTAGGTGTAGGTATAGGCGCTACCCGCAATCGGAATCATCGAGGCGAGTTCCGCGTAGCACAAGGCAGTAAACGCGCAGACGATCGCCACCAGCACGAGTGAGAGTGCCAACGCTGGTCCTGCGCCAGGCCGTCCCGTCGAAGCGGAGTGTTTGATGAGGTAATCGAGAAGCGGCGCGTTCAGGACGGAGGAGGTATCAAACTTCTGCCCGGCGATCGCCGTTCCAATGACAGTAAAAATGCCGGAGCCGATCACGGCTCCGATGCCGAGCGCCGTCAGCGAAACCGGGCCCAGCGTCTTTTTCAGACGCCGCTCGGAATGTTCCGAGTCTGCGATCAATTTGTCGATGGATTTGCAGCAGAAGATCTGGTGTTGGGAGCTACGGTTGGTGCCAGCAGTTGGTTCAGCCAAGCGGTTGATGTCTCCTGGAGTCCTAGCCTCTTTACTGGAGGAGGCTGGCCCACCCTTCACGGTTCAGAAGGGTGGGACCTCGAAATGCCACATAGCTTACCGCTTCGCTTGTCCGCGCGCCATCTTCTTTACTTTCGACTTCTTCGATCCGCGTGCGTACTCGCGGGGCTTGACGGGGTGCTCCAGCTTTCGCTTCTTTCGCGCGGCCCGTTTTGCTTTCTTACGATCGTCTTTGCTCAATGCAGTTGTGTTAGCCATGAAGTCCTATCTTGCGATTTTGTAATTGGGCAATTCCAAATCAAGCTGCTGCCTAGTTGGTTGAATTCCCCGCCTACCAAGTTATCAAAAGCGATCGGGTTGGTTCCAGTTGGCTCGTCGTCGGATACGGATCAAAAATCGGCGCCCGGCTTGGGCGGCACTTCTGGTTGGCAAGGCTTGGTATTTGCTCAACCGACGGTTTCAAGGAAAAGCCCGGCATTGCTAGGAGGTCACTTTCTCAAGCTGCGCATACTTCTCGACCAGCTTTTTCAGCCCGAAGCGAGGGAACTGTACGGTAAGCTTGGCCTCCTCGCCCTCTCCTTCCCGTTGATAAACCGTGCCTTCGCCGTACTTGGGGTGGCGGACCTTCTGGCCAGGGCGGAAGCCGCGCTTTCCTTTTGGCGCCTCGACCGGAACCTTCGGCAAGTTAAACTTCTTTCCCCGGGAAGCAAAGAACTCAGCGATGTTGTCGATGGAGTTGTACTTCGGAGCTTTACTGAGATTTTTCCGGTCGAGCTCTTTCCACGAAGCCGATTGATCTTCGTCTTCGTAGGCATAGTGTGGATCGAGCTGACTTTGGCTTTCCGATCCTGAGTTGCTTCTCCTGCGACTTAGGGTGGATGATTGGCTGCCCCACTCTTTACGGTTTTCGAAGCTTGAAAGGGAACTAGCGTAAGGCCTTCTCCGGGTTGTCCCCAACTCCTCCACCAATTCCGCTGGGATCTCTTCCAGGAATCGCGACGGCACGCTGGCCTCGGGCATGTCGGTGCCGTATCGTCGACGGTAAACAGCCCGCGTGATGATCAGTTGATCCATTGCCCGCGTCATGCCTACATAACAAAGCCGCCGCTCCTCCTCGATGTCGTCTGGATTCAGAAAAGTCCGGGAATGAGGGAACAGGCCTTCCTCCAGGCCGCACAAAAACACCAAGGGAAACTCCAGACCCTTCGCCGCGTGCAGCGTCATGAGCGTGATCTGAGCGCGTTCGTCGTAAGCATCCGCGTCGCTCACCAGAGCAGCATGATCGAGGAACTGGTCGAGCGTCTCGCCGCGGTCTTTTGAATCCATGGCGGCATTCACCAATTCGCGGATGTTTTCAATCCGCGAGTATGCTTCCGGCGAATCTTCTTCTTCGAGAATTTTGATATATCCGGTGCGGTCGATCAGGAACTTGAGGATCTCGGCGGTGTGAGCGGCATCGCCTAGAGCTCGGAAGCCTTCAATAGGGGCTTCCCCCTCTTCGCGAGCGGGGTTTGCGTTCGCACCATCTGCTCGAAGGTCTGTCGGATCAAAGGTCGCGTCCTCGCCCGAGTCGCCATTCTGTATTGAACTCTCCGCGCGGATATCGTGATGGCCGCCAAAGTTGAATGCTGTCGGATCGAAGCCGATTTCGCTGTCCTCTTCCGGCGAGGCTTCGCTCCGCGGGACAAACGAGGGCATCCCGCCCCCCTTGGACCCGGATGACGCGAGCGGCTGCCGCTTCTCTTCCGTGCTCTCTTTCAATCTCTCCGCGTAGGTGCCTGCCGCCATCGCGCGCGCGTCTTCGATCAACTCGCGAAATGATTGCAGCGCCTGGAGCGCTCGCGCACCTAAGAGGTCGCGCTGAATGGCCTCTCCAATCGCTTCCCAAAGCGACAGTCCGGTTTCCAGCGCCACGCGCTCGACAACTTCCATGGTGGTCTTCCCAATTCCGCGCGCCGGCGTATTGACCACTCGTAACAGCGAAACCGAATCATCCAGGTTGTGTATGACCTTCAAATACGAAATCAGGTCTTTTATCTCAGCGCGCTCGTAGAACGAAAACCCACCCACGACGTGATACTTCAGCTGATATCGCCGCATCGCCTCCTCAAACAATCGCGACTGCGAGTTCGTGCGATACAGCACCGCCGTGCGCGGATCCTCACCCCGGTCGGTTGCTTCCCTGACATACTTCGCGATCGAATCGGCAGCAAATAGCGCTTCGTTCTCACCGTCCGGAGCTTCGTAATAGCCAACCTTCGTACCACCCTGTCGTGACGTCCACAGGTTCTTTCCCTTGCGCCGAATGTTGTTTGCGACCACCGCCGACGCCGCTTGCAGAATGTTCTGGGTCGAGCGGTAATTTTGCTCGAGACGAATGATCTTGGCCTCCGGAAAGTCCTTTTCGAACTCCAGAATGTTGCGGATGTCCGCGCCGCGCCACGAATAGATCGACTGGTCTTCATCGCCCACCGCGCATACGTTGTGCCGATCGCCCGCCAGCAGCCGCATCAGCTCATACTGCGGCCGGTTCGTGTCCTGATACTCGTCGACCAGAAGATATTGAAACCTCCGGTTGTAGTACTCGCGAACCTGGGCCGACGATTTCAGCAGCCGTACCGCCTCGAGCAGGAGATCGTCGAAATCGAGGGCATTCGCTTTGCGGAGTTCTTTTCGATATTCCTCATAAATGTGCGCTATCCGCTCGGTCTTGGGATCCGTCGAATTGAGATAAACCTCCTGCGGATCGAGCATGTGGTTCTTCGCCCAGGAAATATGCGCCAGAACCGCCCGGGGTGTGAGTTCCTTGTCGTCGATCCCCAATCGCTTCATGATCGCCTTGGTCACCTGCTGCTGATCGGTCTCGTCGTAGATGACGAAGCTCTTGGTGTGTCCAATGGGCGGATGTCCCGGCACCGCTGACGGAATTCGCAATGCCTCGATGTCCCGTCGCAGCATCCGCACGCAGAATGAATGGAAGGTGGAGATCACCGGCTTGGCTATGGTCGATCCCCCGACGATCTTCTCCACGCGCTCAACCATTTCAGCTGCCGCTTTATTCGTAAAGGTGACTGCCAGGATCGACTCCGGCATAACACCGATGTGCTCGATCAGATGGGCGATTCGATAGGTGATCACGCGCGTCTTGCCGCTGCCTGCGCCGGCCAGGATCAACACCGGACCGTTAACGGTCTCAACCGCCTCGCGCTGCTGCGGGTTTAGGTCTGAAAGAAAAGACAGGAAACCGCTCCAAAACCGGGGATCAGAACTTTCGCTACTTCGATTCTACAGGACGGTTTTCGCCGAGCGTGCGGTACGTAATCGAATCCCGGGGCTTCTCTTGCGGTCGAATGTTGTGCTGCCACCGCCCCGCTCTGATCCGCTGAGAACCTAAATCGAGCGCATCTCGAGCGTCTGGGAAACGATCGTGCCCCACTTTTTGTATGGCTTCTTGGCCGCAAAACGGGAGGAATCCAACCGTGAAATGCCGATCACGATCCCAGCATTGGACTTTGGCCTTTGCGGACGGGTTGTGGGTTCGACCTTGCCATGCACAGATGCTCTTTTTGGGCGGCCATTAAGGTGCATTTCTGAATCTAAGCTCGATAGTATCGGTTATGAAGCCTTAGGCAGAAGCGTCAACCAACGTTACTTCGATTCCGGAGGCCCCCGTGTCACCAGCAAAGTCCCGCCGTGAGCTGCTGCAGACATCCGCTGCATTGGGAACCGCTGCATTGGCAGGTTTAGGAGCGATCAGCATACCCTTGCTGGCCGAGCCAGCACCTCAGAATTCTGAAAAGAACGAGGACAAAGAGCCGGAGGTCACCGCAACCGAAGACCTGATGCGCGAGCACGGAGTCATTCGCCGTGCGCTGCTCGTCTATTACGAAGTGGTTCCGAAACTGCGGCAAAACGTGCAGGCGATCGATGCGTCAGCGTTGCAACAAACAGCGAAACTGTTCCGCGCCTTTGCCGAGGATTACCACGAGCGCCTGCTCGAAGAACAGCACATCTTTCCCCGAATCCGAAAACAGGGTGCCGAGCTTGCTCGTTATGCCGAGATTCTCACTGAACAACATCAGCGCGGGCGTGAGGTTACCGACTACGTGCTGGCCGTGACCGACGGCGGAAAGATCTCATCTTTGCATGCCGAGCCCCTGGCCAAGGTCTTCGAATCATTTGTGCTTATGTACGAGAATCATGCCGCGCGAGAAGACACGATCGTTTTCCCCACCTGGAAGAAGAACTTTTCCGACAAGCAGTTGGACGAAATTGGGGACGAATTCGAAGACATCGAGCACAAAATGTTCGGCAAAGACGGATTTGAAGACGCAGAAAAAAAGATCAGCGACATCGAAACAAGGTTGGGCCTCGCTGACCTGGCGCAGTTCACGCCACCAAAGCCGCCAAAACCGTAGAAGCGTCATGCCGAGGCTGCCCTCGCAAAGCCGCCGTACATTCTTGTTGGTAGAGGTTCGCTTACAAGCGATTGATCAGCGAGGCCACATATCCAGCCCCGAAACCGTTGTCTATATTGACCACCGTCACATTCGAAGCACATGAGTTCATCATGCCCAACAGCGCGGCCATGCCTTGGAATGCGGCCCCGTAACCCACGCTAGTCGGAACGGCGATCACTGGCACTCCGACCAATCCACCCACCACGCTTGGAAGGGCTCCCTCCATGCCGGCGCAGACAACCACCACGCGCGATCCGCTGATCGCCTCACGGTGTGCCAGAAGGCGATGAATTCCGGCGACGCCGACATCGTAGAGGCGAACCACCTCGTTCCCCATCAACTCAGCCGTAACCACTGCTTCTTCGGCAACGGGAATGTCGCTGGTTCCAGCCGAGACCACCGTAATCAACCCTTTACCATACTTGGTCTTGTCCCGTTCGAGGACAATGACCCGAGCTTCTTGCTTGTATGAGACCTTCCTGACTCTTTTCTTGACGGCAAGAAATTGTCCGTGACTCGCGCGAGTCGCCAGCACGTTATTCGCATGCTGTGCCAGTTTCTCGAAGATTCCAGCAACCTGGGCCGGAGTCTTTCCCTGGCAGAAAATCACCTCAGGCATCCCGACACGAATTGCCCGGTGATGGTCCACCTTGGCAAATCCCAAATCTTCAAACGGAAGGTGACGCAGGCGCGAAACAGCCTCGTCAGGCGATAGCTTGCCCTTCCGAACTGCGTCAAACAGCTTGCGGATGGAATCGGCGTTCAAGGCTTCCTTTTTCCGTGCCAAGGCGAACGCATATTATCGCCGAAGCGGAATGTAAGTGCTCAACTCACACATCAGGAGCAGCCGCGTAAATGAGAGGGCTGTCACTCGGCCCGCCTACCCGACGAGAACCGGATGTCCAGGATTCCCTGTTGGATTCTGCCTCCACCCGGTTGGAGATTCCCGTTCAAAAAAGCTGGCGGGTCGGGAATTGCACAACTCTCTCGGTTCAGAATTTGACTCCCACAACGGGCCGACAGCGGCGAGCCAAAATGAAATCCAATTTTTGGCAGCTTTTCCTTTCCTTTCCACAAGGAAGTCTCAACGTCCACAGGTTTCGCACAGCGCTCGCGCTAATTCCGGTTGCCGGGCGAAACGAAATGCGAGAAAGTTCACTCACTGCAAGCGTGAATGTTGCGCTGCCAGTGATCGTAAGAGGTGGTTCTGCAGCAAGCGAAAGGCACCAGCTCCCAGTGGACCCGGAAGGTTCTGCAGGTGAGCGGTCCGAGTAAGTTGCTGAAGCGGTTCCCCAAAGCGTGCAAGCGTTGCGGGCAACCCGGGCGTTGCGGCCTCCTCAGAAACGGTTCCGCCTAGCGGGACTGCAACCGCCGAATACGATCGATGCGTAATGCGCCTAGTGCGCGGATGCGCATCCCGTAGCTGAACCGGAGGAGCAGAGGCGCTGCAAAGCGAGCTGCAAATCGGCGGGGAAGCGCGGGAGAAGGCAGAGGCGGGATTCACGCTTGCGAATGCGGTTCGGGTGGCTGGCCCGGACCGCATTCTTTTTTGCCGTAAATCCCCCGCCGTGGGCTGTTCGCATTCTGAATCGGCAAGTGTACGCGCGAAGATTCTTTCTTTCCCCGGTTGGCGAATAGACACATTGAAATAACCCTTGACAGGATCCCTGACTTTCGCCTATTGTTCGCTCTAGTCTGTTGCGCGGAGAACTTGGTGGACGGCTGGTGCAATCGCGTCTCCCCACAAAATGAATTTCGGATTGGTTTTCCGAAGGATGTGCTGACCATCCACAAGCATCCTGCGCGTACTATCGCTGTGGCATTCGACATCTCTTCACAAAAATTCCAGCACACAACCAGCCGAAGGAAGTAAGTGGCGACCACTGACTATATTTCTGCGCAAACTCTTCCAGCGAATGTGGAGGCCGAGCGCTCAATCCTGGGGGCGATTCTTCTCGACAATTTGGCGTATAGCCAGGCGGCCGAGCACCTGAAGCCGGAAGACTTCTTGCTTGATTCGCACCGGCGGATTTATTCGCGAATGGTCGATTTGGCAGAGGCCTCGCATTCGATTGACCTGATCACGCTGGCCGAAGAACTCAGCCGCCACGCCGAACTCGAACCGATTGGCGGTGTCGCCTACATTTCCGGCTTGCTCGACGGGGTTCCTGACCGCCCAAGCATTGAGCACTACATCAAAATTGTTCGCGATAAAGCTCTGCTGCGGGGGCTCATTCATGCCGCCACCGCTGCGATCGCTCGCGCATCCGAGCAAAGCGACCCGGCAGAGGATGTACTCAACGATGTTGAGGCACAGATCTTTCAGCTGTCTGAGAAGCGCATCGGCCGGGGCTTCATGGGCGTGCAGGAGATCATTAGGGACTCGTTCGGCTCGATCGACGCCTTGCTGCAGCGCGGTCGCCGCATCACCGGACTCGAGACTCACTACCCCGACCTGGACGAGATGACCAGCGGTTTGCAGCGATCAGACCTGATCATCATTGCTGCGCGCCCATCGATGGGAAAGACCTCATTCGCCATGAACGTCGCCGAGAACGCTGCGATTGAAGATGGCAAGACGGTCGCCGTCTTTTCCCTTGAAATGTCGAAAGAAGCGCTCCTGCAGAGAATGCTGTGCTCGGTGGCGAGAGTCGACTCTCACAAATTCCGTACCGGCTCGCTATGGCAGGACGACATGCGCAAAATCGCCCACGCAGTCGAGAAACTCAGCCAAGCGCCAATTTTCATAGATGACACGCCGGGAATTACGCCGAGCGAGATGCGCGCCAAAGCCCGCCGGTTGCTGCAGTCCAAAGGCTCCCTCGACCTTGTTCTCGTCGACTACCTACAGCTCATGTCTGGAGGCGGGAAACGGTACGAGAACCGAACCCAGGAAGTCTCAGCCATCTCCCGGTCATTGAAAGCGCTGGCCAAAGAACTCAATGTTCCTGTCGTTGCTCTCTCGCAGTTGAGCCGCGCACCCGAGAGCCGCGGTTCCGGAGATCATCGCCCGCAATTGGCCGACCTCCGTGAATCAGGTTCGATCGAGCAGGACGCCGACGTGGTGGCGTTCATCTTCCGGGAGGAAATGTACAGGCCCGACGACCCCGAACTGGACGGAATTGCCGAGATCATCATCCGCAAGCAGCGCAACGGCCCAACCGGGACAGTCAAGATGGCTTTCATCAAGAGTTCGACCCGCTTCGAGTCGCTCATGCAGGATGGTGGGTCCATGGACGAGGGCTAGAGGTTCCTCGATCCGGCCTTCCGAGCCCTTTTAAGTGCTGTTGCTGCAGCGCCCACGATGCTCACCGTCAAAGTCTCTAACTGCAAAGTAGACAAAGACTTTGCAAAGACACGAAGAAAAGCAACTCTGCGCGGAAGGGAGATCTTGGTCGCTTGCTTGCTGCACGCGGAACCAATCGGTGTCAGATTGCGTATCTTATCTTAGCCCGAGTGCCCGCGCGGCTTGCCAAGCCGCCGCGCCTGCGAGATATTGCTCGATACTGGGTCAACAGCCGGCCCGGGAGGCTGCCATGCAAATATTCAAACCTGCAATCGTCGCCCTAGTCGCATTTTTTGCGCTTTCTGCCTGCAGTGTCAACGTGAAGAAAAACCAGGAAGGCAACGACAAGAACGTCGATATCAAGACTCCATTCGGCGAGATCCATGTGGATAAGGGCGCCGATGTGAAGGACACCGGACTGCCGGTGTATGCCGGGGCGAGGCTGAAGCCAAGTATCGGCGACAATGACGAAAAGAGCGCCAACGTCAACATCTCGAGCTTTGGGTATGGCGTGAGGGTAGTAGCCGTCAGTTATGAGTCGGACGATCCACCATCGAAACTTGTCACTTTCTACAAAGAACAGCTGAAGAGATTCGGAACCGTACTGGAGTGCCACACCGCAGACCATAAATGGGGGCCTCACTCCGGGAATGATCGCGATTCCGAAGAATTGAAATGTGATGGCGACAACAACGGCAAGACAATCGAGTTGAAAGCCGGCAAAAAGAGCAACCAGCACATCGTGGCAATTGACCCTAAGGACAAAGGGGCCGATTTCGCCTTGGTTTACGTGCGCCTGCGCGGCAAGGAAGACACGATCTAGGGAATTCGCCCATATTGGTTCCAACTTCGTTCCTGGTTGACGAAACCGAGGTCCAACCCCATAAGCGATCGCTCTCAAAGGATTGAACTCCTCGCTGTTTTTCAGTACGAGCCAACGTGTTTCCGTCCGACCGCTCAGCTTTGAGATAATCAACCTATCGTGCAACATCCCTGCA
>Ga0134123_10000500_pt1 | contig 25922 bp, 19 predicted proteins | sample KB303_FD_96460 | JGI IMG/M metagenome (GOLD analysis project Ga0134123, IMG submission 96460) | Terrestrial soil microbial communities without Nitrogen fertilizer from Kellogg Biological Station, Michigan, USA - KB3-0-3 | ecosystem: Environmental > Terrestrial > Soil > Unclassified ...
CGCCGTACAGGTCGTGGGCGTCGCTGCGCGTCACGCGCACGCGCACGAATTGGCCGGGCTTGAGTCCTTTGGCGTTGCGGATGCGTACGGTGCCGTCGATTTCGGGCGCATCGGCGCTGGAACGCCCCACCGCGCCGTTCGTGCCCGATTCGTCGATCAGAACGTCGAGAGTCCTGCCTACTTTCTGTTCTAACCGGCGCGTGCTGATTTTCTCCTGCACCGTCATGAACCGCGCGCGGCGCTCTTGCCGCAGTTCCTGCGGGACGGGGTCGGGCAGGGCATTCGCAGCGGCGCCGTCTACCGGCGAATAAGCGAAGCAGCCGACCCGATCGAGTTGTGCGTCCTCGAGGAATTGCAGCAGCTCTTCGAACTCTGCTTCGGTTTCGCCCGGAAACCCGGCGATGAACGTGCTGCGCAGGGTGATGTCCGGGCAGATTTCGCGCCATGCGCGGATGCGTGCGAGATTGTTCTCAGCGTTGGCAGGACGCTTCATCAGTTTGAGGATGCGCGGGCTGGCGTGCTGGAATGGCACGTCGAGGTAGGGCAGCACCTTGCCTTCTACCATCAATGGAACGATCTCGTCCACGTGCGGGTAAGGATAGACGTAGTGCAGCCGTACCCAGACGCCAAGATCTCCGAGGGCGCGGGTCAATTCGGTCATGCGCGTTTTCAGCGGCCGTCCGCCCCAGAACCCGGTCCGGTAGCGGACGTCTACTCCGTAGGCGCTGGTGTCCTGCGAGATCACCAGCAGTTCCTTCACTCCGGCCTTGACCAGGTTCTCGGCTTCCTGCATGACTTCGCCCACGGGGCGGCTCACCAGGTCACCGCGCATCGACGGAATGATACAAAAGGTGCAACGATGGTTGCAGCCTTCCGCGATTTTCAGATACGCGAAATGCTTCGGCGTCAGTTTGATTCCCTGCGGCGGCACCAGGTCGACGAAAGGATCGTGGGGCCTGGGCAGGTGCGAGTGCACCGCGCTCATCGCTTCCTCGGTCGCGTGCGGGCCGGTGACGGCGAGCACTTGCGGGTGCGCCTCCCTGACGATGGTGCCTTTTGCGCCGAGGCAGCCAGTGACGATGACTTTGCCGTTCTCCGCCAGCGCCTCGCCGATTGCGTCCAGCGACTCCTCCACCGCCGCATCGATGAATCCACAGGTGTTTACCACCACGAGATCAGCGTCCCGATAGGTGGCCGAGATCAGATATCCCTCGGCACGAAGCTGGGTGAGAATGCGCTCTGAATCGACCAGCGCCTTGGGACAGCCCAAGGAGACGAAGCCTACTCTGGGCGTTTCAGCGACGGGTTTGGGGATCTTGACTGCAGTCATTCCATATGGGACGGAAGAAAAAGCGGCGCGGGATCATCGACCCCGCGCCGCCTTCGCAATGCGTTGAAGAGGTCAGCCGGTTTTCTTCTGCGGTTGCTTGAAACTGTCGGACTCGGAGTTGGGTGTTTCCGGTTTGGTCTCGGGTGCCTGTGCACCGAAGTTGCCGAAAGGGAAGTTGCCGAATATGGAGCGCGCCTGTTTCTGGAGTTGTTGCTGCATATCGAGAAAGGTGTTGGCGCTCTGATCGAGGTAGTTCGACATCAGCCCCTGGATGGTCGGACCCTGCATCTTCACGAACTGGCTCCAGGCTTCGGCATTGAGCATCGGGTTGTCCCCGAACTTGGGCATGCTCTGCTCTTGAAGTCGGCGCTGGATTTCGATAAAAGTCTGGATGTTTTTTTCCAGGTAACTACCCATCATTCCCTGCATCGCGTTGCCGTAGAAGCGAATGATCTGCGACAACATGTCGGAAGAAAACATCGGTGCGCCGGCGCTCTCCTCCTCGAGAATAATCTGCAGAAGGATGCTGCGGGTGAGATCTTCCTCGCTCTTCGCATCCATTACCTTGAAAAGAACCTGGTCGAGAACCAGTTGCTTGACGTCGGCGAGCGTGATGTAGCTGCTGGTGGCGGTGTCGTACAACCGTCGATTTGGATACTTCTTGATGAGGCGGATCTCTTCAGTCATTTTTTTGTGCAGTCCGGAAAACTTCCCCAAGGTGTTCGGATTGACGATGGCGATGGCTCTGCCGCGGCGCGCGAGAGCGGAATTATAACCTTTTGAAAATTAGGTTTTCCAATGGTTTATGCGGTGCCGTAAAAAAAGTTGACAGGGCATGGGGTGCCTCTTAATATTCCGCTGGTGCAACGCAACAATACAAAGTCAGAGCAGCCGTAACAATTATGGTTTCTCTCTATTAAACAGAACGTTGAAGGGTAACCGTCATGGACGATAAAATTTTTGCACTGAACAAGAAGCACGTTGAGACTGCGGTTCAAGCGGCACAGATCGCGTTCGACAGCATCGAGAAGCTGGCCCGGCTTAACATTGAGGCAGCGAAGGCGTTGTTTCAGGAGGGTCTGGCAGGCGCCAAAACGCTGGCTTCCATAGCCGATCTTGAGCAGATGAAGCAGTGGCGCGACGGTCAGACGCGAGCCGGAGCCGAAAAGGTTCTGGGCTACTCGCGCAACGTTTATGAAATTACGTTCAAGGCCCAGGCCGAAGTTGGTGAACTGCTGGAACAGAGCTTGCTTGAGTTAGGTCAGGAAGCAAGGGATTGGGTTGAGGTGGCGTTGAAATCCTCCCCAGTTGGGCATTCGGAAGCGACGGCCGCAGCGGCGAAGGCGGCGATGGCCAACGCCCAGGCGATGATAGAAGGAATTTCGAAGGCCGCAAAGCAGGCGGCTGGATACGCGGAGGCCAATGTCAGGGCGGCCGCGACGGCGACGGCGGAGGCCGTGAAGAGCGCCGCGAAGTAACGGATACAAGGCTCCTCCCCCTTTATCTAAAGGTTTTCCTTTGGTAAAGGTTCACCCCGGTGGGTAACTCCATCGGGGTTTTTTTTGCCCCGTCCTGGTGCGCAAAAGGGCAGAAAATTGACGCAGCGCGGCAGGTTTTGAACCCTTGAGGTTTCGCCGAGACCCTAAATAGCCTGTACTGACCGATGCTTATTGGTTACTTAGAATCCAACAAGTGAACTGTTATTTCTGGCTTCCCGGACCGGACTTGATGGTATCAATCTGTTTCGCTCGGTTTCGAGTTCCCAGCGGTGCTAGGACATGTGCTGTCCGCCGTTGATCGAAATGTTGGCTCCAGTGACGAAAGCAGCCTCATCTGAAGCCAGATAGATAATCAGACCCGCCACTTCCTCAGGTTTGCCGAGCCGTCCGAGCGGAATCTGCGGCACGATCTTGGAGTCGAGGATCTCCTGCGGAATCGCGGTCACCATTTTGGTGCCTATGTATCCCGGCGAGATGGTGTTCACCGTCACGCCTTTCTTGGCGACCTCATAGGAGAGGGCCTTGGTGAAACCATGCATGCCGGCCTTTGCCGCCGAGTAATTTGTTTGCCCGAAAGCACCTTTCTGGCCGTTTACCGATGACACATTGATTACACGGCCCCAGTTCCGCTCGACCATGCCGTCGAGTACCTGTTTGGTCATGTTGAATACGCTATCCAGATTGGTGCGGATGACTGCATCCCAGTCGGACTTGGTCATCTTTTTGAAGGTCATGTCGCGGGTAATGCCAGCATTGTTGACCAGCACATCTACCGGGCCGACTTCCGCAGCGATGCGTTTGACACAGGCCGCACAGGAATCGAAGTCCGTGACATCCACGGGGTATGCCTGAAAGCTGTACCCGCGGCCCTTCATTCCCGCGAGCCATTCCTTCGCGGTGCTATTGCCCGGCGAATAGGTGGTGACCACGGTGTAACCCTGATCCGCCATCTTGGTACAGATTGACTCCCCGAGTCCGCCCATGCCGCCGGTCACCAGGACGTTTCGTTTTGCCATGGCCGTTTCCTCCCCAGTTTCTTGGTTGCATTGTGCCGCCGGTTCCTTCATCACCCGGGTCTGTCCTTCACGTACCGTCCCGGTGCCGGCTCGATCACTGAAAACTCCGCGTTCCCCAGTGCGACAGGCGCAGGCCGATTGTTTCCGGACTTCGCCCGCAGCCAGCCGACCCAGTGCGACCACCAACTGCCGGTTTGTAGTGTTGCACCTGAGATCCACGCTTCCGCATCCGCTTCAGCTGCGCCATTCGTCCAGTAATGACGGCGGTTCTTTGCCGGCGGATTGACGATGCCCGCCACATGCCCGCTGGCACCAAGCACGAATTCGGTGGGTCCACCCAACAACGCCGCGCTCAGGTGCGCAGTTTTCCATGGAACGATGTGGTCTTCTCGCGTCGCCAGCACGAAAGCGGGTACTTCAATTTCGCCCAAGTCCACAGGCACGCCGCACGCCTCGAGTTTACCGGGAATTCTGAGATTGTTCTCCAGGTACATGTTGCGCAGGTAATAGGCGTAGAGATTGCCGGGCAGGTTTGCTCCGTCCGCGTTCCAGTAGAGCAGGTCGAACGGCCTTGGTTCCCTTCCCTTCAGATAGTTGTTGATCACGAAATGCCACACCAGTTCGTTGGCGCGCAGCATCGCGAAGGTGGCGGCGAGCCGGCTACCGGGCATTGAGCCACCGTGGCGAAATTCCAACTCAGCGCGGTCGACGTACTCGCGGTCCACAAACACGCTGATGTCGCCGGTGTCTGAAAAATCCAGCATCGAGGCAAGCAAAGTCAGTGAGGCAACCGAAGAATCTTTCCTGTGAGCCATGACCGCGAGCGCGGTCGCAAGCAGCGTGCCCCCGACGCAGAACCCCAGGGTGTTGGCTTGTTCGGCGCCAGTGACCGCACGCACCGCATCCAGCGCGGCAAACACACCGTAACGGACGTAGTCGTCCCAGGAGAGATAACCGAGTTCCGGCGGAATGTTGCGCCAGGAGACGATGAACGTCGTGAAACCCTGCTCGACGCAGAACCGCACAAATGAATTCTCCGGCTGCAGGTCGAGGATGTAGTACTTGTTGATAAATGGCGGCACAATGAGCAATGGCCGTTGGAATACCTGGGCGGTGGCCGGGGCGTACTGGATCAGTTGCATGACCTGGTTCTCAAGCACCACCGCGCCCGGCGTGACCGCGAGATTGCGTCCAACTTCGAAGGCGCGTTCGTCGGTCATCGAAATACGCCCGCGGGCAAGGTCTGCCGCAAGCAGCTTCATGCCCTGCGCAAGGCTTTCTCCGCCGCTGGCGCTGGCGAGCTTGATGACTTCGGGATTGGTCGCCGCAAAATTCGTTGGTGCTATGGCGTCCGCGTACTGCCGCAGCACGAATTGCAGCCGCCTCTTCCCATAGCTGTCGAGCTCCGCCAGCTCTCCCAGTTCGCTGAGGAAACGTGCAGTCAGGCCGTAGGCCTGCCGCACATAGCGGAAGAACGGCAAGTCGTTCCACTCCGGAGCGTCGAAACGGTGATCTCCGGCGGTGATAGTGCCTGAATCAAGGTTGCGGCCGCCTGCGAACAGGCTGGCCCAGAGCGCGAGATGCTCGCGATACAGCCGTTCCTGCAGCAGGCGCAGTCTGGCGCGCTGCTCATCCGAACCCATCGCAAGCGCGCGCATCAGTTCGGTGAATTCTTGGCGACCAGACGAGGGAAGCTGGCGCAGAAAATCTTCAATCAGCGCCTGGTTGGCTTTGGCCAGTTCCTGATAGGCACCCGTGAGGGATTCCGCAGGTGAGTTCATGTCGCGGTGGGCGCCGGTAGGAGGTTACAACCTTTGCGATTCTTGACCGCACCCCGGGTCAAGTCAAGCCGAACGCGCTGCGCTCTTCTAACCGGCCGCGCGTGCCACGAAGCCCACCAGCGCGATCGAACCGATGCCCAGTGAAATCAGCGACACCTGCTCCAGCGTGGCGCCGAGTTCCGGACGTCTGTGCAGTCCGGGGATCAGGTCGGCCACGGCTACATACAGCATGCTGGCTACGGCGAATCCAAGCAGAACGGGGATCCACTGCTGCAAGGGCTGCAGGGCTAAGTACGCGAGCAACCCGCCGATCAGGGTGGCAAGGCTGGTCACAAGATTGAAAAGCAGGGCACGCGCACGGCCGAATCCGGAATGCAGCAAGATCAGAAAATCGCCGACTTCCTGCGGAATTTCGTGGGCAATGATCGCAGCCGCGGTGACGATGCCCAGTGCCGTGTCGGCCATGAACGCAGTGGCAATCAGTATGCCGTCGACGAAATTATGGATGGTGTCACCGACCATGATCATCATGCCGCCGCGGCCGTGGTCGTCCGCCGCGACGTGAGGATCGTGTGCCTCGCATTCCTCGGTGTGACAGTGGCGCCACAGAACCAGTTTTTCCATAATGAAAAACAGAAGAATCCCGAAAAGGATCACCGCGGTGAGGGAATGCACGCTCGCAACCTGTTCCAGCGCATGCGGCAGGATTTCCAGAAATACAGCGCCGAGCAGCGCACCGATGGCGTAGCTGATCAGCATCGGCACGCGCGCCGGTGAGGCGCGCCACGCGAAGGCCGCTGCGGCGAGCACGCTGAGAACCGCGCCGACGACGGTCGCGGCGACAATCCAGGCAAGAGTGGACATGAACGACGACGAAGGATGAAAGATCGACTGCCGGCCGCCAGTATAGCGGGGTGTCAAGTCCTCAGCCGGCGAGCCAGATCAGGGCGGCCATTCGGCCAGTAATCTTGTCGCGACGGTGGGAGAAGAAACGCCGCGGGTCAGAGTAAGTACAGACCCCGCCGCCGTGAATCTGCGTCACGCCGATTGCGTGTAGACGTTGCCTTGCCAGCGCGAACAGGTCTGCCCGCCATTTGCCCGGATGGTGGGCGACAAACGCGGTTTCCGCGTCCGTGCTTCGGGCGAGAAATGCATCGCGAACGTCGGCGCCGACTTCAAAGGCGGCCGGGCCGATCGCCGGGCCGAGGAAAGCGAGCAACTCGTCCGAGGCGCTCTGCATTGCGCGCACGGTATTTTCGAGAACGCCGGCGGCCAGCCCACGCCACCCGGCATGTGCCGCCGCGACCACGCTGCCCGCGCGGTCCGTGAGTAAAACCGGCAGACAATCGGCAACCATGATTGAACACACCGAGCCCGGATTGCGCGCGACCGCGGCGTCAGCCTCCACCGGCTGCTGCAGCTTGTCGGCATTCACCACATTTACGCCGTGAACCTGCCGCAACCACTTGGGTTCGGCGGGAAGCAGATCGCGCAGCGTTGCGCGGTTGATCCGCACCGACTCCTGATCATCATCATCGACGCGTTGACCGAGATTCATGCTGGCGAAAGGGCCGGTGCTCACGCCTCCGCTACGGGTAGTGATCAGCGCGCGCACATTTGCCGGCGCCGGCCACTCGGGAACGATCCAGTCGCGGGGCGGTTCACGCATTTCTCAATGCCGACAGCAGTTGCGCGATGTCTGGCGGCACGGGTGACTGCCAGGTCCGTGTCTCCCCGGTCAGCGGATGAACCAGGCCGAGTCTCGCGGCGTGCAGCGCCTGGCGGGAAAATTGCGACGCCTCCGCTGGCAGCGGGGAACCACGATTGCCGAGGCGATAAACCGGATCGCCGATCAACGGATGTCCGATCGAGTGCAGGTGCACGCGAATCTGATGGGTGCGGCCGGTCTCAAGCTGACAGCGCAGCAGGGTCCACGACTGCCCGCGCTCGAGCACGGCGTAATGGGTGGTGGCCGCCTTGCCCGCGGCCAACACGGCCATCCTGGTGCGGCTTACCGGGTGGCGGCCGATCGGGGACTGCACGATGTCGTCGCGCGTTACTTGACCGTGCACCAGCGCCAAATATTCGCGGGTAACCGAACGGGCTTGCAGCTGCCGCACCAAATCGACTTGGGCAGGAACGGTCTTGGCCACTACCAGCAGGCCGCTGGTGTCTTTGTCGAGCCGATGTACGATTCCGGCTCGCGGCACTCCCGAGAGCTGAGGCGCATGTCGGAGCAGGGCGTTCAACATGGTGCCGCTCCAGTTGCCGCTGCCCGGGTGCACCACCAGGCCGGCGGGCTTGTCGACGATCAGGATCTGGTCGTCTTCGAAGATCACCTGCAGCGGGATGTCTTCGGGCCGGTGCGAAGCGTCGCCGGGAGCGGGCTGCGGCGCAACTACGATGGTTTCCCCGCCCCATACTTTGGTCTTGGCGGAGGCGGGCGCTCCGTTAAGAGTCACGTGCCCGCTGCGAATCCAATCCTGAAGGCGGTTGCGCGAGTACTCGGGCAGCAGCCTGACTAGCGCCTGATCGAGACGCAGACCTGCACACTGCGCGGGAACCACGAGGCGATGAGGCCGGTCGGACCATGGCTTTTCTATATAATTCGCCAATTTTGTTGCGGATCCCGTCATGAAACGTAGTGTAGCGATTCTTGCCTTGTTGCTGGCTGCCGGATGCGCGCTGGATCCGATCGACGAAACCAAGAACTGGGGCCCGGAACGGATCTACAGCGCCGCACGGGAGGAACTGGACGGCAAGAATTACCAGAAGGCGATCGGCTACTACGAGAAACTGGAATCGCGCTACCCGTACGGCCATTTCGCCCAAATGGCGCAGATCGAAAGCGCCTATGCATACTGGAAGGACGGTGAAGTCGCCCAGGCGCTGGCAGCCTGCGAGCGCTTCATCAAGTTGCACCCCGATCATCCGAGTGTGGATTACGCCTACTACCTGAAAGGGCGGATCAACTTCAACGAAGACCTGGGATTGATGGGCTATCTCGCGCCCAAGGACATGACCGAGCGCGACCCCAAGGCGGCCAGGGAAGCATTCGACGCATTTCGCGAACTGGTAACGCGCTTTCCGCAGAGCCGCTATGCGCCCGATGCGCGCGCGCGCATGAGTTATCTGGTGAACGCGCTTGCATCGGCCGAAGTGAACGTCGCCGAATATTACATGCGGCGCGGTGCTTATGTTGCCGCGGTCAATCGCGCCCAGTTCGCGCTGATCAACTACCCTCAGGCACCCGCAGTCGAACGCGCCCTGAAGGTGCTGGTGAGGGCCTACGACGAAATGGACCTTGCCGACTTGCGCGATGACGCGAAGCGAACGCTTGACGCAAATTTTCCCGAAGCCCCGGCCAAGCTTCCCGAGAGCAAATCGTGGTGGCAGCTCTGGTGAGCGGATCCATTCCTTGCTCGCCCTTCGCCCCTTCGTCCTAGCCCCTTAGTTCCGGCCGGTCGCGGAAGTGCTCCAGCGCCTCGGGGTTGGCGAGCGCCTCCAGATTCCTTACGGGATTGCCGTGTACAACATTGCGCACCGCGAGTTCGACGATCTTGCCGCTCTTGGTGCGCGGGATATCGCCGACCTGGACGATTTTCGCCGGTACGTGGCGCGTGGTGGTGTTGACCCGAATCCGTTCCTTGATCTTCCTCGCGATTGCGTCGTCGAGTGCGAGTCCATCGCGCAGACGCACGAACAACACCACGCGCACGTCGTTATCCCAGTCCTGGCCGATTACCAGGCTTTCCACCACTTCGTCGAGCTGCTCTACCTGCCGGTAGATTTCTGCGGTGCCGATGCGTACCCCGCCAGGATTGAGCGTAGCGTCCGAACGGCCGTAGATAATCGCAGTGCCACGCGGGGTCAACTCCATGTAATCGCCATGGCACCAGGTGTTCGGGAAACGCTCGAAGTACCCGGCGCGGTACTTTGCGCCCTCCGGATCGTTCCAGAAATAGATGGGCATCGAGGGAAAAGGCGCCGTGCACACCAGTTCACCCTTTTCGCCCACAACGGATTTTCCGTCGTCATCGAATACCTGAACGTTCATTCCGAAGCCGCGGCACTGGATTTCCCCGCGGTATACCGGAGCCGTGGGGTTGCCGAGCACGAAGCATGAGGCGATGTCGGTGCCGCCGGAAATCGAAGAGAGCAGCACGTCCTTCTTGATCGCGCGATAGACGTAGTCGAATCCTTCCGGCACCAACGGCGAGCCGGTCGAAGTGATGGTTTCGACCGAATCCAGCCGGTGCGTATCTATCGGCCTTGCGCCCGCCTTGTTAAGGGCGTCAATATATTTGGCGGAGGTGCCGAACACCGTCATGTGCTCTTCGTCGGCGAAATCGAACAGAACCCGCGGGCCGGGATGGAAAGGTGAGCCGTCGTAAAGGAGCAGGGTCGCGCCGCTGGCGAGACCGGAAGCGAGCCAGTTCCACATCATCCAGCCACAGGTAGTGAAATAGAACAGACGGTCGCCACGCTTCAGATCGGTGTGCAGTTGATGTTCCTTCAAGTGCTGCAGTAGTGTGCCGCCGGCCCCGTGGACGATGCATTTGGGCACGCCGGTAGTTCCGGAGGAATAAAGGATGAGGAGCGGGTGATTGAACGGGAGCCGGCGGAAGCCGATTTCGCGACCACGATAGAGACCCACGAACTCCGCCAGATGCACGCCCTGTCTGATGCCGGCCAAATCCGGTTTCTCGCGGGTATAGGAAACAATTACGGTACGCGCAAGCGTCGGCAGATTCCTGGCGATGTCGGCCACGCGGGGCAGGGTATCGTGGGTTCTGCCGTTGTAATGGTAGCCTTCGACGGCAAACAGCACTTTCGGCCCGATCTGGCCGAACCGGTCGAGAACTCCCTGCGCGCCAAAGTCCGGTGAGCACGACGACCAGATTGCGCCGAGGCTGGTGGTCGCCAGCATGAAAATGATGGTCTCCGGCATGTTCGGCATGAACGCCGCGACCCGGTCACCTTCCTTCACTCCTGCAGCCGATAACGCCTGTGCCGTTCGCGAAACTGCGTCGTACACTTCGGCGAAGCTCATCCGACGGCGCACTTTGTGCTCGCCCCAGAATACCATCGCGGTGTCGTTGTCACGCCGCCGTAGAAGGTTTTCGGCGAAGTTCAATCGCGCGTCCGGAAACCATTGTGCTCCCGGCATTTTTTCGCCATCGAGCAGGAGCCGCTCGCCGCGGGTCTCGGCCACTACCCCGCAGAAATCCCAAAGGGCGGTCCAGAATTGCTCCGGTTCACGCACGGTCCATTCGTAAAGCTGCTCCGAATCCCTGACGCCCGCATTCCAGCGCTGGTTAACCAGGTGAATGAAGCGGGTGATGTTGGACCGGGCGATGCGTTCCTTGGACGGCTGCCACAGGATAGCGGGCGACTGGGTCATGATCTATCTTCTGCGCCTGTGCTTTGGCTCCCGGCGGCTACTCAGGACGCATTTGCGGGAACAGAATCACGTCCCGGATCGAGGCGCTGTCAGTAAACAGCATTACCAGGCGGTCGATCCCGATGCCTTCGCCCGCGGTAGGCGGCATGCCGTACTCGAGGGCGCGTACATAGTCGGCGTCGTAGTACATGGCTTCCTCGTCGCCGGCCTCCTTGACTCGGGCTTGTTCGGAGAACCGCTCCGCCTGATCCTCCGGGTCGTTCAGTTCCGAGAAACCGTTTGCCATCTCGCGGCCTGTCACGAACAGCTCGAAGCGGTCGGTGACCGCCGGATTGGCGTCGTTGCGGCGTGCCAGCGGCGATACGTCGGTCGGATGGGCGACTATGAAGGTGGGCTGGACCAGCTTGTCTTCGGTGGTCTGCTCGAACAACTTCAGTTGCAGCAACCCCAGACCATCGGAGGGAAAGACCTCCACTTTGAAGGTGTCTAGCGCCGTGCGCAGGTACGCGGTTTTGCCAAGCTCGGCCAGAGGGTACTGAGGGTTGTACCGGGAGATCGCCTCGGCCATGGTCAGCCGGTCGAAGCGCTCGCCCAGTTCAATGTTCTCGCCCTGATAGTTGAGAGTGGTCGTGCCAAGCACTTCCTGGGCGACCTTCCGCAGCAGTTCTTCGGTGAGGTCCATCAGATAATTGTAGTCCTGGTAAGCCTCATAGAACTCGAGCATGGTGAACTCCGGGTTGTGCCGGGTCGAAATGCCCTCGTTGCGGAAATTGCGGTTGATCTCGAATACCTTCTCGATACCGCCCACCACCAGCCGCTTGAGATAAAGTTCGGGCGCGATACGCAGGAAAAGATCGATGTCGAGAGCGTTGTGATGCGTGACGAATGGCCGCGCGGCCGCGCCGCCCGGGATGGGCTGCATCATCGGCGTTTCGACCTCGAGATAACCGCGCGTTACGAAGAACTCGCGCATCGTCTGGATCATCCGCGACCGTATCTTGAATACGCGTTGCGCTTCCGGATTCGTGATCAGATCGAGATAGCGCTGGCGGTACTTGGCTTCCTGGTCGGCCAGGCCGTGGAATTTTTCCGGCAAAGGCCGCAGTGACTTGGCAAGCAGGCGCACCCCGGTGGCCTTGACCGTCAGTTCCCCGGTCTTGGTCTTGAAGAGCGTCCCGGTTGCGCCGACGATATCGCCGAGGTCCCAATGCTTGAAGTCGCCATGCACCGATTCGCCGGTAACGTCGTTGGTGACGTAGATCTGGATACGGCCGGACATATCCTGGATGGCGGCGAAGCTCGCCTTGCCCATCACGCGCTTGAGCATCATCCGCCCGGCCACCGTCACTTCCGTGTTCAGCGGTTCCAGCTCTTCGTTGGACCTGGCGCCGTAGTCGCGATGCAGTTCGGCGGCAAGATGCCGGCGGCGGAAATCGTTGGGAAAGGAATTTCCCTGCGCACGCAATTCACGCAGTTTTGTGCGCCGCTCCTCCATGATCTGGTTGCCATCAGCAACCGGCACCTGGTTTTTTTCTTCCATGTCTTTCGGCCTTCAGTGATCTGACCGTCGCGCCTGCGCGGCGTCAATTGATTTGTGATTCGTTGTCACGGTGTCAAACGCCTTGTTTCAGGCTGGCCTCGATGAACGGATCCAGGCCGCCGTCGAGCACCGCCTGGGTATTGCCGATCTCGATGTTGGTGCGCAGATCCTTGATGCGCGACTGATCGAGCACGTAAGAGCGGATCTGATGACCCCAGCCGATATCGGTCTTGGAGTCCTCCATCGCCTGCTTTTCTTCGTTGCGCTTGCGCAGTTCGAGTTCGTAGAGGCGCGCTTTGAGCATGGACATCGCCTCCGCGCGGTTGCGGTGTTGCGAGCGATCGCTCTGGCACTGCACGACTATACCGCTGGGCAGATGGGTTATACGGATTGCGGAGTCGGTCTTGTTGATGTGCTGGCCCCCCGCGCCGCTGGCGCGAAAGGTGTCGACTCGCAAGTCTGCGGGGTTGATCGCGATCTCGATGGTGTCGTCCACTTCCGGGTAGACGAAAACGCTGGCGAACGAGGTGTGCCGGCGCGCATTGGAATCGAACGGGGATTTGCGCACCAGCCGGTGCACGCCAGTCTCGGTACGCAGCGTGCCGTAGGCGTAATCGCCGTTTACCTTCAGCGTTGCGCTCTTGAGTCCCGCCACTTCGCCCGAAGACTCCTCCAGCACTTCCACCTTGAAACCGCGGCGCTCGCAGAATTTGAGGTACATGCGCTCGAGCATTGATGCCCAGTCCTGCGCCTCGGTGCCGCCGGATCCCGACTGGATGTCAAGGAAGCAATTGTTCGGATCCATAGGGTTGGAGAACATGCGGCGGAATTCCATGTCTGCCACGATCTTCTCCATGACGGAGACGTCGTCGGCGACCGCGTTCAGGGTGGCCTCGTCGTTTTCCGACCGTGCCATCTGAAAAAGCTCCCGCGCATCTCTCAGTCCCTGGTCGAGCTTTTCGAGGGTGGTGACCACCGCTTCGAGGTTCTTGCGTTCGCGACCGAGGTCCTGGGCGCGTTTGGCGTCGTTCCAGAAGGCGGGGTCTTCGGTCAGCTTGACGACTTCGACAAGTCGGTTGCGTTTGCCATCGAAGTCAAAGATACCTCCGCAGTTCCCTGGCCCGGATATCAAGGTCGTCGAGTTGATTTTGGAGGGCGTTGAGTCGTTCTGCTTCCATTTGAGATTCCAATCCGGGGTTGAGAGCACGTAGACAGGTAACGAGCCATTTTAACCGATGTCGAGTAACGGGCAGTTCGTCATACCGGCTGCCAGTGATCGAGGACGAGTTGCACCGACCGCAGGCCGTTGAAGTCATTGACCTGTACACGGTAAGTCGCTGCTACGCGCGAGGGAAGCGATGTCTCGCGGCCGAACAGGATGGCATTGAAAACCGGATCGGCGGGCCCGCGGCGCAGGCGCAGCCTCAAATGCCGGCCGCCCACCACCTTCTGTTGGTTCACCTCGAATTCCCCCCAGAACGACGGAGGGGCAAAGCCTTGACCCCAGACTTGTGCGGCAAGCAACTCCGCGAGTGGCAGGCCGATGTCGTCCGGCTGCAAGGATCCATCGGTTTCAATCACGCGCTCGAGATCGGCAGGCGTGAGCAGTTCGCGAATGGTTTTCTCGAACGCGTTCTCAAATGCCGTGATATCGACGCTGCGCACCGTAAGGCCGGCGGCGGCGGCATGGCCGCCAAAGCGCAGTATCAGCCCGGGGTGTCGCTTTGAAACCAGGTCGAGCGCGTCACGAAGATGAAGACCCGGAATCGAACGGCCCGAACCCTTTGCCTCTCCGCCCCCGCCGGGAGCGAACGCGATCACCGGACGATGGAAGCGCTCGCGAAGGCGCGCCGCTACTATCCCGACCACGCCCTGATGCCAGCCGCTGTCGTACAAGCTCAGACTGTAGGTGTCCGCGGGCGTAAATTGCTCTAGCAAAGTCAGCGCGGTTTCCTGCATACCGCCCTCGATGTCGCGCCGCTCCCGGTTGAGCGTATCAAGCCGTCCCGCCAGTGCGGCGGCGCGCCCGCCGTCGTTTGCCAGCAAGCATTCGATGCCGATGCTCATGTCGGTCAGCCGCCCAGCAGCGTTGAGCCGCGGTCCGACGACGAAGCCCAGATCGTGCGCCGAGACGCCCGCCGTATCCCGGCCGCCTACCCGCAACAATGCAGCGATCCCGGGGCGCACCCGGCCTGCGTGGATGCGTTTGAGACCCTGGTCCACCAGAATGCGGTTGTTGTCGTCGAGTCGCACCACGTCGGCGACGGTTCCCAGCGCCACCAGATCCAGCAGGTCTGCGAGGTTCGGTTCGTCCCGACCGCCAAACCAGCGGCGCGCGCGTAACTCGGCGCGCAGCGCCAGGAGAACGTAGAACATGACACCGACGCCGGCCAGATTCCGGCTCGGAAAATCGCAGCCGGGTTGATTCGGGTTGACGATGCAGGCGGCAGCGGGTAGTTGCGCGGCGGGCAGATGGTGATCGGTGATGAGCACCCGAATGCCCAGCTCGGATGCGGCCGCGACCCCGTCGATGCTGGCGATGCCATTATCGACCGTGATCAGAAAGTCCGGGCGGCGCGCCGCGGCCAGCGCCACGATTTCCGGGGTGAGACCGTAACCGTACTCGAAGCGGTTGGGCACCAGGTATTCCACCTGCGCGCCAAAGCTTTGCAGGGCGATCATCCCCAGTGCGCAGGCGGTGGCGCCGTCTGCATCATAGTCGGCGACGATCAAAAGGCGCTGCTTCGCGGCGATGGCGTCGGCCAGCAGCTGCGCCATCGTTACGCAATTCCTCAGCCGCTCGAACGGAGCCAGCCCATTGAACGATGTATCGAGTTGCTGCGCGCCGCTGATGCCCCTCGCGGCATAGATGCGCGCGAGTATCGGGTGCATACCGCTCGCACTCAACAAATCGAAAGCCGCCTGCGGCACGTTGCGCGTGACAATGCGCGGAACGCTCATGCACGGCGTTCCGGTTTGCGTGCCTGCACAACGTCGCGGGCATGGTGCGCCAGAGACCGGGGCCTGTTCCAGATGTGCAAGCTGGCGCCTCGTGTCACCGACCATTCGTAATTTCGGCCGCCGGCAACGGTCGCTAACACGGCTTTGCCGATCCTGCCCGATCGCAACTCGCCGAGAATTGGCGCAAACCAGCGCCTTTCCGCTATTTGGAGCGCGTTTCGCCAGTCTGGCAGGTTACAGCGCAGGAATTCGCGTTCGGCCACGCGGATGTCGACCAGGGTGTTGTTCCCGCCGGCCAGGCTTTCATCTGAAAGTGGGGTGGGGACGATGCCGCCGAGCGTTGCGAGACCGGCGACCAGAGGGTCGTCGCTGTGCACCGCGTCGAAAGGGCTGGCGCAGGCGGGCCGCGTGCCGCCGCCCCAGAACCACAGACTGTTCGCCACCGTGGCACCGCGCTCTGCGCGTGCCGCATTGATCGGATGCGCGTGCAGCAGCATCTGCGCTTCATTGAAAATCCGATGCCAGCGCAGGCGGTCCTCCCCCGCGGGCAGGAAGTGATTGACGTCCCGCCCCATGGCCTCCTTGACGGATACGGTCTCGATCTTCGGCGCTTGCGCCATCCTGAGGTAGAAGCGTCGGGGATGCGGAGCGTGAAAGACCAGATCCTCGGGCTCGAAGTGGCGATTGAGGGCTGTGATCAGCGCGCGCGATTCGTCCTCGGTAATCTCCAGTAAATCCGGGGGCAGCAGAATCAGGCTGTCGTTGTGCACGCGCAGATGGACCGGGTCCGCGCGCAGCCAGTACGCAGCACCAGGTTCGCCGCCATCGGCGGCAAAGGCGAGCGGCGCAACCGGCCAGTCGAGCTGCTTGCTTACGCCGAAACGCCCGCACAGCCAGGCCGGTTCGTGCTCGCACGCAGCGTCTGCAAGTTTTCCGCGGCCCAACAGGATTTCCAGCGCTGGCAACCTCAGTCCGTCATGGGCATCGGATGCACCCGTCTCGGGCCAGAACAAGGAAGGGACAAACAGAGTGACAGTGCGCACGGGAGCGGAAACTGGAACTGCGCCGAGTTTATCACGCGGCATCGAAGCCGCAGCCCATGTGCCGGTGCCCGCCGCTTAGTCATTCGCGCCGGAATGTGGCAGACTTCGCGTCGACACTTGTTCCGACGCACGCTCCACTTTGAAGATTCCATGCTGACGCCATACGAACTGTTTGTAGGGCTGCGTTACACGCGCGCTAAGCGGCGCAATCATTTCATCTCCTTCATATCCATTACCTCCATGCTGGGCGTAGCGCTCGGCGTCGCCGCCTTGATCGTCGTGCTCTCGGTGATGAACGGCTTCCAGAAGGAATTGCGAACGCGCATCCTTGGAGTCGCTTCCCACGTGCAGATCGTGGGACTGGACGGTCACCTGTCCGACTGGCGGAAAACCGCCGCGGAAGTACAACGCCATCCGGAAGTGGTCGCGGCTGCACCTTACATCACCGCCCAAGGGCTGATTTCTCATCACGGAACGGTGCAGGGCACACTGGTGCGCGGGATAATGCCTGGGGAGGAAGCAAGAGTCGCCGACGTGGGCGAGCACATGCGTTCGGGTAGCATGGACGATCTGAGGCCGGGCCGCTTCGGTATTGTCCTCGGCATCGACCTGGCGATGAGCGTAAGCGCGCGTGTTGGCGACAAGATCGTCCTCATCGCGCCGCAGGGCCAGGTGACGCCCGCGGGCATCCTTCCGCGGCTCAAACAATTCGAAGTGGTCGGCATTTTCGAAGTGGACATGGCCGAATACGATGCCGGCCTCGCATTCATGCACCTCGAGGATGCGCAGAAACTATACCGCCTGGACGACAAGGTCTCCGGGGTGCGGCTGAAACTTCATGACCTGTTCAAGGCTCCGCTGGTGGCGCGCGACCTGACGCGCACCCTTAGTGGTGATGTCTATGTGACCGACTGGACGCGCAGCCATGCGAATTTCTTCCGTGCGGTGCAGATAGAGAAGCGCGTCATGTTTATCATCCTGGTGCTCATTGTCGCGGTGGCGGCGTTCAACATTGTCTCCACGCTGGTGATGGCGGTCACCGACAAGCGCTCCGACATCGCCATCCTGCGCACGCTGGGGGCGGCACCCGTGGAGATCATGCAGATTTTCATCATTCAGGGCGCGTTGATCGGACTCGTCGGCATGATCGCTGGCGTGGTCGGCGGTGTGCTGCTGGCGGCGAACATCGAAGTCGTGATTCCCGCCATCGAACGTACGCTGGGTATCCAGTTTCTCGCCAAGGACGTGTATTACATCAGCGATTTGCCTTCCGATCTGCACCTGCGGGACGTGGTCCTGATCGGTCTGACCTCGCTGGGACTGAGCCTGCTTGCGACAATCTATCCGAGCCTGCGCGCATCGCGGGTGAATCCGGCGGAAGCGCTGCGCTATGAGTGAGGCTGTTCTCTCCTGCCGCGACCTGCGCAAGACCTTCCGCCAGGGCGACTACACGGTTCCGGTCTTGCTGGGCATCGACATCGACGTCGCGCGTGGCGAAACGGTCGCAATAGTGGGCGCATCGGGCTCCGGCAAGAGTACGCTGCTTCACCTGCTCGGCGGACTCGACACGGCCAGTGCGGGAGAAGTCACCGTACTCGGCAAGCGTCTGGACTTGTTGAACGAGAAGGAAAAGGGAAGGCTGCGCAACCACGCGCTCGGCTTTGTCTATCAGTTTCACCATCTGTTGCCGGAATTCACGGCGCTGGAGAACGTCGCGATGCCATTGCTGATCCGGCGCCTCGAACCGGCCGCGGCCGGCAGTCGCGCGGCCGCGATCTTGCAGCGGGTCGGACTCCAGGCGCGCCTTACGCACACGCCCGGCGAACTGTCAGGAGGCGAGCGCCAGCGCGCGGCGCTTGCACGGGCTCTGGTCACGGAACCGGCTTGCGTGCTCGCGGACGAACCCACGGGCAACCTCGATCGTCACACCGCCGAGGGCATGCTCGACCTGATGCTCGGGTTGAACCGTGATCTCGCCACAAGTTTCGTGGTGGTGACTCACGATCCGACGATCGCAGCCAAGATGCAGAGAACTCTGAGGCTCGAAGACGGGGAACTGAAGCCGGGTCAGGGGCGAGAGAAAGGGGAAAGAACTAACTAGGATGCCTTCAAGAAACACAATGCAACCGTCTCGAGTACACACACCCACTCCGCGCGCAACAGTGCGCGGCATATTTCATTTTCTTGTGGCATCCATGCGCGTGCGGCGGCGTTTGTTCCAGGACAAAGTAACGTGCACCCGCCAGGCGGCAATCGCGAGCAGATAGCCGGCAACAGCGAGGATCAGAGCCAGCAGGAACAGGCCGAGCACAAAAGGTCTGCCCATCGCGGCTATCCAGTGGTATAGCGCCGGAATCCAATCCCTGATCGGCAGCGCCAGCAGGTCGAGATCGCCGCCGGGAAGAACCTGACCGTTGCCACCAGTGACGAACATGCCGAGCTTGTAGGCGATGTAATACAAGGGAACGATGGTGAATGGATTGGTATACCAGGTGAGGATCACCGCGACCGGCAGGTTTACGCGAAAGAGGATCGCGAACAGAGCGGCCGAAAGCATTTGCAGCGGTCCGGGCACCAGTCCACAGAACAAACCGACGGCCGTGCCACCCGCCACAGACTTGCGGTTGAGGTGCCAGAGGTTGGGGTGATGCAAAGCCGTGCCGAAAAAGCGAATGTACCGATTTTCGCGGATGCTTTCGTGGCTGGGCAGATACTTGCGGAAAAACTTTCGTGGCATGAAGGTGGCGAATTGTACCGGAAGCGCTGCGGATGATCCTCAATGTAGCCGCCCTCGTGGCCGGCGCCTGGTGGCTGCAACAGCAGTCCGAGCTTCCTGATTTGACCGGAGCGGCGGTACTGGTTCCGCTGGGTGCGCTTTGGTTGTTCGCGGCGCACAGAAAGGGTGCGGCTGCAGCGATGGCAGCCCGCGCGACGGCCCTGGGAGCATTTGCGATCGGCGGTTTTTTCTGGTCTGCCGCAATGGCGCAATGGAGTCTCGCGCACGCGCTGCCGGAGCCGTGGGAAGGGCGCGATATCGAGCTGTCCGGGATCATTGCCGAAATGACCCAGCCTGCCGAGCGCGGCGTGCGCTTCGCCTTTGACGTCGGCACTGTATATACGCCCGGCGCAGAAGTCCCCCCGCTTATTTCCCTCACCTGGTACCCGCCGGCAGACGCCGCCCAGACTCCGGAGCTGTATCCGGGACAACGCTGGCGGCTTACCGTCAGACTGCGGCGGCCTCGCGGCAACGCCAATCCGGGAGGGTTCGATTTCGAAGCGTGGATGCTGGAGTGGGGGATTCGCGCCATCGGATATGTCAGAGCCGATGCCCCGGCCGCGTTGATGGCGCCGCAGGTGAACCGTCCAGGCTATGTTCTGGAACGGCTTCGCGAGTCGGTGCGTACTAGACTTTTGCGCGCGCTCGATGGCCGGCCTTACGCTGGGGTGATCGTTGCGCTTGCGGTAGGCGATCAACACGCCATTCCGCCGGTTCAATGGCGGGTATTCACCCGCACGGGTGTCAATCACCTGATGAGCATTTCCGGACTGCATATCACTATGGTGGCCACCCTTGCCTACCTGCTGGTGTCGCGACTGTGGCGCCGGTCGGAAAGGTTGACCCTTAGCCTGCCGGCGATGCGGGCAGCCGTCATTGCCGGCCTTGTAGCCGCGCTGGCTTACGCGGCGCTGTCGGGATTCGCGGTACCGGCGCAACGCACCGTCTTCATGCTGGCGGTCGTGGCTGTCTCGCTGTGGCTGGGTTGGACGATGCGTCCGCTCTCGGTGCTGGCTGCGGCGGCGGCACTGGTACTTGTTCTCGATCCCATGGCAGTGATTTCCGCCGGGTTCTGGCTGTCATTTGGCGCCGTCGCGGTGATCATGCTGGCCGGCGGCGGCCGCGTCGGGCGGATTTCCTGGCTGGGTGCGTGGGCGCGTACCCAATGGGCGGTCACCTTGGCGCTGGTGCCGCTATTGCTGGCGATGTTTCAGCAAGTATCCCTGGTTTCGCCGGTCGCGAACGCGTTTGCAATTCCGCTGGTGAGCCTGGTCGTGGTGCCTCTTACCCTGCTCGCCGTCGTGCTGCCGCTCGATTGGCTTGCGCATCTCGCGCATGCGGTCATGGCGCTTTGCATGAGGCTGCTGGAGATGCTGGGCCATGTTCCCGACGCTGCTTGGCAGCAACATGCGCCCCCGTCGTGGGCGGTGCCGCTGGCGCTGCTCGGCGCGCTTTGGATGCTGCTGCCCAGGGGCTTTCCGGCGCGCTGGGCGGGGGCCGGGTTCTTGTTGCCCCTGTTCCTGTGGTCGCCGCCTCGCCCTTCAGCCGGCGAGTTGTGGCTCACGGTGCTGGATGTCGGACAGGGCTTGGCGGTGTTGGCGCGCACGGAAGGACACGCGTTGCTCTACGATACCGGTCCGGCGTTTTCGGACCAGGTGAGCGCCGGGGAACGCATCGTGGTGCCGTACCTGCGCGCAAGCGGCGTCCGCCGACTGGACGGCGTCATCGTCAGCCACGACGATCTGGATCACAGCGGCGGAGCGCTGGCGGTGTTGCAGGCGATGCCGGTGAAGTGGTTGTCTTCCCCGCTGTCCGACGTTCATCCGATCAGCGAAGCGGCGCCCCACCGGCGTTGCAGCTCGGGGCAGAGCTGGGAGTGGGACGGCGTGGCCTTTGAGATCCTGCATCCGCAGGCTGAAAGTTATAATGACTTCGGTCTCAAGGATAACGATCGCGGTTGCGTGCTCAGGATCGTATCGCCTTACGGGGCCGTGCTGCTTCCGGCTGACATCGAACGACGCAGCGAGTTGCGGATGCTGCGCGAAGGCCGCGAACGTCTATCTGCCGAAGTGATGATCGCGCCCCATCATGGCAGCCGCACTTCCTCTACGCCGGAATTCGTGCGTGCGGTGGCGCCGCGGCTGGTGATTTTCTCGGTGGGATACCGCAATCGCTTCGGTCATCCACACCCGGCCGTGGTGAGCCGCTACCGCGAACAGGGCAGCGAGAGGGTTCGCACCGATCTTGCCGGAGCGGTGATGGTCAGGATAAGCGCTTCGGGGATAGAGACGTCGGGATGGCGACAGCTGGAACGGCGTTACTGGCAGGGTCTTTAGGTTGGTTATCACTGCAGGTATATGGTCAAAGTGCAGGAATTCACCCGCGATACCGCCTCGGCTGAATGGCTTAAAGCCGTGACGGCGCGCTTGTCGCCGGTTGACGGCGACCTGGTGACGCGCGCCCACCTGTGGGCGCGCGAGCAATATGGCGGTAACCTGCACCCGGCGGGTACGTCCTGGATCGACCACGCGCGCGCGGCCGTGGGCATACTCAGCGCTCTGCGCGTCGACGGGGAAGCGATCGCGGCGACTCTGCTGCTTGGTGTCCAGCTCTCGTCCCCTGCACAGCGCGAAGAGGTCCGGGCGCAGTTCGGGGCCGGGGTTGCGGCATTGTTGGAAGGCGTGGCCAGCATGGCACAGATTCAGGTATTGCGCGGGCGCGTCGGGTCCGGACCCGGGCACTCCGATCGCGCGGCGCAACTCGAATCGTTGCGCAAGATGTTGCTGGCGATGGTCCAGGATGTGCGGGTGGTGCTGATCAAACTGGCAGATCAGGTGCAACTGTTGCGGGAACTCGCGGCGACCGGCGATGCTCAAACCCGCGAGAACGCCGCGGGCGACACCATGGATCTGTTTGCGCCGCTGGCGAACCGCCTCGGCGTCTGGCAGATCAAATGGGAACTGGAAGATCTGGCATTTCGTTTCCTCGAGCCTGAAACTTACAAATTGCTCGCCCGCCAGCTGGACGAGAAGCGCGTCGATCGCGAGACCTACATCGCCAACATGGTCGAATTGCTGCGTGCGGAGCTCGCCCTCAGCAGAGTCGTCGGCGAAGTCGCCGGTCGGCCGAAACATATCTATAGCATCTGGCGCAAGATGCAGAGCAAGGGCGTGGGGCTGAAAGATCTCTTCGACGTGCGCGCGCTCCGCGTGCTTGTCAGCGACGTGAAGGATTGCTACACGGTACTCGGTCTGGTGCATGACCTGTGGACCCCGGTGCCGCACGAGTTCGACGATTACATCGCCAGGCCCAAATCCAACGGCTACCGGTCGCTGCATACCGCCGTAGTGGGCCCGGAAGGCAAGGTGCTGGAGGTGCAGATCCGCACTCACGAAATGCACCAGCACGCCGAGCTTGGCTTCGCCGCACACTGGCGCTACAAGGAAGCGATCCAGGGTGAAGCGGCGTTCGACGAACGCATAGCCTTGCTGCGCCGGATCCTCGATTGGCGCGACGAACTCGCGGATGCGGGTGAACTGGCCGAATACTTCAAGACCGGGCTGTTCCAGGACAGCGTCTATGTAGTAACGCCGCAGGGGCGGGTGATCGACCTGCCGCGCGGTGCGACGCCCATAGACTTTGCTTATCACGTGCACTCGGAGCTCGGCCATCGCTGCCGCGGCGCCAAAGTCAACGGCCAGATCGTGCCGCTGACCTACGCGCTCTCCAATGGCCAGCGGGTGGAAATTATCGCCGCCAGGGAAGGCGGCCCGTCGCGCGATTGGCTCAATCCCGCGCTCGGCTTCCTCAAGAGCAACCGTGCGCGCGCCAAGGTTCGGCAGTGGTTCAACTCGCAGCAGTTCGAGGAGGCCGCTACCCACGGCCGTGCCGTACTGGAACGGGAACTGCAACGGCTCGGCAAGAGCGGCCAAAATCTCGACGAGCTCGCGGCACGGCTGAACTATGCCAAAGTGGAGGAACTGTTTGCCGCATTCGGCCGCGCCGAGGTGACGCCGCGGCAATTGCAGTTGGCCATCGGTGGGTCTGACTTTGCGGTTGCGCCGACACCTGAACAGAGGTTTGCGGCGCCGGCGAAACCCAATGCATCAGGAATCCTGGTTGTCGGCGTCGACAAGCTGCTCACGGTACTGGCGCGTTGCTGCAAGCCGGCGCCACCGGACGACGTCGTCGGTTTTGTGACGCGTGGGCGCGGCGTGACGGTGCACCGGCAGGATTGCCGCAACGTCAAGCGTCTGGCGGCCGAACGCCTGATTGCAGCCGAGTGGGGAAAGACCGGGGAATCCCGCTTTCCGGTGGATGTGGACATCGTCGCCGGCGCACACCCGGCTGTGCTGCGCGAAATTCTCGATATTTATACGCGCGAGAAGGTGCGGGTTATCGCCAGCAAGTCGGTGAGCCAGGATCTCGGTGCCAGGATCGCATTTACTCTGGAAGTGCAGGACCTGGCGCAACTCGGGCGGCTGCTCGCGCTGGTCCGGGATGTGTCCGGCGTCGAGTCGGCGCGGCGCCGATAAGAAGTTTGAACGGCCTTATCCTTTCGGCTAGAATCCGCCCTTCATCAGGCGCGTAGCTCAGCTGGTTAGAGCACCACCTTGACATGGTGGGGGTCGATGGTTCGAGTCCATTCGCGCCTACCAATTTCCGCGAGGGGCAGGGGAAAAATGAGTATCCGAACTTGGACGACGGGACCGACGCAGTATCGTCGCTGAACCTTTTTTCCTTTGACGAAAAAGTGCGGTTCGGCCGCACTTTTTTTTTACACCGAGCCTGATCCTGACCATGCCCATCGTCCGATTGCCAGACGGTTCGCAAAAGACGTTCGACAAGCCGGTCACGGTCGCCGAAGCGGCGGCTTCGATCGGCGCCGGACTGGCGCGCGCCGCGCTCGCCGGCCGCGTCAACGGCAGGCTGGTCGACACTTCCTACGTGATCGACAGCGATGCCGACCTCGCGGTGGTCACCGAAAAGGATCCCGACGGACTCTCGATCCTGCGCCACTCAACCGCCCACCTGCTGGCACATGCGGTCAAGGAACTGTATCCCGATGCGCAGGTCACCATCGGCCCGGTCATCGAGGACGGGTTCTACTACGATTTTGCCTACAAACGGTCTTTCACTCCGGAGGACCTTGCGGCGATCGAGAAGCGCATGGCGGAAATTGCCCGGCGCGATATCAAGGTCGAGCGGCGGGTATGGGACCGTTCCGAGGCAGTCAGTTTCTTCAAGAGCCAGGGCGAACACTACAAGGCGCAGATCATCGAGGCCATCCCCGGAAACGAAGCGATCTCCCTCTATGCCCAGGCGAACTTCACCGACCTGTGCCGCGGCCCGCACGTGCCGTCCACCGGCAGGCTCAAGGTGTTCAAGCTGCTCAAGGTTGCCGGCGCGTACTGGCGCGGCGACTCGAGGAACGAAATGCTGCAGCGGGTTTACGGCACCGCCTGGGCAAGGAAGGAGGACCTCGACGCTTATCTGTTCCGGATCGAAGAGGCCGAAAGACGCGACCACCGCAGGCTTGGCAGGCAGCTCGACTTGTTCCACCTGCAGGAGGAAGCGCCGGGGATGGTGTTCTGGCATCCCAAGGGCTGGGCGATCTGGCAGCAGATCGAGCAGTACATGCGCGAAACATTGTCGCGGCACGGTTATCGGGAAGTGCGCACCCCGCAGGTGATGGATCGCGTGCTCTGGGAAAAATCCGGGCACTGGGAAAACTACCGTGAACTGATGTTCACCACCGAATCGGAAAAGCGCGATTACGCGGTGAAGCCGATGAACTGTCCGGGGCACGTGCAGATCTTCAACCAGGGCATCAAGAGCTATCGCGAGCTGCCTTTGCGGCTGGCCGAGTTTGGCGCCTGCCACCGCAACGAGCCCTCCGGCGCATTGCACGGCATCATGCGGGTGCGCGGATTCACCCAGGACGACGCGCATATTTTCTGCACCGAGGACCAGGTGCAGGACGAGGCCGCTGCATTCATCGAATTGCTGCAGAAGATCTATGCCGACTTCGGCTTTGACGAGATCCTGATCAAGCTGTCGACCCGACCGGTCAAACGCATCGGATCGGATGCGACCTGGGACCGGGCCGAAGCGGCGCTCAAGGCAGCCCTGTCCGTCAAGGGCCTCAAATGGGACTTGAACCCGGGCGAGGGTGCGTTCTATGGCCCAAAGATCGAGTTCTCGCTCAAAGATTCGATCGGCCGAGTGTGGCAATGCGGGACTTTACAGATTGACTTCGAGCTCCCTCATCGGCTTGGATCGGAGTACATCGCCGAAGATAACAGCAGGAAGACGCCTGTTATGCTCCACCGGGCGATTTTAGGATCGATGGAACGGTTCATCGGCATCCTGATCGAGAATTACGCCGGCGCCATGCCGCTCTGGCTGGCGCCGCACCAGGTAGTGGTCATGAACATCTCCGAGCACCAGGCGGAATATGCCGGCGAAGTTGCCGAGCGCCTCAAGACGGCTCGATTGCGTGCCTTTGCGGACTTGAGGAACGAGAAAATTACCTATAAGATTCGCGAACATAGTTTGCAGAAGCTGCCTTA
>Ga0134123_10000501_pt1 | contig 25842 bp, 33 predicted proteins | sample KB303_FD_96460 | JGI IMG/M metagenome (GOLD analysis project Ga0134123, IMG submission 96460) | Terrestrial soil microbial communities without Nitrogen fertilizer from Kellogg Biological Station, Michigan, USA - KB3-0-3 | ecosystem: Environmental > Terrestrial > Soil > Unclassified ...
ATGAAAAGCACACCGAGGAACCCGGCCACCACCGCCAGCCAGCGGCTGCGGCTCACCTCCTCGCGAAGCCACCACACCGCGAACAAGGTCACCAGCAACGGGGAGACGAAACTGACTGCCTTCACTTCGGCCATTGGCAGGAAACTCAGTGCGCCGAAATAACAGAACGTCGAACCGACCAACAGCGCGGCCCGCAGGATCTGCCCGCCCGGCTGCGCTGTCTTCAGCAAGCCGGTCCCCAGTCTCGGCGCGAACAACAGCAGCATCAGCACGGTATGCACGGTGTACCGTGACCACACCAGAATCGCCACCGGATAGTAACGGCTGAGGTACTTGGCGGTGGTCTCCAGGATGGAAAAACACAGCACCATCACCATCATGTAGAGGACGGCGCGCGCGGACGGGCGGAGCGCGCGAAAGCGTGTGGCGAAGGCTGCGGTCAAAGACGGCGTGGAAGGAGCGGACGGAAGCGGCGAATTCTAGCCGAACTCGCGACCCCGGGGGGCTTCGCATTCGCCCCGCCCACTCCATGGCACGCGGCAAAAGCCGTATGATACGAGGTCAGCCCCGATTCATTGTTCCAGGAGTATGCAGCAATGCGCATGGAAGTCCACGTTCACGGAACCGTCCTGCTGAGAGCCGGCACCACCACCTCGCAGATCGAGGAAGCAATGCGGCCGTGGCTGGAATATATAGACGAGGACAATCTGGCCGACGCGAAAAGCGTGCACCCGGATGAACCCGGCGTGGTGTTCGACAAACGCCGCCGCGTGCTCGAGGTCTGCTGGACCGGAGACGTGGGCCGCAGCTTTCACCAGATCGTGTCCGAAGCGCTGGCCTCGCTCAACCCGTTCAGCGAGGAAGCGGCGGCGTTCGAAGTGAGTTACTACCTCGAAGACGGCCAGGACGAGTTCAGTATGATTTTCGTCGGCCCCACACCCGAGACCATCTACGAGGCGCAGCGCCGGCGCATGATCGAGGACGTGCAGAATCTGCTGTCGCGCCAGTTCACCGAAGCCGAAGTCGCGCAGGTCGCCGCGTTGATCAATCAGTTGTTCGAACGCAACTGGAAAGGCGGCACGACCGCGGCACAGGCCGGCAGCGGCTCTTCCGAAGTGGTGCCGATGCCGCCGGGAAGAAAGCATTTGCATTGAACGGCAAGTGAATGCGTGAAGGGTGAATGAGTGAAGGGGTAAAAGCACAGGAACTGCCAGCGTGCGCCCGGGTTTGACCCGGGCGCTTTTTTTGTATCGAACCGATCAACCCTGTGGTGATGAATTCCGCAACAGAATCCGCCGTCCCGCTACGGCGCTTGCCCGCGGTAAAGCTCGACGCCCAGGGCCGGCGCAAGGTCGACCTCGCCGCGGTGATCTCGCTCGCGGTGCCGTTGTTCGTAAACAGCAGCATCCAGGCGCTGCTCAATCTGACCGACACCTGGTTCATCGGCAGATTGTCCACCGATGCCACTGCAGCGGTCGGCGCCTCATATTGGTTTCTGATCGTTGTGATCTTGCTGTTCGGCGGCGCGGGTCTCGCGGTGCAGACCCTCACCGCACAGGCCTACGGCGCGGGCGACAACCGGGCGGCCGCGCGCTCCGTATGGGCGGGCATGTGGGGCGTGCTGCTGATTGCGCCGGCATTCGTGACGATCGCATTCTGCGGTCCCATAATCATCGGCTGGCTTAAGCTCGAGCAGAACGTGGCGCATCTGGCCGCAGAGTACTGGTTTCCGCGCATGCTCGGCGGCATGCTCGCAGTCGGTATCTGGAGCATGACCGGTTTCTTCAACGGCATTGGCCGCACCCGGGTGACGCTCGCGATTATGACCTTCGTAGCTTTGGTCAATGCGGTCCTCAATCAACTATTCATCTTCGAGTTGGGTTGGGGAATTGCCGGCTCGGCGTGGGCAACCACCGCGGCCATGTTCGCGGGCTTGGTGCTGGCGACGGCACTCTTTACGCGGCGCGCGATCGATCGCGAGTACCAGTCGCGGCGGACCTGGCGCCCAAATGCAGCCGAGCTCGCCAGGCTGTTCCGCGTGGGCATCCCGATGGGCCTGTTTCCGGCGATCGACGTCGCGGGCCTGGCGATGTTCCAGGCCATGCAAGTGGCCGAAGGCGCGGTCGGCGGGGCGGCCACGCAGATCGTGATGATGCTGACATCTCTCGCCTACCTGCCTACGATGGGCTTCGCTCTCGCCGGAACAACCCTGGTGGGCCAGAGCATCGGCGCCGGCGACAAGGACTGGGCCGCCCGCGTTGGCAATGCCACCATCAGGCTGGCAGTGACGTACATGGGGGCGGTGACGGTGTTCCTGGCGGTGGTCGGACCGTGGCTGATTCCACTGTTCGTCAATCCGTCCGACCCGAATGCTGCCGGGGTCATTTCGCTGGGCCGTACGCTGCTGTGGTTCGCGGCCGGCTACCAGATCTTCGACGGCCTGAACCTGGGCGCGGGCTTCTGCCTGCGCGGCGCCGGCGACATGAAAGTGCCGACGGTGGCGCTCATCTTCCTTTCCTGGTTCGGCTTCGTGCCTTTCACCCACATGTTTACGTTTGCGCCCGGACAGGGCTGGGTGGATTTCCTGCCGCAATTCGGTTACGGCACCGTCGGCGGGTGGGCGGTTGCGCTGGTCTATACCTGCATGCTTGGCAGCCTGATCTATCTGCGCTGGCGCTCCGGGGCGTGGCGCAAGATCGACCTGCGGTAAGATGCAGCTGCAAGCCACAGAGGGCGCGATACCAAGCTGCCCCACACCATCGGGAGAAGCTCCATGAACAGGCTCATTCGTTCGGCTGCCGCGGGCGTTCTCGCCGGCGCAGTCTTCACGTTGCACGCGGCGGTGCTGCCGGAAGCCAAGCCCGAGGACGTCGGCCTGTCCTCGCAACGTCTAACCCGGCTCGATGCCGCCATGCAGAAGGCGGTGGACTCCGGCGAACTGCCCGGAGTGGTCATCCTGATCGCGCGCGATGGCCGGCTCGCCTATGCCAAAAGCTTCGGATGGCAGGACCGCGAGAAGAAAATACCGATGCGCAACGACTCCATTTTCCGCATCTACTCGATGACCAAACCCATCGTCAGCGTCGCGGCAATGATGCTGGTCGAGGAAGGCCGGCTCGGGTTGCACGAGCCGGTCTCCAAGTTCATCCCCGAGTTCAAGGACATGAAAGTCGGCGTCGAGGTCAAGGACACGTCAACCGGCGCCTCCACGCTTTCCCTGGTGAACGCAAAGCGGCAGATCACGGTACAGGACCTGTTGCGCCATACCTCGGGCCTCACCTATGGCGTTCTCGGACAGGACACGCCGATCAAGAAAATGTACCGCGATGCCGAAATTTTTTCGCAGAAATGGGTGCTCGCCGATTTCGTCAAGGCGCTCGCCAAACTGCCGCTGGTCTACGAACCCGGCACCACCTGGGAATACGGACATTCGACCGACGTGCTGGGGCGCGTCGTCGAAGTGGTGTCCGGCCAGACCCTTGACGTGTTCCTGTCCGAACGCATTCTCAAGCCGTTGAAGATGGTCGACAGCGGCTTTCACGTGCCGGCCGACAAGCTGAACCGCCTCGCGCAACCGGCGCCCGACGTGTACACCGGCAAGACCCCGGAACTGCTCGACGTCACCAGGCCGGCGACTTTTTTCGCCGGCGGCCACGGCATGGTTTCAACAGCCGGCGACTACCTGCGCTTCGGGCAGATGCTCGAAAACGGCGGCGAACTCGAGGGCGTGCGCATTCTCGGCCCAAAGACGGTGGAGTACATGACGGCCAATCATTTGAACCCGAACATCAGTCACGGCCCGACCTTCCTGCCCGGGCCGGGCCACGGCTTCGGCCTGGGTTTCGGCACTCGCCTCGAGACGGGACAGTCGGAATGGCCGGGCACGCCAGGCGATTACTACTGGGGAGGCTACGCCGGAACCTACTTCTGGGTGGATCCGCTCGAAGACCTGGTGCCGGTCCTGATGTCGCAGGAGCCCGTGCGCCGGCCGCACTATCGCACGCTGCTGCGCAACCTGGTATATCAGGCGATCATCAACTAGCATCTCATCATCGTGGCACGCCGGTTCTGCGGACACTGGCGTATAGTTTTTCCTGATCCTTCATTCTTCAATACCTTCGGGATACAGGTGTCCTTCCGCGCTGCCGGCCTTCCGCTTCTTCTGCTCACCGCTTTGATGCTTGCGCCGCTGCCGGCGCACGCACAGACCGGGCGAACTTTCCTGTTGGTCGCTCAGCCCGAGATGGTCGATCCGAATTTCTCCGGCACCGTGGTGCTGGTCATGCGTCCGGAGGACAGCGGCCCGCTGGGTCTCATCCTCAATCGCCCGACTCCAGTGCAGATGCGTGAGCTGTACCCGCAACGAAGAGAGCTGGCTGGCCGCGACGATCTCGTGTTCTTCGGCGGGCCGGTGCAGCCCGATGCCCTGCTCTTCGCGTTCCGCTCCGCGGTGAAACCGCCGAGGGGTCTGAATGTGAGCGGGGACATCTACATCAGCGGTTTCAGCGAGGTGCTCGACGAACTGCTCAGGCATCCGGAGAACGCCCGCGAGCAACGCTTCTTCGCCGGCTATGCGGGCTGGGCGGAAGGACAGCTCGAGTTCGAAATCGAGCGGGGCGGCTGGTACACGCTGCCGCTGGATGTGGACGCGATTTTCAAGATGAATCCGCTGACGATCTACGATGAACTGTTGAAGCGCGCCACCGTGCGCCGCATCGAAACCCGGCAGCATTTGCGCGACAGGACCACGGCTGCCGCCAACCGTTACTGACCCGCCGTCGGTTTGAATGATGCTGTCCAATCCGCGCCTGATACCCATGGGAGACCGGGCACTGGTCATCGAATTCGGCGACCGGGCCGATCCCGAACTGAGCGCCCGCATTGCCGCCGCCGCGCAGCACCTGCGCGCCGCGCCGCCGCCGGGAATACTCGACATTGTTCCCGCCTATACCACCCTGGCCCTGCACTACGATCCGGCGCTGATCGGTGTGGGCACGACTCCCTACGAGGCGCTGATCCAGAAGATCCAGACCTGGCTGCGTACGCAAGCCGATGCGAAGTTGGCGCCTGGACGGCTGGTGGAGATTCCGGTCTGCTACGGCGGTCCCTGTGGTGAGGATCTGGACGAGGTCGCGCGCCGGCACGGGCTTACGCCAGCGGAAGTCGCGACGATTCACGCCGGCACGGATTACCGCGTGTACATGCTGGGTTTCGTGCCCGGTTTCGCCTACCTCGGCGACGTGGACGCGCGCATTGCGACACCGCGCCGGGACACGCCGCGCCCGCGCGTTCCGGCCGGCAGCGTGGGCATCGGCGGTGACCAGACCGGCGTGTATCCGCTGGAAACGCCGGGAGGCTGGCATATCATCGGCCGCACGCCGGCGAAAATGTTCACCCCGAAAACAGAGCCGCCCTGCCTGCTCCTAGCCGGCGATACGGTGCGCTTCGTGGCGATATCGCAAGCCGAGTTCGACGCCCTGTCCGGAGCGCGGGTTTGAATATCCGGGTCCTCAAACCCGGCATGCTCACGACGCTGCAAGACAGCGGCCGGAACGGGTACCAGCATTACGGCTTGCCCGTGTCAGGCGTGATGGATCTGTTTTCCCATCGGGTCGCCAATATCCTGGTGGGCAACCCCGGGGACGAAGCCACGCTCGAAGTGACGCTGCAGGGCCCGCGCCTGGAATTCGCGCACGACACGCTGATCGCGATCTGCGGCGGCGATCTGTCTCCGGCGATCGGTGGCGCCGAGGTCCCGGAAGGCAAGGCGGTCAGAGTGCGTGCCGGCAGCGTGCTCCAATTCGGCGACTGCCGCGCCGGTTGCCGCGCCTACCTGGCGGTGCGCGGGGGCTTCGACGTGCCGCCCGTGATGGGCAGCCGCAGTACCTACGAGACGGCCCAGCTCGGCGGCATGAATGGACGGGCGCTCAGGAAGGACGACGTCCTGCGCATCGGCGCATCCGAGGGACATCTCTATCCCGGTCTCGAGGCGGAACTCGCGCTTACCGGGCGAGCCTTCGCGTCTCCGAGATGGGCGGTGAATCAGCACATCGAGAAACTCGGCCGCACGCCGCAGCTGGTGCGGATTATCCGCGGCCGTCATTGGGAAGCCTTCCCCGCGGCCGCACGCGATGTGCTGACCGGGACCGAGTTCGGCATTGCGGCGGACTCCAACCGGATGGGCTTTCGCCTCGCCGGCGAAGTCATCGATCCCGGCAAACCGATGGAAATTCTGTCGGAAGCCGTGACCTTTGGCACAATCCAGGTTCCGCCGGGCGGCAAGCCGATCGTTTTGATGGCAGACCGGCAGACGATGGGCGGCTATCCGAAGATAGCCGAGGTGGCGAGCGTGGACCTGCATCTGCTGGCACAGCTCAAACCGGGCGACCGGCTGCGTTTCAAACTGATCTCCCTGGCGCGAGGGCACGCGCTGTGGCTCGCCCGCGAGCGGGAGATCACTACTATTCGCGAGGCGGTGGAAAGACATTTCACGCAATGATGCGAACCCTCGACCTCAATTGCGACATGGGTGAAGCCTTCGGTGCATGGCATATGGGCGAGGATGCCGCGTTGCTCGATCACGTCACCTCGGCCAACATCGCCTGTGGCTTCCATGCCGGCGATCCCGGCACGATCCACCGCACTGTGAAAATGGCCATCGAAAAGGGCGTGGCCGTCGGCGCCCATCCGTCACTGCCCGACCTGCAGGGTTTCGGGCGCCGCGCGATCGCGATCGCTCCTGCCGAAGCCTACGATATGGTCTTGTATCAGATCGGAGCGGTGGCCGCATTCGCGCGTTCTCTGGGCGGCCGGCTCTCGCACGTGAAAGCGCATGGGGCGCTCTACAATATGGCGGCGCGGGACGGCAGCCTGGCGCGCGCCATTGCCAAAGCGGTGAAGGACTTCGATCCCCGGCTGGTGCTGTTCGGGCTGGCCGGAAGCGAGTTGGTCCGTGCGGGCCACGAAGCGGGACTCAGGGTGGCCAACGAAGTATTTGCCGATCGCACCTATCAGCCGGACGGCAGCCTGACACCACGCAGCCAGCAGAATTCGGTGATCCACGATGTCGAATCTGCGATCGCACAAGTGAAGCGCATGGTTGGCGAAGGCAAGGTCCGGAGCGTTCAAGGGACGGATGTCGAAGTCGTGGCCGACACGCTGTGCATCCACGGTGACGAGCCCACAGCGGTCGAGTTCGCGCGCCGCATCCGCCGCGCACTCGCCGACAGCAGCATCCGCGTCGCTCCGATAGGTCACTAGCTTTGTGGATACAGGAGGCGTACAAATTCAACTTCTTACCACGAAGACAACAAGAACACGAAGGACCACGAAGAAGAGCGAGAAAAAGGCAAACATGTGCAAAACGCTCCAATTGGCGGATGTTCAAAGTCGAAGCAGGCGCTAGGGGATCACGAGCAGTCACCTCGCTCTTCTATCCCAAATTGGTTTAAGTATTCCTGTTCTCCCTCGGGCTTCTTCGTGTACTTCGTGTACCCCTCAAGGGGGTATAGAAAAGAATCTTCGTGGTAAGACTTCCCGGTTTGATAAAAGAGGGGATAGAAAATGCAAGACAAGCTGTTCAACGTTGCAGATCAAGTAGTGCTGGTGGCCGGAGGAAGCCGGGGCATTGGACGAGCCCTCGCGGAAGGTTTTGCCGAGCGCGACGCACAAGTGATCATTGCGGGCCGTGAAGCGGACACGCTCAAGCTAACCGCGAAGGAAATCTCCAAAGGCAAACACCCGGTCGCTTTCGAGGTATGCGACGTCGCCAAGCCGGAAGACGTGGACAAGCTGGTGGGAAGCACGCTGAAGAAAGCCGGCCGCATCGACACATTGCTCAGCGTGGCCGGCGTGAACAAGCGCATGAAGGCTGAGGACTACGCGCTCGAGGAGTATGACCGCATCGTCAACATCAACCTGCGCGGCGCCTTCGCCATCGCGCAGGCCGTCGGCCGGCACATGATCGGCCGCAAGGCGGGGAGCATCATCAACATAGACTCGCTCAACACCTACGCCCCGCTCGCTGGCGTCACGCCCTATGCGATAAGCAAGGCCGGCGTGCTCATGATGACCCGCGCGCTTGCCAATGAATGGGGCAAGCACGGGGTACGAGTCAACTCCATTGCGCCGGGTTTCTTCCCCACCGATCTGTCGAAGAAGTTGTGGGCCCAGGAAAAGATGGGCGCCTGGGGCAAAACGGTCACGCCTCTTGGCCGGCTCGGCGACGTCAGGGAACTGGTCGGTGCCGCGATATTCCTGGCGTCCCCGGCCGCGGTGTTCGTTACCGGCCAGACCATCCGCGTGGACGGAGGCGTGACGGCCGGCATCAACTGGCCGATTGAGCTGTGACCATTCGCCGGCATTGCGCGCTGGCGCCTTCGCGTGGGGGCGCCTGACGGTGATCGCAGGCGAGTGCTTTCGTCCGAAGGCGGAATAACTGCATTCTGGTCAACGCCTGGTGCCCACCCGCGTTTAGGCCACACTGGGCTCCTTGCCGCAATCCGGCGGCGATGTTCATTTCACTGTCATTTATTCAGGCACTGTCAGGCGAAACCATGTCCCGCTTCTGGCTGTCCGCCCGCGGCAGTATGTGCGCCTTCATGGCGAAGCCGTTTTACTGTTCGCTTCTCGCTATCCAGATGGTTGGTTGCGCGCTTGCCGCGCCCAAGGACTGCAAGGAAGATATTCCCGCGCTCTACCAGAGAGTTTCGCCCGCCGTGGTGATGATCTCGGGACAATCGATCAATCCCTACAAGCTTCAGGACCGGGTCAGCCGTGTGATCGGATCCGGATTTATTTTTGACCGCGAAGGCCTGATTCTCACCAATTCCCATGTTGCATTCGGACGCCAGACACTGTACGTATCTCTGGACGACGGTACCGTGGCTCCCGCCAAATTGATCGGCGCCGATCCGATCTTCGACATCGCCGTGATCCAGATCCCAAAACCCGAGCACGGCACGCTGCCAACGATCGGCCTGGGCGATTCGGACAACGTCCGCATTGGCGAGGAGGTCATCGCTATCGGGAATCCGCTCGGCCTTGACCAGACCGTTACCCGCGGGATCGTGAGCGGTCTGAACCGGATCCTGCCGGAGACGCCGCTGTCGTTGACCGAGCCGCTGATCCAGACCGATGCACCGATCAATCCCGGCAATTCCGGCGGGCCACTGCTCAATCGCTGCGGCGAGGTGATCGGCATCAATTCGGCAATCATTCCCGACGCGCAAAACATCGGCTTCGCCATCCCGTCCAATCTGCTGAAGTCGGTCGCTCCGGCCCTCATCAGAGACGGCCACGTGATCCGGCCATGGATCGGCTTCCACGGCTCTATGGTCGGACCGGACGTGCGCGAGGTTCTCAATCTGCCTTTGACCAACGGGCTGCTGGTCGAGGTCGTGGAACCGGGCAGCCCGGCTGAGGCTGCCGGCATCCGCGGCGGTCGCATCGAATTCACCCTTGGCACAATCTCGCTGCTGCTCGGCGGCGATATCGTGACCCATATCAATGACGCGCCGACCACCGATCCGGACAAACTTGCCCCGATCATGCGTGCGCTGAAGGTCGGCAGCCGCGTGAAATTGACCCTGTTCCGCGAAGGCAAAATGCACGAGGTGGAATACGTGCTGCCGGAGCGGCCGTTGCTCCCCGGCGATCTGCCCGACGAACAGGCCGGAACGCTGTTACCCTCGAACATTCGCCGCGGCAAGCCGTGACGCCATGCTGTGCAAGGCCATCCGCAAAGAATGTCGCCCCATTGTAGACTTCGGTTTCCCTTACAGAGAACGCTTATGCGATCCGTACTCCGCCATATCGCCGCGCTGCTGCTGAGCTCGGCGGTTCTGTCTGCGCAAGCGGCCGACGACAAGATGCTGTTTATCGAATATCGGGTCATCTCGGCGGATCTGGCCTCCTCGAGTCCCGAGACGCAACCGAGAAAAGTCTGGAGGCTCGGACGCGAATTCCTGCGATTCGAGGATGTGCCCAATCCTGAAACCAAGGTTCACGGACTGATCATCGTGGATGAGCCGGATATCTGGATCATCGACCGCAACAAGGGGCAGGGACAGCATTCCGTCGATCCGGGTCCGCAGTTCGCGGTTCACTTCCCGATTTTTCCACGGGAGCCGTCGGAGAAGGTGCGGCAACTTGAATTCGGCTCGGAATTGAAATTTTTCCAGAGCAATATGGCCAGGGAAATCGCCTCGCAGACCGTGGACGGGATCAAGTGCAAGGTCAACGAGCTCAAACTCGACGATCGGGTATTGACCTTGTTCATGAAGCCCGACAATCTGCCGCTGCAGATCGAAGTGCGTTCGGCCGGCACAAAGTACGCGGTGCGCTTTCTGCGCTACGATCCCAACCAGAAGCCGGATATGGCCCTGTTCAAGGTGCCGAGCGGGATAAAGATTGTCGGGCCGTAATACGGCAAGGCCCTGACGGGCGCGGCGCGGCTGCGGTCCGTCACAGCAAGAATAGATCATGGACGCCTGGCTTTTCTGGAAATCAGTCTCCATCGGCCTCGCGGTTGCCGCCCCGGTCGGACCGATGAGCCTGCTGTGCATCCATCGCACCCTGGACCACGGACGGCCCGCCGGACTGATATTCGGAGCTGGTGTCGCCGCCGCCGATCTCACCTATGCCGCTGTAGCGGCATTCGGTATTACCGCCGTGTCGTCGTGGCTTCTGGCCGGAACCTTCTGGATCAAATTGATTGGGTCGTTGTTGCTGATCGTGCTCGGTATTCGTATTGCGCTGTCGAAACCCGCGCGGGAGCCGCGCAAATCAGTGGCCCGATCCGGTTTGCAGGCATTTGCAACCGCGTACGGACTCACGCTCGCCAATCCGCCGACCATCCTGTTCTTTGCCGGCATCTTCGCCTCGGTCGCGTCGCTGGCAACGGCCTCGCAATCGGTCATTTTTTCGGCCGGGGTATTCGCGGGCTCGATGCTTTGGTGGATCATTCTGACCACGCTGATCAGCAGGACCTCAGCGCTGATGAAACCACCGGTCATGACCTGGATCAACAGATTGTCGGGCTTGGTGCTTCTGGGTTTCGCAGCCTACGGACTGGCCACCCTGACCTGAACGACCGTAAAGGAAACCCCGCGCGCAGCCGCTATACTCCGGCGTTGCTCGTGAGACCGCCGGCGAGGCCGATGTGCGCTGTTCGATATTCCTCTTCCTGATTGCGTTATCGGCCGCGGGTGCTGCCCGGGCCGAATTGCTGCTCGCACCCGAAAGTTCGACCCTCACGCCCGGGGGGCGGATCGAAGTGACGCTGTTTGTGGCGAACAATTCCGCGGAGGAACGCAGTTTCGACGTGCCGCCTCGACTCACGCTGCGTCCTCGCGGCAGGACAGACTCGCCGGTTGTGGTGCTCGAAGCGACCGAACCGCAACCAGCACAGGTGCGGCTCGCTCCGGGCGCGTTTCATCGTGCGCACTATTCCGGAACGCTGTCCGAGGGCCTCACCGGCGAGATCGTGCTGGAACCGGTTGACTTCAAAGGCCAGCCGCTCGCGTTTATCGCCGTTGCGCCGACGGTCGCGCCTTCAGGAGAGGAGCGGCCACCGGCACCTGCGGAAGGGTCGTCTCCGGCGCAAACACCCGCGCCCGGTGCGGAACTGGATCCGGAGGCCTCGAGGTTTACTTCGGCGTTTTCGTCTTACGAGCCGAACTACTTCTCGGCAGGCTCGAGCGGACCGACCAACGCGCGCTTTCAGGTCAGTTTCAAGTTCCGTTTCTTCAACCCGAACACCAAGACGCCGTTTCTGGAGCAGATTTTCTTCGGCTATTCGCAGTCCTCGATCTGGGATCTCAGTTCGGCGTCCAAATCGTTCCGCGATTCGAGCTACCGGCCGAGTCTGTTCTATCTGAACGACTCGATATCGCAATGGAAATACCGGCAGACCAAGCTCGGACTCCAGGGCGGATTCGAGCATGAGTCGAACGGCAAGGACGGGACCTCCTCACGGTCGCTCAACATACTGTTCGTGCGGCCCACGCTCACGTTCCCGCTCAAGGACAATTATTTTGTCGCTCTGTCGCCCAAGATCTACGGCTACCTCGAGAAGGAGGAGAACCCGGATATCGCCGAATACCGCGGCTACGTCGATTTCCTGGTGAAGGCCGGGCGACGGGACGGATTCCAGCTCGCCACGACCATGCGCAAGGGAACGCGCGCAGAAACGTTCAGCATACAGTTGGATGCGACGTATCCGCTGAAAGAACCGTCGCTGGGCAACCTGGGCGGCTACCTGCATCTGCAGTACTTCTACGGTTACGGCGAGAGCCTCATCGATTACAACGAGAAAGTGCGCCCGCAGTTTCGCATCGGCATCATGTTCACGCGCTGACCTCGGAACTTAACGGCGCCGGGGCTATACTCATCATCGGAATGGGACCTGAGGAGGATGACAACCATGGGCAACCGACGCAGGGATTTTCTCAAGACCGCGGGCTTGGGCGGAGCAATCGCAGCCGCACCGGCATTGCTGGCTGCCAACCAGGCGCGCGCCAGCAAGGACGAACCGAAGAACGTCCGCGCCGACAACGCAATGGATCTGCCCAAAGCCTCCTTGCTTTGTACACTGCAGCGCGACGGCGACTTCTGGCTGGGGGTGAAGACGCAGCGTGGGGTGCTGGACGTCGAGGCCGCGTCCGACTATTTCGACATCGACGACGTGCCTGAGACCGTGGACGAACTCTTGCACGAGGGTGGTGGCAGGGAAGTCGAAGAAGTCGTGGAAGCGGCGCTGTCGGCCAAGGGCGCGGAGCGGCTGTTCCTGAAAGAAGACGAAATCATCTTCGGCCCGGCGGTCACAGAACCGGAAAAAATCATCATGGTGGGCCTCAACTACCGGCGCCACGCCGCAGAGATGAAGGCCAAGATTCCCGAATTGCCGATCCTGTTCAACAAGTACAACAACGCGCTGCTGGGCCACGGCCGCACCGTGCGCCTGCCGACGCGGGTCGCAACCGAATTCGATCACGAAGTGGAACTGGTAATCGTGATCGGCAGGATCGCGAGGGATGTCAGCGAAGCCAGTGCGCTGTCGTATGTGGCGGGCTACTGCAGCGGCAACGACGTCTCCGCGCGCGACCTGCAGCGCAAATCCAGCCAGTACATGCTCGGCAAGACTCCGGACGACTTTGCGCCGCTCGGGCCCTGGCTGGTCACCGCAGACCAGATCCCGAATCCGAACAAGCTCGATATCTGGTGCGACGTGAACGGCGAGCGCCGCCAGTCGTCGAACACCGCCGACATGATTTTCAATTGTGCCCAACTGGTGAGTTACTGCTCGCAGCACATGACGCTGGTGCCCGGCGACATCATCTACACCGGCACGCCCGAGGGCGTGATCGCGGGAAAGCCGGAGGGCAAGCGCATCTGGCTCAAGCCGGGAGACCGAATCAGTTGCGGGATCGAAAAACTCGGCGAGTTGAAGTTTACCTTCGCGTAGACGCGGCGACGCCTATGGCTGCCTTCATACGCTCGGCGCTTGCTGTCGGCGCCACGCTGCTGGCTACAATCGGCTGGCTGGCCGCGGCCGGGGAATTGCAGATCACGGCGCTGTCGGGCGGGTCGTTCACTGTCGAGGATCAATCCGGGCAGGCCTATTCCGCTCCCGGGCCTGTCCTCACGACCGAGCAGCTCCGGCAGTTCGCCGACGGTAGGTCCGAGTTTCACCAGCGCTGGGTCGTGCCGGTCGTCATCGGTGGAAACTGGGGACGGGGTCCCACATCGAACGGTGAGATTTGCACCGATTGCCATGCCGGCAACGGCCGTGGCCGGCCGCCGCAACATCAGGACGATGAGTCGGTTTCGATGCTGGTGAGGCTGTCTTTGCCAGGCACGGACGAACACGGCGGACCGAGGCCGCATCCGCATTACGGCGACCAGTTGCAGCAGCAAGGTGTGCTCGGCAAGGTGCCGCCGGAAGGCCGGGTAGAGGTAGCCTGGCGCGAGCATGAAGTGACGCTCGCGGACGGTGAGAGCATTCGGCTGCGCTTCCCGAACGTGCGGCTCAGCCGCCTCGCCTACGGTCCGCTCGGGCCGGACGTGCTGATCTCGCCGCGGGTGGCCCCGCCCGTATTCGGCATGGGCCTGCTCGAAGCGATACCGGAGGAAGCCCTGCTCGACATCGCGCGCCGGCAAGCGGCGCTTGGGTTCGACGGCCATCCGAATTACGTGTGGGACGTTGAGAACCGCGTAGTGGCGCTCGGACGATTTGGCTGGAAAGCCGGACAACCTACGCTTCGGCAGCAGAGTGCGGCCGCATTCCTGAACGACATGGGTGTCACCACGCGCGTGTTCATGCAGGCCAACTGTCCGCCGGTGCAGAAGGCGTGCCTCAACAGTCCGGGAGTCGGCATCCCGGAGCAGACCGACCGGCCGTTCGAGTCGCTGAATTTCTACCTGCGCGCGCTCGCCGTGCCGGCGCGCCGCAATGTCGGCGATGCGACCGTGGTCCGCGGGGAAAGACTGTTCGAACAGGCCCAGTGCTCGGTATGTCACGTCCCGGAACTGCGCACCGGCGAGTATCCGGCATTGCCGCGGATTGCCCATCAGCTGATCCGCCCCTACTCCGACCTGCTGCTGCACGACATGGGCGAAGGGCTCGCCGACGGCCGACCTGACTATCGCGCCGGACCGCGTGACTGGCGCACTCCACCGCTGTGGGGAATCGGCCTGAGCGAGAGGGTGAATGGCAATGCCACGCTGTTGCACGATGGCCGCGCGCGCAATTTTGCCGAAGCGATCCTCTGGCATGGGGGCGAAGCCGCCGCAGCACGCGAGGCCTTTCGCAGCATGCCCAAGCACGAGCGCGAAGCCCTGCTCGCGTTCCTCGCATCGCTCTGATGATGGAGGCATCCGCCATGCGCCTGCTTCTTGCCGTTGCCGTCGCCCTGCTCACCCATAGTGTCCGGGCGGAAGTCGTCTGTCCCGATTCTCTCGAGGTCCAGCAGCAGGCGATTGCACCCTCGGATGAGTGGACGTCAATGTACAGCGACCCGCCCTTGCGACTCATCGGGGTAACGATATACAACGGACCGCCCTCGCAAAACCGCAAGGTCAAACCCAGCTCCACCCGCAGCGCGCAAGGCGAACTGCGCATTGTCTGGCGCTTGCCGGAAAGCCCGCGCAACTTTCATCTTGTATGCACTTACGAGCGCACCTCCGCCAGCCTGGTGACGGTGTTGCCGCCGGGCGTGACGGTCTGCACCTCCATTTTCGACCGTCGCGTCTCCTATGGACGCGGAGGTCACGCAGTCAAGAGAATGGTGTGCAACTGACCCTCTCGGCTGCCGCCTGTACCTGGTGATAGACTGGACCTAATCCACGTACAGAGAAGATTTCATGCCCCTCTCGATTGATGTCATTTCCGACGTAGTCTGCCCCTGGTGTTACATCGGCAAACGCCACCTTGAATCCGCACTCGCGCTGTGGCGCAAGGATCACCCCGGCGAGGAACAACCCGTGGTGCGCTGGCACCCTTTTCAGCTGAATCCACAATTGCCGGCAAGCGGCATGCCGCGTGCGGAATATATCGCCGCCAAGTTCGGCGGCCCGCAGCGGGCCAAGGAAATCTACGCCAGGGTCGCGAATGCCGGCGCGCGTGCCGGTATCGCTTTCGACTTCGATAGGATTTCGGTACAACCGAACACGCTCAATGCGCATCGGCTTATTCATCATGCGGGTCCAAGCGGCAAACAGGACGCGATGGCGGAGGCCTTGTTCGAGGCGTATTTCCTTCAGGGCGCGGATCTGTCCAGCGACGACACGCTCGCCGATATCGCTGTGCGCGCCGGCTTCGACCGCGACGAAATCAGTGCCTACCTGGCCAGGGACGAGGACAAGGCACTCATCGAAGACCAGGATCAGCATGCGCGATCGCTCGGGGTGGAAGGCGTTCCCTTCTTCATTTTCAACCGGCGCTACGCCGTCTCGGGCGCGCAACCCCCCGAGACCATTCTCGACACAATGATGAAAGCTGGAGACCTTGCTGCGGTGCCGCAATAACCGCGCAGATTGCGGTTGATTCAGTCCGGCGATGGGACTAGCATTCGGCCAAGAATAAAAGCACCAGGAACTGCGTGACCCTCAACTCCTAACGAAGGAGGTGCACCATGTGCTTTGAGTTCGAAGCCCTTTACTGGGCAAAACTGGCTGAAGAAGAAAGACAAAAAAGGGAGGCGGAAAAGCAGGCGAAACCGGTAAAACCCGCGGAGACAAAACCGCAGGGGCGCCCGGAATTCCAGGACGAACCGCTTCCGGTCTGAACCTTCGCCGATCTGCCATTGCAAAACCCCGCGCAAGCGGGGTTTTTGTTTTTTCGGGCCGCGTTTTCGCCGGATGAGATAATCCGTCGCGTGAGGAATCAGTCAGACTCGCGGCTCTTAGGGTTTGCGCGACAGCGATGGAAATCACCCACCCTGGTTTCCAACTAAGGCTGGACCCCTTCAAGTGGCGTCAAGGAAACAGCCTGCCATGTCGTCGCGCGGATCACTCGATCGTGGATCACCGAGCTGCTTTGCCCGGAAGCGGGGTGGTAATTGGCGAGCTTCAGGAAAACGCCGTAGCCCTCGTAGAGCGTCGGCCCGCGATGATCAAGCTTCTGTACGCCGTTGACCCAGGCTTTGAAGAACCCATCGGAATTCGAGGACCATTTCACGTGGTAGACGAAGTCGTACCAGACGTTTTTTGTGAGTGTGCCAATGTCGGCCCCGTAGATGTACTGGTTTCCATTGTCTTCCGTGATAACGCTCGGCCCGGCATAGCCTCTGAACTTGAGCAAACCGCCAGGCCAGACGAAGATGTGGAAATTCGCATACCCTCCCAGGTTTCTCGTGTCGTGGAAATCGAAGACGATGGCCGGCGAACCCGAAGACGGAATCGCAAAGTCATCGGGGAAGCGCACAGAGTGCGCCCACCATTGCTCCATTCCTTGCATGCCGTAGGCATCGCTGGGAACGAGGGCCACATCGTTGCGCTCGTAAGCATTGCTGCCAGAGACTTCGTTGTCGCCCGGTTCGGTGTGCAGGCGTAGACCGGTACCGTCATCGCGTCCGACGTTGACGACGACCGCGCGGCCAGGGACTTTTTGCTCCACATACCACACCCCGTCCTTGGAATTGCCATCACCAGGATCGGTACGCATCGGGCCCAGAGTCGGGAAGGTGGCGATGAATTCGACCGCGCCCGATGCGGGAGCGCCGGCCCTGCCTGCGGGAGCGCCTGTCGTACCGGAAGGAGTGGTCGCCGTGGTTACACCGTCTTCACCCTCGCCGCCGCACGCAGCGAGCGTCGCGAGAAACAGTAAAGAAATGCCGGTCAGTCCGAGTTTGTTGGTCATCGCGTGTCGATTCGATTGGTTGCGAATATGGACACACCTCGCAGTGCGAAGTTTCGCCACGCAGGCCATCAGAACCCCATCGGATTACGGTAAAACTTACAAACCGCATGAAGTAAAAGCAGCCTTCAAGTGGCAAGCGCCGAGGTACGGTTTCGTGGTGGAGCTAAGGACCACTGTCGCGCGGGCGAACAAGCGCTAGCGGACCCGAGCCTACATAGTTCTTACCTATGGGTGTCGTGCGACGATATCACCTGCTACTTTGTGCAACATATGAAACTCATCACCTGGAACATCCAGTGGGGCCGCGGCATCGATTTCAATGTCGACCTGCCCCGGATCGCGCGCACCGTCCGCGAACTCGCCGACTTCGATGTCCTGTGCCTGCAGGAAGTGGCGGTGAATTTTCCGGGCCTGCCCGGTAGCCGCGGCGAAAACCAGGTAGACGAATTGTCGCTTTTGCTGCCGGGTTTCTCTGCGCATTACGGCATCGCCACTGACGTGGATGACGGCCACGGCGGCCGCAGCCGGTTCGGCAATCTGATTCTTTCGCGGCTGCCGGTTATCCAAACCTTTGGTCACCTGCTGCCCTGGCCACCGGACCCGAAGGCGGCGAGCATGCAGCGGATTGCGCTTGAAGCAGTCGTGCGGACTCGTTGGGGGCCAGTGCGGGTGATGACCACACATCTCGAATACTACTCGGCGATCCAGCGTCAGGCGCAGGTCGAAGCGCTGCGAAGACTGCACGAAGAGGCCAGCGGCCACGCCGCGTCGCCCCGCCTGTCCGGAGAATCCGGCGGGCCTTTTGCAGCGCTGCCTCGTCCCGCTTCCGCAATCCTTACCGGAGATTTCAACTTCAAGCCGGACGCGCCCGAGCATGGGCGCCTGATCGACGCATTCGGCACGGGCGTGCCCCGATTATTGGATGCCTGGCAAGTCGCGCAGCCGAAACAGCCGCACCAGCCCACAGTGGGACTCTACGAGAACAGCTGGGCGGAACATCCCTACTGTTGCGATTTTGTGTTCGTGACCGAAGACCTGGCCTCAAGGGTTCGCGCGATCGCGGTACAGAGTCAAACCCAGGCATCGGACCATCAGCCCGTCCTGGTCGAGTTTGCAGATTGAGATCTGTGCCTGCGGGGATTCTAGGCAGAGTCGGCATCACCATCGCGGCGGCCGAAGTCAGTCACGGTTCCTTCTTCGACGGTCATGGTGTTTTTCCACCACGCGAATCCGTTGAAGAGCAGCCAGGCCAGGAACCAGATGAAAGGAAACGCGACTGCGATCAATAGCAGCGCCCAGGGAGCTTCCTGAGCGGAGAACGGCCATACGACAGTGAACACCGCCACTATCAGCAAAGCGGTCACAAAGGCGCTGGCAATGGGATGCCTGGTCATGGCTGTCTGACTACCCCGTCACTTCCTGCTGCGTTTTCGATTCTTCGGCCAGCAAATCGGACATGGGCCCGTGCCACGGTACTTATGACCGCGGTTGCAAGTTTTCCAACCTCCCGGATTCTTGCTCGCCATGGCTGTCATTCCTCAGATCACGTCCGGTGCACCGGTCAACACACCCGCATCGTCCGCTTCGTTGAAGCTGAAATAGTCCAGCGAGTTGTTCACGTTGGGAGCCTTTGCGCAGCGCGCATTCGCGCCTTGGCGGTTTCGACCTCGCGGTTCCGTGGCGGTGCATTCGTTTCAAGCGAACTCAGAAGCTTCTTGGACACTGCCGCAACGTCGTCAACAGCCGCGAAAAATGCAGCCTCGTTGGTTTTCGATGGCTTGTTGAAGCCACTCACCTTCCTCACGAATTGCAGTGCGGCCGCACGAATCTCCTCGTCCGTTACAAGCGGTTCGAAATTGAACAGAATCCTGATGTTTCTGCACATAAGATACCTCGATGCGTCAAAGCGGACCAACAACAGTTACGATGCAAGAAAAGCAAAATGATACTGATCGGCGCATTCACCCACCGCCGGCCTACCGCCTTCAGCTCGTTCGGCCTTTGACGCGGGACGCGTTCAGCGTCACGGCCGCCCGAATAAGAGCTTTCAATGCCTTCTCGTTGATCTCCTCACCCTCGCGGAAGTCGATGGCACGCCTGGTGTTGCCTTCTAGGCTGGAGTTGAAGAGTCTTGATGGGTCCTCGAGTGCGGCCCCCTTGGCAAAAGTCATCTTCACGATGCTCTTGTAGGTCTCGCCGGTACAGATCAATCCGTCGTGAGACCACACCGGGACGCCCCTCCACTTCCACTCCTCAACCACCTTGGGATCGGCTTGCTTGATCAATTTGCGGAGCCGGGAGAGCATCTTGCCCCGCCAGTCGCCCAGTTCCTTGATCCTCTCGTCTATCAGCCGGGATGGGGACTTTTCCTTTGAAGGCGCGCTCTTTTTCTTGCGGATCACCTCAGGCATCACGGGACTCCGGCAAATGGGGATTACGGCTCACGTGCTGATCCTAGCCGGAGCTGCGACCAACCACAATCCACTCTTCCAGGTGCTCTCAGACCCGAGTCCACATCGACCGCCTTTGCCTGGGATGGAGTTACCAGAAGGCGTCATCCTTGCGTTCACGCACCACTTGGAGACGGCACTCGGCAATCCTGCGAACCAGATCCTCCGGCAGGGACTTGTTGTAGGGAATCTGCAGGGCACCCTTGGTAGTCCTGTGCCCTTCCAGTTCCTTGCGAAATGGCTCCAGCCCCGCCGCCGTGGGCACGAAGTTGAGGTGTGCCTTGTGCGCGGAGAAAGCGAACAGGAATCGGGGCTCTACGAAGAAGGGGGTTCCCCACTTGATCGTTTCCTCGGCCTTCGGAGCAACGCTCTTGAGGATCGCGTACAGCCGGCGCAAATGCGGCTGGCCCTCGCGCGGGGCGGCCCGGATATATTCGGCGATCGTCGCCGGACGCTTGCTTGCCATCTCTTTCCCTCAACTACGACGCATGTTGCCGCGTACCTGACGTCCGTGTTCAGAGTACGGCCCGAGGGGGTTCCCCTCCAGCCAGTGGTCTTTCTCGCACATGACTACTCTTTCTCACGTGAGCCTACCCAAGCCTCGAGACCCATCCAGGTGGTTAGCACATGAAGGACGAGAAACGTAATAGCCGCCCAAAGCAGCCCGAAAAAGAACCCTGCAACCGCTGCGCAGATACCAAAAGCGACAATATTGGAGATCCAACCGATCCGTACTTCTCTCTCGTTCAGTCCAACCCAATCCAGCGCGAGGAAGTTCCACCACAGGCTGGAAGCTGCCACGTACTCATACGCCACCCGCTTGAGCCCCACCACACCACGACGAGACAGCTCGTTCTCCAGGGCCTGGATGTACGCGGCATCATGCTGCGTGTCCAGATATCTGTCTCCGATCAGAGAGAATGTGCTGCGATTCTCCATAGTGAAACCCGACGCTACCCGGCAGCCTCGAACAACTCGACCGGATTGCCGTCCGGATCCTCCAGCAGGATCTGCTTGCCCAAAGGGCCCACGACGACACCGTTAGGCATCACAACTTTTCCATTGCGGTAATGATGTATGTCGGTGCGCCATACACGTCTGTTCTTGAGCCCAGCGTAGCTCTCACCTTGCCGCCCTCTCGAGGGATTCCCGCTGCCCTTACCAGCGTTCCGCTGACCTGTACCAGGTGCTCCACGCCATTTACTGAGAGTGTGCCGAAGCTGACTTCGGATATGTCCTTGTCGTCGACGTCGCCCTTCTCGACGCTGATAGCAAAGGTGCCCTCCACTGTCGCCGGCAGAATCATTATTGCGCTGCTTCTCACAGTTTGGGTTCCAGACGCGTTCTGCTCCGGGCTCTCCTTAGGACCACAGGCGATTACGACCACTGCGCAGCCAGCCGCGATAAGGAGCGTCCTTGGCAGGTTGCCCATTGTTGGATCTCTAACGTGTCCACCAACTAAAGTGTCAGAACGTGATGCGTACCGAGGGCGCGCTCCGTTTTGCTTCGCCATGAAAAACGGCTTCGATGTTGTTGCCGTCGGGATCCAGGACGAAAGCCGCGTAGTAGCCCGGATGGTATGCGCGCACTCCCGGCGCGCCGTTGTCCCTTCCCCCGTGGGCCAAGGCAGCTTTATAAAACGCGTCGACGACCCGCCGGCTGTTCGCCTGGAATGCCAGGTGATGGCGTCCGGTCAACGCCCCTTGTGCGGCCTGGCTGTCTGGCGTGGAGACGAACAATTCGTCCGCCCAGAAAAATCCATCGCCGGTGCCACCCATAGGGATATTCAGCACATCGAAGATGGCTGTGTAGAACCTCTGGGTGGCAGCAAGATCTCGCACGACCAGCTGGATGTGATCAATCAACCGCCCGCGGTGAAGTTCCTGAGTTTCCATAGGGGTTTCTTCCGAGAATGCAGTACTTGCTTAGGTTTATTTTTCACTCAATATTTTATTTATCTTTTCCGTGTCTGCATATTGCGCATAGTTGCTCAATGTTTTCATGACGTCCTGATTTGTCATCAGCTCCTGCATGGCAACCTGCCCTACCAGCTCAAATGCCTTTTGTACTGCCAGTGGGTCGGACTTGTTTGCCTTCTTGAGTTCTTCCGGACAGCTAACGGTTAGAAGCCTTGTAATAAGCTTCCCTACATATTGATCGCTTTCCTTTATGTCCTGTCCGCTTGCCTTGGAGTACGACTTGATTTCCGGGTGAGCGGCGATCGAGAAGAATATCCACTTGGCAAGACTCTTCCTTTCTTTTCCGCTTAACGTATCGACCATGCAGCTCGCAAACACGTTGGTGGGCGATTGTGCCATCGTGGGTGTTACGACAATGAGTCCCATGAATAACGCGAGAACTTTGACGAAGGTTTTCATTCTTGCTCCAGTAGTTGAGAGTTGCCAGACTTTTAAGATGAGCCAGTCGAAGCTCAAAGGTGGGAGAAGTGCTCGGGCGGTGCGAACCTGTCGTGCTGACCGTCTACGTAGGTGATCGGGATGCGCGACAGCTCATCTTCCGGTACTCCCTCAAGGCACCCCAGATTGACCCCGTACATCTCCCCGAAGGGCGTCTCGGTACCCACACCAAATGCACGGACGCCGCAGTGCCTGCAGAAGTAGTGCTGGTTCTTCCTGGTGTGGAACAGGTACTGCGTCAGATCTGCTTCACCTGACAAGAGGCGAAAGCATTCGGGTCTGGCAACTGCGGGCCAGAAGCGCGTTCTGCGGCAGATCGAACAGTTGCAGCGATATGAACTCTGGGTGAGATCGAGTTCCGCCTCGAACTTGACGGCGCCACAGTGGCAACTACCTCGGTAGGTCTTCAGCATCGTTACCTTTCATAGTACGCCGTGTTCATCTGCGGCCACGTTCGCGTGGAGCCGGCGCCGAGCGGTCTGCCTCACTGCGGAGTCAAGCCCCGGGTTTGTTCTTCCTATAAAACGCCGCAAGGACATTGATGATCCGTCCATTGAACTCTTCGAAATCGTTGGCAGCCTTGCCCAGAAGCTCCATTTGATTCTCGCTCCACTCGGGGAGCTCGTTTTTCTCCTCTTCGGTCGCTGGCACGCCTTTCGGAAACGCGACCTGGATCGCGCGGCGAACGATTTGAGCCACTTCGGACAACCCAAGTGACTCCAGACGGCTCACAGCCTCCCCGATCTCCTCGACCGACGCCCAGCGGAAGTACTGCTCGAACGACGCGCCGCTGTTCACCTCCTGCGAGAGCATCTCGATGTGGTAGATCATGAGGTCTGCCGGAGCGAGTTTTCGGCCGTCCTGACGATCCTGAAGGGCCTGCGTGTACACGCGCGACACAAGCGCTTCATTCTCAGCGGTGCTCATGTCTGGCATGGCTATTCAGCCGTAGATTTTAGTCCGACGATGCTAAGCACTGGGCTTTGAAAGGCTCCGTCCAAGCGCCATTACACCCCGAATATTACGACCTTGTTGAGAAAGTTCAATGTCATAGACTGTCCGACGGGAGTCGGGGACAAAACCGCGAAGCGCAGCGGCAATGGCGCCTGGCAACAGATTCACCGGCGCAAAAGTGGCTGAGCTGTTTGCATGTCCGGCGCGAAGTGTTGGGCGACCCAGGGTCCCGAGGATGGAATGTAGCCTAGAGGGCAGGGTCGATGCGAAACACGGGGTAGTCGCCTGCGATGGCTTCGAAGGCGGACACCGATGCGCGGTGCGAGACCGGGAGGTGCTGACGTCCACTTGTAGCAACCTGGCTCCATACTTTCAGGATGGGCGCGCGCTCCTGAGGCGGGAGTTCTGTAAGCATGACCGGACGCGCCCGGCCGCGCTTGATAAACGCCTTCCCGCCGGCCGCGCGCACGTTTTGCACCCACTCTGACCCGTTTCCGAGCATTGAGACGAGATAGCGCTGCCCTTGATATCTGGCGACGACGAGAACGGTTGCGTGGAGGCGACCGCTGCTGCGGTCTTCCACCTGTAAAGTGAGCAGGATTCCCGGCGTAAGACCAAGTCCGGATATCCAGGCCAACGCTCCGCTCCAGATTCTCCCGAGGCGCGTCGGCCGCCACTTTCGGTAGAAGAAGCGCAGGTAACCGCTTCGTTCGGCTGGATCTTCTCGTGGAGCCATCAGAATGTTGAGAACCCATGTGCTTGCGCCCCGACGACCCACTTTCAATAACGGGCCGGCGGGTTCTTGCGCGGGGCCTGGCTTTTCGCAGCCAAGATCGCCGCAGTGTTCGAAGCAGTCTACAACCGGGTGAACCGCAGGGTGTTACCGTCCGGATCCCAGCCCCCTCCCGTGGTGGGCGTCCACGTCGGTCATAATAGGGTTTAGCACCGTTACCAAAGTGCAAGAATCTTCGATATGAACCGCAAATCACGTTTGACTGTCAGCGCTATCGTGATTTCCGTCGCCAGCTTCGGCCTTGTAGGCTGGGCCCTCAAGGTCACTGGAGCTGACGCGAGCGGTGAGCCAAAAGCAGCGCAGACCCCCCCTTCTTCCAATCCGCTTTCCGGCAAACCCGAGTCCATCGAGCTGGGCAAGAAGCTCTTTGGTACGTGGTGCGCGCAGTGCCATGGCACTGACGCCACCGGCGGCAAATACGGCGCCAACCTGACAATCTTCTTTCGCGGCTACAAGGAATTCTTGCTGACCGTGAAGAACGGCAGGGTGCAGAAGCAGATGCCGCCCTGGAAGGATGTGCTGGATGACGAAGCCGTGAACAGGATTGGTGCCTATCTGGAGACCCTGGCTCAACCCGGAGCGAACTGGAAATGAAGGCAGTTTCCAGCCCTCCCGCCCGCGGATGATTTCGTCGGTGATTGCGAGGGTCGACCCGTCACCTTCCCTTGCGCTTCCGAGATGAACGCTTCGAGGATGCGACCTTAGCCGCGGCGCGCCGCCTCGATTGCAGCGATGTCGATCTTTTGCATCTCCATCATCGCATCGAATGCGCGCTTGGCAGCGGCGGGGTTGGGATCGCTTATCGCTTTGATCAGAGCGATCGGCGTAATCTGCCATGACAGGCCCCATTTGTCCTTGCACCAGCCGCAGGCGCTCTCCTCGCCGCCGTTGCGAACGATGGCGTTCCAGTAGCGATCCGTTTCGGCCTGGTCAACGGTTGCGACCTGAAACGAGAATGCCTCGTTGTGCTTGAACGTAGGCCCGCCATTGAGCCCGATGCACGGAATGCCCATCACCGTAAACTCGACCGTCAACACATCCCCTTTCTTTCCGGACGGAAAGTCTCCCGGCGCGAGGTGCGTTGCGCCGACGGATGAATCGGGAAAGGTCTTGGCGTAAAACCGCGCCGCTTCCTCGGCGTCGCCGTCGTACCAAAGGCAAATCGTATTCTTTGCTTGCTTGTTCATGTCACTTCTCCATCGTGATGAGCCACCCGAAGCCGGAATAAACGATGTGCTCGCAGACAAAGGGCTGGCTCGGTCAATATTTTCGCGTAAATGTGCCGGCAAGACCGTACCATTCCGCCACTGCTTCAATGCGTCTGACCCGGGAATGGCGTCCCGGTTCAGCGGTGTGCTGGCTTTCATGCCGCGGTACTTTATCCACCATCCGCTGCAACCCGAGTCATTTCCTCGGGCGCCGGAGTACCACATGGGTCGCTTTTTCCGACGCCGCGAACTGCACGCATGTGTATCCCAAAGCGCGCAGGTCCACACCCTCGAACAAGCGCTCGCCGCGTCCCAGCAGGACCGGCGCGATCGCGACGTGCAGTTCATCAATGAGGCCCGCGCGGAGGTACTGCTGTACGGTGTTAGCCCCGCCACCAATGCGCTCGTCCATTGCCTTGGCTGCCTTGCGCGCCAGGTCCAGCGCCTGGTGAATGCCGCCCGTGACGAAATGAAACGCCGTATTGCCTTCCATCTCAACGGGCGGGCGCGCGTGATGGGTCAGGACGAAGACGGGCACGTGATAGGGTGGGTTGTCGCCCCACCAGCCTTTCCAGTTCAAATCGGGCCAGGGACCGCGAATCGGTCCGAACATGTTCCTCCCGAGGATCCATGCGCCGATGTTCTTGAATCCCCGTGCGGC
>Ga0134123_10000502_pt1 | contig 25812 bp, 27 predicted proteins | sample KB303_FD_96460 | JGI IMG/M metagenome (GOLD analysis project Ga0134123, IMG submission 96460) | Terrestrial soil microbial communities without Nitrogen fertilizer from Kellogg Biological Station, Michigan, USA - KB3-0-3 | ecosystem: Environmental > Terrestrial > Soil > Unclassified ...
GCCGCGCCGTGCCGGTGATTTCCTTCGAGGCCGCGTGCGGCCAGTCCCCGCCGACGCCGGGCACGCGCACGCGCATCGTCATCTTCGTGGCGCTGTCGAGCCAGATCTCCGGCGGTTACTTCGGCGTGATCACGCAGGGCTTCCCGCAGCTGGTGCGCGTCAACGCGGATGTGGTCAAGCACGACCCGAGCCGCAACTTCCCCGAGCGCGGCCCGATCCTGTGCCAGGTGCGCATGCTGAACGAATCGCCGCTGATCCCGGACTTCGAGTGCCTGGAGCAGATGATCTCGGAAGAGACCAGAGCCAGTTGAGAGTCAGGCTTCAGCCTGACAGCTATCTCAGATCCCCCCACAACGCCTGCAGCACCGTCAGCGCCACGACAGCCGCTGTCTCAGTTCGGAGCACGCGCGGTCCCAGGCGCACCGGCATGAAGCCGGCCTTCTGCGCCGCCAGCAGCTCATCGTCGTCCAGGCCGCCCTCCGGGCCGATCAACAGCTCCACTTTGTTCGGCAGGCTGGTCAGGCCGGCGAGCGATCCGGGTGCGGACGGGCTCAGCACGAGCCGCAAACCTTCCTTGCGCGCGTTCGCCAGGTGCTCGCGCAGGGTCACCGGCGCCGCGACGTGCGGGATCTTCGAGCGGCCGCACTGCTCGCAGGCTGCGATGACGATGCCGTGCCAATGACTCTGTTTCTTCTGCGCCTGTTTCTCGTCCAGGCGCACGACGCTGCGTGCCGTGAGTACCGGCGCGATCGTGGCGACGCCGAGCTCGGTCGCCTTCTGCAGCGTCCAGTCCATGCGCTCGCTGCGCGATACGCCTTGCAGTAGCGTGATCCGCAGCGGCGATTCGGTCGCGCCCGCCGTCGCTTCGCCCAGGCGCACTGTCACGTCGTCGCCGGCAACGCGCACGACTTCTGCACGGAACTCCTGGCCGCTGCCGTCGAAGACGGCGAGCGACGCTCCCTCGCGCATCCGCAGAACGCGCGCGACGTGATAGGCGCCGGCCGGAGCCAACTGGATCTCCGCGCCACTCGTCAGCGGTCCTTCACGGAAGATTCGATTCATTCTCATGGGCAGGGCATCATGGCGCATCGTGGCTGCCAGAACCATTGCAGAAACCTCGGTCGATCCGCACACCGGCTTGATGCAACCCGCGCGCCAGGTGGTCTCGCCGAACCGCGACGAGCGGCCCGCCGGAATGCTGCCCGAGCTGATCCTCGTGCACGGCATCAGTCTGCCGCCGGACCAATACGGCGGACCGTGGATCGATCGGCTGTTCACCAACACGTTGCCGGCGGACGCGCCGCAGCTCCATCCGTTCTTCGCGACGGTCATGAGCCTGGAAGTCTCGTCGCACCTGCTGATCCGTCGCGACGGCGCATACGTGCAGTACGTTCCGTTCCACCTGCGCGCGTGGCACGCGGGAGCGTCGAACTATTGCGGCCGCGAGCGCTGCAACGATTTCTCGATCGGCATCGAGATGGAGGGCAGCGACGAATTGCCATATGAGCCCGTGCAGTATCGTGCGCTGAGCAATGCCATTCACGCGTTGTGTCGCGCGTATCCGTCGCTGTCGCTTGAGCGCGTCGCTGGCCATAGCGACGTCGCGCCGGGCCGCAAGACCGATCCCGGACCGGCATTCGATTGGCCGCGATTGCGCGCACTACTGCGCTTGCCACGAGGATGAAGGCTTCACCGATCGTCCTGATGCTGCTGATCGTCGGGGCGGCGCATGCTGCCGCGCCTCAGCGCATCGTCAGTCTCGCTCCGCATCTCACCGAGCTCGCGTTCACCGCCGGCGCAGGCGATCGCATCGTCGCGACCGTCGAGTACAGCAATCATCCGGAGGCTGCGCGCTCGATCCCTCGCATCGGCGACGCTTTCCGCGTCGACCTGGAGCGATTGCTGGCGATGCGGCCCGATGCAGTGCTGGTCTGGGAAACGGGCACTCCCGCGCCCACCATCGAGCGTATTCGCGCCTTGCACGTGCCGGTCGTTGCGTTCCAGACGCAGCGCCTGGGAGACGTCGCGACGGTGCTGCGCGAGATCGGCCGGCTGGCGGGAACGAGCGCAGTCGCCGAGCGCGAAGCGGCCGATTACGAGCGCCGCATTCAGGAGCTGCGCGATCGCTATCGCGACCGCACCCGGGTCCGGGTGTTCATCGAAGTGGATGACAGGCCGCTGTACACGGTGAACGGCCAGCAGATCATCAGCGAGATCGTCGAGCTGTGCGGCGGCCGCAATGTGTTCGCCGACCTCAACGAGCTGGCGCCGGCGATCGGCATCGAGGCGGTGATTGCGGCAAATCCGCAAGTCATCATCTCCACCGACGACACGGTCCCGGACGCAGCCGCGGAGTGGAGCCGCTGGCGCCACATCGAGGCCGTGCGCAGCGGCAACGTTTATACGCTGCGCTCGGACGATATCGCGCGCGCCACGACCCGACTGACGGTGGCGGCCGAAGCCGTCTGTCGCACGCTGGATACCGCGCGGCAGCGCCTGCAGGCGCGCTGACCTTCGTTCTCGTGTAGCATCGCCCCTCCCATGACGCGGTCCGCTACAGCTCTGCTGACTTTGCTCGCGTTGTTGGCGGCGCTGCTGTCGATCATGACCTGGGCCGCCCGGCGCACGCACAACGCCGGGGATTTCACCATCGCCAATCGCCGCCTCGGTCCGTGGCTCGTCACGCTCAGCTATGCAGCGACCGGCGTGAATGCCTGGATGCTGATGACCGTGGCCGCTGCCGCGTTCTTGTGGGGCCTGTCCGCTGCGTGGATATGGGCCGCTGTCGTCTTCGGTTGCATCGTCAACATGTGGTTCGTGGCGCCGCGGCTGCGCGCTGCGTCGATCGGCTCCGGCGGCATCACCGTCATTCATCTGCTGGGTGTCGACGCTGGCGATCGGTTGCAGCCGCTCGTGGTGCGCTCGGCCGTTTTTATCCTGCTGCTCGCGCTGCTGTTGCAGATCGCAGCCATCCTGCAATTCGCCGGTGTGATGCTCGACGACGTCGGCCTCAGCACGACGAACGTTCTGCTGCTGTCGCTGGCGATAATGACGGCAACTGTCTTCGCGGGCGGCATGCGCGCGGCGAGCATGATCGATGCGATTCAATCGGTCGTGGTGATCGCGGTCGCGTTGTTCCTGCCGCTGCCGGCATTGATTGCCACTGGCGGACTCTCCGAACTGAAGATGGCTTTCACCACCATCGGTCCCGAAGCGACGAACTGGTTCGACGGCAAGACCGGCGTCGCTGCCGTCGCGTTCGCGGCCGGCGTGGTCGGTCTGGGTCTGGCGATGTCCGGTCAGCCGCACGCCTTGAGCCGCTTCATGGCGGCGAAGGACGAGGCGACGCTGCGCATCGCGCGTTGGGTTGCGCCGCTGTGGATCGCAATCCTGCTGGCAGCCGTCGTGTTCTGCGGCTGGTGCGCGCGCATCCTCTACTCGGGGCTCGAGCATCCAGAGCAATCCCTGGCAGTCATCGCGAGCCGACTGCTGCCGCCCTGGCTCGCGACGCTGATCGTCGTCGGGCTCGCGGCTGCAGTGATTTCCGCGATTGCCAGTCAGCTGCTGGTGATGGCGAGCGCTCTTGCCGTCGACTTGCGGCGCCCGACGACGCCGCCCTCGCTGCAGTGGCTGCGCGGCATGTTGCTCGTGGCCGCGATCCTTGCCTGCCTGGTGCTGCTCTACACGCCGAGCAAGCTCGTCGAGCATGCGATGTTCGCGTTCACTGCGCTCGGCGCATCGCTCGGGCCGTTGCTGCTCGTGCGCCTGAGCGGCAAGCGCATCCGGCCGGGTTCGACGCTCGGCGCGATGTGGGCAGGCTTCCTGCTGTCGCTGGTCTTCCATCTGCTGCCGGATTCGCCCGGCGATTTCCTGGAGCGCGTGCTGCCGTTCATCGCTGCGCTCGGCATCGCGCTCACGGGCGGCGAGCGGCGCCGTAACCCGGATCGCGCCGACCGGTCGCAGGAGACCATGCACGACCGGATACCGATTTGAAGAAGGCGAAGAAAAAAGTCAGGAAGACAGCGCCGCGGGCCAGGCGCGCGCCGGCAGCGATCGACCAATCGGTGCCGGAGATGATCCTCGCGGCGGTGCGCCGCATTCCCCGGGGCAAGGTCTGCACGTACGGCGACGTGGCGGAAGTAGCCGGATTGCCGCGACGTGCACGGCTCGTCGGGACGGTACTGCGGCAGACGTCGGGGCGAGGATTGCCCTGGTATCGCGTCATCAATGCCGGCGGTCGCATTTCCTTCCCGGTGGGGAGCGATGCCTACGCGCGGCAGCGACGTAAGCTGGAGGCTGAAGGCGTGGTATTCGCGGGCGGGCGCGTGGATTTGCGGCGTTATGGTTGGCCGGCGCGGGATGAGCAGTTGGATGAACTGCTCTGGAAGCTGCCTTAACCCGTCTCGGCAGGGTCCTCGTTAGTAACGACAGGGCGCGGCTGGCGCCTGTAACGAGGGAACTTCCATGATTCGTGTCGTGCGCGGCAGCTCGCTGCTGCTCGTGAGTGCCATCGTCGCCGCTTGTGCTGCCCATCGCGACGAACATCAGGCCACTGCAGATGTGCAGGGGCCGCAAACGCAGCCGGTCACTCAAGAAGTCGTTGCCGCGGCGCCGAAGGAAGAGGAGCGCAAGCTCGCGGACTTTGACGAGGCCAGGCGCCTGGTCCATGCGCAACAGCAAGCGCAGCCTCAGAGCACCGTGCCCGCGGGCATAGCCCTCAACAAGACTTCCGCCCAGCTGGCGGGCAGCGTTACCACCATGTCGCCGCCGTATCAGCAGGTGCAGAACACCGAGCGCTATCAGCACCTCGACGACAATCCGGTGCACCTCGTGGCCGAGCAGCCCATCTCGACGTTCTCGATCGACGTGGACACCGGCGCTTACGCCAACGTCCGTCGCTTCCTCAACGCCGGCCAGCTGCCGCCGCAAGACGCGGTGCGCGTCGAAGAGATGGTCAACTACTTCGACTACAGCTATGTGCCGCCCGCGAGCCGCGACGTGCCGTTCCGCGTGGCCACGGAAGTGGCGCCGGCGCCGTGGAATCCGCAGGCGCTGCTCATGAAGATCGGCATCAAGGGATTCGAAGTCGCGGCTGCCGAGCGGCCGCCGGCCAACCTGGTGTTCCTGATCGACGTATCGGGCTCGATGCAGTCGCCCGACAAGCTGCCGCTGCTGAAGAACGCGTTCCGGATGCTCACGGACCAGCTGACTGCGCGTGATCGCGTGTCGATGGTCGTGTATGCCGGCAGCTCGGGCGTGGTGCTGGAGCCGACGCCGGGCGATCAGAAGACCAAGATCCGCGAAGCGATCGATCGCCTGGAAGCCGGCGGCTCGACCAACGGCGCGGAAGGCATCGAGCGCGCGTATCAGCTCGCGCATGATGCGCAGCTCAAAGGCGGCATCAATCGCGTCGTGCTCGCGACCGATGGCGACTTCAACGTCGGCGTCGTGAACTTCGAGGCGCTCGTCGACATGGCCGAGCGGCAGCGCAGCGGCGGCGTCGCGCTGACGACGCTCGGTTTCGGTACCGGCAACTACAACGATCAGTTGCTGGAACGACTCGCGGACGCCGGCAACGGCAACTACGCGTATGTCGACACGCTGTCGGAGGCGCGCAAGGTGCTCGTCTCCGAGTTGTCGTCGACGCTCTTCACGATCGCCAAGGACGTGAAGATCCAGGTCGAGTTCAATCCGGCGGCGGTGCTCGAGTATCGGCTGATCGGCTACGAGAACCGCATGCTGGCGCGCGAGGATTTCAACAACGACAAGGTGGATGCCGGCGAAATCGGCGCCGGACACCGCGTCACTGCGCTCTACGAGGTCGTGCCGGTCGGCAAGACGGGTCACGTCGACCCGCTGCGCTACGGGCAGCGGCCGGCCGCGAAAGATGCGCGCGACAGCAACGAGCTGGCGTTCGTGCGGCTGCGTTACAAGAAGCCGGACGCAGACACGAGCCAGCTGCTCGAGTATCCGATCGCCAAAGGCTCGGTCGCCACGCTCGAAAGGCTATCCCCTGACTTTCGCTTTGCCGCGAGCGTGGCGGCCTTCGGTCAGCTGCTACGCGGCGGCAAGTATGTCGGCAATTTCGGCTACGACGACGTTGCACAGTTGGCGCGCGGCGGGGTCGGCGAGGACGCGGAGGGCTATCGTCGCGAATTCCTGTCGCTGGTGAAGCTCGCGGACTCGCTGACGCCGAAAGAAACGGCGCAAGTCAGCGATGTCGCACACTGACTGAGAGGGCCCGAACTCGGTTACGCTTGCGTGCATGGAACTCGGCTCCGTACCTAGCCAGCAGGGTGCAGTGAGCAGCGCCGCCAGCATCGACGGCGCGCTGCCCGGCGGCGCGGCTGCGCTTGCTACTGCGCCGGCCGCCGTTGCAGTCACGGACGATGCGACGTTGATGCTGCGCTATCGGGATGGCGACGCGCGTGCCTTCGAGCTCCTGTACGAGCGCCACAAGGGCCCGTTGTATCGCTACCTGCAGCGCATGTGTGGCCGGCGCGAAGTCGCCGACGATCTGTTTCAGGAGGTGTGGAGCAAAGTGATCGCAAGTCGCAGCCGTTACGAGGCCAGGGCGCAGTTCAACACGTTCCTGTTCCGCATCGCTCACAACTGCGCCATCGATTATTTCCGGCGCAGCGGTCGCCCGCACGAGAACGCCGCGCAGGACGTCGACGAGCTCGCCGAGCAGATCGGCGCAGCGGAGCACGAGCGGCCGGATGCGGCGCTGTCCGAAGCGCAGGTGCGCAGCGATTTCCGCCGCGCGCTCGCCGAGCTGCCGCCCGAGCAGCGCGATGTGTTCGTGCTGTACGAAGAGAGCGGCTTGACGCTCGAGGAGATCGGCAGGATCACCGGCGTCGCGATGGAAACTGCGAAGAGCCGGCTGCGTTACGCGGTGGGCAAGCTGCGCACAGCATTGCGTCAGCATCGTCCCCGGCAACTCGAACCCAGTGTGCAATCGTGAGCGATCCGATCGACATCAAAGCGCTGGACGAGTACCTGAAAGGGGGCTCGGACATTTCGCAGCGCTACCGCGAGCTCCGGCGCGAAGAGGTGCCACCCGAGCTCGATCGTCGCGTGCTCGATGAAGCGCGCGCTGCCGTCGCGAGCGGTGGCGGGCGCTCGCGTGCGTGGTTGCGGTGGGGCGCGCCTGTGGCACTCGCTGCTTCGGTCATCCTGGCGGTGACGGTCGTCATCGAGAGCGGCCCGCAGAACGACACGTCGTTCGTGACCCAGCCGGCAGCCGTCGACAAGGCCCGGCTCGAACCGCAGCGGCAGGTCGAGGAATCCAAGCTGCAGGATCAGGTCGCGCAAGAGCGCCGAGAGGAGCAACACCCGGCGTTCGCTGCAGAGCCGCCGGCCGTGACGGTTCAGCAGGCCGCGCCCGCATCCGCGCCGGCACCGGCGCCAGCATCCGTGCCCGCAGCGCCGCCGCCGGCTGCCCTCGCCAAGACGGAGTTGGAGCGCTTGAACGCGGCGACGCTGGATTCGCCTGCTCCGCAGGTCGCGGCCGAGCAGCCATCACCGGGGCGCGCCGGATCGGTCGCGACCGTCTCGGCCCGCAAGGAAGTCGAGCAGGCGCCAGCCGAGGTGGATTCCTCTGACGACGACTTGAGCTCGGTCTCCATCACCGGTACTCGCGCACGGCGCGCAGGACGCACCGCCGGTCCGCGCGGCACGATTTCGGGCTCGGCAATCAGCAGCGAGACCCGGCCGGCCGCGGACGAAGACGCGGAGCACTCCGATCCGGAGAAGTGGCTCGAAGAGATTCGCGAGCTGCGCCGCGCAGGCAAGGTCGTCGAGGCCGATCGCGAGTGGCAGGAGTTCGGCAAGGCGTTCCCGAATTTCCCGGTCGCCACCGACGACCTCGCGCGCAAGCAACGCTAACGCGCATTGTGGTTAAATCCGGCTCATGGAAAGAGCCATAGAAAAACTGCTGTTCGCCAGCCGCTGGATCCTCGCTCCCGTCTACCTTGGCCTGTCGCTCGCGCTGGTCGCGCTCGGCATCAAGTTCTTCATGGAGCTGTTCCACCTGCTCATGGAAGTGTTCGTCTCGGAAGAGGCGCAACTGGTGCTGACCCTGCTCGGCCTCGTGGACATGGTCCTGGTCGGCAGCCTGATCGTCATGGTGATGTTTTCCGGCTACGAGAATTTCGTCTCGGCGCTCGATGTCGACACGGGCGGCGAGAAGCTCAGCTGGCTCGGCAAGCTGGACGCGAACTCGCTGAAGCTGAAAGTTGCCTCGTCGATCGTCGCGATCTCCTCGATCCACCTGCTCCGGCGGTTCATGGAAGCGGACGACTACATCGAAGCCGGCAAGGAAGCTGCGCTCATGTGGTTCGTGATCATCCATCTCACGTTCGTGGCCTCGGCGGTGATGATGGGCGTGCTCGACCGCATCACCTCCGGCCAGCACCACGGCCACAAAGGCGAAGCCTGACCGCGTGGGTCAGGCTGACACCTGCTGCTGCGGCTCCGTCCCGCTCGGATAGAACTCCATCGACACCGAGTTCAGGCAATAGCGTCTGCGCGTCGGCCGCGGGCCGTCGTCGAACACGTGACCCAAATGACTATCGCAGCGGCGGCAGCGGATCTCGGTGCGGATCATGCCGTGGCTCTCATCGACGATCTCCGCGATGTGGTCGGCGTCGAACGGCTGAGTGAAGCTCGGCCAGCCGGTGCCCGACTCGAACTTCGCATCGGCCTTGAATAACGGCAGCCCGCACAGACGGCAGGCGTAGATGCCGTCCTGCTTGTTGTTGAGCAGGGTGCCGCAGAAGGGCGCTTCAGTGCCCTGGTGCAGCAGGACGCGGCGCTCCTCGGGCGAAAGCTTGGCGGCGAGCTGGTCGCGCTGGGTGGTGCTGAGCGGACGGAGGTCGTAGCCGCTGGTGGACGTAGTCGGAACGGGCTTGGGGCGCATGGTGGGCTCCAGGTCTCTACGGCGGGGGTCACAGCACCATCGGGGCTGTGGCGCCCGTTTCAAGCGGCGCTACTTCCCGTCGGCGCGCATGCGGCTGTTGCGGTAGCCGTAAAGCCCGTAGATCGAAAAGCCGATGATCGACCAGATCAGGAACAGCAACCAGGTTTCCCGCGGCAGGAAGTAGGTGATGCCGCCGCAGATCACGGCGCCGAGCACACACGTGACCGCGGCGAACGGCACGCGGAACGGCCGAGTCAGATTCGGTCGCGTATAGCGCAACACCAGCACGCCGATGCACACGCCGGTGAACGCGAGCAGGATGCCCATCGAGATCAGCTCGCCGAGGATATTGAGCGGGAACAGGCCGGCGATCGCTGCTGCCAGCACGGTCGTGATCGCGGTTGCGACGTGCGGCGTGCGGTACTTCGGATGCACCTTGCGCATCGAGGGTGGCAACAGGCCGTCGTCGGCCATCGCGAGGAAGATGCGCGGCTGGCCGAGCATCGACATCAGGATCACCGAGGTCATGCCGGCGATCGCTCCGATCTTGACCAGCGAGCCGAGCCACGCCAGCTGCGGATGCGCGTCGAGCGCAACTGCAACCGGGGCATCGGCGCCCAGCTTCTGGTACGGCACCATACCGGTCATGACCGCTGACATCGCGACGTAGAGGATTGCGGAGATGACCAGCGCGCCGAGGATGCCGAGCGGCACGTCGCGCTGCGGATTGCGCGTCTCGCGCGCGGCCGTCGATGCCGCGTCGAAGCCGACGTACGAGAAGAAGATGATCGCCGTGCCCCGCAGCAGGCCGCTCACTCCGAACTCGCCGTCCTTGCCCGTGTTCGGCGGCAGATAGGGATGCCAGTTCGCGGTGTCGACATAGCTGATGCCCGCGAGGATGAAGATGACGATGACCGCGACCTTCATCCACACCATGATGTTGTTCGCCGTCGCCGATTCCTTGATGCCGATGTACAGCACCCAGCCGAGCCCCAGCGTGACCAGCACGGCTGGCAGGTTGATGAACGAGCCGGTCAGCACGAGGAAACTGTCGGCGCCTTTGTCGAGCGGCGCGTTGGTGAGCGCCGCGGGCAGGTGAATGCCCCAATCGCGCAGCAGGTTGACGACGTATTGCGACCAGCCGACTGCGACCGCGGACGCGGACATCAGGTATTCGAGCGACAGGTTCCAGCCGATGATCCAGGCGACCGATTCGCCCAGCGTGCAGTACGCATACGTGTACGCGCTGCCTGATACCGGAATCATCGCCGCGAACTCCGAGTAACAGATCGCCGCGAGCGCCGAGCCGAGGGCGGCAATGAGCAACGCCAGCGTCAGCGCCGGGCCGGTGTGATTCGCGGCGACCGTGCCGGTCAGGATGAAAATGCCGGTGCCGATCGTGGAGCCCAGGCCGATCGCGGTCAGTGAGCTGGCCGTCAGCACGCGTTTCAGCGCCGGTGCGCTATTCAGCTCCGCGACGATGGCTTCAACCGGGCGGACGGCGAACAGGCGGCGCAGTAGGGACATGGGGCCTCGGGCGGAGGGATAGTTATTTGGCTGCACAGACTACAGGCTCGGGCGCCGGGGCAGAAGTCGGTATCATGCGCCGGCCGATGAATAAGGACCTCGCCACGCCGATTCCCAACAGCTATTGGGTTGAGCCGGGCCGGCTGCTCGCCGGGGAGTATCCCGGCTCGATGTCGCGCGCCGACGCCATGGAACGCGTGCACCGGCTGCTGGCTGCAGGGATCACCAGCTTCATCGATCTCACGGAGCAGGGCGAGCTGCCGGAGTACGACAACCTGCTGCCGCTGGCCGAGCAACGCGTGCGCTATCGGCGCGTGCCCGTGCTCGATCACAGCGTCCCCGACTCGGCTGCGCACATGACCCGGATTCTCGACCTGATCGATAGCGAGCTCCGCGCCGGCCAGTCCGTGTACCTGCACTGCCGTGCGGGCATCGGCCGCACGGGAACCGCAGTGGGGTGCCATCTCGTGCGCAGCGGACTTGCGAACGACCAGGCCTACGAGCGTCTGCAGTGGTTGTGGCAGCAATGCGCGCGCTCGCGGCGCTGGCCGTCGATCCCGGAAACGCCTGAGCAGGTCGACTTCGTAATGCGCTGGCAGGAGCCTGCCGCGGGCGCAGGCGCACAGCTCGGCTTGGCGCCGCGCTACGAGGGCGCTCTCGTCGGGCTCGCGCTCGGCGACGCACTTGGCCTCCTGGTCTCACACAGCAGCTTCGACGCGGCCACGCTGGTTGCAGTGATGCGCGAGCGCAGCTCGTTGCGCACGGGCGCGCACACGGCCATGACTCGAGCGCTCGCCGAAAGTTTGCTGGCCTCGGGCGCGCACAATCCCGAAGATCAGATGCAGCGCTATCTGCAATGGACGCGCAGCGCCGACGCGGCCGTGCCGGCCGAGCTGAAGCGCGCGCTCGGCGCCTGGCAATGGTCGCGCAAGCCGAACGCCGGCACGCACGATCCAAAGAATCTCGATCCGCACTCGCTGCCGCGCACGCTCGCCGCAGCTCTGTACCTGCGCGCAGATCCGCCGCACGCCATCGATATCGCTGCCGAAGTGTCGCGAACGACGCAGCAGTCACCGGTGGTGCTGGACCTGTGCCGGCTCTGGGCTGCGCTGCTCACCGACGCGCTTTCTGGTGTGGACAAGGCAACGCTGCTGGCCTTCAACGGTCCGGCGCTCGAGTCGTTGCGTCAGCGCGTGCTCAAACTGCCCGTCCGGAATCTCATCGAACGCAAGCTGCGTCGCGACCCGGAGGGGACGGGCGATGCGCTGACCGACACGCGCGCGGCGTTGGTGGCCTTCGACAGTACCGCGACCAGCTCCGATGCCATGCTGCGAGTCGCGACGACGCTGAGCTCGCCGGCCGCCGCCGCGCTATGCGGCGCGCTCGCCGGCGCGCACTACGGCATCGATTCGCTTCCCGCCGAATGGCGACGACAGCTCGCCGAGGATGCGCCGCTGCGTTCGCTGGCGCGTCATCTGCTGGGTTGAGTGATGGCGGCACGCTCCCGACGCAAAGGCAGTCCGCGGCGCAAGCGCCGGCGCGAGCCGGCCTGGACTCGCCTGTCCGACGCGGAGCTGCTGCGCACTCGTTTCTGCGATCTGCGGTTGACGCTGCGCAATTCCGATATCGAGCATCGCTTGCGTGAAGCGCGCCGCAGCTTGCAGGCGCGCGGCATCAAGTTCCGGCCGCACCTGTGGCTCTCCGAAGAGTGGTTCTCGCCGGACGGCGTGCCCGGCATCGCGGTGCCGTTCTACCTGGCGCATCCACGCCTGCAGCGCCTCGAACGACGGTTCATGGGCGAAGTCGAGGGCGGCAACGCCAACTGGATGACGCGTATCCTGCGGCACGAGATCGGCCACGCGCTCGACAACGCTTATCGCCTGCGCCGGCGCAAAGAGTGGCGGCGCACCTTCGGCCGGGCCTCGCGTCCGTATCCGGACATCTATCGGCCGCGCCCCGCGAGCCACGACTTCGTACTGCACCTCGGTCATTGGTATGCGCAAAGTCATCCGACCGAGGACTTCGCCGAAACCTTCGCAGTGTGGCTGCAGCCGCGCGCGCGCTGGCGCCGCGAATATCAAGGCTGGCCGGCGCTGCGCAAGCTGGAGTATGTCGACAAGTTGATGACCCACATCAGCGGCATGCAGCCCATCGTGCGCAACCAGGACCTCATCGAGCCGCTCAGCGACAATCGCAGCACGCTGGGCGAGCACTACCGCCGCAAGCGCGCCCGCTACGAGTTCGACAAGCCGGATGCGTACGACCTGCGGCTCAAACGCGTCTTCGGCAAGCAACGCAAGGGCGGCAAGCGCATGCCGGCGAGCACGTTCCTGCGCCAAAGCCGCCCGCAGCTCGAGCGCCTGCTCATGCGGCGCTCGCGTTTGTACCCGTATCTCGTGCACCATGTGCTGCGCACGGTCATCCGTCGTAGCCGCGAGCTGGATCTGGTGCTCGATACCTCGAAGCGGGAGGCGAAGCGGGCAGTGGTGGGGGTGCTGGAGCGGATTCTGATCGACATCCTGAAGCGGGATCGCGAGCGCTACGCCTTATGAAACCGTTGCGCGTGCTGGTGCTGATGCACGAAAGCCTGGTGCCGCCGGCGAGCCTGAAGGGCTACAGCGACAAGGAGATCGACGAGTTCCGGACCGAGTACGACGTGGTGGCCAACCTGGAGAAGGCCGGGCACACGGTGCGCGCGCTCGGGCTCGGCGACAACCTCGGCGAGCTGCGCGCCGCGATCACCGACTGGAAGCCGGATGTCGCGTTCAATCTGCTGGAAGAGTTCCAGGGCATCGTCACCTACGACCAGTACGTGGTCGCGTTCCTGGAGCTGATGAAGCTGCCGTACACCGGCTGCAATCCGCGCGGCATGATGATCTCGCGCGACAAATCGCTGTCGAAGCAGATCCTCTCCTACCACCGCATCCCGACGCCGGGTTTCGCCGTGATCCGCCGCGGCCAGCGCTTTCGCGCGTCGCGCAAGCTGAAGTTTCCGCTGTTCGTCAAATCGGTGACCGAGGATGCGTCGCTCGGCATTGCGCAGGCCTCGATCGTCGGCGATGCCGACAAGCTCAAGGAGCGCATCGAGTTCATCCACGAGCAGACCAAGTCGGACGCCTTGATCGAAGAGTACATCGAAGGCCGCGAGCTGTACGTCGGCGTGCTCGGCAACGACCGGCTGCGCACGTTCCCGGTGTGGGAGATGGATTTCGGCACGCTGCCGGAAGTGATGGCCGGCATCGCGACGCGCAAGGTGAAGTGGGACCGGCGTTACCAGAAGAAGCACGGTATCAACACCGGTGCGGCGCAGTCGCTGCCGGATGGCGCTGCCGCTTATCTCGACAAGCTGTCGAAGCGCATTTTCCGCGCGCTGTATCTCAGCGGCTATGCGCGCATGGATTTCCGCATGCGGCCGGATGGCAGCGTGTTCGTGCTGGAAGCGAACGCGAATCCGAATATAAGCAGGGAGGAGGACTATGCGGATTCGGCCAAGGCGGCGGGGGTGGACTACGCGTCGTTGCTCGAGCAGATCGTTCGCATTGGGACGAATTACCAGGCGGCGTGGCGCGACGGGGAGTCGTAGGTGTCAGGCTTTAGCCTGACTCTTCATCGCAGAGCAGAGAGTCCGCCGTCGACAACGAGCTGCTGTCCTGTGACATAGCTCGCTTCCCCTCCCAGCAAAAACACCGTCGCATACGCCACTTCCCACGCCGTCCCCTGCCTCCCAAGCGGCACAGCAGTCGTCGCTCGCGACGGTCGCCCCCGACTCGCAACTCTCCCGAGCGGCGTGTCGATCAACCCCGGCACGACCAGATTCGCGCGGACGCCGCGGCGCGAACCCTCGAACGCGACGTGTCTGCACAGACCCGCAAGGCCGGCCTTCGAAGCGTCATACGCAGGAATACCCGTGCCGGGCTTGATGCCGGCAATCGAGCTCACGAACACGATCGCTCCGCCCGGTTGCATCCGCGGCAGGGCGGCGCGCGCGACGAGAAAGTGCGCGCGCAAGTTGATGGCGAACGTCAGGTCCCACGCGCTCACGTCGGTCCCTTCGAGACCGCGACCGTAGCCGATGCCGACGTTGACGACGACGCCGTCGAGACCGCCCAGCGACGCTTCTGAGTCAGCAACGACACGCGCGCATGCAGCTTCATCGGTTACATCGGCGACCACGACTGTCGCGCGATTGTTCTCGCTTGCAATGCGCTGCGCTGTATCTCGCGCTGCTCCTTCGTCGCGATCCGCGCATGCGACCGCTGCTCCTTCACGTGCGCACAACACGGCGATAGCGCGACCATTGCCGAGCGGCGCATCGGCGTCGTCGCAAGGCTGCGTGCCCGCGCCCACAACGAGAATCCTGCGGCCGGCGAGTCGGCTGCGACCCGGCGTGGCGCCCGTCGCTTCCGGCGGCGTCCAGACGGTCGCGGGATCGCGCTCGGTCATTTCAGCTCTCGATCTGCACGCCGAAAGAGTTCAGCGCCATCGATACCAGCGTGTACTGCCCGACGGCGAACACGAGATCGATCACCTGCCGCGTGTCATAGTGCTTGCTGAGGCGTTGCCACGTGGCGTCGCTGATGAACTGGTCGCCGTGCAGATCGTCGACTGCGCGCAGCAGCGCCGACTCCGCCTCGGTCCAGCCCGGCGCATCGGGGTCGCTCTTCAGGCGCTCGATCTCTGCATCGCTGAGCCCGGTTTCCTTGCCGATGCGCGTGTGTTGATGGAACTCGTAGCCGGAGCGGCACAGCCAGCCCACGCGCAGGATCGCCATCTCACGCTCGCGCGGCGGCAGCGTGGACTTGAACAGCACGTGATTCGCGAACGGCATCCAACGCCGATACATGTCCTGGTGCCGGATCAGCGTGGCGAACACGTTGAGCACGCGCGGCGGGTTGCCTCGCGTCAGCAGCTCGCGCTGCTCGTCGTTCCACTCGCTCGGCGGCAGCGGGGTGACCCGCGGACGGGACAGGCGCATGTCATTCCGCTCCTTTTTCTTTCGGCGCACCGGTCCACTGGCCGAGCCATTTTTCCACTTCCTGATGCCACTGGATGCTGTTCGCGGGCTTGAGCACCCAGTGGTTCTCGTTCGGGTAGATCAGCAGGCGGCTCGGAATGCCGCGCCGCTGCAGCGCGTTGAACATCGACAGGCTCTGCGAGTACGGCACGCGATAGTCGAGCTGGCCCGCGACCACCAGCATCGGCTTGCTCCAGTTCGCGACGTGGCCCTGCGGGTTGAACTTCTCGTAGTTCTCCGGCACGTCCCACGGCGTGCCGCCGTTCTCCCATTCGCTGAACCACAGCTCTTCGGTCATGTAGCCCATGCCGCGCGTGTCGAAGATCCCGGCGTGGCTGACGATGCACTTGAACGGCTCGTTCCAGTTGCCGGCGATCCAATTCATCATGTAGCCGCCGTACGATGCGCCGAGCGCGCACATGCGCTCGCCGTCGAGCCACGCAAACTTCGCGAGCGCGGCCTTCAGGCCTTTCTGCAGATCCTCGAGCGGTTTGCCGCCCCAGTCGTTGCTGACCGAATCCGTGAACGCCTGGCCGTAACCCGGCGAGCCGTGAAAGTCGATGAAGATCGAGGCGTAGCCGGCGCCGGCATAGGTCTGCGGATTCCAGCGATAGCTCCAGGCGTTGGCGAACGACGATTGCGGTCCGCCGTGCACGATGAACGCCACCGGGTAGCGACGGCGCGCGTCGAAACCCGCGGGCCGCATCACATAGCCGTACACCGTCTCGTCGTTCGCGCCGGCGAAGGTGAACTGCTCGGGCTCGCCGATCTGTGCAGCGGCGAAGGCGTCGGCGTTCACACGCGGCAGCTCGCGCAGATCACCGCCCTTGAGCGTGACTGCGTACAGCTCGGCTGGCGACTTCAAAGTCGACACGGCGAACACGATTTCCTTCTCACCCACGGCGAACGAATCGACATGTCCCGGGCCGGTCAGCATCGTCGGCTTGCCGGTCTTCACGTCGATCGCCCACACGGGGCGCTGGCCGAAATGATCCGCGACCGCGTAGAGCGTGCGGCCATCTGGCGAGAAGGCGATCTGGTCGACCGAGCGATCCCAATCCTGCGCCAGCGCTCGACGCTCGCCGGTCTTCACATCCATGAGCACGACGTGGAAGCGATCTGCCTCGAAGCCCGGACGTTGCATCGCGCGCCACGCGAGCTTGCTGCCGTCGGGCGAGAACACTGGTTGCGCATCCCACGCAGGGTTGTCTGCTGTGAGGTTGCGCGGCTCGCCGCCGTTGACGCTGACCTCGTACAGATCGAAGTTCGTCGACCACGGCTCCGACTTGCTCTTCACGCGCGCGTCGAACACGACCTTGCTGCCGTCGGGCGAGAACGTAAATTCGCTTGCGTCGCCGAACGGCTTCGACGGCACGTCCGCGTCCAACGTATTGGTCAGCGAGACCGGCTCGACGGCGCGGCCGTTCTCTACGCGAAGCACGAACAGCTGCGAAATGCGGCCGTCGCTCCAGGTGTCCCAATGCCGCACGAACGTGCGGTCATACACGCGTCCCGTCGCCTTCGAATCCGCCGTCTGCTTGAGGCGGTCGGTGTTGCAGGCGAGATCGCCGCAGTCGGCGAAGACGTCCAGGGAAACGAGCAGCTTGGTGGCGTCGGGCGAGAGTTGGAACGAACCTACGTCGAGCGGCAGACTGGTCACCGGCTCAGCTTCGCCGCCAGCCGCGGCGAGACGCCACACCTGCGTCGAGCCGCCGCGCGCGGAGAGGAAATAGATGTAGCGGCCGTCGCGCGACCACTCCGGCGAGTTGTCGTTCTCGGGATTCGTCGTGAGGCGGCGCGGCTGCGCGCCCTTGGTCGCGAGATCGAGCGACCACAAGTCCTGACGGCCGCGATTCGCCGCCATGTCGGTCTCGCGCAGGGCGAACACCACCGTTTTGCCGTCGGGCGACAGCGCAGGATCGGACACACGCTTGAGCCGGACCAGATCTTCGACCGAGAACGGATGACGCTCGGCCGCCACGGCGGCGGTGCCAATGAATGCGAGCGCAAGCCACGACGCGAGCAGCGAACGTGCAATGAGCATGGGAAAGAACCCCAGATGTGAAGACGCGAAGGGCGCAGAGTCTATTTCTTTTCCCGAAACACCGCGAACGCGCTCGTATAGCCGTGCAGATAGGTCGCGTTATGGATCGGGCCGATCTCGCCGCTGCAGAAGAAACCGCCGAGCGGGACGTCGCCGACCAGCCGGCGGAACGCATTGCTGTCGTGATCGGCCTGGCCGTACAGCTCCATGCCCCGGCCTTGGCAGGAGAACAGCAGCGCACCGGCGTCGGCCTGTACCGGACGCGACGCGCCGTATCCGGTCAACGTGCGGACGAGGTCGTGGGCCGAAGTCTGCGCATCGCGCAAATGGAATTGCACGACGCTGTTGCCAGGGATATTGGCGCTCACCCACAGCGCGCCGCTCTGCGGATCCATGCCGAGGATGTTGCGGATCAGGAAATCGCCCGGCAGGTATTCGCTCGCGTCGGTGCGCATCGCGAGGCCCAGGAACAGCGATTGGCTGAACAGATCGCGGTCGGCGGCCGGCAGTCGCTCGAACATCCGCGCCAGCACTTCGCGCGGCGGGCGGCCGTCGAGCTCGCGGATCAGATTTTCGTGTGCCATGGTGACGAACATCGGCTCGCCGACCGGCCGGCAGCCCTGCGCGACAACGGCGTCGAGCTCGATATTGCCGGTCAATGCGAGCGTCACGCAGCCCGAGTGATAGACCTGATTACCGAGATACAGCGCCGTGCCGCCGACCTGGCGCGCACCGCTGGCCAGGCCGCCGATCTTCGGCGCGTGGGGATAGACACGATCGAGGCCGCGCACGTAAGTCTCGGTCTCGAAGCTGTACGGGTCGGCGAGCAGCAGGAATGCGGGTTGCTGACTTGCCGTCATCCGCAACGTGTCTTCCCAGACGCGGGGTTCGGCGAACACCGGCGGTACCTGCGCGGCGTCGAGGTGCGTGCCTTTGAACTTCACGCCCGGCAGCAACGCGCCGGTCAACGACACGCCCGGCCGGTCTTCGATCTCGCGACCGCCGCCGATCACGCCGCCGGCGCAGCAGCCGAACAGAAACGCACCCTCGAACTCGCGCAACAGCAAATCGGTGACGGTATCGAAGCGCGCCGCGTGGTCGGCGCCGACGAAGACGAACAGCAGGTCGGGCTCCTGGCGACCAAGACCGGCGAAGACGGTGCCGGCGGCGCGTTCCACGGCCGAGCTCAGGTTGCTATCGGTATCGACTGCTGATGCCCACCGCATGCGATCGATTCTAACGAGCGAGGTTGCCCCTTCATACAGGGGCAGCCGTAGTCCCTTACTGACCCACTTCCTTGGCCGCCGCTGCAATCCACTCGCGCATGTGCGCGTCCTGCAGCCACTGCTGCATGTACGCCTGCGAGTCCGCACTCAGATCCTTCGCTCCGTAGTGGCGGAAGCGCAGCACCACCGGCGCATACATCGCATCTGCGATCGAGAACTCGCCGAACAGCCAGGGCCCAAGTGTCCGGTACTTCTTGCGGCAGTCAGCCCAGATCGCCTGCACGCGCGCGACGTCGGCGCGACCTTCCGGGGACAGCGGCACGTGCGGGTTGCTGCCCGTGGCGTGCATCGGCCAGGTCTGTCGCAATGCCATGAAACCGGAATGCATCTCGGCGCTGACCGAACGGGCGTGCGCGCGCAGCAGCGGGTCGCCGGGCCAGGCCCGGCCGCCGACCTTCTCGTTCAGGTATTCCACGATCGCCAGCGAGTCCCAGATGTGTGCGTCGCCCTCCAGCAGCACCGGCACCCGCATCGCCCCGGAGTAGCGGACGATCTGCGCGAAGAACTCCGGCGTGTCGAGCGGCAGCTGGACCTCGCGGAACTCGATGTCGAAGTGCTTGAGGACCAGCCACGGCCGCAGCGACCAGCTGGAGAGCTCTTTGTTGCCGATGACGAGCGTGAGCATAGGGCCGAGAAGTTAAACTAAGAGCCTATGTCAGACCAACACCTTGCAACGCTGGCCATCCGCGCCGGTCAGCTGCGCACGCACGAAGGCGAGCACGCGGAGCCGATTTTCACCACCTCCAGCTACGTGTTTCGCAACGCCGCCGAGGCGGCGGCGCGGTTCGCGGAGACCGAGAAGGGCAATATCTACTCGCGCTTCACCAATCCGACCGTGCGCTGCTTCGAGGAGCGCCTCGCGGCGATGGAGGGCGGTGCAGCCTGCGTCGGCACGGGCTCGGGCATGGCGGCGATCCTCGCGATGTGCATGGCGCTGCTGAAAGCCGGCGATCACATCGTCTGTTCGGACAGCGTGTTCGGCTCGACGATTGCGCTGCTCAATCGCTACATGGCGAAGTTCGGCGTCGAGGTCTCGTATGTGCGGCCGGACGACAACGAAGCGTGGCGCGCGGCGATCCGCAACAACACGCGCATCGCGTTCCTCGAGACGCCGTCCAATCCGTTGTCCGCGATCGCCGATATCCGCGCGCTCGCCGACATCGCGCATGAGCGCGGCGTGCTGCTCGCAGTAGACAACTGCTTCTGCACGCCGGCGCTGCAGAAACCGTTCGAGCTCGGCGCGGATCTGGTGATCCACTCGGCGACCAAGTATCTCGATGGGCAGGGGCGCTGCGTCGGCGGCGCCATCGTCGGCAATCAGGAGCTGGTCGGCCGCGACGTGTTCGGCTTCATCCGCTCGGCCGGGCCGAGCATGAGCCCGTTCAACGCCTGGGTATTTCTCAAGGGCCTGGAAACGCTCGAGCTGCGCATGCACGCGCATTCTTCGGCTGCGTTGGAGCTGGCGCGCTGGCTGGAGCGTCAGCAAGGCGTGCGCAAGGTCCACTACGCCGGACTGGAATCGCATCCACAGCACGCGCTCGCGCGCCGTCAGCAGAGTGGCTTCGGCGGCATCATCGCCTTCGAGGTCGGCAATGGCCGCGCCGGAGCCTGGTCGTTCATCGATGCGACGAAGCTCATGTCGATCACCGCGAACCTCGGCGACGTCAAGACCACGATCACGCATCCGTCGAGCACGACGCATTCGCGGATCACCGCCGCCGAGCGCGAGCGCGCCGGCATCACCGAAGGCCTGCTGCGCATCTCTGTCGGCCTGGAGCACCTGGACGATCTCAAAGCGGACCTGGAGCGCGGACTCGCAGCGGTGCGCGCGTGAAGGTGCGCGCAATCTGCTTCGACCTGGACAACACGCTCTGGGACGTGTGGCCGGTCATCGTCCGCGCCGAGCAGAAGATGTACGACTTCCTCGCGCAGCGCTACCCGCGCGTCGTCGCGGGCATGACGGTCGAAATGATGCGGGCCGCCCGCGAGCAGACCGCGGCCGCTCATCCGCAGATGCGTCATGACTTCACGTTCCTGCGCAAGCAGACGCTGCGCGAGCACGCCAGGGAATTCGGCTACGCCGAAGCGATGGTGGAAGAGGCGTTCGAGGCTTTCATTCGGGCGCGCAACGAAGTCGACCTCTACCCGGACGTCCTGCCGGCGCTGGATCGGTTGGCTGCGCGCTATCGGTTGTTCACCGCGAGCAACGGCAACGCCGATCTCGGCAGAATCGGCATCGCGCATTTCTTCGAGCGCACGGTTGCCGCGCGGCACGTCGGCGCGCTCAAGCCCGATCCCGCGATCTTCCACAAAGTGATCGAGGGCACGGACCTGCAGGCGCACGAAGTCGTGTACGTCGGAGACGATCCGCTGCTGGATGTCGAAGGCGCGCGCGGTGCCGGCATGCAGGCGATCTGGATCGACCGCCAGGGCGGCGAATGGCCGCCGCAGATCGCGCCCGCATCGTACACGGTGCGGTCACTGACAGAGCTGGTCGAGCTGTTGTAAGTCTCGCGTATACAGGCATCTATACGCGCCGCCGCCTAATTGCCTTGCCAAATCGTTTGGCGTACATTCCGCGCCGTTCGTAGTGCCTTTGCCCGCTTTTTTCTCTGGCTTGGCCAGCCGGGTCATTGAAGACCCCAACCCTCCGGCCAACTTCTGAAAAATCCGACGAGACCGCGAACGTGGGCCTGGGAGCCAACCGTTGCCTGTTGTGGGAGCACGCGGGCAGCCGGGCGGAGCCCGTTTGTAACCAGGCCTCGCAGTGGGGAGCTATCCGCGCTCGGGGCTTTTTCAGTAGAGAGAGTTGAGTACTTCTATGAGGATCTATGTAGGTAACCTGCCGTTCTCGGCAGACGAGGCACAGGTGCGCACGATGTTCGAGCAGCACGGCACTGTCGAGTCAGTGGCGCTGATCAACGATCGCGAGACCGGTCGTCCGCGTGGCTTCGGCTTCGTGGAAATGCCGCGTCCGGACGCACAGCGTGCCATCCAAGCGCTGAACGGTAAGGACATGGGAGGCCGTCCCCTGCGCGTCAACGAGGCGCAGGAACGGCAGGGCGGCGGTGGCGGCGGCGGCGGTGGCGGCCGTGGTCCACGCGGCGGTGGCGGCGGTGGTGGAGGCGGCGGCGGACGCTGGTAAAGCGCTCCGGCTTCGCCTGAAGCAACAAGAAGCCCCGCGGTGCGCAAGTGCCGCGGGGCTTCTCGTTTTGAGAACTCGCTCTCCTTTCAGCAGTCGCGCTCGTCGGCTGCCAACGCGCGATGCGCGCATTTCGCGAATCACCGCACAGACGCTGCACCGGTTTGGCGCGATCACTATGTAACCTTGGCTCACGCGGGAACTGTACGGGCCGCGGCGGATTCAAATTCTGAGGAGCATTGGCCGATACGGTGTTGGTACGAATTCTGAATGTGAAGGTCATGGCGAACAGTCACGTCAAAAAGGTGTCAGGTGATGGAGGAGCACGAAGCCACTAAGCCGCTCGTCGCAGTCACGAATCTGCGCGAGTTCTTTCACGACTCGGTGCAGACGGCGTTGCGCAAGCAACACGTCGCCGTCGACGACCACACGGAGCACTACGTCGTCAACGTGCTCACCATGTTCGCCCGCTCGGAGGAGCTCTACGAGAGCACGCCCGAGGGCATCCGTCTCAAACCCCTGGCCCGCATGCTCGCTGACGCCTGCGCAGCGCCCTCATCGCAGCAACGCGACGAAACCTTGCGCCGGCTCGGCGACGTTTCGCTGTTCGTCGCCGGCTTCTTCGCGCAGAGCTTCGCGCGCAAGCTGGTCGACATCGACTACCACATCGCGATGGGCGGCCGCGCCTACGGCACGCTCGCGGACAACCTGCGCGGCTCGATCCGCGGGCAGGCGTTCGCTGCCGTGTTCCTCGAGCTCGCGCAGAAGTTCCAGCGCCTCGTCGACGTGCTCAACGAGGTCGCGGAGATGGCGTACACGCACACCGACAAGGACATCCTGCGGCTGTACGAGATCTGGATGAAGACCGGCAGTCCGCGCGCGTTCGCGATCCTGCAGCGCCTCGGCGTGGCGCCGGTCTTGCAGAGTGCGCGCAAGGAGCACTGACATGCAGCTCCTGCGCCGCATGCAAACCTTGCTGGCGCAGCTGTACGACGCACCCGTTCACGAAGACGTGCAGGATTTCCTGCTGAGCGATCGGCAGCGTCTGCGCGCTGCAGTCGGCGAGCATGCCCGGGATGCAGCCGACGAGCAGGTTTACGTGGTCGAGGAAGAGCAGGGGGTGCGGGTCGGCTTGTTTCTCGACCGCGGCGTGCTGGAGCGGCTCGAGCGCCGCGATCCGCTGGACGCGCTCGATGAAGCCAACCTGGCCGATTTCTGCACGGCGCTCGAGGGCGTCAGTCATTTCCACTATCTGGTCTGGAGCCTCGCGCGCGGCCGCAACGTGTCACTGCTGGAGCTGGAGCTGCAGGCCGAAGTCGACAAGTACGCAACTGCGGTCGCATTGATGACTCGGCAACGCGCCGGCAGCTTCCCGGGAGCGCTGCACGCGCAGCTGTTTCACGCAGTGAGCTTCTTGCCGCAGCTCGACGAGATCAGCCGGCACCGCTACCAGGAAGCGAACCGTCACGCCGCACGATTCTGCCGCTCGCTGGAAGAGCGTTTCCTGCGAGCGCGCCGCCAGCGACCGGAACTATGGGTTGCGGAGCTGCGGCGGTTCTTCCGTCGCGGGCACCAGGAAAAGATCAGACAGTTGGCTGTGTAAGGCGGATTGTGTGGGTCAGGCTTCGGCCCCTGACTCTTTATTCTTCCTGACCGTCGCGCTTGGCGTTCTTCTTCGCTTCCATCCATTTCGACAGCTCGCGCAGATCGCGTTTCTTCGGCGGGCCTTTACGCGCGAGCACGCCGCTCTCGTACGGGTTGTAGCCGACGCGCAGACCCTTCGGATTGGAGCGGATCGGCGCGTTCGCCGGCACTTCGTCGTCGACGATCGCCAGGCCTGGATGCGCCAGCGCTTTGTTACGCGCGCGCTCGCCGGCTTCGCCGTCTTCGGTCAGGGACTGGTCCTGCCACTCGTAGATAGCGTTGCCGCGATCGTCGAATGCGATCTGGCCCGGCTGGCCGGGCTGGCCGGGCTTCTGCTCGCGCGGCGTCACGACGCGCGGTCGCAGCCGCAAACCCAACTTTTTGAGCTCGTCTTTCAACGCACTTTCATCCCTAAATCCGGCCAGCAGATTGTAAATCGCAGGGTCCTTATTGAAGTGCGCCACGGTTCGCGCAACAAGGCATGAAAGTGTGAACCAGTACCCGAATGGCGCAGCGCGGCTGTCAGCCCCATCGACAGGGGCGGCGCGGTGTGCCTAGGCGACGCTGGAGATGTGCTCAGCGGCCCGGTAAACGCCCACGATCGATTTGCCGTCCCGCAGCTCCCCAGAGCCCGCCATCCGTAGAACGTCCCTGAAAGGCAGCCAATGGACCTCGAGGACCTCGTGCTCCTCGGGACGCCGCGGCAGCGGGGTCAGCTGCATGGCGAGGAACAGATGAACGACTTCTGTAAAAACCCCGGGCGAGGTCAGGTAATCGCCGAGCGGGTGCCACGCAGCGGCCTGCATGCCCGCTTCCTCTTCGAGCTCGCGGCGCGCCGTGTCGAGCGGCGGCTCGCGATTGTCGATCTTGCCGCCCGGCAATTCCCAGATCCAACCGCCGGCGACGTAACGGAACTGGCGCAGCAGGCAGATGCGCTGGTGCTCGTCGATCGCAACGATGGCGGCGCCGCCCGGATGCTTGACGATCTCCAGCTCCGCGATCGACCCGTTCGGCAGCCGCACGCGCTCGACGTTCAGCTCGATGACGCGGCCGGTGAAGACGTGCTTGATATCGGTCATCTCAGTGGTCGTCCGTGTCTTCGACAGTCGCCTGGCCGGACCAGCGCCGATACAGGTGCGACCACGACATGCCGACTGCGAGGATCAGCGACAGCACTATGAGCGAGATCCAGACGATGGCGCCGGTGTTCGACAGCTTCACCCAGCCCCACGACACGATCAGCCAGATGAGCGCGGCGAAAAACGCGAGCAGCAGCACCATGCCGAGCGGTCCGATCGAGTGCAGCGTCGCGCGCAGGAACACGAACCAGCCAATCAGCAGCAGGAGACCGAGCACGGCTTCGAGCGGCGTGATCGCCGGAAACCCCGTCTGCAGCATGTGCGCGTACGAATAGCCGCTCGGGTTGTACGTGAGCAGCACCAGCGCCAGCGCGAATGCCGCGCGTAGCAGGAAACCGGTGAACGTCAGTTTCTCCACGAGCTCTGTCCTCAGCCGCGCGGCGGCGCGTCTTCGTCTTCCGGCGTCGCTTCGTCTTCGGTCGTGTCGTCGCCTGCATCTTCGCCGGACTGGATCGCGGCGTCGGACTTCGACGTCGCAGTACCGATGCGGTAGGCAGCGAATCCGGGCAGCACGACCTGGTTGAGCGCCATGCCCAGCACGCGGCCGCTGGTCGGCGCGTAGATGCGATGCTGCTGGTTCGATATCGGATCGGTCACGACGCCGAGCAGCTCGCCTTCGCTGACGCGCTCGCCGAGCGCGACGTCGGAGAACAGGATGCCGCCGTGATCGACGCGCACCCACTTCGATGCGTAGTAAACCGGCTCCGGGTCGCCCCAGTAACGCCGCTGCTTGGTCATGCCGAGCGAGTACATCAACGTCTCGATCGCCTTCGCGCCGTGCTCGACTTGTTCGGGCTGCACCCGCATCGGCTCGCCCATCTCGAAGGTCACCGTCGGAATGCCGGCCTCGGTTGCCGCGCGCCGTAGCGATCCTTTCTCGCCGACGCTGTGCAGGACCACTGTCGCGCCGAGTGCCTGCGTCATGCGCTGAACTTGCGGCAGGCGCAGATCGGCGCGCACTTGCGGCAGATTCGTGCGATTGAGCGAGCCCGTGTGCAGATCGACCACTGCCGAGCAGTTCTTCACCACGTCGGTGAAGAACGAATGCGCCATGCGCGTCGCGGCGCTGCCCTTCGGGTTGCCGGGGAAGTAGCGA
>Ga0134123_10000503_pt1 | contig 25800 bp, 18 predicted proteins | sample KB303_FD_96460 | JGI IMG/M metagenome (GOLD analysis project Ga0134123, IMG submission 96460) | Terrestrial soil microbial communities without Nitrogen fertilizer from Kellogg Biological Station, Michigan, USA - KB3-0-3 | ecosystem: Environmental > Terrestrial > Soil > Unclassified ...
CAGCACCACACCCGTGGTAGAGATCCAGAAGTGCGCGGTGATCAATTGCACGCTGTACATTTCGCTGCGACCGAACAGCCTCGGGATCAGATAGTAGAGGCTGCCGATCGAGATGAATGCCACCCAGCCGAGCGCACCGGCATGCACGTGGCCCACTGTCCAGTCGGTGTAATGGGACAGTGAATTCACCGTCTTGATGGACATCATCGGACCTTCGAAGGTGGCCATGCCGTAGAAGGACAGCGACACCACCGAGAACTTGAGAATCGGGTCGGTGCGCAGTTTGTGCCACGCACCGGACAGGGTCATGATCCCGTTGATCATTCCGCCCCAGGACGGCGCCAGCAGGATCAGCGAGAAGATCATGCCGATGGACTGCGCCCAGTCCGGCAGCGCCGTGTAATGCAGGTGATGCGGCCCCGCCCACATGTAGGTGAAAATCAGCGCCCAGAAATGCACCACCGACAGCCGATACGAATACACCGGCCTCTCCGCCTGCTTGGGAACGAAGTAGTACATCATCCCCAGGAAGCCCGCGGTCAGGAAGAAGCCGACCGCGTTGTGTCCGTACCACCACTGCACCATCGCGTCCTGCACTCCGGCGTAGACCGAGTAGGACTTCCAGAGGCTGACCGGAATCTCGGCGCTGTTTACAAGGTGGAGCAACGCCACGGTCAGGATGAATGACCCGTAAAACCAGTTGGCCACGTAGATATGCCCCACCTTGCGCTTACCTATTGTCCCGAAGAACACCACTGCATAGGACACCCATACCAGCGTAATCAGCACGTCGATCGGCCATTCGAGCTCGGCGTATTCCTTTGAAGTAGTGATTCCAAGCGGAAGAGTAATTGCTGCCAGCACAATGACCGCCTGCCACCCCCAAAAGGTGAACGCCGCAAGGCCGTCGGAAAATAGTCGCGTGTGACAGGTGCGCTGGACCACGTAGTAGGAGGTTGCAAAAAGCGCCGAGCCGCCGAAAGCAAAGATGACCGCGTTGGTGTGTAAAGGCCGCAGCCGACCATACGACAGCCAGGATATGCCATGGGTCAGGTCCGGAAACATCAGTTGGGCGGCAATCAGCACACCTACTGCCATGCCTACGATGCCCCATACAACGGTCATGATGGCGAATTGCCGTACGACCTTATAGTTGTATTTAGCTTGCTCCTGCATGGCCGATCCCCTGAATGATTTCGTGCGGCGGTCGAACGATTTGCCGGATCACTGACAGTGGCGATCCTAGCTGCGCCCCGCAACAGGTTGATTGACGCAGATCAAACGCACCGGGGTGGAGAAATACGGCATCGGACAGAACGCTCTTCCACAGTTTGTTTGGCAGCGGCAGGTCCGGCCCTCAGGCCCCCCGCGTGCGCGGCAGAATCCTGACAAATTCCGGCCACAGAATCCCAGCCGATGCGGCCACCAGGCACAGCAGCAGGTCCAGCCATGACAGGGCTTCAAACCGGAAGATCTCCTGCATCGCCGGCAGGTAAAGCGCCGCGGCCAGCCCGCCGATCGCCCCGCCCACCACCCACCACAGGGCGCGATTGGGCATGTGCAGGGTGGTGAAGATGCTGCGCGTGCGGGAGCGGTTCGAAAGAATCAGCGCGGCATTTCCCAGCACCAGGGCGGTGAATGCCATCGCCCGCGCGCGTTCCTCCATGAATCCATGATCGAGCACCAGGAAATACAGCACCGCCACTGCGATCAGCACCGCCACTCCCTGCAGGAACGAGTACCAGAGCAAACGGGTTCCCAGCAACGGTTCCTTTGGATCGCGCGGTGGGCGCCGCATGGTTGCCGGATGGGCCGGCTCGGCCTCGAACGCGATCGAGCATGCCGGATCGATCACGAACTCCAGGAACACGATGTGCACCGGCGCGAACACGAGGGGCCAACCGAGTAGCAATGGCAGCAGCGCCATGCCTGCAGTCGGAACGTGAACCGCGATCAAATAGCTCATCGCATGGCGGATGTTGTCGTAGATGCGCCGGCCCAGCCGCACGGTCTCGACGATGGACTTGAAGTCGTCTTCCAGCAGCACCAGCGACGCGGCCTCGCGCGCCACGTCGGTCCCGCGTCCGCCCATCGCCACCCCGATGTGCGCCGCCCTGAGGGCCGGTGCGTCATTCACGCCGTCGCCGGTCATGGCGACGATTTCTCCATTTGCCTTGAGCGCCTCGACCAGGGCCAGTTTCTGCTCCGGAACCACGCGCGCAAAAATACTGACCTCGGCCACGCGCGCGCGCAACTGCGCTGCGCCCATGAGCTCGAGTTGCGCGCCGGTCACCACCCCGCCCGGCGACTTCAACCCGATCTCGTCGGCAATCGACTGTGCCGTACCCGGGTAATCCCCGGTGATCATCACCACACGTATGCCAGCGTCGTAGCACTCCCTGACTGCTTGCGGCACCGTCGCGCGTACCGGATCGGCGAGCGCAATGAGCCCGAGAAACTTGAATGTAAAACCCGTGGGATAGGCGGGAAATTCGCCGCCGTGAAAACGCGCTTCCGCCACCCCGAGCACCCTGCGACCGCGAGACGCAATTTGCGCGGTCTGCTCAAGCACGCTGGTCTGCTGCGCCGCGTCCGCCTTGCATAGCTTCGCGATCGCCTCCGGCGCCCCTTTGGCGGCGACGACGAACTCGCCACCCTCCGGCCTTTGCCAGCAGTGCGTAACCACCAGCAAGTCGCGGGTGAGGTCGTACTCTTTCACCAGCCGCCAGTGGCTGCGCATGCGCACGGTCTCCGCGTCATGCTTTTCCGCATAACCAACGATCGCGCGTTCCATCGGATCAAACGGATTGCGCTCGCACGCCAGCGCGGCGTAATGCGCCACTGGCCGCATGCTCGCGGGCAAGGCGCCGCGCGCGGCATCGTGATGGTGGCCCGCAACCGCGAACTCCGCCACCGCCATGCGGTTCTCCGTGAGCGTGCCGGTCTTGTCCACGCACAACACGGTCGCCGAGCCAAGCGTCTCAATGGCCGGCATGCGCCGGGTCAAAACCTTCTTCTGCGAGATGCGCCAGGCACCGAGAGCGAGGAAAACCGTAAGCACTACCGGGAACTCCTCGGGCAGCACCGCCATCGCGAGCGTAATGCCGGCCAGCAATCCCGCCAGCCAGTCGTTGCGCAACATCCCGTAGAGCACCACCACGGCAAAACACAGCAACAACCCGATCGCGGCGAAAACCCGCACGACGCGCGCTGTCTGGATCTGCAGCGGGGTGTCCTGGACTTCCAGCCTTTCGAGCGCCTTGCCGATGCGCCCGATCTGCGTCTGCGCACCGGTCGCCAGGATGCACGCCTTGCCGTACCCCTGCACAACCAGCGCGCCGGAGTACACGAACGGCTGCCCCTCTCCGCCCGGATTCGCCATCCCGCTTACTTCCGGGCCCGCCGGCTGCTTCGACACCGGCAGGGATTCGCCGGTCAGAAGCGACTCGTCGGCGCTGAACTCGTTGCACTCGATCAACACACCGTCGGCCGGCACCCGATCGCCTTCGTGCAGAAGCACCAGATCACCCGGCACGACCTCGCGGCCAGCGATTCGCTTTTCCACGCCTCCGCGTATCACCAGCGCGCGCGGACTGGACAGATCGCGCAGCGCCTCCAGCGCGCGCTCGGTCTTGCGTTCCTGATAGATGGTGATACCCATCACCACGAACACGGATACCAGAAGGATCAGCGCTTCGTGGAGATCGCCGATGGCGAGGTAAATCGTGCCGCCTGCGACCAGCAGCAGCAGCATCGGCTCGCGCACGACTTCCAGTGCAATTCTCAACACGTCGCGGCGCTTGCCGCGGGGTAGTTCATTGGCCCCGTGCTGCACGAGCAACCGCTTCGCTTCAGCCTCCGCCAGTCCGGTTGAGGCTAACAATTTCTTCTCTGCTACCGCCTCCGGCAAACCGCCTTTCATCCTGCCGACTTCATCCTTCATCCATGGTCCCTCTGTCCTCGTCCTGAAGGATGCGGTGCGCCGGCCCCTCCAGATCGTCGAACTGCCCGCTCGCGACCGACCACCAAAAAATGCCGCCGATCAGGAACACCAGCACTACGGACAAGGGGATGAGGAGATAAAGGACTTCCATTTGAGTTCAGGCAATGGGGAATGGGTAGAGGATACCCCCGCTCACCCTTCACTCATTCACTGTTCTTTGCTCGAAGCGCATTCAGCACGACGAGCAAAGAACTCAGGGACATCCCTATAGCCGCCATCCACGGCGTGATATTTCCCCCCACCGCAAGCGGGAGCGCGACGACGTTGTAGGCGAAAGCCCACGCGAGATTCTGCCGGATGACGCGCAGCGCCTTTCGTGAAGCCGCAACGCCGCGCACAAGGTCCCCGAGCCTTCCCGAAACCAGCACCATGTCGGCGGCATTTTGCGCCAGCGCCGATCCCGTACCCATCGCCACCGACACCTGTGCCTGCGCCAGCACCGGCGCGTCGTTGATCCCGTCGCCGACCATCGCCACAACCGCGCCTTGCGCCTGCAGGGTCTGTACCGCGGCGAGTTTCTGCTCCGGCGTCATCAGGGCATGGAACTCCACGATTCCTGCGGTCCGAGCCGCCGCCCGCACCGCCTCGGGGCTGTCTCCGGACAGCAATACCACCCGATGCCCGGAACGCACGAGCGCGGCGACGACATCGCGCGCTTCATCGCGGATGCGATCGCTTAGCTCGAAGACCGCTATCGGTCCTCGCTCATCGCCCAGCCATACCTTTGTGGTTTCGCTGTCCTCAGGATTCACGTCATTCGGTGTGCCAGACAACTCCAGGACGAACCCCCGCCGGCCCACGCGCGTGCGCCTCCCCTCGATCAGTCCCTCCACGCCACTGCCCGGCATGTTGCGCAAGTTTTGCGCTGCGGGTAACTGTGATCCTGCGCCTGCCACGATTGCCTGCGCGGCCGGATGCTCGGAGGCTTGTTCCAGTGCCGCCGCCAGCGCCAGCGCCCGGTCGCGGTCGCATGTCCCCAACGTCGTCACGTCGGCCAGCGCCGGCCTTCCCTCCGACAGGGTACCGGTCTTGTCGAACACGAAAATGTCTGCCCGAGCCAGCGTTTCGATCGCATGTCCGCGGGTCACGACCAGCCCGAACCTCGCCATTGCCGCGGTGGTCACCGCAAGCACGGTAGGCGTTGCCAGCGACAACGCACAGGGGCAAGTCACTACCAGCACCGTCACCAGTATCGGCAACGCGCGCGCCGCCTCTGTCGACAGCCAGTAGACCGCCGTCATCGCAGCCACAACGAGGACCAGGGCGACAAAGCGCGCAGCGATGCGGTCGGCAATTTCCTGCACGCGTGGGCGCGCCTGCGCCGAACGCTCCATCAGCCGGACGATTCCGGACAGCAGACTGTCCGCCCCGACGCGCTCGACAGTCACCACGACAGGATGAGCACGATTGACCGAACCGCCGATCACCCGGCACCCTTCCACCTTCGGCACCGCACGGCTCTCGCCAGTCAGCAGCGACTCGTCGACTTCCGTATCGCCGTACTCCACCCGGCCGTCTGCGGGAAAATTCTCACCTGGCCGCACCAGCACCTTGTCCCCTGCCCGGAGTGCGGCAGCGGCCATCACCTCGGTATTCAGAGATGGCGGAAAATTCACCAGCCGGCTGGCCATCGCCGGCATCGCCCGCGACAGGTACTCCAGGTATTGCGCCGCGCCCTGTCGCACGCGCAATTCCAGGTAACGGCCGCCAAGCAGAAAAAAAACGAACATCGCCACGGAATCGAAATACACGGTACCCGCACCGGACACGGTGGCGACCGCGCTCGCCGCAAACGCGCTGGCGATCCCCAGCGCTACCGGTACGTCCATGCCTACCCGCCGCAATCGCCAATCGCGAAACGCCCCGCGAAAAAACGGCACGGAAGAGTAAAGCACGACCGGCAGCGTCAGCATCAGACCGGCCCAGCGCATGAGATTGTCGATGTCGGGGGCAATGTCGCCGGCGCCGGCAACATATGACGGCACGGCATACATCATCACCTGCATCATCCCGAGGCCCACCACCGCCAGCCTGAGCAGTGCACCGCGATTCTCCCGGCGGCGGCTGTCCTCCAGCGATTTGATATCGTAGGGATAGGCGCGGTAGCCAATTAGCTGAACGGCGCGCAGGATAATGGAAAGGCTCGTGCAGTCGGTGTTCCAGCGCACCAGGGCGCGGCGGGTCGTGTAGTTGATGTGCACAGCGCTCACTCCGGGCAGATTGATCAGATGCCTTTCGTTCAGCCAGATGCACGCCGGACAGGTTACGCCCTCGAGGATGAGTGCCGCTTCTCGTTCGTGCTCGCCGGTGCGCGAGACGAAGCCTTGCTGAATTTCGTCGCGGTCGAACAGCTTCAGGTCGGCGGCAGCTTCGGGCAGAGCTTGCCGCGGCGAGTTCGGGAAGCGGTCGCGCTTCTCGTAGTAGTCCGTCAGCCCCGCATCCACGATGGCCTTTGCAACCGCTTCGCAGCCCGTGCAGCACATGGCACGAGACTCGTCCGCGATGAACACACGATAACGGGACAAGGCAGGGATCGGCAGGCCGCAGTGGTAACACCCGAGGTCTGCTTCGGCGGCGCGTATCGCCTGGATTGTGGCCGAGTCTGCAGACATCAGGGCGGTATGCGCCACGCTATGTTCCTGGGTTAATGGGGCAGCTCATTTCCCGCCAGCGGAAAACGAGCAGGCCGCGGCGTCTGTCTCCGCGGCCCACCCGCAGACTGGCCGATTACGCCCCCTTGGTCCGGGTTCCGCAGGTATTCGTGCCCAGAAGGCCGTACGCCGGGCACCAGCGCATGAGGCCCGTGGCGAGCGGAAGAATGCCTATCAGGCCCAGCCAGCGCGCGTTTCCCTCGACCAGAAACACCGCACCCAGAATCAGGATGCCGGCAGCGATGCGGATGGCGCGATCCGCATTTCCGACGTTTGCTTTCATGTCATGCCTCTCAGTTGACGGGGATCGAACGTGCAACGGCACTGATGCTATTCGTCATCGGCTCCCGCGCCTTGATCTGGATCAACCCGGCCGCCGGCTGCGTTCAGCGGACAAGAAAAAACCCGCCGGTCGGCGGGTTTTATCTGGGTGCTCCGTGACGGAGCGGAGCGCGGCCTTCCTACTTGGCAACGGCGGAAGCCGTCACTGCTTTCTGCGTGCGGGGCAGCAGCAGAATGATCAATGCGCCCAGGAACGCGACCGCAGCGAGCGTGAAGAACGCGGCTTCGGTCGAATTGGTCGCGGTGCGGATGCGTCCGATAAGATCTGGGCCAAAGTGACCGCCCAGATTGCCGACCGAATTGATCCATGCAATTCCGGCGGCGGCGGCGGTGCCGGAGAGGAATGCCGTCGGCAACGACCAGAACGTCGCCACCCAGGACAGGATCCCCGCAGTCACCAGCGTAAGCGCAATGATCGACGGAATTGCTGCATGGCCGATCAGCGCCAGCGCGATGAGTCCGACCATGGCGACCAGCAGCGAACCTGCCGCGTGCCAGCGGCGCTCCCCGGTGCGGTCGGAGTGGCTGCCTACCACCACCATGGACACCGCGGCCACACCCCAGGGAATCATGCTGAGCAAGCCGACCTTGAGGAAGTCCTTTTTGTCGATGCCGAGCTCCTGGATGATGGTCGGCATCCAGAAGTTCACCGCGTAGAACCCGACCACCCCGCAGAAATAGACCAGCGCCAGAGCCCAGACGCGGCCATCCCTGAAGGCATCGAGGAAATGGTGCTTTTTCCCGAGTTCGGATTTCGACGCGTCGTCGTCGGCAACCCGCTGCATGACCAACGCCTTCTCCTGGTCGGTCAGCCACGCGGCTTTTTTCGGCCCATCGTCAAGAAATATCAGCACCAGCGCACCGATGATCACGGACGGGATGCCTTCCACCAGGAACAACCACTGCCAGCCGCGCCACCCATTGAGCCCATCCATGTATTGCATGATCGCGCCGGACACCGGTGACCCGATCACGTTGGAGATAGCTATGGCCGTCATGAACAGCGCCACCATCTTGGCGCGCCGCGGACCGGGGAACCAATAAGTCAGGTAAAGGATAATCCCGGGAAAGAACCCGGCTTCGGCCACGCCGAGCAGGAAGCGCAGGAAATAGAATGTGAACTCGGCGTCCGTGCAATTGAACATGGTCGCGATCACGCCCCAGTGAATATCGTTCGTGAACATGAACGCGGAAGAAATGATGCCCCAGGTGATCATGATCCTGGCGATCCAGATCTTGGCGCCGACCCTTTCGAGAATCACGTTGCTCGGAACTTCGAAGATGAAGTACCCGATGAAAAAGATACCGGCGCCGAAGCCGTAGATTGTGTCGCTGAACTTCAGGTCGGGCGCCATCTGCAGTTTGGCGAATCCGACATTCACCCGGTCGAGGAACGCGACAATGTAGCAGATGAACAGGAACGGAATGATTCGCCTGGCAACCTTGGCATAGGTCGCCGCCTCGAACGCCGGGGAATAAGTGGTGGCCAATTGAGTCTCCTCCTCAATGTTGTCTTGTTGTACTTCGACCGCCCGTTTGTTATTGGTTTTGGCGCGTTATTCTAACAGCCCCGCCATGGCCGTGGGCCCATTCGGGAAACAAGGGCCGCGGAACGTCAAAGTTTGCGAATGCGCGCGCAAACCACCTCCAGCGTCGACTCCGCATGGCTGTTGGGACGGACCTCCTCCCACATGCGCTTCTTCATCGGGCCGGAGGACCAGACCACTTCGCCGTTCTCGCCGATCATGTCGATCTGCGTGACGCGGTTGATGCGCCGCGCGCAATCCAGCTCGATGGTACCGATGGTTTCCTTGAACGTGGCCGACTGGCCGCCGAAGGTATCGGTGAGCACATGGGTATAGACGCCGCGCTTGCGCACACTGACGTTGTCGCCATCGAGGCTTATCGAGTCCACGTCGACGTAGTATTTCGCTTCGGTATCCGCGCCGACCTCAACCCATTCGGTGGCGTTCGCCGCCGCCGCGAATAGCGCCAAGGCAACCAACCAGGGCCGCGTCATGGACTCTCCTCTGAATTATTGTTGTTGCTGCGCTTGCTGGGGCGCGGCGTCGAAGGCCACAGCGTAATCCGGCTGGCGGCGCAGGTCGAGGGTCAATGGAAAATCCACCGACGGCGCCTCCGGCCTGATGGTTGCGGGCCCCGGCGTGTGCCCCTGCGGCATGAAGCGGGCCACTCGTCGCGCCTCCGCCGAGTTCGCATTTACCGGCAGCTTTTCGTAGGTGCGTCCGCCGGGGTGCGATACGTGGTAGGTGCAGCCGCCGATCGCGCGCCCGCCCCATTTGTCGATGAGGTCGAACACCAGCGGCGCATTCACGCCGATGGTAGGGTGCAGCGCAGACGGGGGCTCCCAGGCCTTGTAACGCACGCCGCCGATGTATTCGCCGCGGGTACCGGTCGGGGTCAGCGGCACGATCCGCTTGTTGCAGGTCACGACGTAGCGCTCAGCGACCAGGTTGCTGACTTTCACCAGCATCCGCTCGACCGAGGAATCGACGTAACGCGAAGTTCCGCCGGTCGCGGCCTCCTCGCCCAGCACGTGCCAGGGTTCGAGGGCCTGACGCAATTCCAGTTGCATGCCCTCGCAATCCAGCGTGCCGTAGCGCGGAAAACGGAATTCGAAGAACGGCGCGAACCATTCCAGCTGAAAAGCGTAACCCGCGTCGTGCAGATCGGCTACAACATCCTTCATGTCTTCGGCAACAAAATGCGGCAGCATGAAACGGTCGTGAAGGCTGGTGCCCCATGCCACAAGTTTCACCGCATGGGGCGTTTTCCAGAAACGCGCAATCAGCGCCCGCAGAAGCAGCATCTGCGTCAGGCTCATCTGCCAGTGCGGCGGCATCTCGAACGCCCGAAACTCCAGAAGCCCAAGCCGTCCCGCCGGTCCATCGGGTGAATACAGTTTGTCGATCGAAAATTCCGCGCGATGGGTATTGCCGGTTACATCGACCAGAAGGTTGCGCAGCAGCCGGTCCACCAGCCAGGGCTGGGGAACTTCTTCACCGGATTTGGCCTTCCTCTCCATCTGCTGGAAGGCGATGTCCAGTTCGTAGAGATTGTCGTCGCGGGCCTCGTCCACCCGCGGCGCCTGGCTGGTCGGGCCGATGAACATGCCCGAAAACAGATAGGACAGCGCCGGATGATTCTGCCAATAGGTGATGAGGCTGCGCAGCAGGTCAGGGCGCCGCAACAGCGGGCTGTCCGCGGGAGTGAGTCCGCCGATGGTGACATGATTGCCGCCGCCGGTGCCGGTGTGCCGCCCATCGAGCATGAATTTCTCCGTGCCCAGCCGGGCCAGCCGCGCCTGCTCGTACAGGACTCGGGTGTTGGCGCTAAGTTCGTCCCAGGTCGCCGCCGGATGGATATTGACCTCGATGACGCCGGGATCGGGCGTAACCGCGAAACGCCGGATGCGCGGATCGAACGGCGGGGCGTAACCCTCCAGAACGACAGGCAGGTTCAAATCAAGCGCTGTGGTCTCGACGGCAGCGACCAAGTCGACCCAGTCCTCGACCGCGGACAGCGGCGGGAAGAATATGTGCAGCCGCCCTTCGCGTGCCTGCACACACAGCGCGGTGTGGATGATCTCGATCGCCGATTTTCCGATCTCGAGGTTTACGGGTTTGGGCTTCCTGGCCTTCACCGCGACGTCCCCAGCGGAATCGTGCAATGCTTCGCGCGCTTCGAAGGGGTCGAGAACATGACGGGGGTCGATATCAGCGGGTGCGATCCACGGCAGCGAATCCAGCGGCAGACGCAGGCCGATCGGGGAATCGCCCGCAAGAAGGTACAGGTGCTCGCGCCTGAGCGGCCAGGGGCTGGACAACCACGCGGCCGCCTCTCGCGCTCGTGGACGCGCGGCAGGTCTCAGCGGCAGGACGTAACCGGCTTCCTTGCCAAGTTCCCGATCGAGCAGCCGCGCGAGGCGCTTGCGGTCGAGTGAATCAACCAGATTCAGGTCCAGCGGATCGACGTTTGTTGGCAGTCTCTGTTCCTGTTGCACGGTCTGCCAGACGTCCTCGTAAGCGGGAACCACATAATCGGCGTGCAGCCCGAGTTTTCCGGCGAGCGCGACCGCGAAGAGGCCGGCTTCCTTCGCTCCAAATCCGCCGTCCTGTCCGTCTTCGGCGAGTAGCGCCGCATCTTTCCACAATGGCTTGCCGTCGGCGCGCCAGAAGCAACTCAATGCCCAGCGTGGCAAGGCCTCTCCCGGATACCACTTTCCCTGGCCGTAGTGCAGCAACCCTCCGGAAGAAAACTTGTCCCTGAGCCGGGTCAGCAGCTCACCAGCGAGCTTGCGCTTCTTCTCGCCCAGCGCCGCAACATTCCATTCCACGCCATCCATGTCGTCGATCGAGACGAAAGTCGGCTCGCCGCCCATGGTGAGGCGCACGTCCCAGGCAAGGAGTTGCCCGTCCACTTTGCGCGCAAGCGTTTCGATCTCCCCCCACTGCTGCGCCGCATAGGGCCTGGTCACGCGCGGATCCTCGTGGATTCTCACGACGTCCATGCGAAAGCCAAACTGCACGTCTGCAACGTCGGTGAAGCCGGTGACCGGCGCCGCGCTCGACGGTGACGCGGTGCAGGCAAGCGGCACGTGGCCCTCGCCGGCAAAAAGCCCGGAGGTGGGATCCATTCCCACCCAGCCCGCCCCGGGAATGTAAACCTCGGTCCACGCGTGCAGGTCGGTGAAGTCCTTTTCCGGCCCGCTCGGACCGTCCAGCGCTTTGACATCGGCGCTAAGCTGGATGAGATAGCCGGAAGCGAAGCGCGCCGCCAGCCCAAGATGCCGGAAAATCTGCACCAGCAGCCAGGCGGAGTCGCGGCAGGACCCCCGGCGCAGTCGGAGCGTTTCCTCGCAGGACTGGACGCCCTGCTCCAGCCGCACGATGTAGGCGATGTCGCGCTGAAGCCGGGCGTTCGCGGCCACCAGAAGATCCACTATGGCCAGAGGCTGGCGCAGCGTCTCCTGCCTGAACTCCGCCAACCAGCGGGAAAGCAGCGGTCCGAGCGGCTCCGTCTCCAGGAAAGGCCGCAGCTCGATTCCAAGCGGACCGGCATACACGAAGGGATACGTCCCTGCATAGCTCTCGACGAAGAAGTCGAAAGGGTTGATGACCGTCATGTCTGCCACGAGGTCAACGACGATTTTCAGCTCGGCGCTCTTTTGCGGGAACACCACACGCGCCAGCCAGTTGCCGAACGGATCCTGCTGCCAGTTGATGAAGTGCTTCGCGGGGGAGACTTTCAACGAGTATCCGATGATCGGCGTGCGGCAATGCGGCGCCGGACGCAGGCGGATCTCATGAGGGGACAGCTTGACCGGGTGATCGAAACGGTAGGTCGTCTCGTGGGTCAGCGCTACGCGGATGGTCATGAGAAACGGTGACAGGTGACCAGTGACAAGTGACCGGAAAAAACACTCGGCCACAACGGAAACATACTGAGACCCCCGTCCCTCACCCCTCGCCCCTCGTCCCTGAGTTCAATCACGACAGCCAATCCGGATTGGGAAGCTCGGTAAACACGCGCCTCAGGCCGCTGCCCCAACTGTTGCGGATCATGGTGTAGTAGGGATCGCCCTCGCCGATGCGCTTCTGCACACCGACGCGCAGTGAATCGCGCGGATACCACAGCAGGTCGATCGGCATGCCAACGGAAATATTGCTGCGGATGGTCGAATCGAACGAGATCAGCGCGCATTTCGCCGCTTCCTGGTAGGGCGTGGCGCTGGTCAGCACCCGGTCGAGAATCGGTTTGCCGTACTTGCTTTCGCCGACCTGGAAGTAAATGGTGTCCACGCTGGCCTCGATGAAATTCCCCGCCGCGTAGATGTTGAACAGCCGCGGCTCCTCCCCTTTGATCTGCCCGCCCAGCAGCAACGTGGCGTTGTAGTCGATGTTGTTCTGAGCGAGATAGGGTCCGTCGCGTTTCTGCACGTCGCGCAGCGCATCGCCCACCAGCGTGGCGACATCGTAGAGACTGCCCACGTTCCAGATGGTATTGGTCCCGGGCTCTGCATTCCGGTGACGGTCGAGGATGTTCATCACTCCTTGAGTCACGGCGAGGTTCCCGGAGCTGAGGATGGCCAGCACGCGCTCGTCCTTCTGCTCGTAGACCTTCAGCTTGCTGAATGTGGCGATATGGTCCACGCCAGCATTGGTGCGCGAGTCGGATGCAAACAACATTCCGGAGTCGAGTTTCAGTGCAACGCAATAAGTCATGAGAGTCCGTCAGGCAGGGCGGATTTTCATCATAACCCACAGCGGCCATCGCCCCTTACGCATAGGCTACGTTGAAGAAGCTGCGATCCACTTCCCCGCCCAGCTCCGTGAGCCGGCCGAGGAATTCGGTGAGATATTCGTGCAGACCGTAATCGAAAATCACGTCCATGCGCCCGAAGTGAAGCGCGGCATGCAACTCCCCGGCGCGGCGCACGGCCTCGCCGGAGTAGCCCGTGGCGATGGTCTGGAAGATTTCGTAGGCTTCGTCCATGCAGGCGTGCAGCGATCGGGGCATGTCCTGACGCAGGATCAGCAATTCGGCCACCCGGGCGGGCGTGACGACATCTCTATAGACCTTGCGGTAGGCCTCGAACGAGGCCACCGAGCGCAGCACAGCCGCCCACTGATAGTAGTCCACCGCGCCGCCGACATCCTCCACCGAAGGCAGCAGCACGTGGTACTTCACGTCGAGGATGCGCGCGGTGTTGTCGGCCCGTTCCAGGAAAGTGCCGAGGCGATTGAAATGGAAGGCCCCGTCCTTGAGCGCGGTGCCCACGGTAACGCCGCGAAACAGGTGCGAGCGATCCTTCACCCAGTCGAAGAATGTCAGCGCCCGTTCGCCGGCAAGACGCGACTCGCTGATGTGCTGCAATTCCAGCCAAGTTGAGTTGATCACCTCCCACATTTCCGAAGTGATATTGCCGCGCACGGCGCGGGCGCCTTCGCGTGCCGCTTTCGCGCAGGAAAAAATCGATGTCGGATTGTTCGGGTCGAGCGCCATGAAGTACATCACGTCCTTGGCGGTGACCGCACTGTAGCGCCCGGAAAATGGATAGAGCGTCCCGGTGATGTTCAGCGGCGCGAACCACTCCTGGTCGGAAAACTTCGCGGATTTTGGCAACAGTGACATGCGATAGGTGACATCGAGGATCCGCGCAGTGCTCTCCGCGCGCTCGACGTAACGCGCCATCCAGTAGAGCGTCGACGCGGTGCGGCTCAGCATGAAATGCCGTGAATATCGTGAATGTCGTGACGAACGTGAATTTCGTAAAACTTTTGCTCTATTCGATGGCGCCGGTGACGTGTAAAGTTGCTCACGACCCTCACGGCATTCACGATATTCACGACATTCACGATATCCACGGTAGTCACGGCTCCACTATCCATGTGTCCTTGGTGCCTCCACCCTGCGATGAATTCACCACCAGCGATCCTTCCCGCAAGGCCACGCGGGTAAGCCCTCCGGGAACCATCATCACGTTCTTTCCGGACAGCACGAAGGGACGCAGATCTATGTGCCGCGGCGCGATGCCCTGTTCGACGAAGATCGGGCAGGTCGAAAGCGAAAGCGTCGGCTGGGCGATGAACTTGTCGGGCGCATCCAGGATCCGCTGTCGATACGCTTCGAGCTCGCGCTCGGTGGAGGCCGGTCCGATCAGCATGCCGTAACCGCCCGAGCCGTGGACTTCCTTCACCACCAGTTCGGCGAGATGATCGAGCACGTACGCCAGATCTTCCGCGAGACGCAACTGGTAGGTTGGCACATTGTTGAGCAGCGGTTCCTCGCCAAGATAGAAGCGGATCATTTCCGGGACATAGGGATAGATCGACTTGTCGTCTGCCACGCCGGTGCCAATGGCGTTGGCGAGTGTAACCCTGCCCTTTCTATACGCGTTCACCAGTCCGGGCACGCCCAGCATGGAATCCGCACGAAAGGCCTGCGGGTCGATAAAGTCGTCGTCGATGCGGCGGTAGATCACGTCCACCCGCTGCGGACCGGCGGTGGTGCGCATGAAGACATTGTCGTCGCGGATAAACAGGTCCGCGCCTTCCACTAGTTCGATCCCCATCTGCTGGGCCAGGAAGGCGTGCTCGAAGTAGGCGCTATTAAACTGGCCGGGGGTGAGCACCACCACGGTGGGATTCTCGATCCCATTCGGCGCCACGCTGCGCAGGTTCTCCAGCAGCATGTCGGGGTAGTGTTCCACCGGCGCAATCGCCTGGCGAGCGAACAGTTCAGGCACCAGCCGCATCATCATCTTGCGGTTCTCGATCATGTACGACACGCCGGACGGCGTTCGCAGGTTGTCCTCCAGCACGTAGTACTCACCGGCTCCGGCACGGACCAGATCAATCCCCGCAATGTGCGCATAGATACCGCCGGGGAGGTCTATTCCGGCCATCTCGGGCCGATACTGCTTGTTTCCGAGTACCCGCTCGCCCGGCAACTTGCCGGCCCTGAGAATATCCTGACCGTGATAGATGTCGTGCAGAAAGGCGTTGAGGGCTTTGGCGCGCTGGCGCAGGCCGCTGGCGATGTCACCCCATTCCGCCGCGGGAATGATATGCGGCAGCATGTCGAACGGGATCAACCGCTCGGCGCCGGCCTCCTCCCCGTACACCGCAAATGTGATGCCGACGCGGTGGAACAGCAGGTGCGCAGCCTGGCGCATCTGCTGGATGTGCTCCGCCGACGTGCCGGCGATCCATTCGGCAAGCGGAAGGTAATGGCGGCGCACGCTGCCGTCCGCCAGATACATTTCGTTGTAGTAGGAATCAAAAGACACGATGGCGCCATCCATCGCTTGTGTTCAGCAACCGCTGTGCCACTGGGCGCATTTGCCGCCGCAAGGCGGGCTAAACGCTTGGTCAGGAGGGCAAAAGCTCTCCGCCAGGACAAGCGGACCGGTGGCGATTGCTCAGATACGCACCATGGCAAGGCGTGAAACTCCGGCTGCGCACCGGTTTAGACGATCACGCCCAACAACTTCGCTGCAATGCCTACTACCTCGGCGCCGACGAACTCGACCGCCGCCTGCTGGCGCTCATCCTTGAGTTCACCGTTCGGCTCGAACGCGTCATTGGCGCGACTGATCGCCATCTGTGTCGGTATGACGATGACGCCGATGTTGGAAAGGATCGAACGCAGCACCGCCAGTCCGCGGACGCCGCCGAGGTGGCCCGGGGACGCAGACACCAGACCCGCAACCTTGCCCTTGAACGCTACCAGCGCGGGTTCGTTGGCCTCCGCGCGCGAGGCCCAGTCGATAGCGTTTTTCAATACGCCGGAAATGGCGCTGTTGTACTCCGGCGAGCTGATCAGGACTCCGTGATGCTCGATCAGCATGCGTTTGAACACCTTGGCGTTCGGTGGCAGCCCGTGTTCGCGCTCGATGTCGCCGTCGAACAGCGGCATGGGAATGTCGCGCAGATCGATCTCGGTCACCTCGGCGCCCGCGGCGCGGGCGCCTGCGGCAGCGATCCGGATGAGTTTCTTGTTGAAGGAGGCGCTGCGCAGGCTGCCTGCCAGAGCGACGATTCTGACGTTGGACAATGACCCCTCTTCGAGCCGGGTTGAAACGCCCTTGAACTGGCCGGTTGCAGCCTCAATTATGGAAGCGGCTTCCTTGCCGAAAGAAACTTCATGAGACCGTCCCTCACCTTGGTCGAAGATCTCGACGACTCTCCGGATTCGCGGCCTACAGAACCGCCGGCGATTCTAACAGACGATGGTCTGCTGGACGCCTATTCGCACGCCGTGGTAGCGGTTGCGGAACGAATCGGACCGGCCGTGGTGAAGCTTGACGTGCGCCACAACGCGACCCCGCGACGGGGAGAAAGCGGAGGGAGCGGCTCGGGTTTTCTGTTTACCCCCGATGGCATGATCCTGACCAATAGCCACGTCGTAAGCCGTGCTTCCGCGGTCACGGTGCATCTGCGCGACGGGCAAAGCCTGGACGCCGACATTCTCGGCGACGATCCGCACACCGATCTGGCGGTGGTGCGGGTGTCGGGATCGAAACTGCCCACCGTGCAGTTTGGAACTTCGCGCGGCATACGCGTCGGTCAACTGGCGATCGCCATAGGCAATCCCTACGGCTTCGAATGTACGGTGACCACTGGAGTGGTTAGCGCGCTCGGCCGGTCGATGCGCGCCTATTCGGGCCGCTTGATAGACGATGTCATCCAGACCGACGCGGCGCTTAATCCCGGAAACTCGGGCGGACCGTTGAGCAATTCCCGCGGCGAGGTGATCGGGGTAAACACCGCGATCATCATGGCGGCGCAAGGCATCTGTTTCGCCACCGCAATCGACACCGCGAAGGTGGTGGTGACACAGATACTCCGGCACGGCCGGGTGCGGCGCGGCTCGCTCGGCATCGCCGGGCAGAATACGCCGCTGCCGCGGCGCACCGTGCGTTTTCACGCGCTCGATATCGACAGCGGCGTGCGCATTGCCTCGGTCGAAGCGGGCAGCCCGGCGGAAAAAGCCGGGCTGAAGGAAGGCGACGTAATCGTCAACTATGACGGCATGGCAGTCGCTGGAATCGACGACCTGCACCGGCTGCTGACCGAAACCCGGGTCGGACAGGAAGCTCCAATCGTGGTATTGCGCCGCGCAGAGATGCTGGTGCGCCCGGTCGTGGCGGCCGAGCTGAAACGCTAGGAAGCTCTGATCAGAGCTTCCCTAAACTGCCTTCTTCTGCAGCTGGCCGGTGATCAGGTGCTCCAGCTGGCGGGGCGTAAGCGGTTCGCCGAACAGGTAGCCTTGCGCATACTGGCAGCCATAAGCGTTCAGGAAGGCGAGCTGGGCTTCGTTCTCGACGCCTTCTGCAATCACCTTGATGCCGAGGCTGCGCGCCAGCGTGATGATGGCCCGCACGATCGCCGCATCGTTCGGGTCTGAGGAAATGTCGCGCACGAAGGACTGATCGATCTTGAGCACGTCGAGCGGCAGCCGCTTGAGATACGACAGACTCGAGTAGCCGGTGCCGAAATCGTCAATGGCGATCTGCACGCCCAGCGCGGACACGCGTTCAAGCGTCACGATCGAAGTTTCGGCGTCGTTCATGACCGCGCTTTCGGTGAGCTCGATCTCGAGGTTTTCCGGCAACGCTCCGGCCTCGTTCATGATTCCCATCACCAGTTCGGCCACGTCGTACTGCTGGAACTGGCGCGCCGAGACGTTGACCGCGACCTGCAGGGCAAAGCCGGCATCCTGCCACTCGCGGAGCTGCCGGCAGGCGGTGCGCAGCACCCATTCGCCGATCTGGCCCACGAGACCAGCCTCCTCCGCTACCGGCACGAAGCGCGCCGGCGAGATCATTCCCAGTTTCGGATGGATCCAGCGCAACAGCGCTTCAGCGCCGTAAATGCGCCGCGTGGCCAGATCGATTTTCGGCTGATACAGCAGGCTCAACTCGTCGCGCTGGATGGCGGTGCGCAACCCGCCTTCGATTAGCATGCGGTCCTGCACTTCCTGATTCAGATCGGTGGTAAAGAACTGGAAATTGTTGCGTCCAAGGTGCTTCGCGCTGTACATCGCAGCATCTGCATGCTTGATGATCTCGTCCACCGAGGAGGCATCATCCGGGTACAGGCTCAGTCCTATGGACGCGGATAGGAACAATTCCTGGCCGTCGCTGGGAAAGGGCTTGGACAGGTCCCCGAGGATCTTCTCCGCAGTGGTGGACAACGCCTGCAGGCTGGTGATGTTCGGGAACACGATGGTGAACTCGTCACCGCCGACCCGCGCAACCGTATCCCCTTCGCGGCTCGCCTTGCGGATGCGTTCGGCCGCCTGCTTCAGCAGCGCGTCGCCGACGTAATGGCCCAGCGTCTCGTTCACCACCTTGAACCGGTCCAGATCGATATGCATTACGGCTACGCGGAGCCGGTTTCGATGGGCCTGTGCCACCGCCTGGGTAAGCCGGTCTTGCATGAGGAAACGGTTGGGCAGCCCGGTGAGCACGTCGTAGTTGGCGAGGAATTGCGCGCGCTCTTCGGCGCGCTTGCGCTCGGAGATGTCGCGCGATGTCAGAACGATGCCGCGGATGCCAGGATGCTCGAGCAGATTGTTACCGAGGGCCTCGAGGTGTATCCAGGAGCCGTCGGCGTGGCGGAAGCGGAGTACCAGCGGCGAAGGCGGTGCCTGGCCCCGCAATAGCGCCTCGAACGCGTCGCGTGCGCGCCCAACGTCCTTGGGGTGGAGGGTCTCGAAAGGCGTCTTGCCGATAAGTGCCCCCGGGGGATAGCCGAGCACTCGTGAGGCCGCAGGTGACTCATATATCGTCACGCCGGTATCGTCGTGGATGGTAATGATGTCGAAAGAGTTCTGGACCAGGGCCCGGAAGCGTGCTTCGCTTTCCTGCAGTACATCGGACTTGCGCCGGTCGCGCGGAGAACGTTCGAAGGGCCCCGATCGCATGGGTCAGGCCCGGCCTTCCTGTACGGGCAGCGCAGGGGCGCGACCGCAGCAAATCGGTACAAGGCAGCCGAACTCGCATAGTTCGTAGCCCGTGGAAGCTCCGTCCGGGCCGTTCAGCGGTCCGTCGTACTTATGAAGGCGGCCGACTGTTATTTGGTTGGTCTTTTCCACGTGTTTAGGCAGAGAAAATTATTTCCTGGAAGGTACTGACCCCGCACTCCCTTGTTCTTATAGTACTGGAACTGTTGACGCGTTGTTATTGATTTAGCGCATTTTAGCCTGACTTTTTCATAACGCGCTTAACTTCTTGAAGGTCACCCACGGCGCAAATCCGGGCGGGTGACAAGGGGGACCCCGCTTTTACAGGTAGGTTCCTGACTGGCCCAGGAAGTAGCCGCCGAAAGACTTCCCCCAGATTCATTATAGTCGCTGCCCAAGCTCTGATTTTTTTACGAATTTCCCATTACGGCGGCTCGGTCGATTGGCTACAATCCACCGCTGTAAAAGTACCTCTTGGGTCAGTACCCTTCCATGAACCGATTCCGTCTCCCGGTTGGCGCGGTAGCCTTCCTGTTAGCCTGTACCGTCCAAGCCGCCGAATTCGATTGTGTGATCGAGGCTCGCCAGCAGGTGGAAATCCGCAGTCCGGTGGAAGCGGTAATCGAATCGGTGCTCGTTCAGCGCGGCGACCTCATCAAGAAAGGCCAGGTCATCGCGACCCTGGAGTCCGGCCCCGAGCGCGCGGCCCTGGAATTGGCCCGCTCCCGCGCCACCATGCAGGGAGAATTGCGGGCAGCCGAAGCGCGCGTCGATCTGGCCCAGAAGAAGAAGCTGCGCGCCGAGGAGCTGTATAAGCAGAATTTCGTTTCGGTCAACGCGCGCGATGAAGCGGAAGCCGAATACCGGTTTTCCACCGAGCAACTGCGCCAGGCCAAGGAGAACCAGAAACTGGCCGAACTGGAAGTGCAGCGCTCAACCGAACTGCTGGCGATGCGCACCATCAAGAGCCCTTTCTCCGGGGTGGTGGTGGAGGTCCTGCAGAAGCCTGGGGAATTCTCTTCGACCAACCTGAAGGACCCCATCGTGAAGCTTGCAGAAGTCGATCCGCTTCATGTCGAAGTCATCCTGCCGGTCGCCCTTTACGGCAAGATCAAGGTCGGCGCCGAGGCGCTCGTGCTTCCCGAGCAGCCGGTGGGCGGGCGACACCCTGCAACGGTGAAGGTCGTGGACCGGGTCATCGACGCGGCCAGCGGCACGTTTGGCGTGCGCCTCGAACTGCCCAATCGCAATCGGGAAATACCTGCCGGGGCACGGTGCCGGGTACGCTTCCAGTGAAGTGGTTCAACCCGTGAGCAGGCTCGCCTGGATCGCTAGCGTAATTGGGTGTCTCGCTCTTTCGGCCGCGCCTGCGATCGCAGTGGAGGCCACCATAAACGTCGAAGTCCCGGGGAGCAAATGGAAGGGCGTGCGGCTGAAATCCCTGCCTCGCGGGGCATCAGTGGCTTTGAGCATAGAAAGTTCGGACGCCCTGCGCGTAATCGTCGTCGATAGCACCGAACTGCGCCGATTCCCCAATACGCGTCCGCTGTTTTCTGCTTCGATGGAAAAACGCCTGGGGTTCAGCGTCGTTATTCCCCGTAGCGGCGACTATTACGTGGTATTGGACAACCGCAAATCGTCAGCGCCCCGGCAGGTCAAGTTGAACGTCAAGGCCGAGCGACCGGCACGTCCCCCCTCGCCCTCGACAAAGCCGAAGAAACTCGACGAGACTCGCTTGGCCATACCGGCGCTCCAGCGCGGCTGATCAATCGCGGGTGCCGGCGTAAGCCAGCAGGTCGCCCAGATACTGGTCGGTCATCATCACGTCCCGGCGCATTTCCACATTAGCCTGTTCAATACGCCGCTGTATCCGCCGCACCAGCCACATTGCCCGACGTGGGGGTAGTTCGCCTTTATGCTCCTCGATCAGCGCCGCGACGGCCTGGCCCGGAAGGTCGAGCTTCGCGCTGACGGCCTCGTCTTCGACCGAAAGCCAGACAGCGCAATCCCGCGCTGCATAAGCAAGCCGAATGCGCGCCAGATGCCGCAATGAATCGGGCGACTCGACGACGATAACGCGCACTACCGGAGGTCCCATGAGGGCGACGCTTCGCTCCGCCGGCGAAACGGCCACTGTGACCGCGCCGGGTGTGGGCACCGAGGCGAGCGCTGCGCGTTCCTGCTCATCATCCGCGCCGCGCAACAGCCCGAGCTTCAAGTTTTCCGCCGACAATGCCGCCATGGCGGCCTTCGCCGCAGCCGGGGTGCGAAATACGATGATCAACGGCTGCCCGTCAGCCTCGGCTACCAGCCGCGCCAGTGCGCGCTGAAGATGCTCGCCCGTGGAAAAAACGCGTGCGCCGAACTGCAGTGGCGGCTGCGGCGGCGCGGCGCGCTCGGCCTTGAGCCGGTACATGGTCCAGAATTCACCTTCGAGACCGCCTGCATTGGCGCATACGCCGCACAGATTGAGGTACCGTTTAAAAAAGCGCGGTACCGAAACGCGCCCCAGCACGTCCCGCTTGCCGGCGAGCTTGAGCCCCTCTTTGACCTCGATCAGATGCTGCAGCGTTATCTCTTCCGGCGCAACGTCGCCTGCCTGCCCGGGCTCCGCAGAGGGAAATACGACCCGACCTCCGGCGATCTGGTAGTCGCGGTCGCGCGCGAGATAGTGAAGCGCAGTCAGCGCCTCGCAAATGAGACCCTCCCGCCGATGCTGGGCACTCCACAACCCGCCTAGCGGCTGGGTGAGCCGGGCCAGCCGTCCAGACCCGGTTGGAGTCAGTTTCACGCCCTCTTCGTCGCTGAAGAACTCGATTTCCTCTTCGAGCGCGCGCGCCAGTTCCATGGCCTGTTCATACAGCAGACGCTCCTGGGAATGATCCGCCTCCGCCGAGATCATCATAGGGGCCCGTGCGTCGTCTATCAGCACCAGGTCCGCGTCCTCGACGACTGCGCACTGCAGTCCGCGCAACCACAGACGTTCATCGGGCGGTGCATCGCCGGCGATGCGTTCCAGCGCGGAGTGAATCTGCAGGCGCCTCCCGCCAAGAATCATGCGGTCGCGCAAGTAATCATTGCCGATTTCCCGGGAAGCGGCGCAAACCACATCGGCCCGGTAGGCCTCCCGTCTTGCCGGCAGTTCCATCCCGGCCGCTACCCAGCCCACATTAAGGCCGAGCGCGGCCATTGGCCCCTGCATTCCCTCGGCGGAACGCCGTGCGGCCGCGTCGCTGGCAGCAATCACATGCACGGGGATGCCGGAGAGTGCGAATGCAGCCGCGGCAAAGGCCGCGGCCTGGCGCTGCTGGACCGGGTCGGGCAAATCCGCCACCCGACGCCGCAACATCGCGCGGGTCGCACCGAGCACCTCCGCTGCGGGCAGAGCACCACACGCTGTCGCATACATCGCCAGGACTTCCGGCAATAGCGATGCGTGCAATCCGCGCCGGCGCAACTGGTACCGAAGATCGGGAACGCGTGGAGCGAGCAACCCGCCGGCAAAACGCCCGACGTGTTGACGCACCTCCCCGAGCAAAGCGGCATGCACGTGAGGTCCGCGAGCCAGGAGAGTATGCAGGCGGGAACCGACGCCGCCGATCAGGCGATCGGCAAAACCCTCGCGTATTTCCGTGCGTTCGGGATAGACCCCCTCGCGGGAACCGGCTTCGTCCAGACGCATCAGACCGCGAAGCGTTCGAGGAACAACTGTCGCAACGACCGATACACCTGCGCAGCGACCGTTTGTGCCTGGTGCTCGAAACGGACGTAGACGCGACCGCCGATCCCGACGGGGTGCACCGTTGGCAGTTCCAGTTCGAACTCGAAGTGTGTCTGCAGTGTCTTGGGCACGTCGCTTCGGCTCGGGTCGAGTGCGAGCTTGCCTCCGCCCGCCTGGGCCAGCGCCATGCTGGGCAGCTGATCACTTGCCCTGGGCAGCTCGCGTCGTATGGTCGCCGGCAGCGTGTCCATCAGACGCTCGGCCAGCTTGACACGCACTCCCTCGGTGTTCTTGCGCACCATGTCCACCGACTGCTGCGGCACCAGCACGCGCGCCGTGGCGGTCGCGGCGGTAAGCACGTAACCGATTTGCTCGCCCTGTTTCAGGTAGCGGTCGGGAAGATCCTGCGGCGCCGGAACCACGAATACGCCTTCGGCCGGGCTGCGAACGATCAACTCCCTGGCCCTCTCGTTGGCGCGATCGAGGTCCGCGTCCACCGACTTGAGCTGCTCGAGCGTGATCTGCGAGCGGACCAGATTCTCGATCCTCTCGGACTGATAACGCGTGTGCAGTTCCTGCCTCTGCGCCTCCAGCGCGCGAATATTCAAGGGCAGCATCGGATCCACGGTTTCGATCAGGGGGTCACCCTGATGTACCTGACTTCCGGGCTGCGCGACGACACGAGCGACGAAACCATTCGCGCCTGCGCGCACCACCGCCTGTTCCGGCACCCAGATGACGCCCTCGGCATTGGTCCAGGCCGGGACCGGAACACCGAACACCAGGATCACCAGTGCACCCGCCAGAACGCCGCTCACCGCGGCCGCGCGCAGCCGGTGGCGGCGTAACCGCGGATGCAGCGCGAGATAGGCAATCGCTTTCAGCAGTGGCAGCACAATCGCCATGACGACCGCGAAAATCGCGAGCACCACCCCGATGATGAAATATTTGCTGGCGACGAACAGCGCGATGGCAAAGGTCACGAACAGGCGATAGATGAACGAGGCAATCGTGAAAATCACCAGCCAGGCGCGCTCGCTGGCTGTGGACTCCGGTGCCGGGGCACTAAGCCCGAAAAGCCGGCGCTCGAAAACCGATTGCATATATTGCGTTCCGCGCGCACGCAGGTTCGGCATCTCCACCAGATCGGAGAAAATGTAGTAGCCGTCGAAACGCAGCAGCGGATTGGCGTTGAACAGGACCGTGGAAATGCCCGCGATGAGCATTACGTTGTAGAGCACCCCGCGCATCCAGCCGGGTTCCATTTCCAGCCAGAAGAAAAGCGCTATCGAAGCTACGAAGAGCTCCACCACCATGCCTCCCGCGCCGACGATCACCCGCCGGTACTTCTCCGGAAAGGCGCTGGCGGCCGACGCATCGACATAGGGAACGGGCATCAGCACCAGCAACATGATGCCCATCTCGTGCACCTCTCCACCCCAGGCCTTGACCGCGCAGGCGTGGCCGAATTCGTGGATCGCCTTGAGCACGGGAAACACCAGCAGCATGATGACCAGATTTTCCGGCGCGAGGACGCGGTCGCTGACGTCCTGGGTGAGTTCGCTCCAGTGCTGCACCATCAGGACCAGCCCGGTGCCGACCACCGTCAGCCACAGCAGCAGGCCGAACGGGCCGAACAGCGGACGGTACCAGGGCGACCAACGATCGAGCAGACGATCGGGATCGAGCAACGGGAACTTGATCGCCAGCGGCGACAGCATGGTCCCGAGCGTCTTGCGCTGCGCCATTCGGTGCGAGCGGCGCATCAGCTCGTCGACATCAGGGCTCACTTCGCACTGCAAGACATCGGCCAGATGCAACTGCCCCATCAACCTGATCACATCTTCCTGACTCGGCGCGTTGTCGCCAAAGTGCGCGACAGCGGCGTCCCAGATCTCCTGCATCGTGCGCCGGCCGTCCATGAGCCCGATCACGTAATAGGCGACCGGATTGAATCGGTGAGTGCGGCGGGATATGCGGTCCTCCAGCACATACCAGCGGTCTCCGCGGTACTCATGGCGATGGATGCGGGCGTGCGAACGCAGCCGCGGCCGCAGATCGGCAACCCGATACCAGGAAGGACTCAGGAGTTCTTCAGCCATGAAGTGCCGTGAATCGTGAATGTCGTGAATATCGCAAGTGCTTGAACTCGTCGAAGGCCGACGGATAAGCGGAACTGCGCGATGCGTGCCGTGACACATTTTCACGAGTCACGATATTCACGGACTTTGCGGCCTTTGCGGTCTTCACGGCATCCATGCCCACAGCTTCAACCTGAACCAGTTCATCATTTCGCGGGTCCATATCCATACCAGACGCCGTTCGGCGATGTAGATCTTGCCCACACCTTCCATCCCCGGGCGGAGTCGTTGCAACGCGTCGGCGCCCAAGCGCGCCTCGAGGCGGAAATAGTTGCGGCCTTCCCTGGCCACGTTGACCGGCGTGATCTTCTCCACCGTGAACTGGAAATTCTGACCAGGCATCGATGACAACACCAATTCTCCGGTCTGACCTACCGATATGTCAGCAATGTCGCGCTCGTCTACTTCCAGCACCACGCGGTAACTGTCCAGCGGCGCCACTTCGAACAG
>Ga0134123_10000505_pt1 | contig 25768 bp, 25 predicted proteins | sample KB303_FD_96460 | JGI IMG/M metagenome (GOLD analysis project Ga0134123, IMG submission 96460) | Terrestrial soil microbial communities without Nitrogen fertilizer from Kellogg Biological Station, Michigan, USA - KB3-0-3 | ecosystem: Environmental > Terrestrial > Soil > Unclassified ...
ATTCCGCAGATGTGTTGTGACACGGTGAATCGCGGCCTCGCCTACGCGGAAGGCAAGTTATTCCTGCAGCAGGCGGACAGCACGTTGGTCGCTTTCGATGCCGCCTCCGGCAAAATCCTGTGGTCGGTGGCCAACGGTGATCCGAGCGTAGGTGCGGTGAATACCAACGCGCCGCACGTCTTCAAGGACAAGGTGATTACCGGCATCAGCGGAGGCGAATGGGGTGTACGCGGTTATGTCGCCGCCTACAACATCAACACAGGCGATCTGGTCTGGAAGGGCTACAGCACCGGACCTGACGATGAGATGCTGGTTGATCCACGTACTACCACCACCTGGATGGACGGCAAGGTGCAGCCGGTCGGAGAGGATTCTTCGCTCAAGACCTGGAAGGAGGACATGTGGAAGATCGGCGGCGGTACCACCTGGGGCTGGTACAGCTACGACAAGGCGCTGAATCTCATGTACTACGGCACGGGCAATCCAAGCACCTGGAACCCGGCGCAGCGTCCCGGCGACAACAAGTGGAGCATGTCCATCTGGGCCCGCGACGTGGATACCGGCAAGGTGAAATGGGTATACCAGATGACGCCGTTCGACGAGTGGGATTTCGACGGCATCAACGAAATGATCCTCGCCGACATCCCGGTCAAGGGCAAGATGACCAAGGCACTGGTGCACTTCGACCGTAACGGCTTCGGCTACACGCTCGACCGCACCAACGGCGCTCTGCTGGTCGCGGAGAAGTATGACCCGAAGGTGAACTGGGCAACCCATGTGGACATGAAGAGCGGCCGTCCGCAGGTGGTTTCCAAGTACTCGACCGCGCAGACCGGTCCCGACGTCAACACCAAGGGAGTCTGTCCCGCGGCATTGGGATCCAAGGATCAGCAGCCGGCCGCGTACTCGCCCAAGACCAAGCTCTTCTACGTGCCCACCAACCACGTGTGCATGGATTACGAGCCCTTTGCAGTCGAGTACACGGCGGGCCAGCCGTACGTAGGCGCTACGTTGTCCATGTATCCGCCGCCCGGCGACAAACACATGGGCAACTTCATCGCCTGGGATGCCGGCAGCGGCAAGATCGTGTGGTCGAAGCCGGAGAAATTCTCGGTGTGGAGTGGCGCACTGGCTACAGCCGGAGACGTGGTCTTTTACGGCACCCTGGAAGGCTACCTGAAGGCAGTGGACAACAAGGGCAAGGAGCTGTGGAAGTTCAAAACGCCGTCCGGGATCATCGGCAACGTTTTCACCTACGAGCACAAGGGCAAGCAGTATGTCGGCGTGTTCTCCGGAATCGGCGGCTGGGCCGGGATCGGCATGGCAGCCGGCCTGGAGAAGGACACGGACGGCCTGGGTGCAGTGGGTGGTTACAAGGAACTAAACCAGTATACCGAGCTGGGCGGGTCGCTCACCGTGTTTGCTCTCGGAAACTGAGACAGCCAAAAAAGAAGGGTTGTATGCGAAATGGCATCCCGGTGCGTTTACGGGATGCCATTTCTTTATCATGCGGGGATTCAAACACTATGAGCAGCGCAATATCGAGACGAGTTCTGGTCGCATTGCTGACGGCGGTTGCGGCGATCCCGGCTGGAGCCGATGAACCCGCCACCGGTAGTAAGTTGTATACCGTCGTGGAAGGCTACAAGGTGGATGCGGCCACCATGAAAGGATTCCGCGCCTGGCGTGCCGCGGCCTGCGATCGCTGTCACGGCGCAAACCAGGAGGGTCTGGTCGGGCCCTCGCTGATCAACAGCCTAAAGGTGCTGACCAAAGAGGAGTTCGTCAAGACCGTCACCGAGGGCAGGCTCGAAAAAGGGATGGTTTCCTTCAAGACCAGCAAGATCGTGATGGAAAATCTGGACAACCTGTATGCTTATCTCAAGGGCCGTTCCGACGGCGCCATTACCCGCGCCAAAGTCGAGGAATTGAAACCTTAGCGCCAGACGGGAGTCATATCGGCGTGTTGCAGATTTCCTCAGCATCGAATGTCGCGCGTACATTGCGCGCGATCGCGTTTCTGACCGCGTGCGTGCCCGCCATGGTCGGATCAGCAGCTGCGGCGGACGAATCCGACGAAGCCGAGCGTAAAGCGCTCAAGGTTTGTGCCGACCCCAACAACCTGCCCTTTTCGAACCAGCAGGGCGAGGGTTACGAAAACAAGCTCGCCGAGCTGTTCGGGCGGGAAATGGGCCTGCCGGTCGAAACCTACTTCGAGGCGCAGCGGCTGAACTTCGTGCGCAACACGCTGAGATTCAAGTTGCCCGGAGAGGATTACCGCTGCGACATCATGATGGGTGTGCCGGTGGGATTCGAGCAGGTCGCCACCACCCGGCCCTATTACCGCTCCACCTACGCGCTGGTTTACATCAAAGGCCGTGGGCTGGATAGGGTCAACAGCGTCGCGGATTTCCTGGCATTGCCGAAGGAGCAGTTGCGGCGCCTCAAGATCGGTGTCTTCGACCGGTCGCCGGCCACCCAGTGGTTGAAGAAGCATGACCTGGTCGATAGCGGGGTACCCTACCGCATGATGAATGCGCGGCCGGATTACTACCCGGGGGAAATCGTGGAAAAGGACCTGGTGCAGGGGAAGGTGGATGCGGCGATACTGTGGGGCCCAATCGCCGGTTTCTCTGCTACGCGAGTCAAGGATCAAGAAGTGGTGGTGGTGCCGATGCCATCAGAGCCCGGCGTGAAATTCGACTACCAGGTGGCGATGGGGGTGCGGCACGGAGAAACGAAATGGAAGCAGCGTATCGACGGCCTGATCGAGTCGAAGTTGCCGCAGATTCGCGAAATCCTGCAAAGTTACCGGATTCCGCTTGAGGATCTCTGAGGGCTCTGTCGAGGCGGCACGGAATATAGCCTCGAGCGGGGCGGAAAGCGTGGATGGACATTGAAGCGAGAACAATGTTTTCGCTGCTGAAGCGTTCGACCCTGGCGGCGCTACTGCTTGGCTGCGCCAATTCCTGGGCGGGCGACCCGAGCCGAGCGCAGGTGTTGCTGACGGCGCCTAGCCTGGTGCGGATCGAGGCCCAGAAGACAACCGGCGGCTACGCATTTGGCACTGCCGTGGTGATTGCCCCCGATCGCGTCATCACCAACTGCCACGTTACGCGGGAAGCGCTGGCGATTTACGTGGTCAGGGGTGGATTGCGACGCGATGCGCGAGCGCAACGTGCAGACGTCGATCACGACCTTTGCCTGTTATGGGTGCCGGAACTGGATGCGAGAGCGGCGCCGCTTGCCGCCAGCGCGGGTCTGCGTATCGGCCAGCGGGTGGCGGCGATCGGTTTCGGCGGCGCCACCGGAATCCAGGTCTCGATCGGTGACGTGACAGGCCTGCATGCCCTCGACGGCGGCCAGGTGATCCGGAGCAGTACAGCCTTTTCCGGTGGTGCCAGCGGCGGCGGGCTGTTTGACGAGGAGGGCCGGCTGGTCGGCATTCTGTCCTTCCGCCTTCCCGCCAGAACCGCGTACTTCTTTTCCATGCCGGTGGAATGGTTCAGTAACCAGATGCTCGACTTGTCCGGCTACCAGCCGGTCGCGCCGCTCGGTGAAGCAAGGTCGTTCTGGGAACGGCCGCAGTCCGAGCAGCCCTATTTCATGCGTGCCACTTCGCTGGAAGCCGCACAAAACTGGCCCGAGTTGTTGCGCCTCACCGATGCCTGGGTAGAGGCCGAGCCGGGAAATCCGGACCCGCAAACGTTTCGCGACAAGGCATTGAACGCATCCATCAACAAGAACCCGGAGTTGCAATGATCCGCTTTCCCAGCATGCTGGCATTCCTTGCATTCGCGGCGACTGCGACGACTGTCGATGCTGCCGGCAATGATTTTCCGACGGTGGATCGGGTGGAGTATGTGCAGGAATGCATGCGCAGCAATCCCGGCAGCCGCTACGAAATGCTCTACAAGTGCTCGTGCACGCTCGACCATATCGCGGCGGAAGTTCGCTACGACGAGTACGTCGAGCTGTGGACGGCGGCGAATGCAATCTCGATCGGCGGCGAACGCGGCGCGCAGTTGCGCGATGCGCAGGTGTCCCAGGACATGGCGAAGAAGTTCCGATCCATCGAGGCGAAGGCGCAGAAAGACTGCTTTCTGCGCAAGGACGAATGACGATGGACGGCATGCGGTGCGGCAGACGCAACTGGTGTGGCAAATGGCTGCTGGGCCTGTTCTGCGCCTTGACGGCGCTTGCGGCACAGGCCGCCGAAGCGGTTCCCGATACCGATATCTGGCTGAAGGTCCGCGAGAGCTTCTTCGGTGCGCGGCCGATCAGGAATGACGCCGATGGGGTGATCCGGCTGGAGGCTCCGTACCGCGCGCAGGACGCGGCCACCGTGCCGGTCGCGATCCGCGCCGGGATTGCACAGACCAGCGAACGCTACATTCGAACCGTCTACCTGATTGTGGACAGAAATCCGTCGCCGATCGCCGCGATTTTCCATTTCACACCCGACAGCGGACGCGCGGAGATCGAGACCCGCATCCGTATAGAGGAGTACACGCCGGTGCGGGCGATTGCCGAAATGAGCGACGGGGAACTCTACGGCTCGGCAAAGTTCGTCAAGGCGGCGGGAGGTTGTTCGGCACCGGCAGGCAAGGATCCCGAGGCCGCACTTGCGCGGCTTGGCCGTATGAAGTTTCATCTCGACCAATCGGTGGTGCTCGGCGAACCCAACCTGGCGCAACTCATGATCAGCCATCCGAACCATTCCGGCCTGGCCATGGACCAGATGACGCATCTCTACGTGCCGGCGTATTTCGTGAGGACCATCAACGTCAGCTACGCCGGCAGACCGGTGCTCAGCGCTGAAGTGGATTTTTCGATCAGCGAAAATCCGAACTTCCGTTTTTACTTCGTGCCGCGGGAAGAGGGCGAACTGAAAGCGGAAGTGGTGGACACCAAAGACCTCAAGTTCGAATACCTGCTCGCGGTCCGGCGGGGCCTGTCCACCAAAATCGCGCAGTGAGCGTCAGAGCATGAGCGGCCGGGAGAGATCCTGGCCGGGCAGCAGGGCGTCGAGCAGCTCGCGCAGCTGTTCCGCAGTGGCCGCTTGCAGGTCGGCACCGGGGTGGCGCACCTTGCTGGTCCTGAGCGCGCCGCGCAGCCGGAAAATTTCCTTTCTGATCGCCACTCCCGGCTGCTGCTCGAACACGATCAGCGGCAGGAAACGGGCGTAAATCTCCTGCACTCTTGGCCAATTGCCCGCGCGCGCCGCTTGGACCATCGCCATTAGCACCTCCGGAAAAGCGAACCCGGTGTTGAAACCGGCCGAACCGGCCTGGAGATCGAACAGTCCGTAGAGCGCGCCGAGTCCGGTCAGGATCGGCACCTTGCGTGCCTTCATGCCGGCGGCGAGCGCGCGGATTTTCGGCGCGGTCGGCACCGCTTCCTCCTTGATGCTGGCGACCTGCGGAACGTCCCTGATGATCCTCAGCAGCAGTGCCACGGTCATGTGAACCTGCGTGGAGGCCGGATGATCCTGCGCCACGATCGGGATGCGTATGCCCTCTCCAATGCTTCTGAAGTATTCGAAGATGCGATCGTCGTTGGGCACGGCCTCCGTGTGAGGCGTGACCATCACGGCCTGGGCACCCAGGTTCTCCGCCATCTGCGCAAGCTCGGTCGCTGCGCGCGTGCCGCTGTGGCTGGCGCCGACGATCACCGGCATCGCGCCTGCCGCCGCAACCGCGGTGCGAATCAACTCGGCCCGTTCGCCGTCGAGCAGGCGGTTGGCCTCCCCGAGCACGCCCAGGACGGTGATGCCGTCCACGCCGATATTGGCCATGAAGCGCACCAGCCGGTCGAAAGATTCCAGGTCCAGGTTTTCCCTGTCGTCGAAGGGTGTCGCCAGGATCGGGTACACGCCTTCGAACGAGAGTTGCGTGGTCATTTTGTTGTCTCCGCGATGGCGGCATTCTCTGTGTGCCGGGGGCCTCTGTAAAGGGTGGGCGCCCTGCATGGAGACGGTACAATCGCGCCTCGCAAACGCAAACAATCACGGGAGAGAGCCATGGATATGTACATCAATCAGCTCAAACGCGCACTGCGCGAGGGCCGTCCGCAAGTCGGTTGCTGGCTGAGCCTCGCCAGCCACGCGTCGGCCGAAATCTGTGCCAGCGCCGGATTCGACTGGGTGCTGGTGGATACCGAGCACGCGCCCGCGGACCTGCCGCAGGTGCACCATCAATTGCACGCGATCGCGGCCTACCCGGTCTCCGCGCTGGTGCGGCCTTATTGGAACGACACGGTGGTGCTCAAGCGGCTGCTCGACATCGGCGTGCAGTCGTTCGTCATTCCCTATGTGCAGAGTGCCGAGGAGGCGAAGCGCGCGGTGGCTGCGGTGCGCTATCCCCCGAGGGGAGTGCGCGGCGTGTCGACGAATTCCCGCTCCAATCGCTTCGGCCGGGTGAAGGACTACTTTGCTCACGCCGACAACGAAATCTGCTTGATCGTGCAAGTGGAAACGCGGGCTGCGCTGGCCGAGATCGAGAAGACCGCGGCGATCGACGGGATCGACGGCCTTTTTATCGGGCCTCAAGATCTGGCCGCGGACTTCGGCCATCTGGGCAACCCCGGTCATCCCGAAGTGCAGGCGGCGATGGCCGATGCGATCAAGCGCATTCGCAAAGCCGGCAAGGCACCCGGGATACTGGCTTTTGCCGAAGCCGACGCCAAACGCTGGCTCGAAGCCGGCGCGTTGTTCGTCGCCGTCACCTCGGATCAGTTCCTGCTCGTGCGCGAAAGTGCGGCAGTAGCCGCAAGATTCAAGTCCTGAAAGGTAGTTCAAGGTACCGACAATCTCACCACGAAGGCACGAAGGACACGAAGCAAGAAAGATTCTCTGGCTTTTCGCGTACATTTGCGTGCCTCGACTGCTGCGCCTGATTCAAGCGCTTGCGCTTTTTGCGTTCAGAGTTTTTGTCTTGCCCTTCTTCGTGTCCTTCGTGTACCCCTCAAGGGGGTATAGAAAAGAATCTTCGTGTTGAGGAGTGGTAGTTTCTCCGCGTCGCGAAGCGCTCAGCGAAGGTGCTGCTTCTTCTCTTCGATGCTGTCCACCATATAGCGGATGCCGCGCAGCCACGAGTAGTCGCTATTGCTGCGCAGGTCCACCGATTTCACATACAGGATCCTCCCAGAACGGACTTCCTTGACCTCGATGTTGATGTTAAGGATCAGGTTGCTCACTTTCTGCACCCAGCCGATGATGATCACATCGGCACCCAGCGCCTTGCCGATTTCGATTTCGCAGCCGTTGCAATCACGCAAATCCTGTTGGGCCTTCAGGTCGGTGATCAGTTCTGAAGCCGCGCTGTTGTCCGCGAGCCGGTACATCCCGCGCTGAAGCAACTCCTGGCGCAAGGCATTGCTGATCAACCCTATCCTCTGGTTCTGTGCATCCTTGACTTCGGGACGTTCGTAGTCGCGCATCTCGTCGATCAGCTCGAACTCCATGACCGCCGCAATTTTGGGGGCCGGCGTATCCGCCCCCCAAGCGCTTACCGGTAGGGACAGGCAAGAAAACACCGCAAACGCAAAGCATCGATCGATTGCGCTCATCGGCGAGATACGGCAGCGGCCGTTCCGGCGGCGCTGAGCGCGGACTCGACCGCGTCAGCGATGGCTTCGGGTCCGGCGGAAATCTCTGCCGTGATCGCGTCCACGGGTTCTTCGAGGGTGGCGAACTGCGACTCGAGCAATCCCGCTTTCATGTAATGCCCCTTGCGCGCCTTCAGCCTCGCCTCGATCAATTCGAAACTGCCCTTCAGATAAACCCAGCGCACATCCTTTAACCCGGCCGCAAGCCGGTCGCGGTATCTTTGCTTGAGCGCAGAGCAGGCCAGCAGCGCGCTCTCGCCGTTTGAGTCTTTCTCCCTGAGCAAAACGTTGAGCCGGTCGAGCCACGGCCAGCGATCCTCGTCGGTGAGCGGTGTGCCGGAGCGCATTTTTTCAATATTTGCCGGCGGGTGAAAATCGTCGGCGTCCAGCAGCGGCCAACCCAGCCGGGCGGACAACAGTTGCCCGATCGTGGTCTTGCCGGAGCCCGAAACGCCCATCAGAACCAGGATCATTTGTTGTCCGCCGAATGCACCAGGTGGCCGCCGAAACCGGCGCGCATCATCGCCAAAAGCTTGGAGGCGTAATCGTCTTTTCCCTGGCTCGCAAAGCGCGTCATCAAGGCCAGGCTCATTATCGGGGCGGGCACACCCAGTTCCACCGCCTCGATCGCAGTCCAGCGACCCTCGCCGGAGTCTGCGACCAGCGGCTTGATGGATTCCAGCGCGCGCTCGTTCCTGAGGAAGTCGGCAATCAGGTCGAGCAACCATGAGCGCACCACGCTGCCATGACGCCACATCTCCGTGATGGCGGCCAGGTCCAGGCCGAACTCGGATTTGGCCTTGAGCACCGACAGGCCTTCGGCATACGCCTGCATCATTCCGTACTCGATACCGTTGTGGATCATCTTGACGTAATGGCCCGCTCCCGCCGGCCCGCAATGGGTCCACCCGCTGTCGGGGGTCGGCGCCAGCAGACGCACGAACGGCTCGACGCGGGCAAAGCCCTCTCGGGTACCGCCCAGCATCAGCGCGTAGCCGTTATCGAGCCCCCAGACACCGCCGGAGACGCCCGCATCCACGAAACTGATGTCGCGTTCAGCAAGCCATGCTGCCCGACGCTGAGAATCCTTGTAGAGCGCGTTGCCGCCGTCCACCAGGACGTCGCCTTTGGCGAGCAGCGTGCCAAGCTGTTCCAGGGCCCGCTCGGTGACCTCGCCTGAGGGCAACATTACCCACACCACTCGCGGCGCGGGCACGGCTGCGACCATGTTCTTCAGTTCGGCGTGCGCAGAAATGCCGCGCTCGGTTTCCACCGCGCTGCGTGCAACCGGGCTGACATCGTACGCCGCCACCCGCACGTCTTTGCGCGCCAGCCGTCGCGCCATGTTGGCCCCCATGCGCCCCAGCCCCACCATGCCGATATCCATTTGTCTCCTCCTCCGGTCGCTTTTGCGGCCATTCTCCGGGGCGCGGGGTTCCGGCGCAATGCGTATCCGTGGCGAATCCGGTAATCTGCGCCTCTCGGCAACAGCAGAGGTTCGCGATGGCGCGCGTGGCATTCGGAAATCTCGAAGAACTGTCGGCAAAGGTCGGGCAGGAAGTCGTGGTGAGCGACTGGATCGAGGTCACACAGCAACGCATTGATCAGTTTGCCGAGGCCACCGGCGACCACCAGTGGATTCACGTCGACGTGGAGCGTGCGCGCAGCGAGTCGCCGTTTGGCACGACCATTGCGCACGGTTTCCTGACTCTGTCGCTGCTGAGCCACTTCCTCAACCATTCGCTGGAATTCGGCAGTTCGAAAATGGGGGTCAACTACGGTTGCAACCGGCTGCGCTTCACGGCGCCGGTGAAAGCGGGATCGCGGCTGCGTGCCCGGTTCAAGCTGAAGGAGTTTCAGCGCATAGAAGGCGGTGCGCAGATGACGTGGGACGTGGCAATGGAATGCGAAGGGCAGCAAAAACCTGTGCTGGTGGCGGAATGGATCGGACGGCGATATGGTTGATCGTTTCCCGGCGATTTTTGTTTCCCACGGCGCGCCGCTGCTGGCGATCCAGCCCGGAGCCGCCCGCGAATTCCTCTCCGGGCTGGGTGGAGCGCTCGGCAAGCCCAAGGCAATTCTGGTTGTGTCTGCTCATTGGGAAGGTCGGGACGCGGCAGTGAGCGCGGCTGCGCAACCGGAAACGATCTATGATTTCTACGGTTTTCCCGAGGAACTCTATCGGATCAAGTACCCTGCTCCAGGCGCACCCGAGCTGGCGGTGCGGGCGCAGAAAATTCTCGGGCAAAAAGGCATTGTTGCGGGCGCGCATCCGACCCGCGGTCTGGACCACGGTGCCTGGGTGCCGCTGATGCTGATGTATCCGGACGCGGATGTGCCGGTGACGCAACTGACGGTACAGACCGCGCTGGGCCCGGGCCATCATTTCAAGCTTGGCGAAGCGCTGCGCGGCCTGCGCGACGAAGGCGTGCTGATCCTCGGCTCCGGCGGCGCCACACACAATCTGCGCGAGTTCGGCCGCCATCCGGATGGAGCGGCTCCGCCGCAGTGGGTGACGGGCTTTCAGGAGTGGCTGGCTAAGACCATCGAAAGCGGGAAAGCCGACGAGCTCATCCGCTATCGCGACCTGGCGCCGGATGCCGCGCGCAATCATCCGACCGAAGAACATTTTCTGCCTCTGTTCGTTCCAGCCGGGGCGGGTTCTCCAGGCGTGGCCGGCAAACGCATACACCGCAGCCACACCTTCGGCATCCTGGCGATGGATGCGTATCGCTTCGACTAACCGGGTTCTGAGATGGCGAGAGCGGACTTCAAATTTTCGCACCCCATGCGGGTACGCTGGGCCGAGGTGGACAGGCAGGGTATCGTATTCAATGCGCATTACCTCATGTACTTCGACGTGGCGATCACCGAGTATTACCGCGCGCTCGGCTACCCCTATCCGCAGGGACTGGCGCAGCATGGCACCGACCTTTTCGTCAAGAAGGCCGAGGTGGAGTATCAAGCCTCGGCCGGCTACGACGACGAGATCGAGGTATGTGTGCGGGTCGCGAGGCTGGGGCGCTCGAGCCTGGAGTTCCAGCTCGAACTCTATCGAGCGGACCAATTGTTGGTCGGCGGCAAGGTGGTGTACGTGAACGCCGATCCGGAAACCCGCAAATCGGCGCCGTTGCCCGAGTTCCTGCGCGGGGCCATCAAGCGCTTCGAGCATACCGCGCCGATTGAAGCGCTGACGAGCCCGGCCTGAAAAAGTCCGGCTCGATTACCATATTTCGTACAATTGATTTGAGGGCGCAAGCCCTTCTAAAGCTTCGACATGGCAACCATGCAGAATACGGACAAGCTCTACCTCGATGGGCAATGGACAGCACCATCGTCTAACCAGACCATAGACGTGGTCTCGCCTTCGACCGAGGAAATCATCGGCCGAATTCCCGCCGGTACCGTGGCGGACGTTGATCGTGCGGTGGCTGCGGCGCGCAAGGCGTTCGCAACCTGGTCGGCCACGACGCCCGCTGACCGTGCGGCATGGCTGAAGAAAATCCAGGAGCAACTGGTGGCACGCTCGGATGAAATCGCGCGCACCATCACCGCCGAAGTCGGCATGCCACTCAAGATGGCGGCTCGCATTCAGGCGTATCTGCCGCAGGCGAGTTTCGGGCTCTACGCCGGGCTCACTCCTGCATTTGCCTTCGAAGAGGAAGTTGGCAACTCGCGCGTCACCCGCGAAGCCGTCGGCGTGGTGGGGTGCATCACCCCGTGGAATTACCCGTTGCATCAGATCGCCGCGAAAGTGGCGCCGGCGCTCGCGGCCGGCTGCACGGTCGTTTTGAAGCCGTCCGAAGTCGCGCCGCTCAACGCCTACATTCTTGCCGACATCATTCATGGCGTGGGTGTGCCGGCCGGCGTCTTCAATCTGGTGACCGGCACGGGAGCGGTGGTCGGCGAAGCGCTGGCCAAGCATCCTGAGGTGGACATGATTTCCTTTACCGGCTCCACGCGCGCCGGCAAACGCGTGGCGGAACTGGCTGCGGGCACAGTCAAGCGCGTGGCGCTGGAACTCGGAGGCAAGTCGGCCGCAGTCCTGCTGGACGACGCCGACTTCAACGCCGCGGTGAAAAGCGTGCTCAATTCCTGTTTCCTCAATTCCGGACAGACCTGCAATGCGCTTACCCGCATGCTCGTGCCGGCGTCCCGCTACGAAGAGGTAGCACGGCTGGCAGCGCAAACCGCGGCGACCTTCAACGTCGGCGATCCACTCGGTGCCGAGGCCAAACTGGGTCCGCTGGTATCGAAAGCGCAGCAGGAGCGGGTGCGGGCCTATATCCGCAAGGGAATAGGGGAGGGTGCAGAACTGCTCGCCGGCGGCGCGGACATGCCCGACGGCCTAAGCAAAGGCTGTTACGTGAAGCCGACGGTATTCGGGCGCGTGCAACCGGGCTCGACGATTGCGCAGGAAGAAATCTTCGGACCGGTGCTTTCCATTATTGCGTACGGCGATGAGGATGAAGCTGTGCGGATCGCCAACGGGACGGTTTACGGCCTGGCCGCCGCGGTATGGTCAGCCGATGGGGCGAGGGCGCAAGCTATGGCGAAACGTCTGCGCGCCGGGCAAGTCGATGTAAATGGCGGGACATTCAACATCCATGCGCCCTTCGGCGGCTTCAAGCAGTCCGGCCGCGGGCGGGAACTCGGCAAATACGGGCTCGAGGAATTTCTCGAATTCAAGTCGGTTCAGCTGCGGCTGCCGTCGAAGGGTACCTGAGCACCCGGTCAATTTCGATCCGGCGTTCCCGATAATAGACAGCCAGAGTTGGCTCACCCGATCTTCTTTCTCTCACGTAACCACCAGCACATACCAAGGATAACAACATGGATTTCAATTTCTCCGACAAGGTCAGGGAACTGCAAAGAAAAGTCGGCGTGTTCATGGATGCGCACATCTTTCCGAACGAGAACCGCTTTTTCGAGGAGATCGATGAAAACCGCCGCAAGGGAAACGCCTGGATCCCCACGCGCATCATCGAGGATCTCAAGCCCAAGGCGCGAGCCGCGGGCTTGTGGAATTTGTGGCGGCCCAAAGACCACGGCGGTACGCTGACCAACCTGGAGTATGCCCCGCTGTGCGAGGTCATGGGCCGCCTGGCATGGGCGCCGGAGGTGTTCAATTGCTCGGCGCCCGACACCGGCAACATGGAAGTGCTGCTGCGCTACGGAACGCCTGACCAGCAGAAGCAGTGGCTTGCGCCCCTGCTGGAGGGAGAGATTCGCTCTGCCTTCCTGATGACCGAGCCGGAAGTCGCCTCCTCAGACGCGACCAACATCCAGTGCCGGATCGAGCGCAAGGGCAGCGAATACGTGATAAACGGGCGCAAGTGGTGGTCCTCGGGCGCAGGCGATCCGCGCTGCAAGATCTACATCCTCATGGGCAAGTCCGATCCGGACAGCGCCGATCGTCACAAACAGCAGTCGATGATCCTGGTGCCGGCCGACGCCAAGGGTGTGAAAATCGTGCGGGCGCTAAGCGTCTTCGGCTACGACGATGCGCCGCACGGCCACATGGAGGTGACGCTCGAAAATGTGCGCGTGCCGGCAGCCAACCTGTTGTTGGGCGAAGGCCGCGGCTTCGAAATCGCGCAGGGACGCCTCGGCCCGGGACGTATCCATCACTGCATGCGCATCATCGGCCAGGCCGAACGCGCGCTCGAATTCATGTGCAAACGGCTGAAGTCGAGGGTGGCGTTCGGCAAGCCGGTGGCCGAACAGAGCGTCTGGCACGAGCGCATCGCCGAGTCGCGGATCATGATCGAGCAGGCGCGCCTGCTTACGCTCAAGGCGGCGTCGATGATGGATACGGTGGGCAACAAGGAGGCGAAGGCCGAGATTGCCATGATCAAGGTGATCGCGCCGAACATGGCGGAGCAGGTTATCGATTGGGCGATCCAGGCCCACGGCGGCGGTGGCGTGTGCCAGGAATTCCCGCTGTCGTGGATGTACGCGTGGAACCGCACGCTGCGGCTGGCGGACGGGCCCGATGAAGTGCACCGCAATCAGGTTGCGCGCCTGGAACTGAAGAAGTACGCTTAGCGGCCAAGAATAGCAACAAGGGTTGAATCGCAGCCGGCTCGATGAGCGGGCGCGACGCTCCCGACGGGGAAACACTCAGAAGGCACCGGTCGGTCTTCCGCCTTTATCCTCGGCTGAAGCTGTCACAAGGTCATGCCCATAGCGTGTTGCTGCTTGCGGGTATGCAGCTGCACCTATTTCATTGTCATAGGGGAGTGCGGCGGCATGATCAAGCTGTGCGGTTTCAGCGTCAGCAACTATTACAACAAGGTGAAGCTTGCTTTGCTGGAAAAAGGCATTTCTTTCGAGGAAAGCCTGATTTACCCGGCCGGCAATCCCGCGATCATCGACGATTCTCCTATGGGCAAGGTGCCCTACCTCCTGGTCGACGGGATCGCCCTCTCGGAGTCTCAACCGATTCTCGAATATCTGGAGCATATCTCTCCTGGTGCGCCCCTTTATCCGGCCGATCCGATGGGCGCCGCCAAGTGTCGGGAACTGATTCAAATCGTCGAGTTGTATCTTGAGTTGCCGGCGAGGCGCCTTTACGCAGAGGCTTTCTTCGGCGGTCGCGTGTCCGAAGAAACCCGGAAAGAGGTTTCCGTCGTGCTCGCAAAGGGCGCTCGCGCCTTGGAAAAGCTGGCGCGTTTCGAACCGTTTATCGCGGGCACCGCCTTCAGCTACGCAGATTGCACGGCCTACGCGCACTTGCCGGTGGTGTCGACCGCATCGCAGGCGGTGCTCGGCGCCGACGCGCTCGCGTCCGTTGCCGGCCTCGCTGATTACTTGAAGCTGATCGCGGCGCGTCCGCATGCGCAGCGGGTCAACAGGGAACGCAAGGCGGGACTGGAGCCGTTTGCGGCGTCACGCCGGCGTGCGTGAGCGGAAAGTGCGGGACCATGCGCCATTCGGCTCCCTCCGATTCGGTCGATCTCCCCATGTAAAAATTTCAGAGTAAGGTTATTGCAACGCAGCATCGCAGCTCTGCCACGACCTCAACATCTGGTCCGAATAGGCTGAATTTTCGTAACAAAGCCTGTGCCCCGCAAAGCCTTGCCGGAAGCGGGTTTGCGGGCGATCAGAAATGCACGTGCGGAGGCCTTTGCGCTACTCGAACAATGGGTCGTAAAGAGTTGATCGGCAGTTTCTATTCGAGTATCGTGCGCGGGTAACCAGAGTTGTTACGTCTTTACAATTTCATTCCTCACTACTGCTCAAAGGGGGAGTTTTGCAATGAAGATCTCGTTCAACGTTAATGGGAAACAATCGAGCGTAGACGTCCCGCCAGATACCCCTCTGCTGTGGGTGCTCCGTGACACCTTGGGCCTTACCGGCACCAAGTTTGGTTGCGGCAAGGCACTCTGCGGAGCCTGTACCGTGCATCTGAACGGAATGGCTGTTCGCTCCTGTCAAACCCCGATCGGTTCCGTATCCGGCCAGAAAGTCACCACCATCGAAGGCCTGGGTGGAAATCACCGGGTTCAGAAAGCCTGGGTCGCGCTGGATGTGCCGCAATGCGGGTATTGCCAACCCGGTCAGATGATGTCAGCGGCCGCGCTGCTCGCAGCCAACAAGAAACCCACCGATGATGATATCGATGCCTTCATGTCCGGCAACATCTGCCGCTGTGGCACGTATCCGCGGATTCGCGCAGCGATTAAAGAAGCTGCGAAGATGGCATAAGGAGGTGACACATGGAAAACATCATCAAAAACGAAACGCGTCGTGACTTCCTGAAGGTCAGCGGCACTGTCGCCGGAGGACTGGCGCTGGGGTTCTACCTTCCCACCGGGCCGCGTATCGCGCAAGCGGCTGCTGAAACCAACTCGCCGAACGCATGGATCAAGATCGGCACCGACAACAGCGTCACCGTCATGTGCGCCAGGTCCGAAATGGGCCAGGACGTCTACACCTCGATGACGATGCTGGTGACGGAAGAACTCGAAGTCGACATCAACAAGGTGAAGGTTGAGTTTGCTCCGCCTGCAGAGGTGTACATCAACGCCCTTCTAGGCGGTCAACTCACCGGCGGTTCGACCGCCGTGCGTGATGCCTGGGAGAAGCTGCGCAAAGCCGGCGCGTCTGCCCGCATGATGCTGGTTGCTGCTGCCGCCAGTGAATGGGGTGTTGACGCTTCCCAGCTGAAGGCGGCCAACGGCATGGTCACCGGGCCCGGCGGCAAGAAAGCCACCTACGGTCAGCTGGCTGCCAAGGCAGCGACGATGGAAGTACCCAAGGATGTGCCGCTCAAACCCTCCAGCCAGTTCAAGGTGGTCGGCAATGTGAAGCAGAAACGCCTCGATACGGCCGCCAAGGTCAATGGTACCGCGCAATTCGGTATCGACACCCGCGTTCCCGGCATGCTCTATGCCGCAGTTGCGATGGCACCCATGATCGGCGGCAAGGTCGCGAGCTACGACGATGCGCGCGCCAAGGCGCTGCCCGGAGTCAAGGCAGTAGTGCAATACAGCCGCGGCGTCGCAGTAGTGGCCGATTCGTACTGGCAGGCGAAGCGGGGCAAGGATCTGCTGTTGATCCAGTGGGATGCAGGTCCGAACGCCGACAACGACCAGAAGAAGATCTGGGAAGGCCTTCGCAACGCGTCACAGCAGCCCGGTGCCGTGTTTCGTGAGCAAGGCGATGTGGCTGCCGGGATGGGTCAGGCAGTCAAGACCGTCGAGGCAACTTACCAGCTGCCGTTCCTGTCGCACTCGCCCATGGAGCCGCAAAACACCACGGCTGATGTGCGCGCCGACAAGGCAGTGATCATCACGCCCACCCAGTTCCAGCAGCTGATTCCTCATGTGGTCGCGGGCGCGACGGGCCTCAAGCCCGAGCAGGTCGAGGTGCATACCACCTTCCTCGGCGGCGGTTTCGGTCGCCGCGTGGAAGTGGACTATGCCATCGACGCAGCGGAAATCTCCAAGGCGGTCGGCGCGCCGGTGAAGATGGTGTGGAGCCGCGAGGACGACATGACGCACGATTCCTACCGCCCGGCGGGCCTGTATACGCTGACGGCCGGTCTGGATTCTGGCGGCAAGCCGGTTGCCATGCGTTTCCATTCCACCAGCCCGTCGATCTCGGCTCGTCTGTTCCCGAGCATCGTGAAGGATGGGATCGACCCGTTCGCGGTTGAAGGTATCGATAACTACCCGTACGCCACTCCCAACCTGAAGTTCACTTACCAGATGCACGACACTGGCGTGACCCCTGGTTACTGGCGCGCGGTTTCGCATAACCTGAACGCGGTTGCCCTCGAGTGCTTCATCGACGAGATGGCGCAAGCTGCGGGCAAGGATCCCATCCAGTACCGCATTGACATGCTCGACATGGGCTCGACCAAGCATCAGTGGTCCGGTCTGTCTGCGGGCGTGCCCGTGGGTGCCAGGATGAAGCGCGTTCTGGAAGAAGTCCGCGCCAAGTCCGGCTGGGGCAAGAAGCTCGGTGCTGGCAAGGGCATGGGGGTGGCGGTGATGGAAGGCTATAACACCGTGATCGCCATGGTCGCCGAAGTGACGGTGTCTTCGAGCTACGACGTCACGGTGGACAAAGTCACCGCGGTAGTCGATGCCGGTACGCTGATTCACCCGGATCAGGCACTGGCCCAGATGCAGTCGACGATCAACTTCGGTCAGTCGGCATGCATGTGGGGCGAGATCACCATCAAGAATGGCGGTGTCGAGCAGACCAACTTCGACATGTATCGCGTCGCCCGCATAAACGAAAATCCGCGGACTCTGGATATTCATTTCATCAAGAGCGACAGCACGCCCGGTGGTCTGGGCGAACCCGGTACCGCGGTGGTGCAACCGGCCATCGGCAATGCGATCTTTGCCGCTTGCGGCAAGCGTTGCCGTACGCTGCCGTTCACGCCGGAAAACATCGGCGCGTAACGGCAGAACCGGTGCCCGGCAGCAAGACTGGGCGACTGGAAGCAGGTTTCATGAGCCCCCCCAACGCTATGCGTTGGGGGGGTTTTTATTGGCAATCCGTCGGCCGGCTGGTTTAGAATCGTTATTCCCGTTCGAGCAGAACGGTAGTGGCTGAGGAAACGAATGGACAGCGTGGACTTGCAGGTGCTGAGGAGCAGCGTGGCTTGGCTGGAGGAGGGCCATCGTGTGATTCTTGCCACCATCGTCGAGACTTGGGGGTCTTCGCCGCGACCGGCCGGCGCGATGCTCGCAGTGCGTGGCGACGGCCTGGTGGCCGGTTCGGTTTCGGGCGGCTGTGTGGAAGACGATCTGATCCTCAGGATTCGCAACAAGTCGCTGGCAGTGGAAAAGCCGGAGATTGCCACCTACGGCATCAGCAAGGACGAAGCGACCCGCTACGGGCTTCCCTGCGGCGGTAAGCTGGAACTGGTGATCGAGCCGGTCACCGACAACGATAGCATTGTCGATCTGCTGCATCGCGTGGATCGTCACGAACTCGTAGCGCGGACCCTTGACATCGATACCGGCAGGGTAGAGTTGCGGGCGGCGAGTCGCGCAGATGCTCCCATCAGTTTCGATCGCAAGCGGCTGACCACCGTTCACGGGCCGCGATGGCGCCTGCTGATCATCGGGGCCGGTCAACTGTCGCAATATCTGGCGCAAATGGCGCAGGCGCTGGACTACAGCGTCACGGTCTGCGATCCGCGTCAGGAGTATGCCGATACCTGGAACGTTGAGGGCGCTGTCCTGGAGCGCGGTATGCCTGACGACGTGGTTCTCGCGATGGGTCTCGATTCCCACAGTGCAATCGTGGCGGTGACTCACGATCCCAAATTGGATGATCTGGCGCTGATGGAGGCGCTCAAGTCACCGGCGTTCTATGTCGGCGCACTGGGTTCGCGCCTGAACTCGCAGAAGCGTCGCGAGCGGCTGTTGATGTTCGACCTCTCGCGGGCAGAGCTTGACCGCCTGCACGGCCCGATCGGATTGAGCATCGGCAGCAAGACCCCGCCCGAGATCGCGGTATCCATTCTTGCGGAGATGACTGCGGTCCGTCACGGGGTGGACCTGCACGGCATCGGTGCGAGGAAAAGCGAGGAACTTTCCGCCGACGGCAATCAGCAGGCGTGCGTGGCCGTCAGCCGGACCTGAGCGGGCGCAGGCGAATCAGCAAGGGGAGCCCGCGAGGCTCCCATCTTTTTGGGGGGTCTTCAGATTTGAAAGGGAGACGCAGATGAGGTTGAAAAACAAGATCGCCATCGTAACCGGAGCGGGTTCTGGTTTCGGTGAAGGGATTGCCAAGCGCTTCGCAGAGGAGGGCTGCAAGATCGTGGTCAACGACATCAACGTCGATGGGGGCGAGCGCGTTACCAGAGAGATCAATGCCGCCGGCGGCAGGGCAGCTTTCTGCAAGGGCGACGTGTCGAAGGATGCCGACTGGAAGGCGATACTGAAATTCGCGCTGGATAACTTTTCGGGTTTGAACGTCGTGGTCAACAACGCGGGCACCACCCACCGTAACCAGCCGCTGCTCAACGTTACCGAGGAACAGTTCGACCGCGTCTATGCGGTGAACGTGAAGAGTCTGTACCACAGTGCGCGCAACATCGTGCCGCACTTCCGCCAGAAGGGGGGTGGGGTGTTCATTACCGTAGCATCCACCGCCGGGGTGCGCCCGCGGCCGGGATTGGTCTGGTACAACAGCAGCAAGGGAGCTGCGATCGTGGCCAGCCGTTCGATGGCGGTCGAGCTGGCGCCCGACAAGATCCGCGTGAACGTGGTCAATCCGGTGGCGGGCGACACACCGCTGCTGGCCGAGTTCATGGGTGTCGATACACCCGAAATGCGAGCGAAATTCGTAGCGACAATTCCCCTGGGGCGTTTCAGCAAACCGCTGGACATCGCCAACGCCTGCCTTTACCTCGCCTCGGATGAGGCTGAATTCATCACCGGCGCCTGCATCGAGGTCGACGGTGGTCGCTGCGTCTGACAGTCACCTCTCTCAGCTTTCTTCGATGGGGGGCGGAGAGTGACCGGGGAGGTGGGTGGTCTACCCGGTGAAAGCCTGGATTCCGGTTTGCGCACGGCCGAGGATCAACGCATGGATGTCGTGCGTACCCTCGTAGGTGTTCACTGCTTCAAGGTTCATGGCATGGCGGATGATGTGGTATTCATCGGAAACGCCGTTGCCGCCGTGCATATCGCGCGCGAGCCGCGCGATGTCGAGCGCCTTTCCAGCTGAATTGCGTTTGATCAGCGAGATCATCTCGGGCGCGGCGCGCCCTTCGTCCATGAGCCGTCCGACGCGTAGCACGGTCTGCAGCCCCAGCGTGATCTCGGTTTGCATGTTCGCGAGCTTCAACTGGATCAGTTGATTCGCGGCCAGCGGCCGGCCAAATTGCTTGCGGTCCATCACATACTCACGCGCCGCATGCCAACAGAACTCGGCGGCGCCCAGTGCCCCCCAGGAAATGCCGTAGCGCGCCTTGTTCAGGCAACCGAACGGTCCTTTCAGGCCTTCGACGTTCGGAAGCAGGTTTTCGTTCGGGACGAAGACGTCGTTCATCACGATCTCCCCGGTAATGGAGACGCGGAGGCTGAACTTGCCTTCTATTTTTGGCGTGCTCAACCCCTTCATGCCGCGCTCGAGGATGAAGCCGCGGATGATGTCACGGTCGTCCTTGGCCCACACTACCATCACGTCGGCGACCGGCGAGTGGGTGATCCACATCTTCGCGCCCTTCAACAGATATCCGCCGCCGGTCTTGCTCGCCCGCGTAATCATGCTGCCTGCGTCGGAGCCATAGTCCGGTTCGGTCAATCCGAAAGCACCTATGAGGTCACCCTTTGCCAATCCGGGCAGATACTTTTGCCGCTGTGCTTCGGTGCCGTAGGTATAGATGGGATACATCACCAGCGAAGACTGCACACTCATCGAAGAACGGTAGCCGCTGTCCACGCGTTCCAGTTCCCGGGTGATGAGGCCGTAGCAGACGTGATTCAGTCCGGCGCAGCCGTAACCTTCGATGGTCGGTCCGAAAAACCCCATGCTGCCCATTTCGGAGAGCACGGCACGGTCGAATTTTTCATGGCGATTCGCCTGGACCACGCGCGGCATCAGCTTTTCCTGGCAGTACGCGCGCGCGGAATCACGCACCATGCGCTCCTCGTCGCTGAGCTGTTCATCGAAAAACAGGGGGTCATCCCAGCGAAAAGAAGGGCGATTGAGAGGAGCGTTCATGGCGGTCTCCTGAAAAAATGGGCCGAGCTGGAAAGGAATTCCGAACGTAACCGTTTGACCAGATGGTCACGCCGTCGGCATGGCCGGAGTATACACAGCCCCGCGCAGGCGACGCAGCGGTTACCGAAGGCAGGGGATCGGTGTCGGGGCTCCGGTTACTTCTTCTGCTTGCTGCAGATGTCGAAACCATCCCGCCAGCCAGTGGCGTACTGCGGCTCACGTTTGAAACGCAGCTCGTCCTTCTTCTGGCCTACCATGCGCTTGGCACTTTCACAGCCATCAACATAGCCGGCACGGAACTCGGGCGGATAACCCCCCAGGTTGACATTGGGCTCCTTCTTCTGGCCCGCGCAGGCGCCAAGCAGAGCGATTAACAGCAGTAAATAGACTTTCTTCATGAGCTTTAGCGGTTCCGCCATCCTGATTGGTTCGACGAGCATGGCAAACGGAGTCGGGAGTCATGCGGCCATGATTCTGTCCTCCACCAATGCTGAAGGTAAACCGCGCTATTGCCAAGGGCCGGCAAGGCGACGTGATTATGCCCCCAAGGACTCCGGTTGCCGCGATGCGGCCTTTAATCGAGAAAGAGGGGCGGCGCAGACAAAAAAAAGCCCGATAAGGGAGGAAATCGGGCGTCAAAACAGGTCAAGGAGACTACTTGATCGGGCGTCAAATCGACCGCCGAAGGGTCTTTTTTATCAGTTCAATGGCCTTTCCAGTTACCCCAAAGGTATGACCGCGCCGTTGACCAACTTCACACGCTCACCGATACCGAACGGGGGGCGTTGATTTTCATGGATGGTGCGAAGTGTGCCGTTTTCCATGCGCACTATGACGACAAAACTGAAGGCGCTCAGTTTTTCCCTGGCAATCTGGTACGCCCGGCCGGTTGTGCCTTGCGTAACAGGCCGGCCTTCATCGCTACCGGCCTGCTGCGACCTGATGGAGTCGACGACACCACAGTCCGAGCAGAAAGACTTCTTCACCGGCAGTCGCGCGCCTGGGCGGAAACTTACCGGCTTGCCCTGCTGGGTTGGTTCGCCAGCATTGCGGGTCAACCCTTCATGAGGCAGCCTGGAACGTACCCGGTCCGGGCCGGAAGTCGGAAGGGTTGCGGCGCCTCCGAATGCGGAAAAGGGGTTGAGGCTCGATCGGGCAATCGACAGGTGACCCGTTATGGCGGCAATGCCGATGCCGCTGAACGCCACCACCGAAGCGGCGGCGGTGATGGTAAGGACCGGTAAGAGGCGGTTTTTCAAGTTCATTTTTTCTGGATTGCTTATTTTGTTTGATCGTGCTGTTTCGAGCGGCTAGCGGACGCGGCTCCCTAGGGAGCCGCCTTCCGCGCGGCCGTAGTCAAAACTCTACAAAGCACCGTTCATGCCAGAAAACTTTAAGCAATCGGGGCAGACAGTTATGTCGCGCCAAGGACTTGGCGTGGATCCAGCGTGTCGCCGAACGGCGACGAGGGGTCGAAACGCGAACCTAACTAGTTAATAAGAAATGAAAATATGCTGTCGTCCTAGAGCGACAGGCAGCGCATGGTTCTTAAACGGCCTTGAACAATTTGGGGTCGAGATGATGCCGTTGCAGAAGCTTGTAGAACTCGGTGCGATTGCGCTTGGCCAATCGCGCCGCCTGGGTAACATTGCCCCCAGTGATTTTCAGAAGTTTGGCGAGATAGTCGCGTTCGAATTCGCTGCGCGCGGCCTCGAAAGACGACAGTTCGGCAGTCTGTCCGCGTATCGCGTTTTCCACCAACGCCGGCGGGATGATGGGCGTCGTCGACAGGGCCACCGCCTGCTCGACTACGTTGTACAACTCGCGAACGTTTCCGGGCCAGGAGGATTTCACCAGTATTTCCATCGCTTCAGAGGCAAACCCATTAAGCGGCTTTTTGTACTTCTCGGCAAGCTGGGCGAGGAAGTAAGTACCAAGTACCGGAATGTCCTCGCGCCGCTCAGCAAGAGCGGGCAGTGCGAAAGAAACGACGTTGAGCCTGTAATAGAGATCCTCGCGAAATGCCCCGATCTTGATTGCGTCCTCGAGGTTGCGGTGCGTAGCCGAGATGATGCGCACGTCGACGGGAATGGTCTGTGTAGAGCCGATTGCCCGAATTTCTCTCTCCTGTAATACGCGCAGCAGCTTTACTTGCAGCGGGAGCGGCATGTCGCCGATTTCATCCAGGAAAACGGTTCCCCCCTCCGCCGACTGAAATAATCCCTTGTAATCTCGAGCGGCACCCGTGAAGGACCCCTTCATATGACCGAACAACTCGGACTCCAGCAGTTGCTCGGGGATGGCGCCGCAGTTGACGGCGACAAACGGTTTTTCAGCCCGCGGACTTGCGCGGTGCACTGCGCGCGCCAGCAACTCCTTGCCGGTGCCGCTGTCGCCGCGAATCAGCACGCTCGCGTCGCTTGCCGCCACCAATTTTGCCTTGCCCAGAATACTTTCCATCGCCGGGCTGCGGGTGACAATTTCGACGCGCCATTCGGTGTTCCCGGCCGTCATGTCGGCATGGCTGCCGCTCAAAGTAACCGCCCTTTCGACCTGCAACAGCAGTTCCTTGCTGTCGAACGGCTTGGTGAGATACCCGAAGACACCGCGCTGGGTCGCCGCAACGGCATCGGGAATCGTGCCGTGTGCCGTGAGAATGATGACCGGCAGCGCCGGGTTGCTTTTATGGATGTTCTCGAACAGCGCCATGCCGTCCATTCCGCTCATGCGCAGATCGGTTATCACCAGCTGGGGAATGGATGCCGACAGCCGGGCCAAAGCGCGCTCCGCGCTGTCTGCGCTCTCTACGGCGTAGCCCGAGCCCTCCAGGCGGAAGGTCAGCAGCCGCAGCAGATCCGGGTCGTCGTCGACGATGAGAATTCTTGCTTTCGACATGGTTAACGTCTTTTCGGGGGGGGTACGGTCTGCTCTCGTTCGATCATCTTCATTTCCATTTCCAGGATGGCTTCCAGCTTCTGCTGCAGTGCGTCGGCGCGGCGCTGCTCTTCCTTGCCTTTTGCGGTCTGCTGCTGCAACGCCTCATCCAGACGTTTGATCTCCGAAAACTGGGCATGAAGCACAAGGGCCAACGGCCGCAAAGTGGAGTTCTCATAGCTCTTGTCACTCAGAAAAGGCTGAAGCAGGTTCAATGCTGCCTGATCGTCTCGAAGCCCCGTACCCGGCAATGACAACAACATGGCAAGACGGACTCGATTGAGCTCGGATTTGTCCGTCTCGAATTCCTGGCGGATCGATTCGATCTCGCGCGCCAGATCTGCTCCCTTGAGTTTTAGCGCGTCTTCGCAATAGCGCAAGGCGCGGGTGTTGTCGTCTTGCACTACTTCAACCGCCGCCTGATACCAGGGATCTCGGCGGGTATTCGGTTCGGTGGGCGCCACGCATCCGCCAACCAGGACGGTGAGTAGAACAATTGTCACCATCCGTGTCCTCACCATCTTGGGTGCTTCCCGCTCGGTCAGGGCATGGCTCGCCGTCGGTTCGTCACTTACCCGCAACGCCCATTTTCTCGTCGATCCACTTTGACACTGGCCCCTTGACATGTCACTCACGCGGGTGGCCTCCCAAGGTAGAGGGTGGATCGTGGGGTCGGCATCTGGGCGTACTTGACTTGCGGCGGATCCCCGGAGGCGGTGTCTCAAGCAGCTGCCTCCATCTGCCTTGTCGGGAGCACGACTCGAAGGTGTGCACCCGGATTGCCGTCGTCGATGATTTCCGCGCTCCCCTGATGTGCCGCTGCATATTCGCGCACGATTGCCAGCCCGAGCCCCGTACCTTTGACCGGGCCAGTGTATACGGTGTTGCCTTGGTAAAAAGGTTCGAACACGCGTCCGCGGTCCTCGGGAGAAATACCGGGACCCTCGTCCATGACATCGATCACTGCATCGGCGCCGCGCCTGCGGAGCTGCACGCGGATAGTCCCGCCAGCGGGAGAGAATTTGATGGCATTGGACAGCAGGTTATCCATGATCGCCTCTATCTTGTTCTCATCGGCCTCAATCTCGAGATCGGAGGCGGATAAATTCAGACTCAGGTTCTTGCTGCGCATCGTCAGGGAATGTTGTTGCGCTACGCGCGTCACCATGGCTTTGAGATCGAATTGCGAGAAGGTCAGCGCAGAAGTATGAAACTGGGCGCTGTGATAGTTCAGCAAGTCCTCAATAAGTTTCTGCAGCCGCAGCGTGTTCTGCCTGAGAATTCGCGCGATTTCGAATTGGCCCACCGTCATCTTCCCCGTCACTTCGTCGGACAGCAGCTCCACGCCTTCACGCAACGCTGTCAAAGGTGTCTTCAGTTCATGCGATACGTGACGCAGAAATCGCGATTTCTGTTCCTCGAGATCAAGCAGACGCAGGCGCAGCCAGTCGAGCTGGCGACCCAAGGATTCCAGGTCCGCGGGACCATTGACGATCACGCGTGTATCGAATCTTCCCTCGCCCAGATTCTGGATTGCCGATTCGAGCTGGGCGATCGGTTTGGAGATCAGCAGTGTGGCTGCCACGACCAGCAGCAGCGCGATCGGCACCAATGCCAGCAGCTGCCAATAGATGAAGCGCTGTACTTCCCCGGCCATTTTTTGCATGGTGTCCACTTCGCGGTCCACCAGCAGGTTGCCTTGTTCGTCGAGCGCACGCGCCGCGTCTGACAGGGCCGCGAGTTCCGCTACCGCCGACCCGATCACGTCTGCTTTTGCGCCCGACAGTCCAATACGCTCGAACAGCGCCGCCTCCCTCGTGCGCAGCGACTCGAGGCCCTGTTTCTGCAGCGAGTCCAGGGGCAGCGTTGACATCCTGCGGGCAGTATCAACGAATCGCTCGTGAGCCAGCCCGTAGCCCTGAAGCAGGGACGGTTCGCCGATGATGGCGAACTGGCGGACGCTGCGCTCCATGTTGGTGATCTGCTCGATCAGAAATCGACTGTTCTGGGTGGCCTGCACCGCCTG
>Ga0134123_10000506_pt1 | contig 25726 bp, 41 predicted proteins | sample KB303_FD_96460 | JGI IMG/M metagenome (GOLD analysis project Ga0134123, IMG submission 96460) | Terrestrial soil microbial communities without Nitrogen fertilizer from Kellogg Biological Station, Michigan, USA - KB3-0-3 | ecosystem: Environmental > Terrestrial > Soil > Unclassified ...
ATATCAAATCCACTTTAGACATGATTCTCCTGGCGGTTCAATCGCTTACACTCTAGGCGCTAGCGGACTCCAACAATATAACGATATTATCAACGTCCATTTCTGGGTATCAAAATCAATATCAAATACTGAACCCCCCGAGTTAGACCAGATGTACAACGAAGTCATGCGGATAATAAGCAGCAACAGGACAGGATTAGAATCCAGTCAGGGTATATGCGGTATGTGGTTTATACGGCCACCGTACACGTTACCATCTCCAGATTCAGAAATTTCTGTGTGGCATGGAATTGGTACTTTGAGCGTTAGATACTACAAAGTTTATTCCTAATCTAAAATCATGCATGAGTTATTTATAGTCTTAGCAGCGCTAGCCGGTTTCTTTTTCTTTACTATCCGCTGGCGTTGTAAATGTAAGACCTAGCAACCCGCAGCCACGCAGCGTTCCCTATTTTCCTTTTCCTTTGGAGTTTCATACAGCATCTTTGTCGTTTCGTACCGTCCTAACCACTTGATATACTGATCATGCTTCTCCATTCTTTCGGGACTTCTCAGAGAGGGATCATGACATAGTTTGATAGAGTAAAGCGTATTCTTTGCTACCAGTGCCTTATCTGTTCCCTTTTCTGCTAGCATGTAATGATGCCCTTCGATATATTGTAATTTGGAAGGGTTCTTTATCAAACGCGGCTGGTCCAATCCTAGCAGTAGACCACCAACCACCGTATAGTTTTTCAGGTTATAGAGATAGTCGTTACCGGAACAGACCCTCTCCCTCTCCGCTGAGAACTCCCTCCAGTCACAGTCATGAAAGTACTCATCGGTATCGGCTATAATCAACCAGTCAACGCCATACTCTTTACAGAGGTCGAGATAATATTGCCTTTTTATGTATTCTGCTCCTCTCTCTCTAAAGATTATAACATTAGGATACTTACCAACCATTTCATCTGTTCCATCACAACTAGCAAACAGATTAGTATCATAACCGTCGAAAGGTCCATCAATATATAAAAATAAATCGACTTGTTTCCAACAGGAATCTATAAGCCGCTTTAATCCTTCACTATCTTGAAACCCAGAGCAGCCAACAGCCAGCACAATTATGATACTTTAGTTCTCTATTTTAATTTTCAGACTTTCAGACTTATTGAGTCTTACACTAACTGGACCATGGCAAGTACAGAAGCACCTGTCCTACGTAGAGAATTTTAGAGTCTAAAATTCGCGATTAAGAGACAACCTTCGGTACAACGCCAACTAGTCCAACCACAGTAAACGCCGGACTGATTAGCGAACTAACTCCCACTTCTGAGATTACGGCTACAAAGTATCGTGCCCTTGGTAACGCTGATGTTGCAGCAGGTTTGAAGTGTGGTGAACTCTATAGTTTTTCGGTAAAGTATAACCCTGCCGTTCTTACGTTAGCCAACTATGGCCTTAAACTCGATACTGGACTGACAGGTACAAACGGCAAATCGTTATCTATGGTTTACAGTATCAAACTATCTGGCACTGAGAACTATGTTGTATTTCGAGGTTGCAAGACCGACAGCGTAGACATTGAAATTACTCCCGACTCCTTAGAATGTACACAGAACTTTATTTGTAAGTCTATCGCTGCTCCAAGTTCAGCGCATGGTCTTGGTGCAAATACAGTATTCGCAGCCGCTTCCAGTAGCACCCCTCTCTGTGGTACTGACTCAAGCCAACTGACATGGAATTCTCAAACCTATGATGAAACTTCGTTTAAGGTTACAGTAGCCCAGAACCTCGAAGCAAGGCGAACGGTAGGACAACAACAAATACAGTACCTAACTTCTACAAATAGAGATATCACCTTTGACTTTACAGTCCCATCTACAGGAACGGTATTAATCGCTGATGCTCTAGCCATGACTTCCAGAACGATGTCTATAGTAGTAGGAGCAGCAACCTTGACCTTTACAAACGCATACCTAACCCAGTATAATTATACTCTCTCTGCAGGAGCAAGCGCAACACAGGAAGAATCGTATACTGGCTTCGCGCGTACGCTAACGGTCACTTAAGAAAGAAATGGCTTGTAAAGGACATAGCAAAGGCGGACATAGTGGAGCACCTAAAGCAAAGCCAAAACAAAAAGCCGGTAAAGCCTGTAGAATAAAACTCGCAAAGAAGAAAGCCGATAATAAAGCAATGGCAAAATTCATCAAAAAACTGAGAGCAAAGTAAAGTAATAGTTCACATAGTTAGTTACTAACTCATAGCGTTTATTGTCAGAAACCGAGACAGTACCGATAACCCAGTCAGCCTTTGATAAATTCGTCCAGCAATATAATGAAAATTACGTTATCAAGTGTAAAGAGTTAGGACAAAAGAACGAATACACTCTAGAATCAGGAGATAAACCAGTTACCTTCGTAAGAAAAAGACTTACTACAAGAGCCTTTAACGAACTGGAAGCAAATAGAGGCAAGGTAGAGAAAGAAAATAGACAATCAGACGACGGTATGGAGAACGCAAACCGGCAGGCTAGCCTCTATCTGGAGATAGCACAGGCCTACCTCACTAACAAGGAGACAGGAGAAAAGATAACAAAGGAAGAGTTCGAAAACTGTTTCTGGGAGGACATAAAACTAATTCTCGACGCCTGTCACCTTAGGACTATGATGGGATCGGGAAACTTGGAAGCGGCATCAAAAACATAATCGAGTTTGGAAAGGCTCATCTTTCTGATGCCGAACGGGAACTTTACCTTATCTACTGTTTCCTAGAAAAGAAGTGGATTTCAAAACCTTCCGACTACGACGAGATCGACCCAGAGATAAGACAGGGATTAATTACTATTATGGAATTAGAGTCAAAGAAGATAGAAAAGGAAGAAAACAAAATGAAAGCACAGGAAGCATTAGCAGGGCTTAAAGCGAGGTCAGGCTTTTGAGTTTCAGTCTAGAACTAACCTACACCGGCGTAAAAGGCAGTCAGTCAGCACTAAAGCAATTCGAACAGGATATCTCTCAAACGGTAACTGATTGGCTTGAAACCATGGGACAGATTGTAACAGAAGAAATGAAAGGCCTCTGTCCGGTAGACACTGGAGCATTACAGGAATCTATAGACTATCTGGTGAGCGGTACAGACCTAACCTTTGAAGCGACAGAACCATACGCAGGGTTTGTAGAATATGGCACTTCCAAGATGGCAGCACAACCGTACTTTAATCCTCCTCTTGACAACCTTCACAGTAGCGGTATAGGAGAGGAGTTCGGACGGGACGCTTTATCACACTGGAACGAACTGGTTAACGAGTTTGAAAATCAATAGGTGATGATACAACTTTTACCTTTGAACCTCTCCACAGCAGGAATATTCCTATGATTCCTATCAATGCCCCTAGGACAGAAGATTGTGCTGTGTCGAACGTTTGTCCTACCTGTGAAGTTCCTACAACTCCCCAGAGGAAGAGCATGGCTCCAAATACAAATACTACCAAACCAATAGAGTTTATCGCTAGTTTTTTAGGAGGATACATTTTTTTATTGTTAGTTACTATGTTATCCAGTCCTATACTTAACAGTTTAGTTCTCACTTTAGTTTTGGAGATGGAATAGGTTATTGGCTGATTTTCCGCTTCAATTCGTTCTACAGGTAAAAAACGAGATGGGTTCTGGAATCAGTCAGGCTACCGGACAAATCGAAGGACTGGGAGAGGCAGCAGACCAGACCCAGAAAAAAGCCAAATCTTCGGGTATGGGAGTCGGTCAGGCGTTTCAATTCGTAGCCCTAAACGCGTTTAACTTAGCATCTTCTCTTATTCAAACTAAACGGTCTTACGAAGATTTAGACAAAGCCGAAAACGCCCAACGGAATAAAAGGGATGCTGTAACCAAAGCCACCAACAAACTTCAGAACGCAGAAATTAATTTATTCAAGGCTAGAAAGACAGGAGATCCAGCAAAGATAGCCAAGGCTGAGAATGCTTTGGCTAATGCTAAACTTACTGTGGATAAGGCCACAAGAGCCGAGAAACTAGGACAGGTAGAACTAAACCGCGCTCATGAGGATTTTTATCTTAATATCATTCCTAATGTCATTTCAGGACTCGGTACAGTCTTTGGACTATTTCAGGTTATGCAAGGTTCTGGAGGAATAGGTGGATTAATTTCGGGATTCACTAAACTCGCTCTTCCAATAGCCGCTATCTCCGCCGTTTTCCTCGCTATCAAAACCAACTTTCTAGGCTTCAGGGATTTCTTACAGGGGTTAGGCGCAGATATCGGAAACGCAATACCGGCACTAAAACCGTTCCTGAACGTATTGGAATCGATAGGCGAACTCCTCGGGTTAATCCCTTCAAAGAAAGGAAAAGGAACGGGAATCAATAAAGCGGTAGCAGATCTAAAAGCGCAGTTTGGACCTATTCTGGATTTCTTCAAAAACATCATAGATGATATAATGAAAGGAAACTGGGAGAAAGTATTCCAAAGGATTACAGCCGCAGCCGCTAACGCCTGGGAGGCATTAAAGAAAGCGTTTCCATTATTAGGAGATATTGAAAGCCTAGTTAATAAAATAAAAGGTGGTAATTGGAAAGGTGCACTACTTCAAATATGGAAGGCAGCAGTTGATACTTGGGAAGCAATAAAGAAAGCCGTTCCTTTTCTTGGTGATATTGAGACTTTCATAAGAGCCATCGCAGCAGGTAAATGGAGCGATGCTTTCGCAGCAATAAAAAAAGCATTAGAAGATTCTGGAATACCTGCGGCTATAGATAGCATATTTGCTGCATTAGGCGGAAAGGATACCCCAGAAAAAACAGGATGGGTGACTAAAATTATTCAGCAAATCACTCAAATTCCAGAAAGAATAAAAGCGGCCATAGCCGGCGGAGGCGATCCATTCGGTGGAACTGGTATCATTGATCAAATAATAGGGTTAAAAGATTGGTCAGTCAGTGGGTTCATAACTGCTTTTAAAACAAAACTAACAGAAGGTTTTAAACTAAATACTTGGTGGGGGGATGATCCAAACCCTCCAGGTAAACAGATGTTAGATAGTTTCTTCGCTTCTGCTAATACATTCATTAAAGCAAATATTGATGGGTTTGTAGCATCAATATTGGATATTAAAACTTGGCAAACCTCTATAGAAAACGCAATAGTAAACTTTACCGCAAATGGGATTCCTTTCCTTCAAATGATATTTGATGCGTTATTTGGTCAGAAAGATAAAAAGACAGGGAAAAACGCACAGATGGAAAGTGCCAGTCAAGATGTAGGAGGTATGATTATAGAAGGTATTGGAAATTGGTTTAAGGATGTTATGCCCAAAAGTGCGCAGGCGTTAACGGCTGCTGTAAACTTCTGGACTGGCATTGGTACAGCAATTACTACCCAAGTCCAGTCAATAGCGGCAGCCGCTTTACAAATAGTAAATAGTTTCACTAAGGGAGTGTCTGATCAATTTACAGTGGCGAATCTAACTAAGATTGGCACTGCGTTTGCTAATGCGATTTATGGTGCACTTATCGAAGTAAAACAAAAATTTGTTAATATTGGATTAGTGATTGGTGGATGGATTTATAACGCTATACCTCCATTTCTGAGACAATTTTTACCAGGTGGAGGAGGACCGAACCCTAAAAAACTGACTCCAAACACCGGCGGTGGTGCTGGTAGAGCAGCGGGATTTCATGGCTTCGCTACAGGTCCGATGCTTGTAGGTGAGAAAAGTACAGAAAGGATAGACGTTACCCCTATGAGCGACTTTATAAACCGTAGAAACCAGCAGTCCAACGGCGGTGGTCCTATAATGATCACAGTCTATAGCGTATTAGATGGACAGATAATAGCAGAAAGCGTAGCAAAAAGGATATCCGTTAATCAGGCGGTATATCGTTGAATTGCTTACAACAGACCCCTTATATTGGCGCGCCTTCCAGCCAAAGATAGAAATCAAGAACTTAGGCAACACTACAACCTATTACACTTTCGACGCTTTCGCAGACGTTACCACTAACAAGACAGTTTATTGTAAGGTAGATTTAGGAGTAGACCATCATGGAACCTTTGAAATCCAGATAGAAAACTCTAACCAAGCGTTAGATACAACCAACATAAAGAAAGGGCAACGGGTTATTATCTCGGTAAAAAAAGATGCAACCCTAACCTATAACCGCCTTATCTCCGGTCTAATAAGAAAAACAGGCTATACTAGAGGCATAGGAGGACAGGCACTATATACTATTCAAGGTTCTACAACGGCAATCCGGCTTAACGAAATCATAACCAACATCGATTTAGAGGCTAGAAAACTAACCCAGGACGGTATAACAATAGACCCAACAGATCCGGCTTTTGTTTCAGATACCTTACTACAAAACCAACTTGCAGGATTAACCTCTGATGGAGTAGTAACGGCCGCAAGTCTAGCAGCCAATAGCGATGTCGAAGTATTCATCCCCTCAATACAGGTAAACTTTGGTGAACTCCAAGACGTTTGTAATATCATAGAGGAGAATACTAGTGCTGAAACCTTTGTTGATATCAATGATATTATGCTATTAAGACATCAACTCCAACCCTTTACAACAGGTAGAGGGTTCGTGTTAAAGGACAGCGTAGGAGCAGCCGATGATGCCGATGTTACCTGTTACTATGATGGTACTCCCGAATACTGGGAATCCAGTTTTAAAAGCGACTCTTTTTCTAATCTGGTTTATGGCATACTCTCTGCTGAAACAGTTCCCTCTACTGCCGCTGACATGGGATATTTGGCGATAAACGCCTTCGCTAATATCCTTCCTACAAACGAATACGCGCAAAAGTTCCGGCCTCCCCATTCTCATTTTCTACCAGGTGATATTTTGGTTACCTGTGTTGAAGTAAGTTTAACTGCTAATGTTAGTTCGTGGATTCCAAGATTCAGAATATGTACAGATACAGGCGGATTACCTACTAATGTTGGTGGCATAGTTGCAAATATAGATTTTCTACCGGATCAATTTGATAGCCCTCTCTCAGCCTCTATAGATACTGTCTTACAGGTTTTGCAGGAACAGATATTTTATAATTCTGCTAATACAAGAATCGATTCTTTTGATTTAGACACGAATAAGGACTACTGGCTTATCGCATCAAATGATAACATGCCTGCCTCAAACGCTGTATTGTATTGGGCTTATAAGACTACAGGAAGTGGTACAGGTGCATATTTTAATAACGGTGGTACCATGTCCACCAACGCTAACGGAGGTTCAGGATATGCCGCCGCAGGGGCTAACGCTACACTTCTTTTTGCAATGCCAAGGAGGAGATCACAGGCTTTTAACTGTCTTGATCCTAAATCAGTCGCAGTAGTTGGCTCAGGATTAGGAACAACAGGAGGAAATTCGATTGCATCCACCCTTTCAAATATTCCCAGCAGTGTAACCACAAAACCAGCGATACAAAAATATCTTGTGAACCAACTCTATTTTATGGCAAGGCCTCAAGTCTCATGGTCAACGTTCAGAGTATCGGTTCCCAATCTTCCAATATTACCAAACGACCCACTCTTAATTGTCGATTCAACCCTTCTCTTTTCAACAACTGGAAGGCAGGCAGTAACAGCGACAACCGGCGCAATGTCATACGAGTTTGGTACAAGAGGTGGAGCAGGTAACAGCATTCAGGGTTCGCTTTACCTGAACCTGCAGCCTGTAGGTTTCGCTAACCATTACTAACGGATTAGTTCTCATTGTAATTTTTACTTCCCTTCATTTTATTGCAGGTTCTAGAGCAGTCTGATTATTATACTGACTTAATGAAAAGGTTCGGTCCTCAAGATACCTGTTACGCCGTCCTTTACGAGGCTAAAGATGCTGATTATATCTCTAAACTAAACCCCGACTTCCTTTTCCAAAAACTGGAAGAAAAGTATGACGACCATCCATCACTACCCCAGTTCCTAGACGTCGCCAAGGCTGATGATATAGTAACTTTTCCAGGATTAGAATACTGTATGCAACTTATCTTAGGACTACAGACAACAAGATTTACTTTTATGTGTGCTGGTTCCTCTCCTAACTTCGCCATTCCATTTCAACAAAGGCTAGGAAGTGAAGCGGCATCAAGACTCAGTATGACCACATCTGGAAGTATGACGCGCTCAGGGCAAGCACTTCGTTTTGTTGGTAACTTTCCCGCTTCTTTTCAAAGCATGACGGTTAATGAAAGCGGTGTTAATACTCTATCAACTCCTAACACTGGAATTCTTCTTAATAGAAATGTATTTTCTAGTGCTGCTATAAACCACACAGCCGGAGGTACAGCCTTTACCCTAGCGTCTCTTATCACATTCGCAGGCCTATAAAATGAAAGATGTTTGTTATGCTTCGCTTTTCGATAAGAAGGATATGCCCTATATCTACAGATTAGCGGAGGAGATAAGGACAACCCACAACCAGGATTTAGTTAATGAGTTTAACAACAAACTAGAAAAAAAATGGAATGACCATAACCACTTTTTACAAATAGGCAATAAGGACATAGAGATACAACAGGTTTCTAAAGCCGATGACCTAGTTGTTACCGCAGGAATAAACCAGTGTATTGATCAGATTCTAGGTGCTAGTACTACCAGATGGCAATACATGGCTAGAGGTACAGGAACTACAACTCCGGTAGCAGGCAATACAACACTAGTTACTGAATCAGGATCTCGAATAGATATGTCTACATCAGGATGGAGAGAATACGCTTCCAGTTCGCTCAGGTTTGCCGGTATCCATGGTGAATCAATTCCTACAATTACAGTTAATGAATGTGGAGTATTTACCACATCAGCAGCGGGAATCATGTTAAACAGGAACGCATTCTCTAATTTCCCCCTAACTCATACTATCAATATAGACGGTATTGTTTTATCTACTGTGATTGAGTTTGTACCGGTGATGTAGTGGAATGGGTAGCCATCACAAGAAGAAAAAGAAGACTCCAAGCGTTAACGTAGTAATCGCTGACATAAAGAGGGATGCAGATCAGGAAGCATCCAAAGCAGCGTTACAACCCACATACGAAGGTAATACGTATATCGTCCAATCAAGAACAATGATTGATTTTGTTAATGTTACTGAAAGTATTGATCCATCTCAAACTGCTGGTGGCGGTCCTCCTGATTCAATACCGCCAGCAACTGTAACAGGTCTTATAGCAACTCCTGCAAGCAGTTCACAAATTACTCTCAACTGGACTGCAAACACTGAGCCAGACCTTAACCATTACGATGTCTATCGTAGTACAACCAATGGCTTCACAGTAACCCTTGGAGTAACCGTTCCGGTAGGCTCATCAGTTACTAATTCGTATCCAGATACCGGCCTAAGTGCTTCAACCACATACTATTATCGTGTTGGAGCAGTAGATAATTCAGGTAATCTTGGTCCTGTTTCGACTCAAGCCTCCGCAACGACTTTAGCCGCAGGCGCGGTAATCCCATCTCTAGAACTTCACCTAGACTCTGCTTTCACTGACACCTCACCAAATGCCTTCGGTACAGGCGGAAGTAATTCGAATGGTTTCATACTTCCAGGTATATTCGGTACTGCCGGCTGGAGATGTAATACTCCCACAGACCCTGCAATAAAGGACTTTTTAGTATTCCAAGGACAGGGAACATCAAAACCAGCAGCACTAAATATGGACACTACTACCGGCTTTTCGATATCTCTATGGGTAAACCCTCAGAACATCAGTGCGCTTCCACGTAGAAGGGCAATTATGGAGAACAGAGATGATGCAAATAATTCATGGGCTATTCATATAGATAGTGCAGGAATTGTTTATTTCTTTGTCACAAAAGGAGGAGTTGATTATAAGGCTCAGGTATCAGGATTTACTACAGGTTCATGGCAACACATAGGCGCAACATTCAACGGAGCAACTAACACCGCTTTAATATATAGAAATGGAGTTGTCGGGATTGCTTCTACTGCTACACCAGAATATCCAGACACATCAGCAGTATTATATGATATGCATATAGGATATGATTATGTCAATCCTCAAGTAGACTCTTATTATATTGGTTATTATGACGAGATAAGATACTATAAATCAGTAGTGTTAACCTCGACCCAGATCAATAACCTGAAGAATACAAACGGTCCTTAGCCATAAACCTTAGTTCACTTCGATAAAGGAACAGAACTTTCTACGATATAAAAATGGGTAGAAAGTCAGCGAAGGACATTAAGGCATTAATCGAAGCCGACAAACTTTTCAAAGCAAAACTTGACTCAATAGATGTAAAGGTAGACGATTTTATCGCAGCCTCAGAAGAAACAAAAAAGGCGAATTTGAACGAATTATACGAAGAGTGGAAGAGGAAAAACGAAGGCTTACCAGACGTTCCTCCTGAGCCAGATAATCCACCTGAACCAGATAACCCGCCACCCGAGCCAACAGGAGACGTACTTTATGATTCAAACACCGATATAAAATGGGATGAGATACAAGGAGATAGCCTAGTAGTCACTGACGTTTACGGCGAGTTCAAACCCAACGGGAAATACTTCAGAATGAAGGCAAGCGGAAAGCCGAGAATGATACTAATAAAAGCAACAAAGGAGATGATTCTAGAACATGGCGGCGATTACGGTAGGGCTTATGTAGGCGCTTGTAACTACGAGTCAAGACTGGAAGCCGAGTTTAAACTTACAAACGCAAGCCATAACGCGAGTTTCAAACTAAGAAACAGACATCAGTTTGCAGATATCCAGAGCGGAGCGAGTGATAAACAGCGGCAAGGTGGTCAGGGTAGTTCGTTCGCCGTTGATTCGGTAGACGCTGATTGCGAAATAGTACACGGTACAGAGATAAGCGGTCCTAAATCAAGCCTTAATCCCAAGTTAGAAATAAACAAATATTATAAAATTCGCTTTAGCCAGTTCAACAAGAACGGCAGGATTCACATAATAGACGAACTAGACAGGGATGATGGACAGGGCTTCAAGGTAGTAAACGAAGGAGATACAGCACCTCCAGCGCAGTTTTTCAATAAGGGAGAGTTTGAGACATGGAGTGAGTTTTGGGTACGAGGCAATATGAAGGGGGGCGGACGAATGTACTTCAAAAACGTAAAACTGTACCAACTATAGTTCCATAAAAAGATAGAAAGTGAATAAGAAAAATGACAGCAACAGTTCCAACTTCAACAGAATTTAATGACCAAGTTCTAAGAATAAACGTTAATGAGGAAACAATAGCAAAACTAGACGTACGCCTAAAGAAACTAGAAGACGCTGCTATTCCTTCACCTACTCCAACTCCAACAGGGAAAACCGTTCTCTACGCTCCTATGTTTATGTGGGCGGGCACAGAATGGGATAAACTGACAGCGCTAAAACAAAAATATCCTAATCAGGAAATCGTAGCATGTTTCAATCCAAGCAACGGAGACTTTACCGGTAGAGATACCGCATTAGGTAACGGCTTAGCAAAATGGAAAGCAGCAGGAATCAAGATAATAGGTTATGTGTACACAAAATACGGCGCAAGACCGGCAGCAGATGTAAAGACAGCAATCAGCCACTACAAGACCTATTATCCAGAAGTTAGTCATGGTATCTTTTTCGACGAAATGAAGAACAGCGCAGGCTCAGAGGCTTACTATACAGACCTGACAAACTATGCTCATACCAATATCGGACCTTTCACTATGGGCAACCCTGGAACCAGTACGATAACCTCCTACTTCCCTACGGTAGATTGTATCCTAATCTATGAAAGCGTAGGACTTCCGAGTGTAGCAACAGTACAACAGCGAACACTAGGTCAGCCAAAAGAAAAATGTGGAATCATACCTCATACTGTGCCAACCTTCAATGCTCAATTCGTGAAGGACGTAAAGCAGTACGTAAACTACATTTACATCACAAACGACGGAGCCGACGGAAACCCCTGGAACTCCTTAAGTTCCTATACGGAGCAGATTATAATAGCACTCCAATGATTGAGAACCTATTGGCTTGGATCGGTTATTTCTGGTATATACTAGTCCAAGAGTTAGGGAAACTGTGGGAAAAAGGTTTTAACAACCTATCGGCTATGTTAGAGATAAGTCAGCCTCTATAACTGCCGTCTGTCCGGTGGGTGTGGAGATACTGGCTTTAGTTAAGTTAGTCACACTAACTAACCTCATTTTATCGACAGTTATAGCCAATAACATTCTCTATTAGTATTTACAAAATACTTATATCGTATACACATGAATTTGATTTATGAGTAAGAGAGTACTAAGCGAAGAGTTTGAGTTTACCGTTCAGACATGCGGTAACTCTGCACATATTCGATTATCCAATAAATGGTTGGGTAAGAGGGTGAGGGTTAAAGTAGAGGAAATAAAGGAATGATTACAAGTCACAAACATAATGTCTTTGTAGCCAGAGTTTTAGAGCGAGATAATTTCGAATGTCAACACTGTTACACAAAAGAAAAACTACATATCCATCATATAAAGAAAGTCAAGACTAATCCAGAATTACAATATGAAGTTAATAATGGAATAACACTTTGTCATAAATGTCATAAAATATTCGAGAATTGGGTGGATGCCCCTTGGAATAAACGGATTTGTTGGACTTGTGAGGATAGTATGGCAATATATGAAACACATGACACTGTCCCATTTATGAAATTATGGGATGGTAAAAAGTGGCTAATTAAGGAAGTCGCTAAAAAGGTTTGTCATAAATAAGATTGTGGATATTTAGCGTTTACTCGTGTTTATACTTGAGATATGTCCTCTTTATAAGCATGGAAATTGTTGTACGGCTATGAAAGTTTTGACCCTTTATCAGGGTAATGCCTATTTTAACTTCATAGAATCTCTCCATTCAGAAAGCACCAAACGAAACTATGCCTACGGTCTTAAACACTTTCTAACCCATCATCAACTCAAAGACCCAGAGGAAATACTTTCTATTCCCTTAGATAGTCTGGAAGAAATGATAAAAAAATATGTGGTCTTTCTAACAACTGTTCACAAGTCTTCGGGGATGGCTAGAGTTAATTTAGCCGCACTCCGTCATTTCTGCAAGATGAATAAGATAAAGTTAGATTGGGATCTTATCACTGCTTTCAAAGGAAAGGGAAGAATCAAGGGGAAGGATAAAGCCTACGATCATGAGGATATCCATAAACTGCTTTCTGTTTGTAGTATTCGACTAAAGGTTATTGTGTTAATCTACGCAAGTACTGGTATAAGATCAGCCGCCTTACCTCCACTCAAACTAAAACACATTACCAAAATTGATAACATCTACAAGTTTAATATTTATGATGATGATAATGAAGCATATTATTCTCTTTGTACTCCTGAATGTGCTAATGCTATAGACAAATATTTAGAATACCGCCAACGCTACGGAGAAAAACTAACACCAGAAAGTCCACTAATCAGGGAGGACTTTTCAACAGCAGGAAACATAAGACAAAAACCACGACATATAACGAGTTCAACAATCACAACAATTCTAATTGACAAATTGAACAAGATAGGAATCAGAGAAGTTGATCACGTCAAAGGATGTAGGTCTAGGAAATCAGTCAAAATTATACATGGTTTTAGGAAATTCTTTGAAACTCAATTATTGCAGTCTGATGTTAATTATGTAGTTACAAAAATGTTAATGGACCATGATCTAAAGTTAGAGGAAAATTATTTCAGACCAACACAGGAATATATCATAAAAGAATACTCCAAGGCTATCGACTTTCTAACTATAGACCCGAGTCAAAGACTAAAGCGTCAACTGGTTCATGAAAAAGAAAAGAATACCGAAACCTCAAAGATACTAGCACGTCTCACTAAACTCGAGGCTGATATAGGTATCAAAATATGAAAGTCTATTGTGTATTCAAAGAGGAAAATGAAGCACCTGGAGATGAGTACCTTATCAAATGGACCGTCTTACAAAAGATATTTGACTCTGAGGAAAAGGCTGAGGATTGGGTATTAAAACAGGATGCCAGTACACAATCATTTCTGAATATAGAAGTGTTTGAGGTAGAATAATTAAAATATAATTGAAAGTGGTTTCATTGCTTCATGTTTTCTGTCTAACCTAACGGCTTTCCTTGCTTGAACTAAATCATTTTTCTCCTCGTATTTTTCTATAAAGTCGCTGATTATTGTTTTTACCAATTCGTTTCTGTTTGTTATGCCGTATTTTTTACATTTTTTGACTATCTCGTCTAATGCGTTTGACTGTTCCATTGGGATATTTATATACCTCCAATCAGGTCTTGCCATTGCTTACTAATAATATGAGTAAGATAGTATTAAAACTTACTAGGATAATCTGCTTAGTTTTACTTATAATGTAGGTAAATATTGTTAGACTAACTGGCTTACTTACATTAGACGTAAACCTTAATAACATGCCTTACTTACATTAGGAGTAACATGGCAAGATCAGATTGGGCATATGTCAATTTAGACAAAGGGCTCATGGACGAGGTCGATAAAGTTGCGGAGACCTCTTTTTTACATGGAACCCGCAAATACACCGACAGAAAGCACTTTGTAACCATAGCGGTTCAAAAGTTGCTAGAAAAAGAAAAGAAATCAGTGGAGGTTGTTGCAAAGTGACGCAAGCGTTCGAACACAAGGACACGATGCAAGCCTCCGAAGAAATACAGACACAGACGGTTTTAAGGTTTTGGGAATACATGCTAGAGTTAGCCAAAAGAGACCCAGAGTGGAAAGAAACCCTGAAGGAAAAGGCTGAAGCGTTCAGGAGGCTAGAGATATGAGCGACGGAGAAATACAAAAGCAATTCCCCTTCTCTATAAAGGCTGAAGCAACAGCGCAGGGTTTCAGAATCTCAGGCCACGTCTACGGCGATAACATGGAGCAATGTGTTACCGATTTAGGTAATATGCTATCAAAAACAATGACAGAGTTAGAGAAACATGAGTTAGTACTAGCAGCCAACCAGAAGAACGAAGCCGTAACACCAACAATAAAGGTGAAAGCGAAATGAATGAGGAATTATTACCCAATCTTCTCGCATGGATGCTTGAATATATCAAGGAATTACAACAACAAGTCAAGGATCTAGAACAAAAACTAGAGAAACCAACGGTAGTCGATAAGAAAGAATACAATAAACGATTCACTAACAGAAAATATCTTAAACCAAATCAAGATTTTGGAATAACCTATACTGGACCACTTGTAGGACTTGAACCACAATCATATCCAAAACCTAATCCAAAAAAACTCAAGGGGATAAAGAAATGAAAAAACCACTCAAATGTCCTATGTGCAAATGCGAACAAGGCCAGATGACAAAGGTTGTATTTCACTATGAAGATTGCCCTAGGGCTAATACGGTGTTGTTCTAATGGCTCCTCGACTTTGCAAGTACGGATGTCAAACCCTGTTAGAAGGCTTTGACGAAGAAAACAGAAAATTCCTAGAAGCCGGAACCGGAGGACTTCATACAAAAGAACGCTGTCAGGAAGCAAAAGCAAAACTAGAACAGAAAAACGATCATGGCAACGAGTTGCTTCAACAAATGGAAAACGTTAGGAAAAGCACACCAGACCTTTTTAACGCTCTAGCAAAGGAAGATCCAACATTGATCAGAGGCTACGTAGATCATACCCAAGGACAGAAACTAAAACTAAAGACAATAACAGACCCAACTCCCGAAGGCATGGATCTAAAGTATAACAGATTAGCAGCAGAACAGAACATAAGATGGAGTCAGTCCCATGTGACAGGCTCACAATACACTATGTTCGTATGGTATGAGGAGGTGGCGAAGTAATGACTCGCAAAAGTCGTCTATTCGAAGACAAGATAAGAGAACTCAGAGCGTTTTTTGAGCAGTATGAGGGGCGTGCGCTTCATGTCAAGTTGTTCTGGCTTCATCGAGCAATACAAAAAGGTCTCCTAATAGGACCATATTCACAGGCAGAGATAGGAAAGGCATTGTATAGAGATGAACAAATACTTGAACGACTTCGTAAGGCTGTTGGTTCAGGATATACACGATTACGTAAATGGAGAATCAACAGAAGCCAAGCACCATTTCCTATGGTAGATGAGAATGGATATACTGTGATGGTAAATATGAATCGAGAATTATATGAAGCACAAACTAGTCCCGCATACAAAAAACAAATCAATGGAACAAAAGCGAATGATAGGAAATTCGGTGATATAACATCCAAGTCGGCTAAAGAACTAGAGATCATGGCAAAAGCGGATGAAATTGCTATCGAAAAAGAAGAGTTGAGACCACTACAAGGACCAGAAATCACTATACAACGCAGGAAAAGGAAGTCAAGAAAATGACAGAAATCGAAATCTCAAAAATCGATATATCGAAATGGGATGCTAGGAAGTCGGAAGAGGAAGATGAAGACATAGAGGCACTTATGCGATCAATAGAAAAAGACGGCTTGATGAATCCTATATTAGTAACACCGAGAGAAGATCGCTATCTTTTACTGGCTGGGAGAAGAAGGCTTAACGCCTTCAAACTACTCGGACGTAAGACCATAGATGCAGTACTCAAGCACGACATTAAAGATGAAGGTGACATCCGACGTTTAACCTTTGTGGAGAATCATGTTCGTAAAGACTTGACGCAAGAAGAGAAAGCAATAGGAATGTTAGAGGTATATTTAGGTGCTGGATATGCTGGGGACGAATCTCTAACTTATCTGAAATGTCTTCATAACAATGGCTATAAAGTCGGTAAAACTGATTTCGATATCTTTAAGCGGCAACTATGGCAGAAGGGTGTAGTATCAGCATCAATACCTCCTAAAAAATTCGTCGGTATAGTCGAGTCTATTGGTTATAGTGCTAATACACAATATCAATGGTTACAGATTGCATACCAGATGGAGGGACAAGTTCTAAGCATTGCAGAAAAATACGGTTTGAAAAGGGATCGCATGACACTCTTAACTCATTCATTACTTCGTAAACATCCAAAAGTACAGATAAGATTAGCGAAATTGATATCTCTTGCAGAAACGGAAGAAGAGGCTAGAGTCATAATCTATCAAGCAATAAACGATTTGGAAACAGGTGCATTATACAAAGTCGGGAATGGATACTTAAGGGTAGACTCGAAACAAGATAAATTAAGCAGGGATATAGTCTTACAGCCAACAGAAGTTTATTTAAAGATAGCCGCAACACTGCTGAAACTCTTCCCACAAATGACCGATAGACCACTAACACGAGGAGAATATGAATACACTCAGGAGATAATTAGCAAAACCAAACGGCACAGACTCACCTTAGTGAAGGCATTGAACGATAGCGAATTGAGATCACTTAGACAAGACATGGAGATCTTCAATGGATTGACTAGTGAATTCTTGACTCTTATTTCAAAAGAGAAACAAGACCGCAAAAGAAAGGAGGAGTTCCTAAAGCGATGAGTATTCAAGAAACAACTGCGATAAAGCGATTTGAAGCGTTACTCGAAGAGGTGATTAAATTGCAAGTAGAACGTAAAGATTACTTAGATAAGAGCCAAGACTTAGACGAGACAAGCAGACAGAAATTTGTCGAAGCAGTAGAAATATTGAGAAAAATAGGAATGGGAGATTTCGAAATATCTGAACTTACAAGGGAAGTTCTCAGGAATAAAATACCAAAAACTAGCCTGAATAGATATCTCTCTGAACTAAAACCAGAACAATCTACTAGTGAATCTGAACCAAATTCGGATTTGGACCAAAATGACGATAACAATGATATAGAACTAGAACAGCCACAAATAGCAGTAACAACATCACAAACAATCGAATTGGAAGACCAGATTAATCAAGATGTTCCTGTCAAGGACTCGGAACAATTCTACAAAGAACAAAACGAAGATCCAAAGGATACAGAAATCCAATTCCTAAAGGAGAAAGTCACCGAACTAGAAGACGCTCTTAAGAAAACAGAACAGTTCACTCCTGCAACAGCGCTAGAAGGAAAACGACTATCATTAGACGAAGCAGCGGTTTTTGAGTTCCTAAACAAAAGAGACAACGGCGTGGATCGCTATTGGTATCCTAACTACGGCATCAAACTATTTCGAACTCGAATACTCACACTACTTGAGAGTAAAGGTGTTACGACTTTCAGGAGGCTGTACTTCGAGGTATGAAAATCCAAGATGAATTTATTGCCACGAAAATAATCCCGGTATGCTGCCATCGCTGTAAACACTATTGGGAGTATACCGGTAAGAATGAATGGTATGCTACATGTCCACATTGCCGAACATACACGAGCGTAATTAGAAACAGAGTTCCACGACGGAGGACTGTTTAATGCCTCTTAATAAGCGAAGGAAATATTCCAATATCAAACCCTTTAACGACTGCTGTGCTACCGCTCTCCACGAAGCGAAGGACGTTTATGTAGAGTCTTTAGGCGCTACCGTTCGCTGTGGAGGGGAACTGGACTTTATCAAAATGGATAGAAAGGAGTTAGCAAATAAACAGATAGACCGGAACCGGAGAAAGTTAGAAAAGTTAGCGAAAAATGTAGAGGTCGAGGGGTTAGTTTCCCGTCTCTTGGGCAGGATCACTGCTCTTAAATCCCCTGAAGAACCTTCGCGATCGGATGGCTAAAGAACTCTGTCAGTTTTCAAAGGTATGTCGCGGCTACCACAAGGAAGCGTTTACCTGTCATGATACTGAAGCCAAGTGGTATTGTGGCTACTATAAACAGCATCTCTATTTCCAAATGATGGCAGGAATGGACAAGTTGTTAGAAGGTTGCGATTTCGCAGACGTTAGCAAAGTATGACAGAAGTTAAGGAGGGAGTACAGCACCGAGAGTCTCGAAAGATAGTACAATTCTATCTAGAAACTGCTAGAGGTAGGACTGTAGTAGGCCGTAACTACTTTCAATTCCTGCCCAAGTTCGTGAAGGAAAACAAACTAGAGAAGCGGTTTCAGGGACACTCTTACGACATAGTAACACAGGATGAGGTTATCGAGATAGACGACCTAAATTCTCACCCCAAAAAGAGCCACAGGATAGCCGACGGAATAGCAGAGCAGTATATCAGAGAATACCATCCAGAATACAAGTTCTATCGACTTCTAAAGGAAGAAATAACAAACGAAAAAGGACATATCCAGCCAACAGCGAAAGACTACCTCAGAGAACACCTGTTTTGAGTCATACTTCCCTAGATAGGAAAAATCCTTAGTCTTTGTCTTGCCGGCTCACCGTTGCTACCACCTCTGTAAACAGTTCAAAAGAGAAAAATCAAGTTATAAAATACCTGGGAATAAATACTGCTGCCGTTGTAAGGTGTTTTTTGTTACCGATAAGCGACACTGTCCTTGCTGCGGCGTGTGTCTTCGGGTAGGAAGTCATAACGGGAAATGATCTGCCCTTATTGTGATAAAGAGAAAGAAGATGTGATGGGTTGTCCTGCTATGTGCGGTGATTGTTACAGGAAGAATATACAACTATGACTACCCTTCTACAAGAGTTCGAGGAATGGCTCAAGGATGCTATCGATTTTAACGATGTGGATAGGTTTGGAATCGGACTTTTAGCAGCAAAAGCGAAACTAGAAGAACTCAAGAAAAAATATAATGTTCCGTAAGAAACCCGAAAAATACACAATCATCCCATGTCTACAATACCGAAAAATCCGACAGAAGGAATTCATAGAAAAAATGAGAAAGGTAGGCATAGAAAGAGAACATAGGAAGATTCTCGAACAGTTAGGAATTGAGTGAGAAAGGAATGTGGATTGCAGGACTCCTAACGATGGGAGTCATTACCGCTGTACTTGTTTATGCTATCTGGATTCCTAAATGAAATGAGTCCGATAGCCAACACTAACAAGTCCACGGCCTACCGTTGTGATAGGTGTAACCAGATTTTTATCAACAGAGAAGCAGCAATAGAACATGAAAAATATCATTACGTTGATAGGAACAAACTATTTTTCTAGTTGACGTTTTTCTGTCTAGGTTGTGGTATCAAGACCGAAGGAAACACAAAGGTAGGGATAACAAAAGACTTTATCCTAGAATGTCCTTGCTGTGGAATGTCTGCTCGATTCTATGTCCTAAACTATGCTACCAAGACAGCAGAGGAAACAGAGAAAACCTTTCAGGATACACCACTAACAGACAGCCAGAGAGGAGTAAAGAAAAGAAATGCCACCAAACTATAACGACTTTCTCTATTGCGCCCGTTGCGAGCAGTTCGTTAGTAAAGACTCTAGGATACGGATTGATATCAGAGGAGTGCAGATATGCGAATGCGGTACCAACCTCCGACAGGGACCAAGACGTACTAATTCAAAGGAAAAACTAAGAAACGGTTCTGTGTAGGAACTGCAAACACCATAAATTCTACCACACTGATGAGTATCAAAAACACTATATTCCCTGTATATTCTGTGGTTGCCTTGAGTATATGCCTCCTAACTCGTTCTGTCTGCTAACTCAATGAGTTACGTTTGTCCTGCTGCTGGCTGTCATACTCTGAAATGTTACCAACATTGCAACCATTGCGGCAAAGATATACTCTGGAGACCTCCACTATTGGATAAAGAAATAGCCTACTCCGGTCCCAAGCCACTTAACCACGATGGAAGTGTTCACCGTTGCATGCTCAAAGGTACAAAAGACGGCAAGTTCTACAAGACCGATCCGGTAGAGATAGAAAGAAAATACGAATATCCAAGGGTAAAAGCATCGGTGATTATCTGCGCAAACCCAGATTGTAACACTCCAATAGTAGAAAGAACTGAACCACTACTCCAACAGTTCACCCTTCACCTTGAAAAATACCATCACCTGAAACTATCACAGACATTCCTAGACCTCTTACAATTCAAAATAGACCACCTACGAAACGGAAGATTTTCCTATACTGATCCATTTTTACACGTTCCTTGGTCAGATATTGAAAAAAATACACTGGACTAATGAAAATGATACCTATATCCGAAATTGACGAAACTATCAAAGATTTTAAAGCCATAGCAAAATACGACCCACAAGAAGATGCAATAACAAGATATGTTGCCATTGTAATAATTCCAACACTAGAACAACTTAGAAAGAAAGCAATACCAGCAGTAGCAGTTAATGAAGTCATTGAGGTATTAGAGAAAGCACAGAATACCGCAGAATGGGATATAATAGACGATTTCAAGTGGAGATTAAGGAGTTAGCGAAGAAATGAAAATTGAATGCAAAAACTGTAGAAAGTGGGTTGATTGTGTACGGCTTAACGACGGCTTCTGTCTTTCCTGTGTACAAAATGAGTATTAACAGGGAAACAATCTTTATCCTCCTCGGCCTCGGGTTAATGGTCTTTGCCTTCTGGTTTGCTATCGCGTATGGTTCTAACGCTACCAACTCTACCAAAATCAACTGCGATAGAATGATGTATTCCGACAACTGGACGCTAGGGTACTTAAGAGAGATTGCTAAACTCTGTAGTAATGGCGGCTAAAAGATACGGTATTTATTCTGTGGAGGAATCGTTCACCAAGGACGGCTTATGGCAAGGGTATAAAGTCGGCTGCGTTAGTTCCGAAGGAAAAAAGCAGGGAAAACTCTACGTCAAAAGCGATGGCCGCGAGAACTACAAGGCTAAACCGGTAGACGACAACAGTGATAAAGATCTAGAGATATGAAACAGGTTTCCAAAAAGAACGGCGGCTATCAGATATTCAACTGTGAAACCAGAGTCGTAACGGTACAAGGCGACTGGGAGTTTGTAGCCTTTCATATGAAGCAAGACCCTGATATCTACGTCTTGGACTCCTCGGTTAAGGATCTAGAACTTTAGTCCTCGAATGGTAAAAGTAATACGTATCTCCGTTATTGATAAGAGGATCATGAGTATCATAACGGGTGAACATACTGGCTACACTACTCATGAAGTTGTTAGGATCTTGGATGAGTTGAAAGAAGCAGCCGAGGAGTTAGAACTCTAGTTCCTTCTGATGGATATACCATTTCCCGACAAGAAGTACAATATCATCTATGCCGACCCTCCTTGGCAATACGACAATAAGAATACAGGTTGGAATATGAAGAGCGGCGCATCTCATAAATACGAAACCATGAGCCTAAAACAACTCAAAGGACTACCTATTTCAGATATTACAGAGAAAGATTGTTGTCTGTTCCTATGGGCTACGGTTCCGATGTTACCAGAAGCGTTAGAAGTCATGAAATCGTGGAAGTTTCGATATAAAACTATGCTAACTTGGCGTAAATTAGAAGTCGGTAGAGGGTTAGGATATTGGTTTAGGGGAGAATGTGAGCATCTATTATTTGGAATTAAAGGAAACATCAGATCATTTCTATGCCAAGAAACTAACTTTATTCAATACAAAGTATTAGAGCATAGTGAGAAGCCGCATCTATTTAGGAAACTCATCGAACGAGCCACAAACAAGATACAAGATCCAAAGAGGATTGAACTATTCGCAAGACAAAAAATCTATGGATGGGATGCTTGGGGAAATCAAGTTAAGGAAATCCAACGGTTAGAACAATTCCTTCTCTGATGTCCAAAACCAAAATAGATTTGTTAATAAATAAATAATGAAACCAGTCCTACACAAAGAACACTTAAATAACGCAGCCACCACCAACAAACAGCCAGAAAGGAGGCTTACGCCTAGAGGACGATCTGCTGTTGTTGGGAGTTTTAGTAACCGGAAAAATCACAAACACGAAAAAAATAGATTTATTAATTAATATTGATTGCAGCATCTGCCGCATTTGCTGCATTAGTTCCGTAATAGTATGAAACATAAAGACATCAAAGTGTTAACGTCGATAAGAATATCAACGGATACCTATGGAAAACTCCACTTTCTAAAACAACCGTTCGAAACCCATGACGACGCACTGAACCGGATACTAGGAGAATTCAAAGAGATGCAAAAGAAGGTCGCAATGTTAGAGGACTTGATTGTAAAACATGGGTAGACGCAAGTTACCTCATCGAGTATACATCAACCTCAGAGTATCAGAAGAGTTCCATCAATTCCTCTACATGAAGAAAGCAGACCGGAGAGAACCACTTGATAGAGTCGCAGATAGGATAATGGGACTTTATCGATTATCAGATAAATCAGAGATGGAGGAAACAATAGAGAAACAAAGACGAGTGATAGAATTCTATTACAACAAAATAAAGCAATTGGAAGCCGGTAAACAAACGGTGCTAATGGAATGATAAAAGATATAGACCCATATATCACATATGTTTGCAAAATCTGTCGTAAATGGCTATATAGCGCAGATCATTTTGAGGCTTACAATCATCTTTATCACTTTCATAGAGAACAGTTTGAGGAGATTAAAAAATATAATGAGACGGACTAAACTCCCCACATCTTACAAGGGAGGAGAAAAATGCAAAAACTGTCAGGCGATAATAATCAAGTCATATGACTATTTCAATGGTGTTTACAAATACAAATGCGGCAACTGTGGACAGGAAAGATACGAAAGCGGAGCCAAGTTCTCGGTACAATTCAAAGGAGCAAACGACTTATGAGCAGAATCAAACGCTTCAATGACTACCGGCATATCAAGGTAGAGATTAAACTCCCAGTCGGCAACTCAACCGACCTAATAGACGAGAACGATATGAAGGTAGCCAAAGAACTACTAATCAAAGAGTGGATACAACAACGGGAAGAAATAGATTCATGGTTTGGTCTAATAGCAGTAGAACCAAAGCGTCCTAAACTGTTACCTTAGTACAAACAATCTGCTACAATTTATGATAGTTCTCCTATCCATTTAGAAAATGTACTGCTACATGGTTGAACATCAACCGATACTAGTACAAAAACGAATCTTTGAAGGTAAAGACCTCTGGGGAATAATAGGTAAGGTAGACAACGTTATCAAAAGGATAGGCATAAAAGACATGCTTGGCATGATGCTTAACAACATTGACTTTCTTGTAGACGTAAAAGGTAGAGACAAACCCGCTAAACTAATGGTAATCCACCGACGTAAAGAAAACAGTCTTATTTTCTACTTCAAGACTGTTGGAGATTCAGAGAAGAACAATAATTTTAACAAAGTCGATAAGGTGTCGTACTCCTATTCGAGACGAATCAAAGGCTATAAGAAATGAACTTGTTTATCATTATCGTTTGTTTAGGATTTTTCTTTATTCCCCTAACTATTATGACAGCACAATCATGGATGTTCGCAGCAGTAGGAGACGTAACCGATAAGAACGTAGCCACTAAAATGAAAGCAACAGCCGCCGAGGTTCATATCCTGCTAGGCGACTACTACGGTAAAGAGAAAACCGTCCTACCTGCCTTTTTAGAAACAGGGGTTACAAACCTAGACGCTTGTGGAAATCACGACGATTGTAAAAAGGTTTTAAAATACGACGGTATGAAGTTCAGCGGCTATCCTATAGGCTTTTCTCATAAGAACATAGGATTCCTAATCCTTAATACTGAAGATTCAATAAGCAAACAGAAAACTAAAGCCGATGTAATACTAAAATCATTCCAGAACAACTCTTCTATCGACTCTATAGTTATAGCACAGCATAAGCCAGCAATAACAGGACCACAGGAACATCATAAAGAGACAGAAGCCAAAGGATACAGGGAACAATTCGTTATCTGGAAACAACAATACCCTAAATTCCAAATAGCAATAGCAGGGCATAATCATAACTATCTTGTCTGTAAACCAACTAATCCAAAGATAATAGCAATCACAGACGGAACAGGAGGCAAAGACGCTTATCCACTAGGTAAAACAATGGACGACGGCTGCGGGCAAGGACTCTCAGGTAAGCAGTACAACGGCTTTACACTGTTCAACGTAACTAACGAAGGAATCCAATTCAAACACATCAATGTCAAATAATGCTATGTAAATACTGCAAAAGAAAAACAAAAACAGATAACGAAGTTTGTGAGAAATGCAACTGGAGGGCGATGGTAGACGCAACCACTACAACTTGACAAACAGGACTCACTAGGACTCAAAAAGAACGGAGTCTATGAGCCAGTAGAAACAGCGTTAATCAAGTTCCTGTTAAAAGCAACAGATGTAGCGCTTGATATAGGAGCCCATATAGGCTATTTCACTATATTGATGGCTAAACATTGCGGGTTTGTAGATGCCTTTGAACCAGATCCAAACAATATGGAGTTACTAAGGCGCAATATCAAACTCAATAATCTAGAGAACGTTTTAACCTATCAAAAGGCGGTAGGCGAATTCAATTATTCTAATGAAGAATTATACATCTGTAGTTCAAATAGTGGAATGCATAGACTTTATCCTTCTAAATGGTGTAATAATAGTATCAAAGTACAATCAATACGCATAGATATTTACGAATTCCAGCCAGATTTCATCAAGATGGATATCGAAGGCTCAGAACTAGGAGCACTAAAAGGAATGAAAGCAACATTAGAATCATACCACCCAACTATGATAATGGAATTCCATCCTCCCTCTATCGAAGAGTACGGAGCATCACCAGAGGAAGAATACCACTTTCTAAAGACATTAGACTATAGCATCCGTCTTATTCCCAAGATATCAATACCAATCTCCTTTCTAGAGTTAGAAAAGGAAACCAGAAAAGAATCAGGCAGAAATGTTTTATGTGTACCAGAAGGAAAGAAATTATTTTGAGGTATAAACCAGCAGATAAATTACTAAAAACATATCTGGAATTTGAG